>Ga0137463_1000623_pt1 | contig 11775 bp, 9 predicted proteins | sample EasRivERMGT800_2_FD_102333 | JGI IMG/M metagenome (GOLD analysis project Ga0137463, IMG submission 102333) | Soil microbial communities from meander-bound floodplain in the East River, Colorado, USA - East River MetaG ERMGT800_2 | ecosystem: Environmental > Terrestrial > Soil > Floodplain ...
CTTTATTCGTTCGTAAAGTTTGTTAATAGCCGTGTGATCAAAATCTATTGCAATCGTTTGAATATTGTTTTCTGCAAGCAGATAGGAAAAATTTCCCTGGTTAGCACCCAGGTCAACTGCTGTTTTTAGTGGGGCTAATTTGATTAACCAATGCCTGATAATATTTTTCTTTTTCTCTATATAATCTGCCCGTTTGTTTACTTCTTCGTAATAATTTTCCCAAATGGTGCGTTTGCTTTTCCAGTCAAGGGAATTAATTAATGATTCAAGACTGCTAATAAGCCGAAGCAATTTTTTTTCAGTAAACCGGAGTAATTGATCTGGCTCTTTACGCCTGCTTTCCAGAGAGAGTTTTTCATGAAGATGAATATGCAGAAATGTATGAAATGAAAACCGGCTTTTCCCTGGCAGTAAGGATTTTGTAATGGGCAAAGGAATTCCATCAGGGTAGGCCAGTAACAATGATTGCAAAGATTGTTTTGAATAATGCATGAGCAATAACGGAGAAAGAAAGTGCTCACAAAATTGCCTGTACGCGATCCATGGGTTTAAAGATTCATATTTTTCAAACGAAAGTGTATCAATAAAAATCACCTTGCCATCCAGCCATTGCACATTATAAGATGAGGCATCTTTCAGTATTACCCCGAACGGGATGCATTCTTTTACCAGTTGTAATGTAAGAAGGGCGGCATCTTTTAGCATGTCAAAACACCATTCGTAAGGGTAGGCGATATAAGGAATTCGTTCCGGTCTCAGGGTTTTATACCCATCAGGCGGACCGGGTAAATTTTCAGTTAATTCTTCATGCGGAATAAGTAATCGTTTTTTTACGAGATGCTGGTAACACCCGCTATTGATAAAATAATCAAAATCTTCTTTAAAAATTTTATTTACCTGCCTGTATAAAATATTATCTTTTTGAAATACGAAGCCAGAAGGATCACGAAAGGAAGAAGCGAGTGGTTGTATGGTTTGCTGCATGACCGGCGATCAGGAATTATTTTTTGGCGATCTTGTAAATAAAGATTTTACATACCACCAGGCATTTTTAAAAAATCGCCCAATGTTCTTAAAGAAAAAAGCAATGCCCAGGGCTGCCGCCACGATTACCTGCACCAGATAGCTACCACTACCAGGATCGATGTATAAGAAATGTTGAATCATATCAAGTGTTTAAATCGTGAAACGTGAGAGGTGAAACGTGAAATGAGGAAATCTTTTTCTCACGTCTGACGTTTGACGTCTCACGAAAAGAGTCCAATAGAACTACCGAACGTACAAGTGAGTGACACAACGAAAGCTTAATAGAATTCTTCAGTTGGTCACAAAATTGTTTTACATATAGCTTAAATTGGTCTTTGGCGTTAAAGTTAACAAAGTTTCATACATCAGTTGAATCGTGCTTTCAATATCGTCGCGGTGCAGCATTTCAACCGGTGTATGCATATACCGCAAAGGAATCGAAATAAGAACCGAAGGACAGCCATCGTTGGAATAAGCAAATGAATCCGTGTCAGTACCTGTGCTTCGGCTCAATGCTCTCCACTGAACAGGAATTTTTTTATCTGTAGCCACCTTTTCTACCAGTGCAAGCAATTTATTGTGAATTGCCGGGGCATAAGACAGGGAAGGACCCTTGCCGCAACTAACATCGCCTTCAATATTTTTATTAATCATGGGCGTGGTAGTGTCGTGTGTTACATCGGTTACTATTGCAATATTCGGTTTAATCCTTCTTGCAATCATTTCTGCACCCCGCAAACCTATTTCTTCCTGTACGGCATTTACTACATACAAACCATAAGGCAATCTTTTATTATTCTTTTTCAGCAGCCTTGCCACCTCAGCTATCATAACACCGCCAATTCGATTATCAAATGCACGACCAATAAAATTATTATTCGCCAATTCATCAAAACCTTCCTGGTAGGTAACCACGGCACCAATATGAATACCTAACTGATCAACTTCTTTTTTATTACGGGCACCGCAATCGAGCCAAAGATTTTCGACCTTTGGTTGAGGATCTTTTTTGTCATCGCCATGTCTTGTATGAATAGCCGGCCATCCAAACACTGCTTTCACAGGCCCTTTCTTGCCATGTATTAAAACCCGTTGCCCCGGAGATATGGAAGGATCAACTCCACCGTTACGTTTTAAATAAATGAGGCCCTGGTCGGTTACATAATTTACAAACCAACTGATCTCATCGGCATGTGCTTCTATTACCACCTTAAAATCATGCTTTGCATTCACAATACCAACCGCCGTTCCATAGGGATCAACATAAAATTCGTCAACATAGGGCTTCAGATATTCCAGCCAGAGTTTTTGTCCCCAGGTTTCAAAACCTACAGGCGATGCATTATTAATGTATTGACGGAAAAATAGCATCGATTCTTCCGTTAGAATTCGCTGTTTAGACCTTGTACTTTTTGCTTTTGCCATAGTTTATTTTTTGTTGCCGGTTGCTGGTCGCTTCCAAAATTACTTAAATACGAAAGATCAGCATCAATAGAGCCGAAAGCATCATCAGCCCATCTAAAATGAAGTAATATAGATAATCCGTAAAATTTCTTTTTGCATATTCATATATAGCAGCTGTAATAATACCCGGGATTAACAATAAAAAAATCCTAAAGACTGAAAAATTATAATAAAGCAAGCCAAGTGTACAAACGGCAAATATCAGCAATGATATAAAAAATAATCTATCAACTCCTTTTTCGCTAAACCAGGTGACCATACTGCGGATACCTGCAGCTTTATCATCAGCCCGGTCTCTGAAATCAAACATAATGCAAATGGCGTAAATAAAAAAGAAACGGCTTATAACGAACAAAATAGCGGGCACTGTAAAATGAACGCCGGCGATAATTATTGGCAACAAGGTAGTTACATACATCCAAACCAATGCGAGAAAAATAGTTTTTCCAATTGCCACCTTTCTAAGTGCTCTGAACCAGGGATGAGGAATTTTTGGGGCAGAATATAAAAAAGTGATAACAGCAGAAACTAATAGCCAGTGCCAATGCGGCAGCAACAGGAAAAAAAATATTCCTGAACCAATTAAGCCAATAAAGAAAAAAATAAGATGAAAAATCCTATGCTTTTTCAGCCACTCAATTCTTGGAGATTCAACCATTGATTGTGAAGAAAGATACCAGTGAAAACTATAGCTGCAGATAGTAGCTGAAAAAACAAATCCGTATAAATATTTATCCGGATTTAAGTGTAATAAAAGATCATAGGTTTGATTTAACATCAGTATGGCACAGGCAGCAATGAATAAATTGCTGTAAACAAAAAAAAATATAAGATTCCTGATAAATCTCAACGATAAATATCAAACCTTTTTAAGCCTGATGCGATCAGATTCGCTGTAATTGCTCCGGTGGGAGGCCTTGTCTATCAAAATCAGTCCAAGTGTTGCTGTGGTATCTTTGCTAACACTTGGTAAGGTAACATTACCTGTATTGGTGCTGTGATATTCGAATGTTACAACTAAAGTTGCATCTCTTGTTTTAGGCGGAAGATTCAGGCCCTTAAAAGGATATGGGAATGTGTCATGTTTTGTAACCGTATTTGCGGAATAAAATTTATAAACAATAAGGGCCGAATCAAGATCTCCTTCATTGTCAGTGTAATCTGCTTTTAAATTAATGAGATTACCCGCAAAAACTTCATCTGGCGAAATGGATGTTACTTTAACCTGTGGTTCCGTTGTAAATTTGTCCTTTTTGCATGATAACGTTACAAAGGCAAGCAGGAACAAAGAGAAAAGTTTCAATTTCATTGATATTCTTTTATCAAATTTAAGATTTTTATCTCTAAAAATCCGATTATGTACAGGGACTGGGATAATAAAATTTTTAAGGTTTCAGCCCCGGAATTTGAAAAATTAGCCCTGGAGATATTCCGGTTTCAATACCGGCATAATTCTATTTACAAGGTTTACTCCGATATGCTGAAAGTTAACCCGGAGAAAGTAAATACTCTTGTCCAAATTCCGTTCCTGCCTATCCAGTTTTTTAAAACCCATAAAATAAAAACGACGGAATTTGAACCCCAGGCAATATTTGAAAGCAGCGGAACAACCCAAACAGCAAACAGCCATCATTTAGTAAAAGAAATTGAGTTATACCGGCAAAGTTTTATAAAGGCATTTAAATTATTTTATGGACCAGTAAATGAATGGTGCATTCTTGGTTTATTGCCTTCTTACCTTGAAAGAGAAAATTCTTCACTGGTATTTATGGTGGATGAATTGATCCGTGAAAGCCCACAATCTCAAAGCCGGTTCTATTTGTATGATTATGAAAAATTGCATTCAACTTTAAAGGAACTGGAAGATAAGAAGCAAAAAACTTTATTGATAGGGGTGACATTTGCTTTGCTCGATTTTGCAGAATTATATCCTCTGTCCCTGGAATATACTACCATTATGGAAACGGGGGGAATGAAGGGAAGAAGAAAAGAATTGATAAGAAATGAATTACACGATTCACTGAAAGACAAATTCGATGTTGATTTTATTCATTCGGAATATGGTATGACGGAGCTTTTGTCACAAGCTTATTCCCAAAAAGATGGAATCTTTCATTGCCCGCCATGGATGAAGGTGTTGATAAGAGATGAAGAAGACCCGTTGCAAGTCGATAGTCGGGAGTCGATAGTCGATAGTAAATCAGGACTATCGACTGGCGACTTCGGACTGCAATCGAAAAGAGGAATCATCAACGTCATTGACCTCGCCAACATTTATTCCTGCTCATTTATTGCTACCGAGGATGCCGGAAAACTGTATGCTGATGGAAGTTTCGAAGTGCTTGGCCGTATTGATAATAGTGATATACGGGGCTGTAGTTTAATGGCAATGTAAAGTCAATTTTAATGGAATTTAATCCTTTATGAAAATTTTATGAGAGAAAAAGGTGGAATGCGGATATTCAATCACTGGCGTTCAACGGTCCCCGACTAATTCAACGCTTTCTAACTAAATAATATCTTCTATTCTATGTAAAAAACCGGATACAGGCCCTTCCATTTTATTAGTACGGTCGTCGAAAGTCTCTTCGTTAATCACGTCGCCAAGTTTCAGAGCAGCAGGCAAATGTGAAAGTATACTATGGCGTTGAGAGTTCATGAAAGATCTTAATTTTTCGGCATTGGAGATTTTCGCTATATCTTTTATAATTCTTACCGCTTCGTCAGAAATATTTTTCATGTGGAGCTCTGCTTTATCAACATTTACACCAGCATAACCGGCTACTTTTTTAATGGCATCGTTTTTCTTTCCACCATAAATAGTCCCTAACCAATCCTTATTTTCATTAGCAGACAAAAGATTCACTCCGTCTTTTCCATCACTGTATTTTATCATAGCAGCAAGTACAGCAGGTATAGCGGCTTGGGACAGTTTCTCTTCCGGAGACATTTTATTGGCCTTCTTAATTTCCTGTGTGTTAGGATCTACTTTTTTAAGGGGCGGGTAACTCAGGTTCTTTTGTAGCGCCTCAACAATATTGGTAACCATATATGTAGTTTTACTTATATAACTGAAAAAACTGTGCCAGTGAATGAATTGTCAATTGTCAATTGGCAATAAAACAAACTAAAGAGATGAAATCTATTAAAGAGTTCAGATTAGTAGAGTTTATTCATTGGTGTAGTGTAATATCCTCAGACCACCGGGTTTTCAAGTTTTCATCCCGCATGTGCGGGATTCAAATTACTTTGCGTCTATGCATTATGTGTCTGTTGAAGGATTGACGAAGGCATACGGAGTTAAACCTCTTTTCGAAAACATTTCATTTCACATTGAAGAAGGTGATAAAATTGCATTGGTGGCCCGAAACGGCTCGGGCAAATCCACTTTATTAAGAATCCTCGCGGGGAAAGAAACTGCTGATGATGGGAAAGTATGGATACATAAAGATGTGGATATTGCTTTGTTTGAACAGGAACCTTCCTTTAAAGAAGAACTTTCCATTCTCGATAATATTTTTGATCATGACCATCCCATTATTAATGCTATTAAAGAATATGAAACTGTAAGTGAAGAAAATGATTTAGAAAAATTAAACACTGCCATTATTAATATGGATGAACTGGGCGCCTGGGATTTTGATGCAAAAGTAAAGCAGGTATTAAGCAAGTTGAATATTCATCACCTGACAGAGCCTGTAAAAAATTTATCCGGCGGTCAGCGGAAAAGAGCGGCGCTGGCAAGAACCTTAATTGATATTGGCTTTGAGCACAAGCATGTTTTATTGATTATGGATGAACCCACCAACCATCTTGACGTGGAAATGGTAGAATGGCTGGAGCAATATCTCAATAAAGAAAATGTAACTGTTTTGCTTGTGACGCACGACAGGTATTTCCTCGATGCTGTTTGTGAAGAAATATGGGAAATGGATGAAAGCAATCTGTACGTTTACAAAGGCGATTACGAGAATTATTTAGAAAAAAAAGCAGCGAGAATAGAAAGTGAAACAGCCAGTATTGACAAAGCAAGAAATACCTACCGGAAAGAGTTGGAGTGGATGCGTAAACAGCCAAGGGCAAGAACTACAAAAAGTAAAAGTCGGCAGGATAATTTTTATGAAGTTGAAAAAAAAGCAGGGCAGCGGATTGAGGATACACAGATGCAACTGCAAACGAAGATGAGCAGGCTTGGCGGAAAAGTAGTTGAATTAAAAAAGATTTACAAAAGGTATGACGATACAATACTTCTGAAAGGATTTGATTATACATTTAAAAAAGGAGAGAAAATCGGCATAGTTGGAAAAAATGGTGTTGGAAAATCAACGTTCATAAATATCATCCAGGGTATAGAGCAACCTGATAGTGGAAAAGTAAATATTGGGGATACGGTTATCTTTGGAAATTACTCACAGCAGGGCCTGCAGGTAGAAAAGGATATGAGGGTAATCGAGTTTGTAAAAAACATTGCTGAAAATTTCCCATTGGCAGACGGCGGCTCACTGAGTGCGTCTCAATTTCTTAATTTGTTTTTATTTCCACCTGAACAGCAATACACATATATCAGCAATTTAAGTGGGGGAGAAAAAAGAAGATTGCATTTGCTTTCGATTTTATTTCGCAATCCAAATTTTCTCGTGCTGGATGAACCCACCAATGATCTTGACTTGCCAACTTTAGGGGTGTTGGAAAATTTTTTAAGTGAATTTGCCGGTTGCCTGCTCATTGTTTCCCATGATCGTTATTTTATGGACAGGCTGGTTGATCATTTATTTGTTTTTGAAGGGGAAGGGGAAATAAAGGATTTTCCGGGAAACTACTCACAATACAGGACGTCAGTTGAAAAACAGATGGCGGATGATGGATGGCAGTTGGCAGAAAAAAAAGATGAACAAAAGTCGGCCATCCACCATCCTTCATCCATCAGCCAAACGAAACGGCTTTCTTACAAAGAAAAAAGAGAATTTGAATTATTGGAAAAAGAAATTGATGATTTAAATAAGGAAAAGGAAATGATCACAAAAAAATTTAGCGAAGGTGGTCTTTCTTTTGAAGAGCTACAGCGACTTTCGCAACGTATCGGTGAAATAAGCAGCCTGATTGATATAAAAGAACTTCGCTGGCTTGAAATGAGTGAATTTGCAGATAAAAACTAACAAATAATAATGATTAAATATCTTCTCTTTCAGAGAGTAATTAACCTTTTGAGGTGCGGAAAGTCCGAAGGACTTTAATGTTAATAACCGTGAGTGAAACTCACGGAACAAGAAGCCTCTCCTGGCTGTCGGGATCATTAATATCTTTTATCTTAATCTTTCATAAATAGCCTCCAGTACTTTGCTCACTTCAATTTTTTCCATGCATTTAAAATGACCCAGGGGGCATTTGCTGTATCCGATTTTAGAACAGGGACGACACCTTAATTTATTTACCTGTAAAATATCGTAAGGTAATGCTCTATCTATGCCACGGGTCTGAGACGTGGCATGGATAAAATTCTCGCCATAATAAGGATACATTCCAAACGACGGCACAGTATTTCCCCATAATGAAATGACCGGTTTTTTAAACGCTGTAGCTATATGCATTAACCCGGTATCATTGCTTAGTATTAATTTGGCTTTTCTCACCAGATCTGCACTTTCATGAATGCTGAATTTTCCACAGGCATTGTAAATTTTTATCGGATCAACAGTAGCGATTTCATCTCCGTTTTGCCTGTCTTCTTTTCCGCCTAATAAAATAACCGGGTGCTCAAGTTTCGCACACAATTCTTTTAATTTATGAACAGGGTATTTTTTTGTGTTGTGAGCCGCGCCGATTACAATGCCGATATAACCTGCATGGTGCGAAGTTGGGATATCACTCTTTTTTGTTTCATCTTTTGCAGGAATAAAATAATCTAAGCCGGCTCCGTCATTTTTTACTCCGAATGATTCTACCGTTTTCAAATAACGGTCTACAATGTGAACGCCAGGCATTACATCCCATTTCAAATTCACGTAGATATATTTTTGGATATTCAGCTTATTAAAAGAATGCGAAGGTTTCCCCAGGGCTTTTTTAACACGCAATGTTCTTACATTGTGATGCAGGTCAATGATGTGATCATATTCTTCAAGCTTCAATTCATGAATCATTAAATCCCAGCTGTGTGCCAATAGGTGAATTTTATCTATGTATGGGTTATGTTCAAAAATGGAATGAAAATTTTCTTTTGTCAGAAAATGGATTTCCGCATCCGGCACCTGTTTTTTCAAACACCGTATTACAGGAGTTGTCAGCACAATATCACCAATCGACGAAAATCTTATTATCAGGAATTTCATGTTTTAGAATTAATAATTAATCATTAGTAATTAATAATTTAAAAAAAGACAAAATGATTTCATGGCATCATGTCCTCTGTCTCTATATAATTTAAATCCTTATGGTATGTTTCTTCAGTAAAATAGAATGCGATGAATGTTATCATCATTACAATAATACCTGTAATAATTCCACTTTTAACCAATGACCATTGCCAGCTTTTTTGAAAAAGATCAAGGAACATTAAATTAATCAGGGGAAGAGCACCACGGACCATATTAGGAATAGTGGTAGCGGCGGTAGCACGAAGATTTGTTCCGAATTGTTCAGCACCCATGGTTATAAATATGGCCCAGAAACCAGTACTGAAGCCAAGTAATGCACAAATGCCATACATCCGTGCATCTGTATTATTGAAATGACTGAAAAATAAAAACAAGGAAATTACGGTCAGATTATAATAAAGTAACAGTCCTTTTTTCCGGCTTTTAAAATACTGGCAAATAAATCCAACAGCAATATCACCGATAGCAATAGCGGTATAAGCAAACATGATAGCTCTTCCGGAATCAAGAGTTTTTTGACCGTATAACTCACCCGCAAAACGATTGCTTAAATTGACAAGCACCCCAATCACATACCAGGTAGGAAGACCTATAAGAATAGCAAGAACATATTTTCTGAACCTTTTTCTATTTGTAAAAAACATAAAAAAATTACCTCTTGCTACGTTTTGTTGTCTTACTTCCCTGAACATACCCGATTCTGCTACACTGATCCGTAAAAACAATAATAAGACACCTAGCCCACCGCCGATTTTATAACACAAACGCCAATCATGATTTGTAAACTGGAAAGTAAAATAGGCAACCACCGCGCCACCTAAACCAATGCCTGCTACTAAGGAAGTGCCAATACCTCTTTTATTTTTTGGTAACAGCTCAGTTACTAACGTAATGCCAGCTCCTAATTCTCCCGCCAAACCCAGGCCCGCAATAAAACGCCAGGTTGCATATTGATTAACTGAATGAATAAAGCCTGTAGCAAAGTTTGCAATGGAATATAAAATAATAGAACCAAACAAAACCGATAGCCTGCCTTTTTTATCTCCGATCACTCCCCATATAATGCCTCCGATCAGAAGTCCTACCATCTGCCAGTTTATAATTTGGGTGCTGGCTGTAACAACTGCTTTGGCATCTTTTAAATTTACTCCTATACCACCCAGACTTGGCTCTCTCACAATCGTAAACAACAGCAGGTCATAGATATCAACAAAATATCCCAATGCTGCTACAATAACAGTAATGGATAAAACCCTGGATTGTTGTTGGCTCATAGCAAACTTTATTATATCATAATTCTAAAAAATTCAAGTCTTTGCCAAATGATTCCCGGGTAAACCAGGCCGCAATGACAGCAATCACCATAATTATGATACCGGTTATCCACCCGCCCATGACAAAATTACCGGTTGCTGATCGCAATCCTTTAAACAATAAAATGATCCTAAAGCTCCTACAATGACTGGCAGAGATAGAATACCATAGTGGGGTTTATCCATCATTTTATCAAGGAGTTTTTTGGTCAGGTTCGTTTCTCCCAAAAAATAATTTATACAGCACCGGTAAAGTAGTAACCAGTATAATAGCAATGGTAATACCTTCAATATGATCTTTTAAACTAAAGTCAAACTTCTTTTCCACCCATGTTTGCAGAAAAAAACCTCCGAGCATCATGGAGGTTACCCAGCAAAGGCTGCCAATGATATTGTAAAAAATGAAAACATGCTTTTCCATTTTAACGATGCCTGCAACGATGGGAGCGAACGTGCGGATAATAGGAAGAAATTTCGCGAGGAAAATAGTGCCCTTACCATATTTATGATAAAAATCCTGAGCTCTTTTCAGATGCCTGCGTTTAAACAGCCATGTTTCTCTTCTTTCATATAGTAGCGGCCCGGTTTTGTAACCAAACCAATAGCCGGCAATATTTCCGAGTACAGAAGCAATGATGACACAAAGGATGATAACAATGTGATAAAATCCGAAAGGCAGGTCAGCTGCATCAGTCACCCCAAAAAGTTTTTCAATTAATTCATTCATAAATATACCTGCCGCAAACAATAACGAATCGCCCGGAAAAAAGAAACCCACGAGCAACCCTGTTTCTGCAAATACTACAAACAAAAGAAAAAAGAATCCGCCGTGATGAATGATCCACTCAATAAATTGCTGAATAAAACCTTTGTCCATTTAAAATTGAATATTGAAAATTGAATATTTTTTGTTCCCTACCGGATTCTGATCGCCATTCTTCAGACCTTACCCTCCGGCTCCCTCTCATTTAGAGAGGGAGCAGTACTATAGAATAAAACCAAACTATTGTTCATCCACATCATCAGTTGAATAAATCCATACGTCTTGAGACACTTCCTAATTCCTTATTACAAATTCCTGATTCCTGATCACTATCATCTATCAACTGTCATCTTTTATCTATTCACTATTTAACTATTCTCTAACTCCCCTTCCCATTTACTCACCACACTTGTTGCCAGCGCATTTCCCACCACGTTTGTCGCTGTGCGGAACATGTCGCAAAAATGATCAATCGGCAATATTAGTGCAATTCCTTCTGGTGGAATTTTAAACATGGCACAGGTAGCTGTTACGACTACTAAAGATGCCCTGGGCACTCCGGCAATTCCCTTACTTGTCAGCATCAATACTAACAACATGGTTAATTGTGTGCCCAGGTCCATGTGTATTCCATACGCCTGGGCAATCGCAAGACTGGCAAACGTCATGTACATCATACTGCCGTCAAGATTAAATGAATAACCAAGTGGCAATATAAAGGCTACAATTTTATCTCTGCATCCAAAGCGCTCTAACTCTTCTGTCAGTTTAGGAAATACAGCTTCACTGCTCGTTGTACTGAAAGCAATCAACAACGGCTGGGCAATTCTTCTTA
>Ga0137463_1000624_pt1 | contig 11772 bp, 9 predicted proteins | sample EasRivERMGT800_2_FD_102333 | JGI IMG/M metagenome (GOLD analysis project Ga0137463, IMG submission 102333) | Soil microbial communities from meander-bound floodplain in the East River, Colorado, USA - East River MetaG ERMGT800_2 | ecosystem: Environmental > Terrestrial > Soil > Floodplain ...
AATCGTCCTTGTCGATGCGCGCGATGGTCTCCTCGATCTTCTTGATGAGCTTGCGCTCGCGGTCGCGGTTGCGCAATTCCAGGGCGATGTCGGATTCCTGGCTGGCGCGATCGTTGGGATCGGCGAACACCGTCGCGTCGTCCTGCATCTCGTGGACGGTTCGATCGATATCCTGCGACAGCTCCACCTTCAGCGCCTCGAGGACTTTCCTGAAATGCGCGCGCTGCCTGGGATTCATGTACTCCTCACCCTTTTTCGGCAGGTAAGGCGGGAAGGTTTTGTGGAGCAGCTCCAAGGTCGCAATCTCCGTGTTGCAAGCGTTGCAAGAGAGGCAAGTTGATACCAGAAATCCAAAAGTCGGGCAAGTGAATTTTCGCCGGAAATTGTCGCTCTCGCCGCGTTGACCGTGCCGGGCACGCAGGCGTAAGATGCCACACCCGCGGGGTGTAGCGCAGCCTGGTAGCGCACTTGCTTTGGGAGCAAGGTGTCGGGAGTTCGAATCTCTCCACCCCGACCAGATTTTGCGGCAGCCGCCGCCGAGACGGCTGCAGTGTGCCTTACCCGTGCCCGTAGCTCAAACTGGATAGAGCACCAGCCTTCTAAGCTGGGGGTTGTGGGTTCGACTCCCGCCGGGCGCGCCAGCTTTTCCGGTGATTTTCTGAACTCCGAGACACCCCTGCAGACGAAAGGAAGCCCCGATGATCGAAGTCCATACTTGGCCCACGCCCAATGGGCACAAAATCCACATCGCGCTCGAGGAAACCGGGCTCGAGTACGAAGTCCGGCCGGTAAACATCCGCATCGGCGAGCAGTTCAAACCGGAGTTCCTGAGAATCAGCCCGAACAACAAGATCCCGGCGATCGTGGATCGCAACGGACCGGACGGAAAGCCGATCTCGGTTTTCGAGTCGGGAGCGATTCTCGTCTATTTGTCGGGAAAAACGGGGAAGCTGCTGCCCCGAGACGAGCGCGGAAAGTACATCGCACTGCAGTGGCTGATGTTCCAGATGGGATCGATCGGTCCGATGATGGGGCAGGCCGGCCATTTCCGCAGCAACGCCGTGCCCGAGCGCATCGAGTACGCGATCAACCGTTACACCAACGAGGTCAGGCGCTTGCACGGCGTGATGGAGAAGCGGCTCACGGAGGCGCCGTACTTTGCCGGCGCCGAATACTCGATCGCCGACATCGCGATTTTTCCGTGGCTGCGGGCGAGCGAGCGAAACGGAATCGACTGGGCGGAGTTCCCGAAGGTCAAGAAGTGGTTCGACGGAATTGCGGCGCGCCCGGCGGTGCAGCGCGCTCTAAAAGTTCTCGCCGACGTTCAGACCGCGCCTCCGGGCCAGTACGATCCGAAAGCGCGGGAGATCCTGTTCGGCGCGACGCAGTATCAGCGCCATTGAGCGACTCGGGTGCGCGTCGTCACGGGTGATTCGTGGTCGTATGTGAAGATAGCCACATGCCGATCGCAGCTGCCGCTGCCACAGACGCGGCGGCGGCCGCCGCATTGGGAAGCGTGTCCCTGGGTATCGGGCTCGCTCCGACAGCCGGGCCCCCTGCTTGCGCCGCGGCTTCGCCGACCATTACGGCCAGCAAGCCAATCGCGATGAATGGCTTGATCGACATGGTGGGTGGGGTGGCCGATGGGATTCGAACCCACGACAACCGGAATCACAATCCGGGACTCTACCAGCTGAGCTACGGCCACCGCTGGCGGAAATTATAACCCAAGGCAATACCGCTTCGTATCGGGGCAATACCGCTTCGTACCGGGTTGGGGCCGGCGCTAGAGTTTCGAGAGAATCTCGCGGAACTTCTCTTCCACTTTACGGCGAAGCTCGGGACTGGCACGCGCGACCGGCGGAAAGTCCTTCAGCATCTCGAACGGCCGGCAAGCATCGATCACCGCGCGCGAATTCCAGGTCGCGCCGCGCGGTATGCGCGGATCGAGGGGACCGCTCCACATCTTGCGGATGATGTCGATGTCCTCGGCGGGATCGCAGCGCGTGCACATCGCCCAGAGCACGTCGAACAGATTCGTCGGATCGATGTCGTCGTCGACTGCGACCACGAACCGGCCGAGATAGGAACCCGACTGGCAGCTCGCCGCGGCCATCGCGGCCTGCTTGGCATGCCCGGCGTAGGCCTGCTTGATGGCGATGACGTTGAACATGCGCGCGCCGCCCGCTTCGTGGCACCAGACGCCTTTCACACCGCTCAACCCCGCGCGCTCGACCTCGTCCCAGATCATCCCGGCCTTCATCACGCATTTGCTGTAGGAAAAATCCGACGGCGGGCGCATCGGCGTGGCCATGGTCAGGATGGGGTCGTTGCGATGGTAGATGCGCTGCACGCGGATCACCGGTTGTTCGCTCTTGCCCCCGGCGTAGTAGCCGGTGAACTCGCCGAACGGCCCCTCGGGTGCGACATCGCCCGGAACCATCTCGCCCTCCAGGACGATTTCCGCATGGGCGGGCAGGGGTAAGCCGTGGAGCTCGCTTTCGATCGCTTCGAACGGCTCGCCGCGGTGTCCGCCCGCGTAATCGTATTCGGAAAGCCCAAAGCGAAGCTCATTGCCGCCGGCGAGGAACAGCAAGGGATCGTGGCCGCATGACACGAGCACCGGACAAGGCTTCCCTTGTTTGAAATACTTTTCGCGGATCTGGCGGCCGTGCTTGCCCGGCGACATCCAGACGCCGACGCGCTTCGCGTCGTGGACCATCACCCGATACGTGCCGCAGTTGATCCAGTTTTCCTCCGGGTCGCGCATGATCACGAGATCGTCGGTGCCGATATAGCGGCCTCCGTCCAACTCGTGCAGGAACGGCACCGGGAACTTGAGCACGTCGACTTCGCCGTCGCGCACGACGTTTTCAAGCACCGGTCCGCGCTTCACGACGCGAGGCGCAATGGGCCGGTGGCTTTTCATGCGATCACGGTAGGCGCGCACGACATCCAAGGGGTGCCCCGGAACCGGAAAGCCCAGCGTGATCGCGAGGCGCCGCATCGAATTGGTCGATCCGGACAGCACGCGAAAGCCCCGCGGGTACTCCGGCACATCCTCGAACAGCACCGCCGGCGCGTCGGGCCGCTCGTTCACCGCCTCGGCGAGCGTGCCCATTTCCAGATTCCAGTGAGCACCGGGCACCCTCAGAAGCTCGCCCGCGCGTTCGATGCGCGAAAGAAATTCCCGCAAGTCTTGATGCGGGCGATCGTAGTCGTTCCAGATCTTGATGGGAGCGGGATCGTTCATGGGCTTCTTCCTCAGTCCGCGCGGATCTTGGCCTCGGCGATTACGCGTCTCCAGCGCTCCAGTTCGGTCCCGATCAGTCTGGACAATCGTTTCGGCTCTCCTCCGACGGGAGACAGCCCCTGTTTGGCCAGGATTTCCTTCACGTCCGCCAGACCGAGAATGGCGTTGATTTCGCCGTTGAGCTTGCGCACGATATCCGGAGGCGTCGAGGCGGGCGCCATCAACCCGTACCAGACGCTGGATTCGACCTCGGGGTAGCCGGATTCCCTCAAGGTCGGGACGGCCGGGAATACGGGAGAGCGTTCGTCGTTCAGCACGGCAAGCAAGCGGACCTTGCCCGCATGCACCAGGGGAGCGACCGTGTGCACCGGGAGGATCATGGCGTCGACATACCCACCTGCAAGGTCCTTCGTGGCTTCCGCCGCGCCTTTATAAGGAACGTGGGTGATGTCGACACCGGCCGTGAGTTTGAACAGCTCCATCGTGAGGTGTTGCGGAGTCCCGTTGCCGGAGGAGGCGTAGTTGAGCTTCCCCGGATTCGATTTGGCAAGAGCGACGAATTCGCCGATATTGGCGGCGGGCGTATTCGTGCTGACAGCAAATGACAGCACGCCCGTCGCGACCAAGCTCACCGGAGCGAAACTCTTCAGGGGATCGTAGCGGGATTTCTTGCTCAGTGCCGGGTTGAGGGCAAACGTCGTGGCGGTCATCATCAGCGTGTAGCCGTCGCCTGCAGCCCGCGCGGCGAGCTCAGTGCCGATATTCCCGCTTGCGCCGGGTTTGTTGTCGACGACGACGGGAACGCCCCAGCGTTCGCTGAGCTTCTGCCCGCAGGTACGCGCGAGAATATCGATGCCTGTTCCGGGAGAAAAGGGAGCGATAATGGTGATCGTGCGGCTTGGGTAGTTTTGTTGCGCCAAGACCGGGCCGGCTGCAAGGGCAGCAAGAGCCAGGACGGCGGCGGACAGTTTGTGGATTGGCATGGACGCTCCGGCGCTTATTTTAGAGCCGATCCGGGCAGATCTTCGCGGCTCAAGACAAATACGCAGTCGTAGCCGGCGCTGGTCTCAGGCCAAATGAAGGGAAGCCGCGGAAACACCCGCTCCAGCCTGCGGCGATTGCGGCCGATCTCCACCACGAGCAGCCCTCGCGGCCGCAGAAAATTCCTTGCGGCCAAAACGATCCTGCGCGTGAATTCCAACCCGTCTCGCCCGCCGTCGAGCGCAAGCCGGGGTTCATGCCGATACTCGGGCGGGAGTTGCCGCATCGCCGCGGATCCGACATAGGGCGGATTGGCGACGATGAGATCGTAGCGCGCCGGTCCCAAGTCGGCGAACAGGTCCGTGCGCACGAGCTTGACGCGCCGGCCGAGGCGGTAGGTCCGCAGATTTCGGCGAGCGACGGCGAGCGCGGGGCGCGAAATATCGGTCGCGTCCACGGTGGCGCACGCAAACGCCAGCGCGAGCAGTATCGCCAGACAGCCCGAGCCGGTGCAGAGGTCGAGCGCACGGTGCACTTCCGGCGGACGAGGAATCCAGGGGGCGAGCCGGTCGCGCAGCAACTCGGCGATGAAAGAGCGCGGCACGATCACGCGCTCGTCCACGTAGAACCGATGATCTCCCAGCCAGGCCTCCTTGAGCAGATAGGCGAGCGGACGGCGCGTTCGGACGCGCTCCTCGATCAGCCGTGCGGCGCTGCGGCATTCCCGTGTCGTGAGTTCATGCGCAAGCGACTGCGCGAGCCCGTCGTGGGGCAGGCGCAGCACGCTCGCGAGCAGCCACGCCGCTTCGTCTCGCGCGCTGTGTGTTCCGTGGCCGAACCGGAGGCGGGCCGCCCGGAAGCGCCGTTCCGCGTAGCTCAGCCAGGCGCGCAGCGTCGCCGGGCGCGCCGCATCGATGCGAGTGGGGAGGGGCGACCGGGTCAGGATGCGAGGAGGCGATCAAGAAGGCCGAAGTAGATCTTGCGCAAACCCTCGATTGCCGCGAGATCGACGTTCTCGTTGATCTTGTGAATCGAGGCGTTCACCGGACCGAACTCGACCACCTCGGGACAGAGTTCTGCGACGAAGCGGCCGTCGGACGTGCCGCCCGTAGTACTGACCTCGGGAGTGGCGCCGGTGACGTCCCGGATTGCAGCGCTCAAGGTCTCGACCAGCTTGCCGCGCGGTGTGAGATAAGGCACGCCGGAAAGGGAACACTCGAGCTCGTATTCGAGCCCATGGCGATCCAGTATCGAACGGACCCGCTGCTCGAGCCCTTCGGGCGAGCTCGCCGTGGAAAAGCGGAAATTGAACAGGATTTCCACCTCGCCTGGGATGACGTTGGCTGCCCCGGTTCCGCCGTGAATGTTCGAGATCTGCCAGGTCGTGGGCGGAAAGTATTCGTTGCCCCGGTCCCATTCGGTTGCGGCGAGCTCGGTGAGCGCCGGCATCGCGAGATGGACGGGGTTTCTCGCAAGATGCGGATAGGCCACGTGCCCCTGCACGCCTCTGACCCGCAATGCGCCGGAGAGGGAGCCGCGCCGCCCGTTCTTGATCGTGTCGCCGAGCCTCGCGACGCAAGTCGGCTCGCCGACCAGGCAATAATCGATGCGTTCGCCGCGGCTCTTCAGCAACTCGACCACCTTCGAAGTGCCGTCTACGGCAGATCCTTCCTCGTCGGAAGTGATCAACAGGGCGACCGACCCCTTATGCGAGGGATGCTTGGCCACAAACTGCTCGACCGCGACCACGAAAGCGGCAATCGAAGTCTTCATGTCGGCAGCGCCGCGCCCGAAGAGCTTCCCATCGCGCTCGGTGGGCACGAAAGGGTCGCTGTCCCACTTCTCGATCGGGCCGGTGGGCACGACGTCCGTGTGGCCCACGAAACAGACAAGGGGGCGGGCGTCGCCGCGTCGAGCCCAGAGATTGGTGACCTCGCCGCGCCGGACCGGCTCGAGCGCAAATCCGACCCGCGCAAGGCGTTCGGCCAGAAACTCCTGGCAGCCGCCGTCTTCGGGGGTGACCGAGCGCCGCGCGATCAGCTCGCGCGCCAGCTGGAGCGTTGCGGCCGCTTCAACGGCCGGCATGGTGAACTTCGGTGGAACCGGCCCGGCCGAGCGGGTGGGTCCTGACGACCGGCATCAATGCTATGCGCGCTCCGTCTCGCTGACGTCGAGCTTGAACTCGCTGAACGCAGCACTGCTGCTGGGCGCCGCCCCGGGTCTTGCCTGCGGGCTGCGTTCCTTCCCGCCCGCAACATCGGCGCCGGCCGCAGTGTTGTTCATGAGCCACAGCAGATTGTTCGCGGAGTCTGCGTTGGAAAGCCCCTCGTCCTGGCTGATGAGACCATCCTTGATCATTTTGAAAAGCGATTGCTCGAAGGTCTGCGAACCGGGGGTCAGCGCCTTTTCCATCGCTTCCTTCATTTCGCTGATCTCGCCCTTTTCGATCAATTCGGCCATGTAGCGGCTGTTCAGCATGACTTCCACCGCCGCGGAACGCGTGCCCCTGACGTTCTTGACGAGACGCTGCGATATCACGCACTTGAGCGTCGCCGAGAGGTCCTGCAGCAGCGCGGCCCGGCTCTCCAGCGGGTAGAAGCTGATGATGCGGTTCATCGCGTGGTAACTGTTGTTGGCGTGCAGCGTGGCAAGGCACAGGTGTCCGGACTGGGCGTATTGGATCGACGAGGTCATGTTCTCCTTGTCGCGGATTTCGCCGATCAGGATGCAATCCGGCGCCTGGCGCAGAGCGTTCCTCAGTCCCACCTTCATATCCAGAGTATCGGTCCCGACTTCGCGTTGGTTAACGATCGACTTCTTGTTCTGGAAAATGAATTCCACCGGGTCTTCGAGCGTGAAGATATGCCCCGTCCTCTGCTCGTTGCGATAGTCGAGCATGGACGCGAGCGTCGTCGATTTCCCCGATCCGGTCGCACCCACCATCAGGATCAGGCCGCGCTTCTCGAGGATGATGTCCTTGAGCACCGGCGGCAGGCCGAGCGAGTCGAGCGGCGGAATGATGTTGGGAATGTAGCGCACCACCACGGCGGGCGAGCCTTTTTGCCGGAAGCCGCTGATACGGAAGGTGCCGACGCCCTGCAAGGTGAATGCGGTGTTCAGTTCGAGCGTGTCCTCGTACTCCTTCTTCTGCTTGTCGTCGATCACCTCGTAGAGCAGGCCGCGGACGGTGTTGGCATCCATGACCTGCTGGTTGATGGGCATGGCCACGCCGTTGATCTTGATATTGATGGGGGAGCCGACGGACAGGAAGATGTCGGAGGCATTCTTGTCGGCCATCAGCTGGAACAGTCGCTTCATCGCGGACATGGGCACTCCCTTGAGACGCGGGCTACTCGCCGCGCAGCAGTTCGTTGATGCTGGTCTTTGCGCGGGTCTTGGCGTCAACCTGTTTCACGATCACCGCACAGTATAGGCCGTATTTGCCGTCCGCGGAGGGCAGGGTGCCGGGCACGACCACCGACCCGGCTGGAACCCGTCCGTAGAGAATTTTGCCGCTTGCCCGGTCGAGAATTCGGGTGCTCGCTCCGATGAACACGCCCATCGAGATGACCGCGTTCTCCTCGACGATGACGCCTTCGACGATTTCCGAGCGCGCACCCACGAAGCAGTTGTCCTCGACGATCGTGGGATTCGCCTGCAGCGGTTCGAGGACCCCGCCGATGCCAACGCCCCCCGACAGATGTACGTTCTTTCCGATCTGGGCGCATGAGCCCACCGTGGCCCAGGTATCGACCATCGTGCCTTCGTCCACGTAGGCGCCGACATTGACGTAGGAAGGCATGAGCACGACGTTCTTCGCGATGTAGGCGCCGCGGCGCGCCACGGCGGGAGGCACGACGCGGAATCCCCCCCGCTTGAAATCCGCCCGATCGTAGCGTTCGAACTTGGTCGGGACTTTGTCGTAGAAATGAAGAGAGCCGGCGCGAATCGGCCGATTGTCCTCGATCCGGAACGACAGCAACACCGCTTTCTTGATCCACTGGTGCGTGCGCCAGGCTCCGTCGATTTTTTCCGCGACTCGAAGCCGGCCTTTGTCGAGTTCTTCGAGCACCTTCAGGACCGCGTTGCGGATTTTCGCCGGCACCGGGCCCGGGGAAAGCCGTTCACGGTTTTCCCAAGCCTGCTCCACGGTGCTCTGGATCCGCTGCATCGCCGGCGCGCTCATAGTTTCCTCGTGAATTCTACGATACGATGGGCCGCCTCGAGACATTCGCCGATTTCCGCGACCAGCGCCATACGCACGTAATTCGTGCCCGGATTGACCCCATTCGACTCACGCGCGAGGAAACTCCCGGGGAGAACGGTGACGTTCTGCCCGGCGTAAAGGCGCCGGGCGAAATCGGTATCGGGGACGGGGGTACGGGCCCACAGATAAAAACCGGCATCGGGAAGCCCGACTTCGAGCGCCGTCTGCATGAGCGGCACCACGCGGGCGAATTTCTCCGCGTATTTCCTGCGATTCTCGCGCACATGGGTTTCGTCGCGCCAGGCGGCGATGCTGGCCTCCTGCACCGCCGGGTTCATGGCCCCGCCATGGTAGGTGCGGTAGAGCAGGAATGCCTTGAGGATAGCGGCGTCGCCGGCGACAAAGCCGGAACGCATGCCCGGAACGTTCGAGCGCTTGGACAGGCTGGAGAACATCACCAGCCGCTCGAATCCGCGGCCCAGCCGCGCGGCCGCCTGAAGGGCCCCCAGCGGCGGCGCGGCTTCGTCGAAATAGATCTCGGAATAGCACTCGTCCGACGCGACGATGAATCCATGGCGATCGGCAAGCGCGAAAATTTCCTTCCACTCGGGAAGGCCCAGCACTTTACCGGTTGGATTGCCCGGCGAGCAGACGTAGAGTAATTGCGTCCGGCGCCAGACTTCTTCCGGAATCGCGGCATAGTCGGCCGCGAATCCGCGTGCGGAAACGGTGTTCACATACTGCGGGCGCGCGCCGGCGAGCAGCGCCGCGCCTTCGTAAATCTGATAGAAGGGGTTGGGACAGACCACCACAGCATCGCCACTCGTGGGGTCGACCACCGTCTGGGCAAAGGCGAACAACGCCTCGCGCGAGCCGTTGACCGGCAGCACCTCGGTCTTCCATTCGATAGCCCCCAGGCCGTAGCGACGCACCAGCCACGCGGCGATTGCCTGGCGCAAGGCATCGCCGCCTGCGGTTGGGGGATAGGCGGCGAGCTTCGCCAGGCTCTCCGACAAGGCGCGCTTGATCAGCTCAGGTGTCGGGTGGCGCGGCTCCCCGATGCCCAGACTGATGTGCGCAAGCGCTGGGTTCGGCGTGGTGCCGGCAAACAGCGTGCGCAGCTTCTCGAACGGATACGGTTGCAGCAACTGCAGTCTAGGATTCATCGCCAGTGTCCGAACGCGCCCGCTCGCGTCAACTCGTGCTCCGCTGATCCTCCATCGGCGCAAGCTGGAATCCCGCTGCGGGCTTCCAGCCCGGCTTGCGGTGTTCGGCTATGACGCTGGTGAAAATCCCGCCGCGAACAAAGAACCGAGCGGCGAGACGCAGGAACCGCGGCGAGAGCAGCTTCACGAGGTCATCGCAAATGCGGTTGGTGATAGCCTCGTGGAAGGCCCCCTCGTTCCTGAAGGACCCGATGTAGAGTTTCAGGCTTTTCAATTCCACGCATTTTCGGTCCGGGACATAGTCGAGAAACAGCGTCGCGAAGTCCGGCTGCCCGGTCCTCGGGCACAGGCAGGTGAACTCCGGGATCTGCATCCGGATCCAATAGTCGCGGCGCGGGCTCGGATTGGGAAAACTTTCAAGCGATTTGCTCGGTTTGGACGGCATTCAGTGTCCGGGTGCGAAGTTGAAGATGGTATTATAGGGGCTCCGTTTTATCGACGATGAATCCGGCTGACGGCCGGTTTTCTTTTACCTGGATCTGTAGGGTCTTCTGCTAGCGTGCGGCTCACCCAAATCAAGCTCGCCGGGTTCAAGTCCTTCGTCGATCCGGCCACGGTGAGCGTTCCCGGGCAGCTGGTCGGCGTAGTCGGTCCGAACGGGTGCGGGAAATCGAACATCATCGACGCCGTCCGGTGGGTTCTCGGGGAGTCGCGCGCTTCGGCTCTGCGCGGCGACTCGATGCAGGATGTGATCTTCAACGGCTCGTCGCTGCGAAAGCCCGTGGCGCGGGCAAGCGTCGAGTTGTCCTTCGACAACAGCCTCGGCAGGGCGGCGGGCCAATGGTCCCAGTACGCCGAGATCTCGGTAAAGCGCGTGCTGCAGCGAGACGGCGAATCCTCCTACTTCATCAACAACACGCACGTGCGCCGCCGCGACGTGCAGGACATCTTTCTCGGCACGGGCCTGGGCCCCCGTGCCTACGCCATCATCGAGCAGGGCATGATCTCGCGCATCATCGAGGCAAGACCCGAGGAATTGCGTGTGTTTCTCGAGGAAGCGGCGGGGGTGTCCAAGTACAAGGAGCGGCGGCGCGAAACCGAGCACCGGCTCGCCGACACCCGCGACAACCTCGCGCGCCTCGCCGACATCCGCCAGGAACTCGGGTCACAGATCGAGCGGCTGGGAAAGCAGGCTGAGGTCGCCCGACGGTACAATGAACTTTCGACTGATCGGGCGCAAAAACAAAATCTGCTGTGGCTCCTGCGCCGCAGTGAAGCAGAGGCCGAGGCGCAGCGCCATGCACGCGAAATCGAGCGCAGCGCGACTGAACTGGAATCCGAGACCGCGCGGCTGCGCGAAATCGAGCGCGATCTCGAGCAGGCGCGGGCAGAGCACTACGCTTCGGGGGACGCGTTGAGCGCCGCCCAAGGGGAACTCTACGGCGTCAACGCCGACGTCTCCCGGCTCGAAACCGAAATACGCTTCGTGGCCGACACCCGGCAGCGTCTCGACGCGCAGCTTGCGCAACTTCGTGCGCAACGCGATGCTGGGCGGCAGAACGAAGTCGAGCAGCGCGAAGAGCTCCGGACCTGGGAAGCTCGCCTCCGGGAGTCACAAGACGCCCTGGAGCAGGCCCGACGTAAACTCGCCGAGGAGCAGCTCAAGCTGCCGCAAACGGAGCAGGCGGCCCGCCTGCTCCAGGGACGGATCGCGGGCGAGCGCGAGCGCATCGCCCAGGCCGAGCAGGCGTTCCAGGTGGAACAGACACACCTCGCACATGCCGGCAAGACACTGCAAGGGCTGGAGCAGCGCGAGGAGAGATTGCTCGGCGAACGCGCTGAGTTGGTCGCACCCGATGCGCAATTGCTGGCGCATCTCGCGCAGGAGCTGGCACAGAGCAGTGCCGAGCTCACCCGCCAGGAAGCGCTGCTCGCCCAGCTCGAAGCTGCGAGGGAGGCGTTGGACCGGCAGCTCCGCGCGTGGGTCGACAGTTTGCAGATGCTCGAGCGCGAGTTTTCGGTTCTGGAAGGCAGGTTGCTCACGCTGCAGAAAATCCAGAACCAAGTCGAGGAGAACAGCACGATCCAGGATTGGATCGGTCGCCACGAGCTCGCGTCAAAACCGCGGTTGTGGCAGAAAATCCGCGTCGAAGCCGGCTGGGAAA
>Ga0137463_1000625_pt1 | contig 11759 bp, 8 predicted proteins | sample EasRivERMGT800_2_FD_102333 | JGI IMG/M metagenome (GOLD analysis project Ga0137463, IMG submission 102333) | Soil microbial communities from meander-bound floodplain in the East River, Colorado, USA - East River MetaG ERMGT800_2 | ecosystem: Environmental > Terrestrial > Soil > Floodplain ...
CGTGATCCATTGATCATCGCCAGGAAAGAAATCAAGACCGACAGCGCGCCCAGCATGGGCCAGGCGCGCGCGTCCGCCGCATAACGGCCAGGGCGCAAGACAATGTTCGTCCTGAGCCAGCCAACCAGTTGTTGCGAGTTGGGCAATCCCCACACGATGGCAAACAGCGCGGCCACCCACACCACCTGCCTCGTTCCGCCGAAGGCTTCCAGATAGCCGTACGAAAATCCGGCCGCCGTTGCCGCCCAGTCGGACACCGGGCCTCCCGCCCATTGCTCCGGCAACACCACTCCGTGCAGGCCCGCCATGCCCTGGAGAACGCTGAGGGCTGCATCGAGCGATGGCGCGCGGAAAAAGACCCAGGCCACTACGACCGCCAGGAACGTGGACGCGACCCCCATCGCATGCCCCAGTTTGGTCTGGCTCTCGAGGTCATGCCCCAGCACCGTGGCGCGAAAGCCCTGCCAGACGTGGTTGCACACCAGGTACAGCCCGTGCACGCCACCCCATATCACGAAGTTCCATCCTGCGCCGTGCCAGAGACCGCCCAGCAGCATGGTCGCCATTAGATTCGCATAGCGGCGCGGGCGCCCATGGCGATTGCCGCCAAGGGGAATGTAAAGATAATCGCGCAGAAATCGTGACAGCGTCATATGCCAGCGCCGCCAAAACTCCATGATGTTGTGGGCCTTATACGGGGAGTTGAAATTGAGCGGGAGGTCGACGTTGAACAACTTAGACAAGCCGATAGCCATGTCCGAGTAGCCGGAGAAATCGAAATACAACTGTGCGGTATAGGCAAGTGCACCCAACCAGGCTTCGAGGAACGTCAGGTGGTAGAGCGGATCAGCGTCAAAAACCGGCCCGACAAACGGCTGCACCCCGTCGGCCAATACGATTTTCTTGAACAGGCCGATGAAAAAAAAGATTGCTCCGGTAGCAAAGTTGGCAGCATCGAAACGATAGATACGCCGGTCTGCAAACTGGGGCATCATCTCCGAGTGGTGGAGGATGGGACCCGCAATCAGGTGAGGGAAGTAGCTGACGAAAAGCAGATAGTGCACCGGATTGGCTTCCCGTGCCTTGCCCTGGTAGGCGTCGATCAGATAGGCGATCTGAGTGAAGGTGAAAAAAGATATCCCGATTGGAAGGACGACTTTTTCCAGTTGGAATCCTGTCCCAATCAGCGCGCTGACGGAATCAACAAAGAAATTTGCATACTTGTAGTACGCGAGCAAGCCGAGGTTGAATGCGATGGCTGCAGCCAACAACAGACGACAGTCCCGCGGGTTTTGCGTATCGCGTAAAGAGAGGATGCCGCGCCCCATGATGTAATTCGCCATGATCGAGCCGAGCAGCAGCGGGACATAACGGGGACTCCAGTAACCGTAGAAAAACAGCGATGCCAGACCTAGCCAGCCGGCGGCGAGCATAGTTTGCCCTCTCGCGGCAAGAACAAAGAACAGCAACGCCGTTACAGGAAGAAAGACATATATGAATTCGTAGGAATTGAACAACATGCCCGCTGCCCTTGGGAGAAGTTAGGCGGACGCGTTACGCCACTTGAACCGGGGGTACCGGGCAAAAACATCCGCACCGCTCAGGTCGCTTGTGCGGTTGATAGCATGGATCAGCTGAGCCAGCGCTACAGCCGCCACACCTGTAGGCCTTCCTTGCGGAACGGTGCCGGATCGAACGCCGACTTGACGTCGATGAAGCAGCCGCGACGCACGATCTTCTTCATATAGGCTGACGCCGGCAGATCAAGGAACTGGCGATGGGAGACCGCGAGAATCAGGGCGTCGGCCGCCGGCAGGTCTTCCCACGAACACAGCCGGAGATCATATTCGTGCAGGACTTCGACTGCATCGGCGCCCGGGTCATGCACGAAGGTTTCAACGCCGAACCCGCGCAATTCGTGAATGATGTCGATCACCTTTGAGTTGCGGACGTCTGGACAATTCTCTTTGAACGAGATTCCGAGCACGTTGACCCGAGCGCCCTTGATGTTGCGGCCCGCCAGGATCATCTGTTGCACCGCCTTGCGGGCTATGTGCGCTCCCATGCCGTCATTGATGCGGCGGCCGGCGAGGATCACGTCCGGATGGTAGCCGGCCAGTTCCGCTTTGTGCGTCAGGTAATAGGGATCGACACCTATGCAGTGACCGCCGACCACGGCAACCGTCGCCAGCCGTTGGCCGGCCTCGGACCGCACTTCCGCACGGAGATCGGATTTTTCAAGCAGTTCCAGCATGGCCATTCCTCGGGTCGAGCGCCTGGAGGGAGGTCAATCGGCTCGCCTCATGGGCGGACATCAAACGCATCCACCACGATGAAGTCGTTGGTCGCAGCCGGGTTCTGGCGGCCGGTCACCACGATCGTCAACGTATGGCTTCCGTTGGCGAGTCCCGTCGCCTTGAAGATCGTGTCTTGGTAGCCTTCCACGGGGGGAGCCTCGAAGGTATCGATCTCGGTCACGAAGACACCGTCCAGGTATACGTCAGCGATCCCGGTCGAGAGTTTGCGGCAGCCGATCCAGCTGACCGAGGTCCCGGTGAAGCTGAACGTGGCGGTCGCACCGGCCGAGTTGGATTCCGCGATGGTCCCCAGGCTCCAGGCCCTGTTCAGGTTGCCCTGTATCCAGCTCCCAGCATAGCTAACCGCCGGCTCGGTCTCCTCGAAACGCGTTCCCGGCCTCATCACGTCGAACGCGTCCACTACCACAAGGGTCCCCGAGGAAGCGGGGTTCTTGAGGCCCGTCGCCTCGACCGTGATCGTATGGTTCCCGTCGGCCAAGGGTGGCGAGGTGAAGAGGATCGCCTGGATCCTGGGGTCCGAAGAATGATACAGGTCGACCTCGGCGACGAAGCTGCCATCAATGTACACGCGAGCGATCCCCGCATCGGGTCCGCGATAGCCGATCCAGCTGACCGACGTTCCATTGAAGGGCAAGCTAGCTTGCGCGCCCGGCCCCGACGAGATCGACGCCATCCAGCCGCTCCACGACCTGGTGGTATCGCCCAGCGTCCAGCCGGCGGTGTAGCTCATGTCAGGGTCCGTATCCTGGATATGCGAAACGACCTGCGCAGGCACCTCGAATGCGTCCACGACCGCCACGGCGAAAGGCGACGAGGCCGCCTGCGAATCGGTGTTCTTGAGCCCGGTCACTTCGATCGTCAGCGTGTGGCTTCCGTTGGCCAATCCCTTCGCCGTGAAGACGGGAACGTGGACCTCGTACGACCTCGCGAACATGTCCACCTGGGACACGAAGGAGCCATCAATCGAGACACGAGCGATCCCGCTGTCGGGCCCGCGCATGCCAAGCCATGTGACCGAGGTCCCGGTGAATGCGAACGTAGCTTGGGCGCCGGGCGTCTGGGATTCCATGGCGTTCCCCCCGCTCCATCCGAACCAGCCGTTATCCCGAATCCAGCCGGAGCTGAAACTCACGGACGGATCCGTCTCTTCATAGCGCTTTACCGCCGCCGGCGGCGGAGGACCATTGGACACCGTCACGGTGACGGGCGCTGAGGTGGCGCTGTTGCCGGCGCTGTCCCGCGCCACGGCGGTGAGGGTATGCGAGCCGTTGCTCGCGGTAGTCGTGTCCCAGGGCACCGAATACGGCGCGGTGGTGTCGTCCGCCCCGAAAGCGCCGTCGAGGAAGAACTGTACGTCGGCGACACCTCCGTTGTCGGACGCGCTGGCCGTCACGTTGATCGTTCCGGAAACGGTGGCGCCGGAGGCGGGAGAGGTGATGCTGACCGTCGGCGGTGTTTTGTCCGGGCTGGGGCACGTCAAGCCTGGAATACACGGCAGTAGCTGCGCGAAAGCCTGGAGTGGAACCCAGGCCAAGCCGAAAATTGTCAATAGAGCCGCCACGCGAATACGTTTTACGATACTGAGCATGAGTGTTCCCCTTCGCCGACAGTTAGAGAGCCAGCATGACTATGACCACGAAATGTTGAAAGTCCGCGATCCGAGGCAAGCCGATAGAACTACGATCCGCGGAGCACGACCTGGGACCCAGGCACGCGATCATCGATCGAACGCTCCGGCACGAGCTTCGCGACATACCAGTCGACCACCCGCGCCAGTCCGTCCCGCACCCGCAGGGCCGGCTGGTATCCGAGAAGGCGCCGCGCCTTGGCGATGTCGGCCTGCGAGAAACGCGCATCGCCGGGACGAAACTCGCGATAAGCCGGACGTAGATCGCGCAGACGGGGATAATGCGGCGCCAGCAGTGAACGGATCATCTCGAAAAGCTCGTTTAGGGTGGTCCTTTCGTTCACCGCCACGTTGTAGACCTGGTTGACGGCGGTTGCGTCGTCGACCATGGCCGCGAGCAGATTCGCCTGAACCACATTGTCGATGTAGCAGAAATCGCGAGCCGTCTCCCCATCGCCGTTGATGAAGACGGGCTCGTCGCGGATCATGCTGGCGATCCACTTCGGGATCACGGCCGCATAAACCCCGTTCGGATCCTGGCGCGGGCCGAATACGTTGAAATAGCGCAGCCCGATCGAGGGAAATCCGTAGCAGCGCGCGAAGATCTCCGCGTACAGCTCATTCACGTACTTGGTCAGCGCGTAGGGCGACAGCGACCGGCCGACCTGCGGCTCCACCTTCGGGAGCGCGGGATGATCGCCGTAGGTTGCGCTCGATCCGGCGTAGATGAAACGCGACACGCCGGCTCCGTGCGCCGCTACGAGCATGTTGAGAAAACCCGTAACGTTGTTCTCGTGCGCGCCGATCGGATCTGCGATCGAGCGCGGCACGCTGCCGAGGGCCGCTTGATGCAGAACGACATCCACCGACCTGCACGCCCGGCGGCATTGATCGAGAGAACGGATGTCGCCCTCGATGAAATTGCAATTCTTCCACTGGCGTGCGCTTACAGCTTCCTTCACGTTGTTACGGTTCCCGGTCGAGAAGTTATCCAGACCGACCACCCTCTGATCCAGCTTCAGGAGGGTTTCCAAGAGATGCGAGCCGATGAATCCAGCCGCCCCCGTAACCAGCCAATTGCGCTGCCGGCTCCTGATGAGACCTTGCACCTCCTCGTACGTCCTCACCGGCTTTCACTCCTCACGAGTTACCGAACGGGAGTCGCGCACCGCTCCAACGGAACATCGAATGGTGAAGTGTCATGCTCGAGTGTGTATTGTGTTTATCCGTCGCGCTGGTCCGGATGGACTGTCCGCGCGTGCTCACCGGCCGCGCGCCGGTTCGTAAATCAGCTCGTTCAGTAATCCCTCGAAGCGTGCCAGTACCGTAGAGGTGGAATGCGTGCGACTGAAATATTCGTGACACCGCGCCGAGGCGCGCCTCCAGTGTTCTTCGTCGGTGAACAGTCGCTCGAGCTCGGCCGCCGCTTCCTCCACCCCCCCCACAACCCGGTAGAGCGGCTCGCCGCGCAACCGCGCACCAATGTCGGTAAAGGCTACGGTCGGTACGCCTCGGGCCCACGCCTGAAGGAAAGTGTTCGGCATTCCCTCGTGGAGCGAGGTATTGACGAGCACGCGGGCGCGGTCAAAATACGGCTCGACGCGGAGAAGGGGCAGGAAACCGGTAAACTCGACGTTGGGGATCGCCGTTGCCGCGTTGCGTATCCTCTCGAAACCGGCATTAGCACTGGTATTGCCGCCTGCGCCGCCTATCATGACGAAGCGCCGCTGCGGAAGACGCCGGGCCAACTCGAGAAAAAGCTCGGGTCGTTTGTAGTCGCGTTCACGCATGCTCGCGACCCAAAGCACGCAGTCGCCGGTGCGCGGCGACGCGCCGGCAGGCAAGTCGTAACAACTGGGGATCTGCGTCGATTCACGACCGTAATTTGCGCGGCAGTTTTGCTGCTGGGTCGCGTTTTGCACCACAATCCTGTCGACGCGTTTGAGGCCCTGCTCGAACAGCCAGCGGTCGCGGAGATAACGGATCGGCTGGCTCCCCGGCACGAAGTCCAGATCGGCCGCGCTGGCAAAGACGGAACGCTTGCCGTAACGGTGGCAGTACGCCGCAACCACCGCAGTGAGCATGGCCGAGCAGCGCTGGTAATAAACATCCGCGTCGACCGCTCGCATCGCCCGCCACATAGCGGTTATGCGGGGATGCACGAAGCGCAGCACCGGCAGGCCGGCATCGGGACGATGGATCTTGTGCACGGTGACGCCGTCGAGCAACACGCCCTGCGGCTGGCCGAAATCGAGACAGATCATCGACACGCGGTACCCGGCGCCGGCCAAGGCCCGCGCCAGGATGCTTTGCTGCACTTCTGCGCCGCCGATAAACTCGTTGTCCGGGTCGCGCGAAAATACCGGCCAGGTGTTCGGCGCGACAAAGCAGACATGCGGCCGTGGCAAATCGCTTGCTGTACGTGACGGCAGCGGGCCACCGCGGCGGTGGGCTTCCGCGACGGTGCGCTCAAGCCGATTGAGTGTGAGCCCCAGCTTGGGCATATTGGCGAGAGGCATTCAAATCACCGGTCTTCCGGGCGCGTTGACCGTACATCATTCCGATCGCCAGCCACAGGAAGATCTGCTCCGGTCTCGGTGTGAGGTAGCCGCCGGCGATGCCGGCGACCAGCAAGCTCGCCAATCCGGCCGCGGCCCCCTGGTAGAATCCGCGCAAGCTGGGGCTCGAGACCGGATCGACGCTCAGTGCGCGAAAACCCTTGAAGACGTGGACGAAGTAGGCGCAGACGAAAATCAGGCCGACTATCCCCATGTCGAGGACGATCTCCAGATAGGCGTTGTGAGCTTGCGCCACCCCCGGAATGCTGACCCCGACTCTCGTGCGCATGGCGTCGGACCAGAGAATCGACCCGAGACCGTTGCCGTAAATGGGGCTGCGCAGTACGTCGGGCAGGAGGGGCAGCCAGATCCCTTCGATGCGCCCGGCGCTGATGGCGTCGAGTCCGTGTCCGAACCCGCTTTCCACGCGGTCGTATACTGCGCCGGGAAGGAGAAACGCCGCGACCGCCGCCAGGAGCCCGAAGAACACCAGCGCTTTTGCGTTGCGGCGCCAGAGCAGGAACAGCACGTTGACCACGATGAAGCCGAGGAAGGCCCCGCGCGAAAACGTCAATACCAGCGCCACTACCACCATTCCCATCGACGCCAGCAGCGCGAACCTCAATCCCGTGTCCTTCGATTCGGCCCACGTGAAGAGCAGCACTGCGTAGGCAACCGCGTACAGCCGTCCCAGATCGTTGGCGTGCAGCCCGAGCGGCGAAAGGAAATCGCGCGAGTCGTCGCTCGCCAGTTGGCCGAGCGCGACCCCGGACTGGGAGACGAACACGATGACCATCGAGCCCATCACCCAGATCGATATCAGCGTAGGCACGAGGAATTTTTCTGGTTTCTCCGATTTCGACACCGCGGCCCCGACCAGCAGGGCGAATATCACGAACGACAACGGCTTGGCCACGAGGTCGCGAAGGTAGCCGGCCGCGTCGTGGAATTCGAGCTGGTCGTACATGAAGAAGGCGGGCGCAATGTCGCCGACATGACGCGAGCCCAGCGTACCAGCGACCAGGATCGGCAGGATATACAGCCACAGTAGCGGGCGTGGCGCAAAGCGACGGAGGCTGCCGTCCGACACCCCATGAAGCAGACACGAGCCGAACGTCCCGACCAGCAACAGGTTCAGGGGATTGAGGCCCGTAACGCCGAACATCGCGTGGGGAAACACCCGACTGCTCGAGATCGGCATCACCAGGATGAGCAACACCACCCCGATGCGAAAGTCGAGCAGGATGAACGCGCAGCCGATCAATGCGATGCACAAGTACAGCGCGTTCAGCTCTGCAACCGCAACGACGGACCCCCACAAGGCTCCGAGCAGCGTGATGCCCGCAAAGACCGAAAGCGTGAACGCGATACGGCGGCCTGACCGTGGGTCCTGTGAAAAGCCGACGGTGCGGAATACTGCGGCGCACCGCCGCCAGAGGGCCGCCGACCCAGGCAAGACCCGCTGCTCCAGAACGGAGGACATTCCAGCCGGCCTGGTTCAAAACGCGTTGAATACGGTACCGACGATGCGAGCGCCCGTATCGCTCAACCCCCGGATGACGCTGGTCGCATCGGCAAGACGGGTGTGATCTTTGCGGGCGAGCACCATGACACTGCCTGCGCGGAAAGCCAGGCTCTGCGCATCCGCGTAGAGCTTCGCCGGCGGGGTATCGAAGAGGATGACGTCGAAATCAATACACAATTCGTCCAACAAAGCGGCAAAAGAAGGACGCAACAGCAACTCCTGTGGATTGGGCGGGCACGCACCCGCCGGCAACAGCGAAAGTGACCCGAATTCCGAAACCGGCACTATCGCACTGCGATCGGCGCGGCCGGAGAGGACCGCCGAGAGGCCGATCCGGTCGGGGACGTTGAAGATCCGATGCTGTCGCGGTGTGCGCAGGTCGGCGTCGATCAGAAGCGCACGTTCGCCGACCTGCGAAAAAGCTACGGCAAGGTTGGCGGCAACGTAGCTGCGCCCTTCACCGGGGCCTGGACTGACGATCGCCAGCACCCGCTGTTTGACCCCGGCCTTGGACCAGCGAATCAACAGCTGGGTGCGCAACGCCCGCAGCTCCTCGGCGCGGGGGTGAAACGGCTCGTAAGCGACGACGAGTTCGCTACTGATGCGCTCGTTGCCTGGTAGCATGTGGGGAAAATCGTACTGCTTCGCGACCGCCCAACGCAGGTCGTCCGCTGTAATCAGACCCAAGCGAAGCGCAACTTCACCGAACCTGACTCCCTCGGTGCGTTGCAGCTCCAGGACGCGCTCGATGTCCCCGGCGTCGAGCTTTCCCAACTGTACGAGGATGCTGCCGAGCTTGCCGTCTTGACGTGCAATGACGCGGCTGGATCCCTCGATCGGAAGGACATTTTCCTGGGCGTTCATCAGCATTCCTTAGTGTGGGTTCGGTAAGGCGCGTCCGGCGCCACCTAACCGGCCGAGCAGAGGGATTCCGGCGGGCTGCCAAGCGTTGAGCACGCCGAGCAGAGGCACGTTCCATGCATTGTCAAGATCGTTGCGCGAGCGCACCCGGCAGTCGAACATTTCCATCAGAATCACGATGCCGATGCCGAGCATCGTTCCAACCACCACCGACAGGGCGATGTTGAGGAAGATTTTGGGTTGGGAGGGCGCGCTCGGCACGAATGCCGGGTTGAGCACGGTGACGTTGGTTTGGCTCGCACGGCTTTCGACCTGGCTGACGACCGAGCGCTGCATAGCGGTGTCGTAGGCCCGTTCTGCGGATTCCACGTTGCGCCTGAGCACCGTTAATTCATTGCGATTCTCTTTGAGCGCGAGCAGCCGTGCGCGCTGCGCCGCCATAGCTTTCATGAGATCCGCCTCGCGTTGGCGGCTCTGGCGCGCCGAGCTGTCGATTCCGGAGACGAGCTTCCTCATTTCGGTGTCGAGTGTGTCGCGCAAGCCCTGATTCTCGGAGACCTGACGCTGGTACTGCGGGTGGTTGGCTCCGTACTGCGTGGCCATCTCCTGCAGCTTTGTTTCTCCGTGAAGGAGATCCGCCTTCAGCTTCTGAATGAACGGATTGTCGAGAACGTCCGGCAGTCTATCCGGGGACCCGCCCCGCTCCAGAAATCTGCGCGCCTGCTGCGTCCGGCTGTTCCATTGGAACGTCTGCTCCTGCGCTCTCGCCACCTGCTCGGAGAGCACCCCCAAGCGCGTGTTCTCGACGTCGAAGCGCTCGTCCGCCGAGACGATTCCCTGCCGCTGGTGATAGTCCGTCAGCTTTGCCTGAGCATCCTCCAGATTGGCACGCAGGGTCTTGAGCTGTTCATCGAACCATGCCGCCGCTTCCCGCGTGGGTTCCACGCGCAACTCGAGCATCGTATCGATATAGGCCTTGGCGAACCCGTTGGCGACCGATGCCGAAAAACCGGGGTCGGGGGCTGAAAAGCTGGCCTGGATGACGTTGCTCTGCGAGGTTTCCACCTTGATCTTCCTGAGAAGGCTCTCGATCAGCCAGTCCTCGATCGCGCCTTTGCTCCCCTGCTCGTGTTCGAAGGCCGTCCGCATCGAAGGATTCTCCGCGAGCTTCAGGTCTTGCACGACCTTGCGCGCCACTTTCTTGCTGGTAATGATGTCCATCTGTGTCTGCAGGTAGCTGAGCCGCTCCTGCGGGGCAAGGAGGGGACGCAGGACATTGCTCAGCGATTGCTCGTCTCTCGCGTCCACCAGCAACGATACCGTTGCCTTGTAGGATTTCGGGAGCAGCAAGCTTGTCACGGTGGCGGCCAATACGGTGGCGGCGAGCGCCAGGCAAAACACGCCGAAGCGCGCGCGCAATGCAAGAAGAAATTGCTGGATGCTCATGAAGTTTTTCGATGTGCTGGTCGAGTCCGCGGACCGCGCAGGGCGTGTCCTCTAGAACAGGCTCTCACGAACGTAGATCACATCATCCGGCTCGACTCGATCGGTCAGCTGCGCGTCGATCGTCCGGAAATTCCCGTCCCCCGCCTTGCGGCGGATCTTCAACCCCCGATCTGTCCCGCGCGGCGTCACACCTCCACCGACGGAGAGCGCCTGCATCACGGTCATGGCCGGCTCAGCGCGATAGGCTCCCGCGCGCTGGATCTCACCGTAGATATAGAAGACTGGGGCGCGCTGCACGAAAATCGTGTCGCCGCTCTCCAACTGAATATTCTGTGACAGGTCGCCCGTGCGGTACATGGTCGGCACGTTGATTTCCAGTTTCGCGGTCTTGCCATTGCGCGTGACCATCACGATCACGTTGTCGTCGCCGGTCGGGCCGATTCCGCCGGCAAGCGCCAATAGGTCGGTCACGCTCGAACTGGTGTCGTCGAGCGGATACCGCCCCGGGTGGGGGACTTGGCCGAGCACGGAAACCTGCCGGCTGCGCACTCGGACTACGTTGAGGCTGACCTGGGGCTTCAGAACAAACTTCCCCTCGATCAGTTGCCGTGCGATCCGGGCCTCCGCTCCCGCGGGCGTAAGCCCCCCAAGCGCGACCTCGCCGATCAAGGGAAAGGTGATGGTGCCCCGCTCGGAAATGCGCGTCTCGGTCGTGAGGTCAGGGTTCTGGAACACGGTGATGCGGATGGAATCGCCTGCCCCAAGGGTCTCGCGTGATTGGCCGAACGTCGTGACCGGCAGCAGTATCGCTGTGAGACAAAGCAAAGCGACGAACGGCCTCGCAGCCGCGAACACTGTCCTTTGCAGATGAATCACCAACCGCATAGGGCGACAACATAACCGTCCAAGGTTTATCGATGATTTCCCGCCCTGAGCCGATCGGCCTATCCGAAGCAGGGTTGGACTCAAATGAATTCGACTGCGCCTGACGACTGTCCGCGGTAATACATCACGTACAGCTGGCTGCAGATCGCGGTTCGCCGACTGATTTTTTGTTCCCGGTTTCGCTCTTGAATCTTCGAGAGAATCGGAAACCTTTTCAGGAACTCCCTTAGCTTATTCAGAAAATTCGCAGGTCCGATTCAAGATCCTCGTGATTTATGACCGCGTCATAAATCCGCGCGCTTGTCACAATGCAACTACATCTCGTCACGGTTTCACTACGCAGAGGAGATCATGATGAATCTTTCCAATCATTTCGTGTTTTGCTCGCGTCGGATCTATCGCGTCGCGAGCGAAATTTGCATTACCTCGATCACAGCAGGTTGCAGGTTCGTCGCTGTTGGAATCCGCGCGACTGCCTTTGCGCTTGTCCTAGGCGCGCTTTTCTCGGTCCAAGCCTTCGGGACTCCGTTCTCTGGGAC
>Ga0137463_1000626_pt1 | contig 11750 bp, 12 predicted proteins | sample EasRivERMGT800_2_FD_102333 | JGI IMG/M metagenome (GOLD analysis project Ga0137463, IMG submission 102333) | Soil microbial communities from meander-bound floodplain in the East River, Colorado, USA - East River MetaG ERMGT800_2 | ecosystem: Environmental > Terrestrial > Soil > Floodplain ...
ATTCAATACCGGCCAGCAATTCCCGGAAATAACCCCAGTCGAAGGCCGGCCCGGGGTCGGTCTTGCGGCCTGGGGCAATGTCGGCGTGCCCGACGATGTCGGTAATCGGATATCGCTGGCGCAACTCCCGCAGCAGTCCGGCCAGGCGGGTGTACTGCGGATCGGTATAGGCTTGATCGTCGGCACCTTCGAGCTCCACGCCGACGGAAACATCGTTGCAGCGCTCGCGCCGGCGCCAGCTCGAGGCCCCCGCGTGCCAAGCCCGCCTGGCACAGGGCACCAGCTGAATCAGATCGCCGTCGCGACGAATGAGAAAATGGGCCGAGACCTCGAGCCCGCGCAGGGTCGCGTAGTAAGGGTGCGCGGAAAAATCGAGCGTGTTGGTGAACAGGCCGACTATGCCATCGCCTCCGAACTCTCCGGGGGGCAGGCTGATGTTGTGCACCACCAGGAGCGTGACCTCGGCACCCTCTGGCCGCTCGTCGCAGTTGGGCGAGGGAATCTGCACCGCGCCCTCCAGCACCCCTTCGACGTCGAGGAAGCCGCGCGCCACCTACCGAATTCCCAGGCGCTCCATCCGGTAGCGCAGTGCCCTGAAGGTGATCCCCAGCAGCTTGGCGGCGGCGGTTCGGTTGAAGCGAGTCTTCTCAAGCGCCTCCAGTATCGCCTCCTTTTCGATGCGGTCGAGGTAATCCGTGAGAGGCCATTTGGCATTCGGGGCTCCAGGCTCCGGGGCCAGCGCCGCCGGCGGAGCGAGCTGCAGGTCCTCGGGTTCGATCTCGTCGCGGGTGGTCAGCGCGACGGCCCGCTCCAGTATGTTTTCCAGCTCTCTCGTGTTGCCGGGAAAATCGTAGTCCGCCAGCGACTTCTTCGCCGCTTCCGAGAGCCGCAGGGTGCGCCTGCCGTCGGCCCCCGCAAGACGCCGCAGAATCGCCTCCGCGAGCACGGGAATGTCCTCGCGGCATTCGCGCAGAGGCGGCATCTTGAGCTCGATCACGGCCAGGCGGTAGTACAGGTCCTGCCGGAATTTCCCCGCGTCGACGCGGGCGGCGAGGTCCTGGTGCGTGGCGCAGATGATGCGCACGTCGACAGCGTCCTCGGAAGTCGCACCTACCTTGCGAACCTGCTTTTCCTGGATCGCACGGAGCAACTTGACTTGCATCGCGAGCGGCAAATCGGCGACCTCATCGAGAAAGAGGGTCCCGGTGTTGGCCGCCTGGAAAAATCCGTCGCGATCCCCTTCGGCACCGGTGAAGGCGCCTTTCTTGTATCCGAAGAACTCGCTTTCCATGAGGTTTTCGGGAATGGCGCCGCAATTGACCGGGACGAAAGCTCTTTCGCGGCGCGACCCCTTGCCGTGGATGAGTCGGGCTGCCAGTTCCTTCCCGCTCCCCGATTCACCGGTGATGTAGACAGGCGCCTGGCTGCGCGCGAGTTTTTCGATCAGCGCGCGTACGTGCTCGATTCCGGGGCTCGAACCAAGGAGCTGGGGTTCCCCCGATTTGGTCGCCGGCGTCTTCTGGGGAAGAGACAGCGCGGACTTGACGAGTGCTCGAAGCTGATCCAGAGACAACGGTTTGGTCAGATAGTCGAACGCACCGGCCTTGAGGGCGGCCACCGCGTTTTCGGTGCTGCCAAATGCCGTAATCACCGCTACGGGCAGGTCAACGCATTGAGCGCTTATGAAGCGCACGAGGTCCAGTCCGTCGCCGTCGGGCAATCTCATGTCGGTCAGGCACAGGTCGTAGCGCTTGGACTGGAGCAACTGCTTGGCACCCGCGACCGATCCGGAGCACTCCACGGCCAACCCCATTCTGACGAGCGAAAGCTCGAGCAACTCGCGGATATCCGCCTCGTCATCGATGACCAGCACCGTGCTTTGCACAGGGCTGGATCGCCGGTCGGCGCGCCGATTCGTTACGGTTCCTGCCATAGGATCCTGAAGTCCGCTCCCGAACCGCGGTCCAAATAGTCGAGACCCGCGCCGTTGGCGGCGCACAATTCGCGCGCTATGTAGAGACCGAGCCCCGTGCCGCTCGCGAAAGTGGTGAAGAACGGCTCGAATAGCTGCGCCTGCAACGTCTTGGGCACTCCCTCGCCGTCGTCGATCACGTGCAATTCTACGCGATTTGCCCGGCGCAAGACCGCGATGCGGACGCTTCCCGCGCGCTGGCGGCAATGCCGCCAGGCATTGTGCAGCAGGTTCCACAGGACCTGGTTGAGATGCGCGCGATCGAATTCGACCGTCACGTCATCGCCCGCTTCCACGGAGAAACTCTCGCTCGGGATTTGCCCCTCGTTGCGTGCAAACTCCTCGATGAAAGTCAGCAGATACTGCCGCACCCGGATGGGCTCGGGCTGGACTCGGTCGCGCCGTGACAGTTCCAGCACGTCGTGAACCATGCGTTCCAGGCGCCGCGCGTTGTCCCGGATGATTTGCACCATGCGCTCCTTCTGGGGGCTGCGCTGCTCCTCGTAGAGCAAGTCGCCGGCATGGGTGATCGCGGAAAGAGGATTGCGGATTTCGTGGGCGATGCTCGCCGTGAGCCGGCCCAAGGCGGCGAGCTTGAGTTGCTGGGCCTGCTCCTGCAGCTTGGACAAGTCCTCGAGGAACACCAGCGTGAAGGCGCCGCCCGCGACGCCCGCCGGGACGAAACGCCCCCGGACGAGACGCCCGCTATCCGCGATTCGCATGTTGACGCTGCTTCCCGCCTGGCCCGCTCGCCAGGCTGCCAGCCGCTGGGCGAGCTCCTCGGAGAAAGCTTCCACCTGGCTCAGCTCGGGCACGACCCGCCCGAGCAGATCCGCCGCTCGCGGATTGTGCAGGTGCACAAGGCCGTTCGCGTCGACAACTAGCACTCCATCCTGCACGTCGCGGATGATCAATCTGTTGATCCGAAGCTGGTCGGCAAGATCGGCCCCGCGCTGCCGCGCGAGGCGTTCGTTCAGGATCAACCGCCGCGCCAGCTGGTTGGTGATGAGCGCGGTAGCGAAATAGCCGATCGACAGCAGGCCGGGCTGCAGGAAATTCGCAGTGCTGGAATCCTCGACCAACACCCAATACGACTGTTCCAGCAGAACCGCGATCGACGCAAGCGCCGCATAGAAGAGCATCAGCCTGCCGCGGCTGACGAGCGCGGCCCCGGCAAGGGAAATGAGCAGCATCACCCCGAGACCGCTGCGGATACCGCTCGAGGCATACATGAGAACAGCGACGGCGAGCACATCGGTAGCGACGTGCAGGGTCAGCTGAAGGTTGAAATACGCCGGAGCCTTCCGCAGCGTGACATGGAAGGCCACCGCGAGCGCAAGATAGGCGAGACTCGCGTACCTAAACGTCCGCAAGTCATGGTTGCCGAGGCTGAGCCCGTCTCCGAAGAACAGCACCGAAAGGAGGAACAACGCGGCTACCGCGATGCGGTAGAAGTTGAAGTACTTGAGCGAAACCCAGAACGAGTCCGCGACCGCGCCCTGCTGCGGGGGCCACAAGGCGATTGCAGGGCTCGACACGGCCCTCCTTACCCGGACCCGGCCCGGCGATGTTCTTCGCTGCAGAAGAAGCGGCCGCCACTTTCCAGCGCTTCGCTGCGGGGAACGTTGACTCCGCAGTGCGCGCAGGCAACCATCGATTCGCTCGGGGGCGGCGCGGAGGTCCTGCTGCGCTTGCGTGCGAAGCCGCTTACGAGGAAGTAAATAACGGCTGCGGCGATGACGAGAAGTAGGAGCTTGCTCACGCTGCCATGGCTGCCTGGATAGCCGCCTGCAATGAGGCGCTATTATACTGAGCACTTCGACAGCCGTGGAGCCGCCATGACCCTACGCTTTGCGACGAATGCCGTTCTCTCCCTGCTCGGGCTTGTCCTGGCCGCCTCCGCTGCCCAAGCGCTCACGCTCGTGACGGAGGAGAACCCCCCGTTCAACTACACGGAACAGGGGAAAGTAGTCGGGATGTCGACCGAGATCGTGGTCGAGCTCGGCAAAAGCAGCGGCATTCCTCTGCAGATCCAGTCCGTTCCCTGGGAAAAGGCCTATATCGCCGCGCAGCGCGACAAGGAAACCTGCATCTATTCGACCGTGCGCCTCGAAAATCGCGAGCGGCTTTTTTCCTGGATCGGCCCGATCGCAACGAACCAATGGGTTCTGATCGGGAAGAGCGATTTCGCCGGCAGCGTGAAAACGGTGGAGGACGCGCGCAAATACCGGGTGGGTGTGGTCGCCCGGGATGCCAAGATCGAGTTCCTCATGGGTAAAGGCGTTACCGACCTGCGCGAAGTGAGCGAGGACGGCCTCAACCCGCCGCGGCTGATACTGAACCGGGATGATCCCAACCGCATCGACCTGTGGGCCACGAGCGCCTACGGCGCGCGGCAGACCGCAGCTCGCGCGAAGGTGAAGGACATCAGGCTGGTCCTCAACCTGACCAAGGTACCTCTTTATCTCGCTTGCGGCCGCAATACCTCGCCCGAGACAGTGCGCGCCCTAGGCCAGGCATTCGATCGGGCCAGCAAGGACGGCACGCTCAGACGCATCACCGGCCGTTACGACTTCTGAGATGGTCGGGGTGACTGGATTCGAACCAGCGACTCCTGCGTCCCGAACGCAGTACTCTACCAGGCTGAGCTACACCCCGAACCGGATCGGAAACCGCGCGGAGGAAGAGGCGCCTCGGGAAACTCAGTAGTCGCGCTCGACCGCGAAGGTCGCCAATTCTAGCAAAGAATCGCGATAGCTTGAATTCGGCAGAGCCGCTATGGACTCGCTCGCGATACGGGCTTCGTCCTTGGCCTTGGCCCTCACGTAGTCGAGTGCCCCGGTCACGCGGATTGCGTCGAGGACTGCGCCGAATTCCTCCCCTCCGCCCCGTTCGATCGCGGAGCGCACCAGCTCAGCCTGCTCGCCCGATCCGCGCTGCATCACGTGGATCAGGGGGAGAGTGGGCTTGCCCTCCCTCAGATCGTCGCCCAGGTTCTTTCCCGTATGCCCAGCGTCCCCCGAATAGTCGAGCACGTCGTCGATCAGCTGGAAAGCGGTTCCCAGGTGCATGCCATAGCGCGCCAGGCCGGCTTCCATCCCGGCACTCGCGCCGCCCAGTATCGCACCCAGCTGCGCCGCCGCCTCGAAGAGCTTCGCGGTCTTGCGTCGGATCACCTCGAGGTACGCGACCTCGCCAATCGCGCAATTGTGGGCGTTCATGAGCTGCAGGACTTCGCCTTCGGCGATGGCGTTGGTCGCGTTGGCCAGGACCTCCATCACCCGCATGCTGCGCACGCCCACCATGATCTGGAAGGCCCGGGAGTACAGAAAATCCCCTACGAGCACGCTCGCGGCATCGCCGAACTCGGCATTGGCGGTCTTGCGCCCGCGTCGCAGCTCGGATTCGTCGACGACGTCGTCGTGCAGGAGCGTTGCGGTGTGAATGAATTCGACCACCGCGGCGAGCTCAACGTGCTGGTCACCCCGATAGCCGGTGGCCCCGGCGGCGAGACAGACGAGCGCCGGGCGCAGGCGCTTGCCGCCCCCGGCGATGATGTACTCGGCAATCTGCCGAATCAGCACGACGTCCGATTCCAGCCTGCGCCGGATCATGGCGTCCACCGCCTGCATGTCTGCGGCGATAAGATTGCGGAGAAGTTCGGGTTGCAATGGGGTAAAGCGGAAATCGACCTAACCGCGGGGTGAGGAGCATAGCATAATTTTTGACTCCACCTGCTAAACACATGTATAATTTCGTGTTTTTCCAGCGCAGTTCCTAGCGCACTTCGGAGATCAGCATGTACGCCGTGGTAAGAACCGGGGGCAAGCAGTACCGCGTTTCCGCGGGTGAGAAACTCAGGATCGAAAAGCTCGCCGCCGAAGTGGGCAGCGAGCTGGTGCTCGACGAGGTGCTTCTCGTCGGCGAAGGTCAGGCGCTCAAAGTCGGCACACCGGTCGTAAAGGGCGCCTCAGTCAAGGCCAAGGTCTTGGCCCACGGCCTCGCTGAAAAAGTGATGATATTCAAGATGCGCCGACGCAAGAACTCGAGGCGGCTCCGCGGCCACCGTCAGGCCTACACCGAAATCGAAGTGACCGGCATCGCTCAACCGTAGCCGGACGACGGACGCACACAGAGGCAAGCCATGGCACACAAGAAGGCAGGAGGCAGTTCCCGCAACGGGCGCGACTCGCATTCCAAGCGCCTGGGCGTCAAGCGTTTCGGCGGGCAGGTCGTCGCCGCCGGCAGCATCATCATCCGGCAGCGCGGAACCCGCGTTCACCCCGGGGACAACGTCGGCATGGGGAAGGACCACACGCTCTACGCGAAGGTGAACGGCAGGATCCAGTTCAACCTCAAGGGCCCGGCCCGCAGGCAGACCGTCAGCGTGGTGCCGGCTTAACAAGACAAGACCGCTCTCTCGAGAAAAGCCCTATCCATGCGATAGGGCTTTTTTGTTTTCATGATGAAATTCATCGACGAAGCCCACATCGAGGTCCACGCCGGAAAAGGCGGCGACGGCGCGGTGAGCTTCCGCCGCGAGAAGTACGTTCCCCGGGGCGGCCCGGACGGCGGCGACGGGGGCCGGGGCGGAAGCGTGCTTGCCGTAGCCGATCGCAACATCAACACTCTCGTCGAGTATCGGTTCGCGCGCATTCATCGCGCGCGCGACGGAGAACGGGGCGGCGGGCGTCAGTGCAGCGGCAAGAGCGCGGAAGACGTGGTGTTGCGCATGCCCGCCGGCACGGTCATCACCGACGCCCGCACCGGGGAGCCTCTCGCCGATCTCGCCGAGCACGAGCAGACGGCCGTGCTCGCCCAGGGCGGCAGGGGCGGGCTGGGCAACGTCCACTTCAAGTCGAGCACGAACCGCGCTCCCCGCCAATCCACCCCCGGAACATCCGGGGAACACCGCGTGCTCAATCTCGAGCTGAAGGTGCTCGCGGATGTCGGCCTGCTTGGGCTTCCCAACGCCGGAAAATCGACCTTCATCAGAGCCGTCTCCGCCGCGCGTCCCAAGGTTGCCGACTACCCTTTTACGACTTTGCATCCGCATCTCGGGGTAGTCCGCGTCTCAGTCGACCGGAGTTTCGTGATCGCCGATATCCCCGGCCTGATCGAAGGCGCAGCCGAAGGCGCCGGGCTGGGGCATCAGTTTCTCAGGCATCTGGCGCGAACCCGGCTGCTCCTGCACATCGTCGATATCGCACCCGTCGAGCACGGCGCCGACCCGGCCCGCGATGCCCGCGCAATCATCGCGGAGCTGAAAAAGTTCGATGCGGCACTCCACAGGAAGCCGCGCTGGCTGGTGTTCAACAAAATGGATATGCTGCCCGGCGAGGAGGGCGACGCGGCCGTCGGCGAGGTGGTACGCAGGCTGCGCTGGCGCGGTCCGAGCTTCCGCATATCCGCGCTCACCGGCGAGGGCTGCCGGGAACTCACGCAATCGGTGATGAAATTTCTTGAAACCGGTAACACGGCATGAGCGGAGCGAAACGTTTCGTCGTCAAGGTCGGCAGCACGCTCGTCACCAATCGCGGCGCGGGACTCGACGCGTCCGCGATCGCGCGCTGGGCGAGTCAGGTCGCGAGACTGCGCCAGTCCGGGAAGGAGATCGTCCTCGTCTCGAGCGGCGCAATCGCCGAGGGCATGCAGCGCCTCGGATGGACGCGCCGCCCGATCTCCATGCATGAGCTTCAGGCCGCCGCCGCGGTCGGACAGATGGGGCTCGTGCAAGTATACGAATCCTGCTTCCGCGAACATGGCCTGCGCACGGCGCAGGTATTGCTCACCCACGCCGACCTGGCCGACCGGCAGCGCTATCTCAACGCCCGTTCCACCCTGCTGACGCTGCTCGGACTGGGAATCATTCCCGTCATCAACGAAAACGACACCGTCGTCACGGACGAAATCCGGTTCGGTGATAACGACACGCTCGCCGCACTAGTGACGAATCTCGTCGAAGCTGACTGCCTGATCATCCTGACCGACCAGCAGGGTTTGTATACCGAAGACCCGCGGCTCAATCCGGAGGCCTCCCTCATCAAGAACGCACAAGTGGGCGAGGCGCGTCTCGAGCACGTAGCCGGCGGCACCGGGTCGGCCATCGCCAAGGGGGGAATGCTCACGAAAGTGCTCGCAGCCAAGCGCGCCGCCCGCTCGGGAGCGAGGACCGTGATCGCTTCGGGAAACGAGCCCGACGTGTTGCTGAGACTCGCTGCGGGAGAAGAGATCGGCACCCTGCTCTCCCCTCAAACGACCCCGCTTGCCGCGCGCAAGCAGTGGCTTGCCGACCACCTGCAGGTTGCCGGAACACTCAATGTCGATGCCGGAGCCGCGAAGGCGCTCCGGTCCGGAGGCAAGAGTCTGCTGCCGGTCGGCGTCAAGAACGTGGAAGGTGAATTCGAGCGAGGCGCAGTGGTCGCCTGCCTCTCGCCCGACGGCGTCGAGGTGGCGCGCGGCCTGGTCAACTACAACTCGCAGGAATCGCGCCGTATCGCGGGGCGGGCGTCAAGCGAGATCGAGGCGATCCTCGGTTATGTCGACGAGCCGGAACTGATTCATCGCGACAATCTCGTTGTGCTCTGACGCGGCTATCTGGGCCTCCCGCGGGCAATCGCCTGCACCACTTCCTCGGCGGTCTTCGCCCCGCGAGCGGTGCAAAAGAAGTCATCCGCCAGCACCAAGTGTTGGTCGGTCTGATATTGGCTGTACAAGGTCCATTGCTGGCTTCGCGCCTGCACCCATGTCCCGTCGGACCTGCCGAACGCGTAGGTTCGGGTCTGGTAGGTCTCACAGCGAATGCCCTCGTAGCTCACGTTCGCCGCTCCGGAAAGACTACGTGCGACCAATGTATAACGCACGATCCCGTCCTGTCGGACGCTGACCGAACCCGGATCGATGAAGAAAGCGAAAGGCCTCGTCGAACTAACGTAGACGGAAAGCAGGCTCCCGTCCTTGGGATAAGGCGGTAGCGACGTCCTTTGGACCTCCCAGGGCTTGCCCTCGAGATCGTCTTCCGGGAGCGGTTTGGGTTCGGTGCAAGCCGCGGCCGCCAGGAAAGCGAGCGCGCAGAGGCAGCGACAAACGGTCAAGCCAGGTCCCTGGCGAGGGAATCCCGCACCGCCGGCGGTGCCTCCAGCATTGCGGCGTAGCGCGGATGATCGATTCCCATCGTGAGCGAAGCGCCGTTCTTCAGCGCCTTTGCCATGTCCTCGGTGAGATCGAAGCGCAGAAAATGCACCGATGAAGTTTTCTCCTCGTTCTCCCGGTCGAGGTCTTCGTCCGCGATCGCCCAAACGCGTCCGTGAGCCTGGACCTGGACCCACGTTTTGTCTTCGATGCCGATCAGCCCCTCGAGCTTAGTGCGCCGCTCGCCCGGGTCGGGATACTCGACCATCAGAGTAGCCTTGAGATTGCGACCATCAGGCACGAGCGGATTGTAGGCGTCGAGCTCTTGCTGGATACCCTGCTCCTCGAAGATCCGCTCAACGCGCAACATCTCCTGCACCTGATAGCGGATCGTAAGCTCGTCCTCGAACAGCAGAGTGACATGCTCGCCCAAGGGAACGCTGCGGTTCTTCTTGTGCGCCATGACTTTCGCGCGGAATTGCGTGCGCTCCCGCGCGTAGGTCTCAAGAGGCATCAGGCTAGCACGGTCGATTCGTGGCATTGCGGATACGTAAGCTATGGGTTCAAATTGAATACGCCTTCCGGAGCAGCGAAAGCGGGTGCGTCTTCTGTGCGCTGGTTTCTCCCATCCCCTGCTCGATGTGACGGGCGGCGATGGGGCAGTCGGAAGTGATGTGATCGGGTTCGCTACTGGCCATCTGGCGGAACACGGGCCGACCGATTTTCATCGAGTTCTCGTAGTACTCGGACTTGACGCCCCAGGTCCCGTCGTGGCCCGAGCAACGCTCCACGGTATTCAGGGTTGTCCCCGGCACCAGTTGCAGCGCCTCGCGCGTCTTCTGGCCCATGTTCTGGACCCGCGTGTGGCATGGCACGTGGTAAGACACCTTGCCGAGGCTCTCCTTGAAATCGGTCTTGAGCAGGCCCTCGCGGTGGCGCAGGACGAAGTACTCGAACGGGTCGAACATGGCCTCGCTTACGGCCTTGACGTCGGCGTCCTCGGGAAACAGGAGGCGCAGCTCGCTCTTGAACATCAGCGTGCACGAGGGCACCGCGGTGAGGATTGCGTAGCCTTCGCGCGCAAGCTTCGCAAGCGGGGGAATGTTCAATGACTTGAGGCGCTCAACCCCCTCGAGGTCGCCGAGCTCGAGCTTGGGCATGCCGCAGCAGGCTTCCTGCTCGACGAGCGTGTAGGGGATCTCGTTGTGATCGAGAACCGCGAGCAGATCGTGGCCTATGCCGGGCTCGTTGTAGTTCACATAGCAGGTCGCGAATACCGCCACCTTGCCCGGCGTGCGCTCCCCATTTCTCACTTCGCGCGCCTTGCTCGAAACTGCCTGCCCGCGGAAGGTACCGGAACTATAGGGTGGCAGCCGGCGCTCGCGGTGGACGCCGATCGCCTTCTCCATCAGCGCGCGGGCGGCAGGGTTGCGGTTGACGGCGTTTACAACGGTCGCCACGACGGGAATCGCTGCGAGCTTGCCGATTGCGTCGGTCGAGGAAAGCAGCCGGTCCCGAAACCGAATTTCCCTCTTCTGAAACTTGACCGCCTTGGCCCGCAGCATGAGGTGCGGGAAATCGACGTTCCAGGGATGCGGCGGCACGTAGGGGCACTTCGTCATGTAGCACATGTCGCACAGGTAGCACTGATCCACAACCTTCCAGAACTGCTCTTTCGGCACCCCGTCGACCTCCAGGGTCGCGCTCGCATCGACGAGGTCGAACAATGTAGGAAATGCCGTACACAGGTTCACGCACCGCCTGCAACCGTGGCAGATATCGAACGTCCGCTCGAGCTCGGCAAGGAGCTTTCCTTCGTCATAGAAATCCGGCGACCGCCAGGCGACGGGGTGTCGGGTAGGAGCCTCGAGGCTCCCTTCGCGGATAGTCATTGGGAGGAACGCGGTCACCCGCGAGCCGGACACGCTCCCGGCTCGGAGCCCTCGGCGCCGCAGCGCCGAGGCGCGATCTTCTAGTCGGCTAGTGCGTCGAGCGCTTTTTGGAATCGGTTGGCGTGCGAGCGCTCAGCTTTGGCGAGCGTCTCGAACCAGTCGGCGATCTCGGAGAAGCCCTCCTGGCGGGCGGCCTTTGCCATGCCCGGGTACATGTCCGTGTATTCGTGCGTCTCGCCTGCGATCGCTGCCTTCAGATTGGCGCGCGAGTTCCCGAAAGGCAGATCTGTCGCCGGGTCGCCACACTGCTCGAGGTATTCGAGATGGCCGTGAGCGTGGCCAGTTTCGCCTTCTGCAGTGGAGCGGAACACCGCCGCCACGTCGTTCTGTCCTTCGACATCCGCCTTCGCCGCGAAGTAAAGATACCGGCGGTTCGCCTGCGATTCTCCCGCGAACGCCGCCTTGAGATTGCCGTGGGTATTCGAGCCTTTGAGTTGCATGGTGCCTCCAGGTAACAGGACTGATATTTAGACTGACTCTAATTAATGGAGTGAGTGTAAATCCAGGCAAACCTGGTGTCAAGCGCGCGTGGGACGGCCAGGGCCATTGTCAGCGCGACGCAATTTCCGCCGGGAGCGGCTTGCGATCCTGATCGCGAAAGAGGTAGCGCGCGAGTTCCGTGAGCGCACGTTGATAGACATCCCGCTTGAAATCGATCACCGATTCGAGCGGGATCCAGTAGTCGTTCCACCGCC
>Ga0137463_1000627_pt1 | contig 11724 bp, 6 predicted proteins | sample EasRivERMGT800_2_FD_102333 | JGI IMG/M metagenome (GOLD analysis project Ga0137463, IMG submission 102333) | Soil microbial communities from meander-bound floodplain in the East River, Colorado, USA - East River MetaG ERMGT800_2 | ecosystem: Environmental > Terrestrial > Soil > Floodplain ...
AGACTTTACCAGGGAAACTGCATGTCTTGTCATGGACCAGATAAAAAAGGGTCGGGCAATTTTCCTTCCATTGCAGAAATAAAAAGAAAATATACATCTGGTTCTTTTGATACCCTCCTTCAAACCGGCCGACGGATGATGCCGGCCTTTAAACAATTAGCTGAAGCAGAACGACAGGCCATTGTTGTATTTGTATTGGAACAAAAAGACCGTCAGAATAAAGTTTTTACTGCACCCGTTATTGATACTAACGACCCCACGAAACTTCCTTATACGATAACAGGCTATAATAAATTTTTAACCAGCGATGGATTACCTGCTATTGCTCCACCCTGGGGAACTTTAAATGCTCTTGATCTTAATACCGGTCACTATGTTTGGAAAAAGACATTGGGCAACGATCCGCGGTTTCCCAATAGCAAAGAACCCACAGGAACAGAAAACTATGGCGCTTCGGTAGTAACAGCAGGAGGACTATTATTCATAGCTGCTACAACAGACGGTAAGTTCCGTGCCTTCAATAAGTATAATGGTAAGCTGCTGTGGGAAGTAAATTTACCGGCACCTGCTTTTGCAACGCCTGCTGTTTATGAAGAGAATGGAAGACAATATATCGTGATAGCTTGCGGCGGGGGTAAGAACAGGACTAAATCAGGAGACAGTTACGTAGCGTTTGCATTACCGGAAAAAAATAAATAAAGATTCTGATGAAATGAAAACTTCTATAGGTAGAAGTCCATTATTGATCGCAGAAACCTTGTGCTGACTTTTATTGTTAACAACAGCAACCAGGACCACAACCATTTTCTTTACCTGGTTTTCCCGATAGAATTTCATCTTCCGTTGCCACACGTACATCATCAATTTCTATGTCAAAACAAAATGTTTCGGGTATCTGAATGGTAATTGACTTTTTATCTCCGGCCTTCAATCCTGCCAATGATGCTTCCAGTTGGGTTAACTTTCATACATCATGTTTTGTTTAATGAAGAAATTTTTCCCGATACCATTACTTTTTCAACATTTATTTTTCCGAATACGGTTTTCAGTGAGGGCTTTCCCTTTGTAAGACTTACTGTTCCAAAACCTTTTTCGGTAGAAAGAAATGAAGTGAAGTCACCGATTTTTGAATCAATGAATAAAGTTTTATCCACTGCATCATAACGGAGACCAGTTAAACATTGCAGGTACCCATAACTTGATAATGCTCTTGCATACCAATGACCACATTCATATTCATTGAATGGATTTCTTATACGGCCATCGTATCTGTCGCGTGATGCATGAACAACATCAAGTCCTTCTTTTACATTCCCCATCAGCATAAGATGTGCGGCCACCTGGTGTTCAATTCCTGTCCAAACTTCATCACTATATACAAATGGCAAAGAAAGTTTTCCTCCTTTTGGCCAGGTGCATAAAAGTAAACCACCTTCATCTCCTAAAGCATAAGCAGGCCGTTGCGGATTGGCATGCTCGCTTAAATTATTTTTTAAATTGTATTTGTGTATAGCTAATAAATGGCTATTTATTTTTTTTGGATCAACGGGGTCATCGAGACAGCACATACGGGCAATCCATGCGCCCAGTACTCCATCTGACAAACAGCCTTTGCCATATTGGTACTTCGGACCTTCTTTTTCCAATAATTCTTTTGCTTCTTTTGAATACTCACCACCAAAAGATTGTACGGTAGCCGGGTTTTGTGCCGTTAACCCCTCCACTTCTATTTTTTGAATAAAATATTCCCCGTCATACAATTCTTTTTCCATGAAGTCTTTTCCTTTTTGTGCAATTGCTTCATACAATGAAACATCCTTACCCAAAAATTTTCCCATAGCTGTGGTTGCATTTAATGCACCCAGGTAAAAACTGGAATGCATGCCATCGGGTCCCCAGAATTCAATATCGTAGGTATTATGGTGTGGTTCTTCTATTACACCTTTGTTTCGCGGGTCCCAGGTACGGATGCAATAGTCCATACTTGCTTTTATCATGGGATACATTTTCCCCAACCATTCATTATCGCCACTGATGCGCCATTCACGATGGGCTTTCATAATACCACCCAACTGTCCGTCTGCTGCTGCATGAAAGTCATGGCTGGCAGCGCTGATAGGCATGGTTGCACGAAAATTCTGATGACCTTCTTTATTTTGATTTTCACAAAACTCAGTATGGCGCAGACTTCTTTCCAATGCAGGAAATAAATGAGGGATAGCCTGTGCATAGTTCCATACGTGGGTGCAGGAGCCATGACAACAACCCCAGGAATCACCACAACCTTCCCAGCTCCATAACCGGCCATCATATTGCCGCATAACGGTTGGCGATTTAAGAATGGTAAGATTAGCGGCTACCGCTTCAATTACTTCAGTGGGTAAACTGCTATTATAAAAAGCGTCCCGGAATAGTTCTGACCTGCGTCGTAATTCACTATAATTTTCTTTCCAGTAATTACATACTTCCTGCATATTATTAAAACGGCTGCTATACCAGGGCTTATAAAATTTTCCATCATAGTTCTTGTCGTATTTGTCAAGATTCAATACATCAGGAGAAGCACAACAACCGGATGAAGGATCACAATTTTCTTTTCTTTCACCCATTTCCCCAACCGTTAATTCCGATTCAGGTGTATACCACGCCATTAATATTTTTATTGTTTTCGATTTGCCTGGCGCCAGTTTGAATGGAATGTATAAACTGGCCCCCGGGGCACCGGTTTCAACAGGGGCCACATTTTTTACCTCACTATTTTTCACAGCATTCCAAACCATAGTAACAGGATCCCACCATCCGCCGCGAAACCAGCAGTGATCAATAACGCCTGCATCATCATCGGTAAAAATGGCGAAAGAAGAGGGTAATTGTTTTTCTTTCGTTCCCTGTTCGTGCAACACAAAACCTTTGGGGATGGAATAAATCGAATTGATGCCATTCTCAATCTTTAAAGAATTTTTTGCATTGAATGAAAACACGGCATCTGCTGTTGCAATGCCTTTATTGGTGAATTTATATTCAACGGCTCCAACCGGCAATGAAGAATTATCCTCTTCGGTTGGGACAAACGGACTCCATCCTGTAAGTTTAACCTGGAAAGGAATATCCTTATCAGTAAGATCGATCGTTGCAAAAGGAAATCTTGCTTTAAATACAGCTTTGTGAAAATGCGGAAGGCCGGTAGTAGCACCCCCTGATCCATTACCCGCACCGCCCAATCCAAATTTTTTCCAATCGGGCACGGGGCCTTCTAAAATTTTTGCTCCGTTCTTTAACCCTTTCACCGAAATAGCAGCAAACCATCCTGGCTCATTAAACACTTCGGGCCTATTTCTTATTGACAAGTGAGAGATGGCCCCGGCGCCTTCGAGGCAAAACATACCGGCACCCATACCGCCAATGGGAAAAGCGATACGGTTTAAATTTTCTCCCGTGTAACTGCCGTTATAATTATGTTTTTCATTTCCGGGTTGAAAGCGATTGTCATATTTGTTGGTTTTTTTGTTTTCATTATTAATTTCAAAAACTGCCGCTGGCATTATACCTGCACCCAGGCTTCCAAGACTTATATTTTTTAAAAAATGGCGGCGGTTAGATTTATTTTTCATTTCGGCAATTATTTTTTTGAATTTTATACAAGAATTAAAACAAGGCAGAAAATATGGAATTTTATAAACCAAAATTAGCTTATCTATATTCTTCTTAAAAAATACAAAAGAAAATTTACTGTATATCTGCTTATGCTAATATTCTATTTAATTAATCAATATGAATAATAAAATAAAGCCTTTCTATTTCCTTTCTTTATTATTTTTTTGCATTGCTTGTAATTACCGTAATCAAGGGCGTATGACAACAAGTTCTTCAATAACCGGGAAAGGTTTTTATGCCTACGATGCTGAATTTTTAAAGAAATATACAAAGCGGGTAATAGAATTGCAGAATGAAGAAGGAAATTCCAGGATTCTTTTATCAGCCGATTACCAGGGAAGGGTAATGACAAGTACGGCTAAAGGGGATAGCGGTACCAGTTATGGATGGATCAATTATGATCTGAGCGCTTCAGGTGAAAAAAAGAAACAGTTTAATGCTGTAGGAGGTGAAGAACGTTTCTGGATAGGGCCTGAGGGAGGCCAATATTCTATTTATTTCAAGGCAGGAGATTCATTTAACATTGCACATTGGCAGGTTCCGCCCATTTTAGATACGATTGCTTATGATGTAAAACAAACGGATAAATCACAAGCTATTTTTACAAAAAAAACTTTATTGACCAATTATAGCGGAACCAGTTTTGATATAACGATAGAAAGAAAGATCAGCCTGCTGAATAAAGAGCAGATCAGGGAAAGGCTTAAAACAGAAATTCCGGGCAATATAAATTTTGTAGGGTATGAAACTGAGAATAGCATCACTAATTCCGGTAACAGCGACTGGAAAAAAGAAAATGGTTTATTATCCATCTGGCTATTGGGAATGTTTACGCCTACTTTGCAAACAGTAATAATTATTCCGTTTCATCCGCAGAAAGATGCCCGGACATATATCACTGATAATTATTTTGGTGAAATCCCTGCTGAACGATTACAAGTCAAAGACAGTGTAATATTTTTTACCTGTGATGGTAAATACAGAAGCAAGATTGGTTTATCACCGGTTATTGCAAAATCTATTGCAGGAAGCTTTGATTTTAAAAACAATGTGCTTACACTGGTGATTCCGACAATTGATAAGAAGGGAATGTATGTTAACTCCAAATGGGAAATTCAGAAAGAGCCTTATAAAGGTGATGTAATCAATTCTTATAATGATGGCCCTCTGCAGGGTGGAACTCAGCTGGGACCTTTTTATGAAATTGAATCTTCATCGCCTGCAAAAGAACTGAAAAAAACTGAACAACTTGAATACCGCCAGACGACATGTCATTTACAGGGAGATTATAATACTTTGCGACAAATCGCAAAACAATTACTCAGTACAGACCTCAATGAAATAAAAAGATAACACCATGGTTTATCAACTAATACTATTAATATGAAAAAACTTATTTTTCTTCTTGCAGTTTTTTGTTTGGTTTTAATGTCATTTGGCCAGGCACCGGGAAATGATATGTTTTCCATTGCACAAATCAAAAATGGTATTAAATCCAAACGTGTTAGCAGTTATGATACGGCAGAAAACAACAATGACCGGCTTGAAAATATTAAACCGGGGGAAAAAAGGGTTCTTTTTAATGTAAAGGGCGGCGGTATTATCAATCATATCTGGATCACTGTTGCGCCGGGTCCTGAAAGTTTGAAACGTGATGACATCGTGTTAAGGATGTATTGGGATAATAATGATTTTCCCTCCGTTGAGTCGCCATTGGGTTCTTTTTTTGGACAGGGATGGAATGAATCGTATCCTTTTTATTCGCAACCGCTCAACGCGGCACCGGGTGGCGCCAAAGCCCTGGTTAGTTATTTTGCAATGCCTTTTGAAAAAGGGGCAAAGATTGAAATTGAAAACCAGGGTGAAAAAGCCATCGAAGCGTTTTATTATTTCGTGGATTATTACGAGATGGAAAAACTTCCTGCAGATATGGGGCGTTTCCATGCATGGTACAATCGTGAATTGACAGAAACAGATAATACAGAAAGAGAAAATGAATGGGGCGTTTTGAGTCCGCAAAAAAGCAATCGTGATACTAAAAGAAATTATGTGATTGCAGATATAAAAGGAAAAGGGCAATTTGTTGGGGTAAACTATTATGTTCATTCTCCCACACCGATCTGGTATGGCGAAGGGGACGACATGATTTTTATTGACGGAAGTACAAAGCCTGTATTGCATGGAACCGGCACTGAAGATTATTTCAATACCTCCTGGAGTCCGAAAGAACCTTTCCTGACTCCATATTTTGGATATCCCCGTGTAAACACGAACGACCAGGCGTACACAGGCAATGGGTGGCTGGGCCGAACCCATGTCTACAGGTTTAATATCGTTGATCCTATTTACTTTGATAAATCTTTAAAATTTACTATCGAGCATGGACATAATGATGTACTTATTCTTGATTTGAGGAGTGTCGCGTACTGGTATCAATCGCAGGCTGAAAGAGTGCCGGCTATCAAACCAAAAAAAGAAAGAGAGACCATGCCCATGATCAATCCGGTCGACATTCATAAATGGCGTGACGCATGGCGAAAATCAAAAGGAGATGGCACAAAACTCTGGGGAAATGAAAAGTAAACTTGTAACTATGGAGAAAATCTTATTTACCGTTTTGACTATTATTTTCTGGACAATTTTCTCCATTGCACAACAGCAATCTATTCGCTTAATCGTTCGTGGCGATGATATGGGTTATTCACATGCAGGCAATGAAGCAATCATCAAGTGTTATAAAGAAGGTATCGAAACATCTGTAGAAGTAATTGTGCCTTCACCCTGGTTTCCTGAAGCCGTTAAATTGTTGGAAGAAAATCTAACTGTGGATGTTGGCATTCACCTCGCTATTACCAGTGAATGGAATAACATTAAATGGCGTCCTTTATCTGATCGTCCATCATTAAAAGAGGCGGATTAGGTGAATGCAAAAACCAATATTTTAAAAAGATTTAATTTATTTCTCTTCAAATAAAACTCATTTAGGATTACCAGCCTGCGATTTTGAACCAAGTATCAGGGTACCCAGCCCAAGTATTGCGCTAAGCGTTGGGACCAGGGCAGCCACTCTTTGTAAAAGATCCTGTTGCGTAATGAACAAGAATGAACCAATAGCAGTAATTGCGATCAGAACGGGTGTCCGAAGCTTACCCCAGGTTCCTTGTATATGGAATTGATCTTTCAGTTTTGATATTTCCGGGCTTTCCTTTTTATCAAGAATGTAATTCCTGAAACTTACACTCATGATCTTTAGTTCTTCATGATCACAATTTATAAGTAGCCCCTTGTACAATAGTTGTTGAACCAGGTTTATCTTTTTATAGTTTATAAACCCATCCGTGGATATATCATAGAGAAAATATTTTTCCTCGTTGCTACAGGGTTTCCATAACTTCTCATAAAATGCAGATAAATGGTATTGGTTGTATAAAATTTTTTTTTCCGCTTCTGTTATTTTAGATTTATCACTCCCTTGATAGCTGTATTCCTGTTTCCATAACTTTTTAAGAGATGTATATTCATCACCATTATTCTTATATTTTTTCAGCACTGTCTTCATTCCACTGTTCACCAGGGAATCGCTTTTGATAATTTGTTTCTGTATCACACTATCCTTATTGTCAATAAGATCATCGTGCACCTTAAAATCCCATGCATGAAACAAACGACCAGTGATAATTCTCATCAGGCGGTAAAAAAGGATTAATAATAGAAGGCTGAATAACGATATAAGGATGATTGTTTCCGGATCATTCATCCTGTAATAAAGTATAACAGACGGCAGAGAACATCTTATCTGTAGTGAACTGACTTTACTGAGAGCATCTGGTTGTTTATTTTCCGGTCTCAAATTATAAACTAACGTCATCACCAGCGAACTGCTTTTCATCGAATCCTGCCTGTACCATTGCCTGTCGGTGGCAGAGTCCTGCGCTGGTAGCGCTTTATCCAATGAACGATAGCCCCAACTTATGGACCTTATTGCATTATCATACGGTTCTGCAAATTTATTTGAAACAGCAGGCGGGGGTGTTTTTGTATCTACACAACGCTCATCATAAACTCCCTGGTTAAATAAAATTGAATCCTTTTGGTTATCAGGAATGTTTCTTTTTTTCACGACCTTGTCAAACCACCCAAATGTTGATAACCTGTTTTCAATACTTTTAGCTATATCGAGCTGATGAGTTTTTACCAATAAAGCAATTTCTTTCTCCTGTGCATATTGAAAAAAACAATTTACAGGTATAATGGATACCGCAACAACAGATAAAAACCAAAAACCATTATACAGAAGCATTTTTTTTGATAATAAATACGGAACAGTCTTTTTAAATGAATAAGGTCTTCGGGTCTCCATAGAGGAAACATCAACTTTCTTATTGTTGCGGGTAAACCTGGACAAAATAACCGCGACAGCCGGTATAAGCAACAAACTTATTACCTCATAAGATATTAAAATACGCCGTGAAACAGGGTTAGCTTCTATGCGGAAATAAATGAGGGTTAATAAAACCAGGAAAATCAGCGGTGTGAAATTGTATGCCTGCAGCAAAGTACTGAATGTATTCTTACCTATTTCCTTTGGTGATAAAGATGGATTCTTCAAATGTATATGTAACCGGAAAAGTATATACAGGGTCCAAACCGCAAAAATGGGAAACATTAATCCAATGAACCAGATCGCAGAATACTTGTGTATGAAAATGTCAAAAACAATGGTGGTAAAAATGTAAAATATTAAATAACAATTTGCATTAAAAAGAAATTCTGATTTGCCGTTTCCCGGCCTTAGCCACTCATATTGATTAATTGGCTGATTCAGGTTGGAAGAATAATTGGTTTTATTCCATGCAATAATGCAAAACAGTAACAACATTGAATAGAGAATGAATAAAGAAAATAAAATAAATGCATTAATGTGCAGGATTGACGCTGTAGTATGGTCGTTACAATGATAAGCAACGAGGTGCAGCGGCAATTGATTGATCGGTGTTACTAACAGGCTGTACTGCTTGTCATTGATATATTGATTTGACACATACCTTCGTTGCCTGTTCTTAATTGTATTGGCCAGATTTTGTTTATCATTGATCCATTCAAGGAAATTCTCCTGCAGGGTCACTGTCCCTTCTGATTGAAACTGGATGAGGCCAGTGTTGTCTATAATATAAAACCCATATTCCCGCGGGGTAACTGTATTTATTACACTATTCATATAGGCAGATAATGCCGCCATCTTCGCAGCCTTGCCTGGTATTGCAATATTGACCTCAAATGCATTGGTTGACATGCTATAAACAGGTTGTATAGTAAAGGAATCAACTTGGGAATCACCCGGCTTGTTTGTGAACAAGTACAAATGTTTCTTTTTTACATCCTTGAAATATTGCCTGTATTCTATGTTAGAAAATGAAAGCAAAGTATCATCAAAACGTCCCTTGTATACCTGTTGCCCGCTATCATTAGCCCAGTGCACCATAGTATAGTTCAGATAATTATTACTGTCGCGAAATGGTAAAATATAACCGCTATCACCGGACCCGAACTTTTTTACAAATAGCTTATTTTTTAAAGACTCTTTATTTTGATAAATAATTTCTCCAGAATCAATCCTTCGTTTCAGCACTGAATCAAGATATCTTAATTCAGAATATGCCAGCGAAATATCATTATGAAATTTAGCATTAATGCTGTCGCTTAGATTGTATAAGTTGCTTTTTGTTCTTAATTGCGCACCGGTTTGCATCAGCAGTTGTTGAAGAATCATCAAAAGAATTGCTGTACCGATAAATAAGGTAATTCCCAGGAAAACAATATCGCGAATGCCAAAATGTTCTGCTTTGCTAATGAAGAATATTTTTATATAGGGCAGGCAGATCAATATCAGAATAAAAATGATAATCAAGGTACTTACAGTCCCGAAAGGAATATTCTCGAGTCTTTCCTGGTATTCAGTTTCAGGCATTAAACCTGTAAGAAAAAGTGTATTGCGCTCCAATTGAAAAGGAAGCATAAAAGCCTTATACCTACTGCCGTTAATTTCAAGGTTTATAATTTTGGAAAATTGGGCTGATGCAAGCATTCTGCCCAGGCTATCCGGTTCGATCTGTTCTGAAGCAGAAAGCTCATGACTGTGATATAGAATGTGAGGAGATTCTTGAGACGAATCCTTATGATGATGATTCTCTTCCTGCGGCTCATTTTCTTCTGTGCTTTTTGCATGTTTTTTACATATTATGAAATGAGACTGAAAGAAATCGATTTTACCCCGGCCGAGGCTTTTTTCAAATAATTGATCCAGGGAAACAATATACTTTATAGAGTCGATTGCAGTATTGAATCGGATTGTAACCGCGTTTTGTTCGTCCAAATTAAAATAGGTGACGGGATAACATGAATCGATTTTTGATGTTTGATCCCTCTTTCCTTTTTTTGATGTTTGATCCCTCTTTCCTTTTTTAAATTTTAAACTAAAATTTATGGGGCCTTCTTTAGAAATGGTAGTATCATTATAGTTTTTGTTGAGCCGTTCTTCTTCGAATAATTGTTTCTGTACACAGAAGTAATTTTTTAAATCCTCCAAGTTTTGCTGAATGCCGTTTTGTTGTTGTTGAAGTACTAAAAATCCCTGGTGTTGCAACCTCTCTTTGTTAGCTGGTACATACTTAAAATAATAAAGGAATAAAAAAAGAAAGACCAGCAATATAATTATCAGCAAAATGCTGAGTTTTCTTGTCGCTACCCCAATGCTTCGGAATGCGTTCATAAGCAGGGAATTTAAACTTTCGAATTAATTGATTTCTATTTTTAAAAGACGCGGTATATTTTTTATGTTGCCAACATTAAATTGGTCGCAATAAAGAATAATAAGGAAACAAACCTTTTAAATTACTTATCATGCCTTAAACGATACGTAACATATTTCTTGTTTCTATAGAAAAATGAATATCCTGGTTTTCAATCAGATAAACGATAGGAACAAAAAGGGTGATTAATAAGAGTTTGCTGATCGTAAGGATATTTGAAATAAGATCAGGACTATTTTATTGCCAGTGAGAGAATTTTTTATTCGCCTGTAATTATTTACTAATTCACTTTGCCTGATTGGTTGCTTGACATGTAATTATTCCACACTAAAGGGATCTTGAAGAATCATAGTTTTCAATCCCCAATATATGGCAGAAAACTTCGGGCTGAACCGAATTATGCGAACCAGTCAATGTTTTATTGCAATTTAGCGTAGATCACAAACCCTGCGGCAGGAACCCGGATGTTGACAGCTAACCCGTTTTTTTCCTCAACATTTGCAGATTGTCCTACCTGGCTCTTATCAACGGAATATATACATTGAAATCTGTCTGAAGTTTTATGGCAGTCACTATCAACGGTGACCCAGGCAGAAACCCGGAAATCCAAAATTGATCCCATCTCCTGATATTTCACGCAGGTATTGTCTTCCCCTTCGTAAAACTATTTTTTCCTTCCTGATAGATAAAATCTTGCTGAGTTCTTTATAAACAGGATTTTCTTTATTGAAAAAATGCCTGTCCTTGCTTCTGAAGGCCCTGAAGTTTTTTCCAAACATAGTTTCCCTGATGTATCGATCATCTCCACCTTGTCCATCAAAGCACTGTTCGCTTCCATAATAAATACAGGGAATCCCCAGGGTGGTCACATTAAGTGCAAGTGCATTTAAAATTAATTTATCGCCATTATTGTCTGCACAAAATCTTGTTTTATTTTTTCTGTAATTTATTCAAATTGAAATCCGTTTACCATGGCGGGAACAAGTTTTTTTAATAAGGACGGAAGATAGTTACCGGTATCAAAACCAAAAGAATCATTTATATAAAATATTTTGTTGCAACATCTGCAATGTTGGGTAGCTAATTTATGGAAACTGATGAAGCAATAAAAAGCGAAGGAAAAATTTTTAGTCACCATATTGTTTATCCGAAACCATTCCATCCACAGTTTGTAACAGTATCCTTTTAGATAAATTTCCGTCTACTAATTACCGGAATTTTTCTTAGCAAAATCATTTGCAAGTTTATTCAACTGTTCTGC
>Ga0137463_1000628_pt1 | contig 11720 bp, 13 predicted proteins | sample EasRivERMGT800_2_FD_102333 | JGI IMG/M metagenome (GOLD analysis project Ga0137463, IMG submission 102333) | Soil microbial communities from meander-bound floodplain in the East River, Colorado, USA - East River MetaG ERMGT800_2 | ecosystem: Environmental > Terrestrial > Soil > Floodplain ...
AAGTCCGGGCTGATCGAGAAGTTCAATCCCGCCCCGGCCTATTTCACGCACCTGCGGACGCTGGTCGATCTGGACGCCATCGCCGCCGCCAATCCGCGTGTCATCCACGATGCGATGTACGGGGCTGGGCGCTCCTACGTCAAGAATCTGCTGGGCGGGCTGGGCGTGCAGGTGCACGAGATTCGGGGCGAGATGAACCCCGGCTTTAACGGCATCCACCCGGAACCGCTTGAGAAATATCTGGCGGCGCTGGCGGCGGCCATCCAGTCGGACTTTGGGACGGTGGGCCTCGCCACCGACGGTGACGCGGATCGCATCGGGGCGATGGATGAAACAGGGCGATTCGTTGACCCGCACCGCATCTTTGCCCTTGTGCTGCGCTACCTGGCTCGCGATAAGAAGCAGACCGGGATGGTTGTGCGCACCGTCTCGACTACCCGCATGATCGACCGCCTGTGCGCCCGCTATGGCCTGCCTTTGCAGGAAACCCCGGTCGGCTACAACCACATCGCCGATCTGATGAGGTCGGCTGACGTGCTGATCGGCGGCGAAGAGTCGGGCGGCATCAGCGTGCGCGGGCACATCCCGGAGGGCGACGGCGTGTTGATGGGGCTGCTGCTCCTCGAAGTGATTGCGAAGTCCGGCATGACGCTGGCCGAGCTGGTCGACGACATCCACGCCGATGTGGGGCCGTGCTTTTACGCCCGCACCGATCTCCGCCTGCGCAAGCCGGTCGAAAAGCAGGTGATGGTCGCCCAGCTCAAAGACCACGCCCCCGCCGAGATCGCCGGGTTGAAGGTGGCTGAAGTTTCCGCGTTGGACGGCGTGAAGTACCTCATGGAAGACGACAGTTGGCTGCTGATCCGCCCCAGTGGGACGGAGCCTGTCCTGCGCGTCTACGCCGAGGGCCGCAGCGAAGCAGTCATGAAGGGCTTGCTGGGCTATGGGGAGCAGGTCGCGGCGGGGGTATGAACGTCACTGATCGTTACCAGGCCCAATTCAGGGGCACGCGGTCATTGGGCTGCCGTACTTAAACGCTTGATATTCAGATGCGAGCGCCATCGAAATGGTGGCGGGGCGAATGGCAGCACAGGTCTGTGGATCGATTATGGCGACATAGCCCTGAAAGGTCGCTATATCCTTACCACACCGAATCCCCCAGTAGCGGCCCGGCTCAAGTGGAAGGGGATCGATCACGGCAGTTTCGAGGTTAGTGACAATCAGCCCATCTGCCAGAATCTGGCCGTCTGCACAAAAGGACGGGAAACTTGTTCTGACCGCCCGGATGACGCGGTTGGCCATCACGGCCTGGCGAACACCCCCCATGATGACCACCACAACCACCAGTGCGATCACGCCCACCAGCGGACGGCGTTTTGTCCAGAGCCATAGTTGAGACAACGGCTGTGAGCGAGCGCTTTCAGGAGTCATCGATCGTTTGCCTTGTGCAGTGTGGGCGCGGACGCTAATAGTAATGGCACAACCATATCGAAGCTCATTTTACAGGCGCTGTCGCTGTGTCACAACCCTGGCCCAACGGGATTTGGCTCCCGTTGAAATTGCGGAAGGCAAGCGTGCATGGCTATTCCCCCCCATCGTTAGGGACGCCTACAATGTTGCCGAAGACGTTGCCTATCGCCGGGCCAAACAGCGTCAGCACTCCGATGCACACACACAACGCCACCGCCATAGCCAGCAGCACAGACACCCAGCGCGGCCAGCCTCGCCTGGATTTCTGTTCGGGCATTGCCTCCGTAGGTTTATCACCGTTGTTGTTGGGCTGATCGCTCATCTGAACCTCCCGGTTGGCTCATTTAAGTATAATCATTCGTCGTGCCTGCCTTCAAACTTGGCTTTGGCCTTCGGGTTCAGTTCGCCGAGTGATCTTTGCTGGTACCCCTTCAATGATAGCTGTTAGCTGACTGCTGATGGCTGACTGCTGACCGCGTGCTCTCTCAGCCCGCCAACCCAAATGTCTTCCCGGCCAATGTGGCGATGTTCTCCCCAATCGGCAGTGATGAGGTCGCGCCCGGCGATGGCGCATTCCGCACGTGGATAATCGGCCCGTCGTGGTTGAACACAAAGTCGTCTTCCAGCGTGCCATCGGGCCGCACCGCCTGAGCGCGGATTCCGGCTGGCCCCGGCTCAACCCCCTCGTCGGTGATCTCCGGCACATACCGCTGCATCGCCCTGACAAACAGCCGCTTGCTGGCGTCGCGGATCATCTCGCCCAGCCCGGCCCGCCAGTGTTTGGCCGCCAGCCGTTGAAACCCCGGCGTGCGCAGTGTCTCCCACAGGTCGCCCAGCCGGACATCCGTCCGGCGATACCCTTCCCGAGCGTAAGCGAGCACCGCATTGGGGCCGAGCCACACACTGCCATCCATCCGCAGCGTCGAGTGCACCCCCAGAAACGGAAAAGTCGGGTCGGGCACCGGGTAGATCAACCCTTTGGTCAGGTGGCGCTGGCTTTCGCTCAGGACAAAGTAATCCCCCCGAAAGGGCACGATGCGCGGGTCGCGCGGCCCGCCGCTTAGGGCCGCCAGCCGGTCAGCGTATACGCCCCCGCACACAATGACGTACTTTGCCTCAAACACGTCCGTCTGTGTGCTCACCCGAACGCCGTTCCCGCGCCGCTCAATCGCGCTGACTTCCTGCCCGGTCAGCACCCTGCCATCGGCGTGTGCGATGTCTGCCGCGTAGCTGTCGGCGACCACCCGGTAATCGACAATCCCGGTATGTGGTGAGTAGACCGCTTTCAACCCGGCGGCGTGCGGCTCGATTTCCTTCAGCCGCTCCGGCCCGATCATCTCCAGCCCCATCACTCCGTTGGCCTGCCCGCGATCAAATAACGTTTGAAGGCGCGGCAACTCGCTTGCTTCGGTTGCGACCACCACTTTGCCGCACCGCCGGTAAGGGATGTCGTGCTCATCGCAGTAACGCGTCATCGCCGCCGAGCCTGCCACGCATAGTTTTGCCTTCAGCGACCCCGGCTTGTAATACAACCCGGTGTGAATCACGCCACTGTTGCGCCCGGTCTGGTGCTGGGCGATCTTTGGCTCCTTATCCAGCACCGTGACGCGCAACTTCGGGTAGCGAATCAGCAGGGCGCGAGCGGTCGCCAGCCCGATGATCCCCGCGCCGACGACCAGTATATCAATAGGCGAGTTACTTGAATTCATCACCCATCCTCATTGGCACCGACGGCCTCGGCTTACATGAGTGTGTTGGGACCCAAAATGATCACGCAAAGAATGCTAAAGCCGAGTGCGAAAAGGATTATGATGAGAATCAGCCGGCGATCTGCTTTGTTCTGCTCTTCATCCCATGTACCCTCGGTTTTCGCCTGGCGTGACCAGGTGTTCAACTGAACAGCTATTGCTATCGGAACGACAACCAGGACGAGGAATATGACACAGCATGCGCCCCATGCGAGAAGAAAGTTGGCATCCATACTTATCACCTCACCTCAAAGTGCGCTAATGGCTAGGCATCTTGACTTCCCATATCCGTGTTCAGCAGCTTCCCTATCTCTTCCTTCGCCAGTTCCATCAAGAACCATTTTTCCTTCTCCGTCAGCACCGCCGTTTGCAGCATCTCCGGTCTGCGCTGCCATGTCCGGCGGATCGCCTCACGCCGCCGCCACGTCTCAATGCTGGCGTGGTTGCCCGATACCAGCGTGGCGGGCACGGCCAGCCCCCGGAATTCCGGCGGGCGCGTGTAATGCGGCCCTTCCAGCAGCCCGGTCGCGTGGCTGTCATCGCTGGCAGCCTGCGGGTCGCCCAGCGTGCCGGGCAGCGTGCGCGTCACCGCGTCGATGATCACCATCGCCGCCAGTTCGCCCCCGGTCAGCACGTAATCGCCGATAGAAATCTCATCGCTGATTACGAGGTCAATCGCCCGCTGATCGATCCCTTCGTAATGCCCGCACACCAGTGCTATCCTCTCATGCGCGCCCAATTGTTGCGCCACCGCCTGTGTGAATACTCGCCCCTGCGGACTCATCAATATCACCGGGATGCCCTGCCCCGCCGGGACAACCGCCTCGACCGCCGCCACCAGCGGCTCGACCTTCATGATCATTCCGCCGCCTCCCCCGTAAGGCGTGTCATCGGCGGTGTGATGCTTATCCGTCGTCCAGTCGCGGATATTGTGCAGGTCAACCCGCAGCGCGCCGCTCTCCTGCGCCCGCTTGAGGATCGACTCGGTTAGCGGGCCGGAAAACATTTCAGGAAACAGGGTAAACACATCAATATTCATAGAAAGTTAGAAGTGAGAAATCAGAATGCAGAAGTAAGGTCAAAAGATCACTGCTTCGATTCTTTGGCTGTTTTGATGCTGGCGACAAAAATCGACACAAGTTCATGTGTTTCGGCCATGAGGTCATCTAAAAGTTCAGGGCGCACAATTTCCGAGTCTCTTAGCAATTCAAGCCAATACAATGTTTCGTCGGCTTCCTCGAGCACAATGCCTAACTTAGCGACAAATTCGGCGCGCGACCGACCTCGCCGGGCAGCGCGATAATTTGCGCCAACCGATGTTCCTGATCGAAAAATCTGATTGGCGATGAGGCGGGCTTCGCGTGAATCAGGGAGACTCTGGCAAAGGTGAATTATTCGCCTCGCGAAATCTTTGGTGCGTTTGGCCAGGTCGTCATTCCCGATGGCTTCGCCCATTTCAATTCTCTCCCTGATTACGAAAGTCCGCCATATTTCTTGTACTTCCCCATTCCCACTTTGCTTGCACCCCGCGTTGTTTGCGGGGCTGCCGTCTGGCTTGTTGCCTTTGCCTTTACTTCTGCATTCTGCCTTCTCACTTCTAACTTTTCATATGTTTTTCAGTTGCGATTCGGCCAGCTCCGCGATTCGGAGAGTCGGGCCGGGGTCCTGCCCATCGCTGAGAAACCAGCTTGCGCTCAGACCGGCGTACGCAACAAGATACGCCAGCACCCGCCGCACGTCGATGCCCAACCCATCGGCCAATATACCGGCTTGCCTGCGGAGTCGCCCCTCGTTTTCGACCAGTTCCGGCATATCCATAGGATTGCACAGCGTGTTGGCTGCGTCAAACGTCCGCTCCCCCAACAGCCCGTTGGGGTCGAAGGCCAACCAGCCGCGCCGCGGATGATAGCGGATATTCCCGTGGTGAATGTCGCCGTGCAGCACACGCACGTCTCGCGGGTTTGCCAGAAGTGTTTCAGCCAGCGACGCCGCCCGCACGTATGTTGAATTCAAGCCATCGCCGCTGTCCATTTCGGCCTGCTTGAAAAGGTCGCGGAACCAAACTTTCAATGGGATTAGACCGTCAGGCAGTGGCATTGTGGAAGCCATGTGCAATTGGTTAAGAACGCCCACGATGATCTGCGTGGCTTCGTCGTCTTCGCCCCGAACTACCAACCCAACCAGGTCGTCGCCCGCCGCGTACTCCAGCAGGTGCGCCTCCTTATCTGCCCTCAGCAGTCGAACAGCCCCCTTGCCGTCCCACCATCGGAGCGCCGCCGCGCCGCTGCTTGCGTCTTGCTGGCCGTCGGGCGTCAATAATTTGAGAATAACCTGTTCGCCCTCCGCCACAACCGTATACACCTTGCCTGTAAACGTCTCGGCCAAGAGTGTCGGCTCAGCCAGTCCCCACTTTGTGAGGTAATGTTCCAGTCTCCCCGCCACGTCCCCGTCATTCATCTGCCATCAGTCACCATCCACCACTCAGAACTCGGAACTTGGAACTCGCAACTCAGCACTCAGCACTTTTCTTCTCGCCATTCGCCTCAATCGGGTGTATTGTATGCTGAGTTTCGCCGCAGTGCGACCTGAGAGGAACCTATGTCATTTATTGACGAATATCTGGCCCGGCTGGAAACCGCCGGGCTGATCCGTGTGGCCCAGCTTGAACCAGAGCTGGAATACCTGTTCCGGCATGAAATGATCCGCGACGCCGTCTACACGGCGATGCTCAAGCAAAACCGCAAGGAGCTTCACCAGATAGCTGGTGAGGCCATCGAACAATTGTATGCCGACCGCGTGGATGACATCGCCCCGGTGTTGGCTTACCACTTCGGCGAGGCCGACCACCCGGATAAAGCGCTCCAGTATGCCACACTCGCCGGCGATATTTCCCGGCGGCGGTTCGCCAATATGGAAGCCGCCGTCCAGTTCGCCCGCGCCCTTGAACTGGCGAAGCGCCACGACCGGCGCGATAAGCTGACCTACCTGTTTGAGCAGCTCGGCCACGCGCTTGAACATACGGGCCGCCACGCCGAAGCCGTCACCAATTACGAAGCGATGCGCGCCGTCGCCCGCGAGGCCAAAGACCGCGCGATGGAGCTTCAGGCTCTGCTAATGCTGTTGACGATTCGTGCGACCCCAACATCCGTCTACGATACGGCGCTATCGCACGAGTTAGGCGACGAATCGTTGAAACTGGCCCGTGAGCTGGGCGACCGCCAGTCTGAGGCTGTCGTCCTTTGGAATTTGTGCAATGTGCATTCTCACACCGCCGACTACGCGGAAGCCATCCGTTTTGGCGAGCAATCGATTGCTATTTCGCGCGAGCTAAAGGCGCGCGAGCAGTTAGCCTATGCGCTTAACGATCTGGCCTCGTTCGCATACATTAATAATTTTCAATTGGAACGTGGGAAAACGGCGCTCGCCGAAGCCCGCCAGTTATGGATAGAGCTGGACGAGAAGCCCATGCTGGCCGATTGCCTGAACACCATCGCGCGCTTCGACGCCGTGATGGGTAACTTCGACGACGTGATCACCCAGTCGGGGGAAGCGCTGCAAATCGCCGAGTCGATTGACAACCCATGGGGTCGTTCTTACAGCCATTTTGCGACCGGCGATGTTTACTTCGAGCTTGGCGATTTTGACGCGGCTCTTCACGAGATCACGGAGTGCCTCGAATGGGGTGAACGCGCCGGGTTTATGGCGCCGCAGGCGGGCCCCCAGGCCAACCTGGGCGTGATGGTCGGACTGCTGGGCCAGCCCCAGCGGGGGATCGAGCTGGCCACCCGTGCCCTCGAATCGACGGTCACCACGCTGACCGAGTGGCGGGGCTGGCCGCTGGGCAATCTCTTCCGCTTGCAGATCTTAGCCGGTGACTTGAACGCCGCCGCCAAATCCCGCAAAGAGCTGCACAAGTCAAAGTTGCCCGACTTTCTCGAATCGGGCACAGCCTTGAAGATAGGCGAGACAGAATATGAGTTGGCGATTGGAAAACCAGCGGAAGCCGAGCGGTACGCTGTTTCGTTCCTGGATAACTACCGCCGAGCTTCTGCCGACGCTTATCTGGCGGCGGTCTTGCCGACCTATGCCCGCGCGTTAATCGCCCAGCACAAGGTCGATGAGGCGCGGGCCGCGCTGATTGAAGCGCGCACGCTCGCTGAGAGGATGAACGCCCGCTGGGAGCTGTGGCAGATCTATGCTCTGCTGGCCGAGGTCGACCCCGAAAACAAGAAAGCGCTACTGAAGCTGGCGCGTGAGATGGTAGACTATGTCGCCAAACACATCAGCGAGGCCGGTCTGCGCAAGTCATTTCTCGCGCTGCCAGCCGTTAAGGCTATCAAGAAACCAGCGTCAAAGTTGAAACGAAAAGCGTAGGAGCAGATCTGAGACCTGCCCTTATTTTCGGCGTTTGTAGGTTATTGCCCAGACGACTGCCCACGTCGCGCCGCCATCTCCTGATCGCTCCCAGTTCCAGTGCAGCGAATCGGGCTGGATGTCAAACCATACCATGCGCTGCTTGATTGGCTTGCCGTCGATTTCAGCCTCGCGGCTGAGGATCATTTTCCCGTCGCTGAACGCGCCGGAAAAGTCGAGATAACCCCCGGCGTTGTCTACCCAGGTCTGATACCATTTTCCGGTGCGGATGTCGAACACCGATACGCTCATCCCCTGTAACGGCGTTCCGGGCTGGCCGTCAAAATGTTCCACGATGACGTGCCCGTCAAAACTGCGCTCGATGCGATTGGTGCCGCCCGTGACGTCGCTGTCCGGCTCTCTCCACCACACATCCCACTCGCCCAGCCAGAAATCAAACTGGTGAGTCTCTGGCGGGGGCTGGGGTTGACCGGCCTGCTGATTATCGGACATGGCGTTATCCTGTATCGACCTTCTGAACGACGAATAAAAGGTGTTACGGGCGTTGCAATTAATTTCATGATTGTCGCTCCGTTCGTGCGCCATCAAACCTCATGATTTATGACGCTACCCAATCGCGGTATCGTACCATTTGTACGACCACCCAATTTGACTACAATGAGCGGACATTCGCCCGCAGAGATAGCGCCATGCCGCTCGAAGTCATCATCCACCAGCCGCTGCACCGCACGCATGAGACCCCCCTGTTGTTTGTGCATGGCGCATGGCATGGCGCGTGGTGCTGGGAAGAGCATTTCTTGCCCTATTTCACAAAGCTGGGCTATGAATGCCACGCCCTCAGCCTGCGCGGGCACGGCCACAGCCCCCTCACCGGGTGGCTGCCGGGTGCCTCCATCAAGGATTATGTCGCCGACGTGACGGAGGTTGCCTCGCGCATGCAGCCGGCCCCCGCGCTGATTGCGCACGCGATGGGTGGGTTTGTCGTCCAGAAGGTTCTGGAAGATCACGCGGCCCCGGCTGGCGTGCTGCTGGCGTCTATCCCGCCCGGCGGCGCATTCACGCCAACGATTCGCTTTTTAAGCCACGATCTTGGTGCCTTCCTCAGAGGCCTGGGCAACTTGAGCACGTTCCATACCATTGAGTCGCGCGAACACGCTCAGTGGGCCTTCTTCTCTGACGATATGCCGGAAGACCAGGTGCGCCAGTATTTCCGCAAGATGAGCGCTGAACCGGATGGGTCTGGTCTGGACATGCTCTTATTCACGCGTGTGCGGCCCAAACGTGTCAAAACCCCATTGTTGGTGTTAGGCGCGTCGCGCGATGCCATCATTCCGCCCCATCTCGTCGAGCAGACCGCTCGCGCCTACGGCGTCCAGCCGGAGTACTTTGATATGGCGCACGATATGATGCTCGAAGCAGGCTGGGAGCAGGTCGCCGGGCGGCTGGCTGCGTGGCTGGCGGAGCGCGGCGTTTAGCCTCGCCGACCCTGCAAATCGCCCAAACCTCGCTAAACGGCCTCAAATGAGGTATGATTACCTGGTAGTCTCATCGACGTTCCTCGTGGCACCCACAATGTGCTTATAAAAGAGAATCTTATGTTTAAGCCGGGCGAGATGGTAATGCACCCTCGACACGGAGTCGGTATGGTGATCGAGGTCACAAAGATAAGAATGACCGATTCGGAAGCGCCGTACTATCGGGTTGAGCTGGCGACCGGCGATAAACTGCTGGTTCCCGTCACACGCGATGGCGGCGACGTGCTGATCCCGGTCACGCGTCCCGAAGATATCAACGAAGTGTTGGCATCGCCGCCGCAAGACCTATCCAGCGATTTTCGCAAGCGCACGCTCGACATTGAGCAGAAAGTCAGCAGCGGCAATTCGCTGCAGGTGGCCGAGGCCCTGCGCGACCTGGCCTGGCGGCGCTATTCGAGCAAGCTGTCTGGCAGCGATATCCGCCTGATGGACAAGGCGCGCAAAACGCTGGCGAACATGCTGGTGCTCAAGCCCAAGATGGACCTGCGTGAAGCAATGCGCCGTCTGGACGGCATGCTGGAACACGCCGTCGCGGCGTGGAGTTCGTCTGGCTAGGCTAAAACGCGGAAAATTGGAGTAGCCCCTTTCAGAAGTAGACTGGAGGGCGCGGAGAGGTTATCCGCGCCCTTTTTGCGCGGCGTGAATATACAAAATAGTGTATAATTAGTCGGGAGATCGGCGGTGGCGCTCAACCCGGCGGACAGAGCCTTCAGTGATGACGACCTGCGGCGGATGTTCGGTGGGACACTGCCGAGGCGGAAGCAGGTTGCCTATTTTCTGGATGAGAACTTTATGGGCAACGAGGCCGTCGAGTTCATGCGGGATGAGGATGTTCGGGTGATCACTGTGGCTGATAGAGGATTGGCAGGCGTTGATTCTGACTATCTCATTCTCAGCGAAGCCCGCAAGTTAGGTTGTGTTACTGTAACACGCGACGCAGGCTTTGATTTGCTGCATCAGCGCATTGTTTCGCATCGTGACCTTGCTCACGCAGGTATCATCATCGTCAATGATCGGTTAACTGATGTTCAGGCTGTAAATGTCCTGCTCAGGGTAGCGGAAAAGTGGCTCGACTACCCCGAAGACATGACACGGAGATTATTTTCGTATGGGTAAGGAGGCGAGCATGGACGCCACATTAGAAACGATAAAGATTGTCAGCACGCCAGGAATATTGGGCGGAAAGCCGCGTATTGCGGGGCATCGTATTAGCGTGGAATTGATTGGTGTGTGGCATGACCTGTATCAATGGGACATTGATAAAATAGCGAGGGAGCTGCCAACCATCACGCATACCGAAATTCACGCAGCCCTATCGTACTATTACGCCCACCGTAAGGAGATTCTAGCGCGACGTGACACGGACGAAGAGCGGCTTAGAAACTCGCCTGATGTGATCCATATCACCGATGAGCAGTTGTTTGATCCGAATTACAAATTTGTCCTCACCCCCGCCGACATCGCCGCCGAGTTTGGCGTGACCATCGATGCGGTCTATCAGGCGGTGCGGCGCGGGTCGATCCGCCACCGGCGCAGCGGCGCGACGATCCTGATCGCCCGCTGGGACGCCGAGAAGCGCTGGAAGGTCAAGAGCAAGCGCGGCAGGCCGAGGAAAAAACACGCGGAGACCAGATAGCGGCGGGCGCGGAAAACCTCTCCGCGCCCTTTCTTGTTTTCCCCGTCATGGTAGAATCCACCCACGCGCAAATTTTCCGCGCCATCCCTTTATCCTTACCTCCGCGGGACACTTTGCGATTCAGGAGTTTGCATGTCCGACCCCCTCAGTGAAAAACACGTCCTGATCCTCGGCCTCGCCCGCCAGGGCATCGCGCTGGCGAAATGGCTGGTCAGCGTCGGCGCGGAGGTCACCGTCAGCGATATGCGCCCCACCGAAAAGTTGGCCGACGCGCTCAAGGAGTTGGAAGGCCTGCCGATCCAGTACGCGCTGGGCGATCACCCGCCGCGCCTGCTTAACACCACCGATGTGCTGTGCCTGTCGGGCGGCGTCCCGCTGGATACGCCCATCGTGACATTCGCGCTTGAAAAGCAGATTCCTCTCAGCAACGACGCGCAGATTTTTCTGGAGCGCTGCCCCTGTGACGTGATCGGCATCACCGGCTCGGCAGGCAAGACCACTACCACCACCCTCGTCGGCGCGATGTGTGAGGCTGGCGGCATGATCCCGTGGGTAGGCGGCAACATCGGGAATCCGTTGATCGCCGACCTGCGCTTCATCAAGCCCACCGATATCGGCATCATGGAGCTTTCCAGCTTCCAGTTGGAGATCATGACTGCCAGCCCGCACATCGCGGCGATCCTTAATCTGACTCCCAACCATTTGGATCGCCATAAGACGATGGAAACGTACATTAGCGCCAAAGCGCGCATCTTTGAAAACCAGTTCACCGGCGATATCACCGTGTTGGGCTACGACGACCCGGTGGCACGCGAGCTGGCCGAGCGCGTCCCGCAGGAAGTAGCGTTTTTCTCAGGCCGCATCCCGGTCGATGTCGGCGCGTGGCTGGTGGATGATCGCCTTGTCATGCGCCCCAAATTCGAGGCTTCGATGGAGCCGGTATGTTCCATCAGCGAG
>Ga0137463_1000629_pt1 | contig 11703 bp, 11 predicted proteins | sample EasRivERMGT800_2_FD_102333 | JGI IMG/M metagenome (GOLD analysis project Ga0137463, IMG submission 102333) | Soil microbial communities from meander-bound floodplain in the East River, Colorado, USA - East River MetaG ERMGT800_2 | ecosystem: Environmental > Terrestrial > Soil > Floodplain ...
ATTCTTGTCTTTTATTCATTGCATACATTGCCGGTAAATTATGCCGGTCTTGGATTGATCCTGTTTGCTCTTCTTCTTTTTTTATTGGAAATAAAAATTGCCAGTCACGGTGTGCTGGCTATCGGGGGCATCATTTCCTTGTTACTTGGATCGATGATGCTCATCCGGACAGGTTCGGGAGAAATAGGCAGAATATCGTGGAGTGTAATCATTTCTGCAACGGCTGTTACTTCCTTATTTTTTCTTTTTGTAATTGGTATGGGAATAAAGGCCCAACGCCTCAAAACTGTTACTGGCTTTGACGCCCTTATGGATGAAACCGGAATATCCCAGGATATATTAAACCCGACAGGGATGGTTTTAGTGCATGGAGAACTTTGGCAGGCAGAATCAGTGAGTGGCGAGATCAGCAAGGGAGAAAAGATTCGTATAAAAAACAAGCAGGGTTTTAAACTTTTTGTAGAAAAATATGATATCTCGTAGCTCAAAGCTCATGGCCATTCACGTTTAAATTAAAATTTATGGAACAGGTTCCTGTCGTAACCATTGTCATTGTTGTTTTTGCTCTTATTATTTTATCAAATGCTATCCGTATTCTGCGCGAATATGAACGGGGTGTAATCTTTCGTCTCGGTCGTTTGATTAAGGTAAAAGGTCCCGGTCTTATTTTGCTGATCCCTATTGTTGATAAAATGATCAGGGTAAGTTTGCGTACTGTTGTACTGGATGTTCCTCCGCAGGATGTCATCACACAGGATAATGTTTCGATTAAAGTAAATGCTGTTGTTTATTTCCGTGTTCTTGAACCGCAGAAAGCCATCGTACATGTGGAGAATTTTTTAGCAGCCACTTCACAAATTTCCCAAACCACATTGCGAAGTGTGTTAGGACAATCCGAGTTAGATGATCTTCTTTCGCAACGTGACAAGATCAATCACAAACTACAACAGATCATTGATGCTAATACCGAACCCTGGGGAGTTAAAGTTTCAAATGTGGAAGTAAAACAAATTGATCTGCCGCAGGAAATGCAAAGGGCCATGGCCAAACAGGCCGAAGCTGAACGTGAACGCCGTTCAAAAGTGATTGCCGCCGAAGGCGAGTTCCAGGCTTCGCAACGCTTGTCTGATGCAGCAAAAATTTTAAGCGAAAATTCAAGTGCATTAACACTGCGATACCTGCAAACATTAAGAGAGATTGCCACAGAAAAAAATTCAACCACTATCTTCCCTGTCCCGATTGATTTGTTGAAACCATTTTTGAAAGGGAATGATAAAGAGTCAGACACAAAATAATTATGTAACCAACTTTATTACTATTAAGCTTTAGTTGTATTACTCCTTTGAAAAATATTTGTTGAAAACACCGGGGGGATAACGGCTCAGGATACCTTCTTCTTAAATGGATGACTCACCTATCCCAATTTTGTTTTAATTGCGCGACCAGGCGATCAAACAATTTCCTGTCATCAGTTATAATTTCTGCCTTCGCTGAAAGATTATTACGAAATAAAATCACATTATTATAATTAGTTTGCAATCCTTTGGGTAAATGAACCTGGATTAAGAAACTGTCCCGCCGGCTGGGGATGTTTGAAATATAATTTACATTGCCCTTTATATAACCAAACTCATTGCTAGGATAACTTTCCAGTTTCAGCATTACCGGCTGACCAGTTTTTATTTTTCCTAATCCATTTTGGCCGACCGTTAACTCTGCGTAAAATTCTGTTTGGTTCGGTTGCACATAAAATAATCCCTGTCCTGCTCCTATCAATTCATTTTCTTTCAAAGAAGAGACAAATAATAATTTACCATCTTCAGAAGCTATTAAAACATATTGTTGGATCCATTTTTCAATTTCACTTTTTAAGTCCAATAACCCCGAAAGAAATTTTTGCCGCTGGTCTGTAATTGTTTTTTGAAGATCGAGCAACTCCTTTTCTTTAATATGCCTGTTGACATTGGCATTTATAACCTCGACATCAATTTGTTTCAGGATTTGATCCCTGGCAATTAGCTTGCTTTTATATTGATTCAGTTCCAGTGGTGCAATCACCTTATCTTTTGCGAGGGAATCATAAGCATCGAATTCTCTTTTTTGCAATTGCCGATCCTGTTCAACTAAGTTATGTTGCTGGTAAGTATTATTTTTTATAGAAGCCAGGTATTGTAAATCCTTTTGCAGAGCATTTCTTTTTTTTCCATAATAACCATTTTTCAAAGTTTGTCTGGCTTCTTCCCATTCATTTTGAAATAATTGATAATTTGTTTGTAGCTCTCCTAAATTATAAAGAGCGGGCAATGGTTTTTCAATTAAAACATTGCAAGTTTTATTTTGAGTAGTCGTTATAATTTGTTCTATCCACTTTTGAAGTTTTATGGTTTCGTTATAGTCAGTTGTACTTTCCAGGTATCCTAAATGTTGCCCTTTGCTTACAAGCTGTTCATTGATGACAAAAAGTTTTAGAATCTTTCCTTCTACCTTTGAACTTACAAGCTTTGGCGGATTTATTGACAGAATTTTCGCAGAACCTCTAATTATATCAGTATATTTAATAAGCCATGTAAAAAACAGAAGAAAAGCAATAACGAGAAAGAAAAAGATATTGCCTCTTCTCACTATCCAATGCGGACGATAGCTTATGACCTCGTGAATTTCATCACTTATTAATTCAGGGTGAGGCAATCCTATTTGTTCGGGCATATTAGTTCATTAAAGTTTTAAGTTCCAAGTTCAAGCTGATTCTTAACCAGGGTATAATATTCACATTTAAGATTTACCAATTCCTGATGTGTTCCTGTTTCAGTAATTAATCCTCTATTTAGAAGCACAATCTGATCGGCATTTTTTACTGTACTGAGCCTGTGAGCAACCACAATAACAGTCCGTCCCTTGAAAAATGATTCAAGATTTTGAAGAATTATAATTTCATTGTTAGCGTCAAGACTATTTGTAGCTTCATCAAACAGGATAAATTCAGGGTTTCGGTAAACAGCCCGTGCAATAAGAATGCGTTGCTTCTGTCCCATGCTAATACCAGTTCCCTCTGCACCAATTTTAGTATTAAAGCCTAAGGGAAGAATTTCAATAAATTCCTGCAAATTGGCGACCTCGACAGCATGCAACAATTTGTCCATATCTACTTTCTCAACGCCAACAGTGATATTCTTTGCTATTGTGTCTGAGAAAATAAAACTTTCCTGCATAACGACACCACAATGGCTCCGCCATAGTTTATGACTGATGTTGGCCAATGACGTATTATCCAACCTGATTTCTCCTTTTTGAGGCTCATAAAATTTAAGCAGTAGTTTCAACAAGGTTGTTTTACCGCTTCCACTTACACCAACAATAGCAGTAGTTTTTCCTTTTGGAATTCTTAAATTTATATCCTTTAATACAGGTTCATTACCTGCACCTGGATATGTGAAAGAAACATTTTTAAAATAGATATTTGCCTCATTATTTCTTTTGTTATTATGAGAAGGAGATTCCGATTCTTCTATATCGTTTAAAACATCAAATCCTTTAGTTTTATCTAAAATGAGTTCATTTGGCATTTTCCCTCCCACTAAACTTCGTGCAAAACCTGGCGGCAATCTTTGTTGCAAATATTTTTCTTCAGGCTCCTCATTTTCTAATGTATGGATTTCGTTCAGCCGGTCCATACTGATCCTTGCATTTTGAATGCTTTGAACGAAGCCGATCATTTGCTCAATCGGGCCGTTTAATTGTCCAATGATATATTGGACTGCCAACATTGAGCCCAAGGTCATTTCGCCATCAATAACTGCTTTAGCAGAAAGAAAAGTGATAAAAATGTTTTTACCTTCATTAATAAAAAAAGCTCCTGCTTGCTGCCATTGATTTAAAGAAAGCCCCTTCATGCTTAATCTGAAAAGCCTTGCCTGTAATCGTTCCCAATCCCAGCGCATGGGCTTTTCTACGCCGTTTAATTTAATCTCCTGCATTCCCTGCACCAGTTGGATGGTTGTGCTCTGCTCTTTGGACGCCACATCAAACCGTTTATAGTCAAGAATTCTTCTTTTTTTCAGGAATACAATTACCCAAAAGGAATAGAGAATGCTTGCAATAGCAAACACACCAAAAATGTTGACATTAAATATGGCAAGTACTACCGAGAAGATTAAAAGATTGACAAATGAGAATAAAACATTTAAAGAGGAACCGGTGAGGAAAGATTCAATTCTGCTGTGATCATTCATTCTCTGAAGAATATCGCCCGTATGTTTGCTATCAAAGAATGAAACTGGTAGTTTCATCAGCTTAATTAAGAAATCAGTAAGTATAGAAATGTTTATGCGCGTGCTGATATGCAGTAATATCCATCCCCTAACAAATTCAACAATAAGTTTTCCGGCGAATAAAGCTAATTGTGCAAGCAAAACAATATAAACAAAATGAATATTGCCCGTATTTACTCCCGTGTCAACCACGCTTTGAGTAAGAAAAGGCAAAAAGAGTTGCAGCAGGCTTGCTACGGCAAGACCAATAAAAAGTTGAAAGATTAATTTTTTATATGGGAGTATGTAATTGAAAATATTTTTAAATCTCAATCCCTTGTTTTTCACTTCCACAATTTCCTCATTATTCTCAAAGAATAAAGGGGATGGTTCTATCAACAATGCAACACCTTCTTCCTGGCCATTTTCTTTATTACTGATCCAATGCGATTTGAACTCCTGGGCCGCAAAATTTACCAACCCTTTTGCAGGATCAGCTATATAGAGTTTGTCATTAGGTCGAAAAAAAGACCGGGTTTTCGCCTTATACAAAACAATAAAATGATTTTGATTCCAGTGAAGGATAGCTGGCAATTTTGCATTTTGAATCAGTAATTGATAATTGAGTTTTATGGCTTGTGTCCGGAAACCAATTGCCTCAGCAGCCTCGCTGATTCCCAAAAGATTTACTCCTTGTTTCCCTATTTGTGCCTTTTCTCTTAAAATCTGCAATGAAATATTTTTTCCGTAATGCTTTGCTATTATACGCAGACAAGCGGGTCCACAATCCATTGAGTCCAGTTGATGGGTAGGCAAAAATTTCATCCTTAATTTAAAAAAAATTTAATTTACAAAATGAATATTTCTCGTTTGAAGTCTATTCTCTTTAATAAATTTAATTTTATTGATATTGTAATAAAATGAATCAGTCCTATTTCCACTTCTAACCAATGAATCCGGAAACATTGCTGCCCCTCTTTCAATTTTGTTCATCATAAACATTATTTTTCTTTTCCTTGAACGTTTCATTTTTTTTTCAACTCTGAAATCACTTGGAATACTCAATATGATCGAACTATCTTTATCGATCGTATATTTTTTTAAAGATTGGAGTCTTGTGCCAATATAATTATACTTCCACTTTAATGAAGTGCACGATTCTAACACGAGAACAATGAGAAAAACCCTTGATTTGCTTATCAAAAACATTTGATGACTTTATTTTATAAATTACTGTAGAGCCAGTTCACTAAATTGACTGGCTCTGTGCATTTCTACATATTATTAAGCTGCTCCATTTACATCGCAACTAGTGCCAAAATATCCATTGTCCTGGCAGTAACTTGAAGCTGCTCCCAAACAGTTTATGGTACCTTTAAATGTACTCGCATAACATACTGTTGTATATAAATCAGATCCATTACAAGTACATATAACACTTATTTTGCCTCCCATAATTTGTTTCTGATCTTCCCTGCTTAGGTCTTTACCCAGACTTTGAAACTTTTTCATTTTATCAAAGTTTTAATTTTAACAATCGGCCCAGGTTTAGGTACCAGGCTCTTTTACCTTGTTTGCGCAAACAAAAAATTGTTGTATATCTAATCCTCTCTTATTTTGTTTCTTTTAGTTACTGCATCAACTCTTTTAATTTTTTTTCAAGCGAGTTTTTATCGCTCACTCGTGGCAAATCTGTAGCAATAATTTTGTTACCCTTTGCCAAAGCAAGCGTAGGTATTGGCATGTTCGTATTGCCACGAAATATTTCGCTTATAAGATTATTCAGCAATGTTGTTTCAGCCAAAATATGTATACCCTTAAGATCATATCTTTTTATAAATGTTAACCACTTTGACTTATCTTTTGTCGGGTCTAATGATATATACAGAACTTTGAGGTTTAATTTTTTTATTATGGAATCGAGCCTGAATCCATAAGAAAACTCTTGCAAACAAGGTTTACACCAAGTTGCCCATACATCAATAAGCACATATTCTCCTTTATAGTCCTTTTGCAGAATATTCTCAATTTTATTGCTTTTAGTTAAAGTATCAATAATCATCTCCTTTCCCAGACTTATTTTTCCAGGAATAGTGCTGGTGTCCCGTATGATCACTTTTTTTAAAACAGCGGCGTATTCACTTTTAGAAAACCTGTTGACATAATAATTTATGACTGAATCGACATCATAATCCTGCCGGCTATTATTAATTTCATAAAAAATATTGTCTGCGATAAAATATTTTTGAAAATAATCAGGAAGATGAAAAATAAAACTATACTCGCCCATCGATGAATATGATGAGTTTTTATTTAAGTGAAACCTATTGGTACATTTTTCATAAGTTTCAGCATAAAATTCCGCATACTTATTTCCATAAGCAGTTTTAACGAACAATGAATCAAAGGGATCAATTTTTTTATAAAATAATTCTTTTAATAAGCAGAGATTACGATTTGTATAAAATGAATCAGCTTTATTTATGAGAAATTGCTTTTTTCCAGGTTCCAGAATGGATACTTTTTTCATTAACTGCTTATCTTCTTTCAGTTGCATTATAAATGCAAATCGAGTTAATACGGAGTGGATACAGTCCCCAATAATATCATATCGGTAAATGGATGAAACATTTCTTTTTTGATCGTCGCAACTACCCAGTTTTAGTTTGTTCAATACCGAGTCAAGTAACTTTATAGTTTTATTGTAAATGAGCTCAATACTTTTTTTCTCCTCAAAAATCATTTCAAACTTTGAAAGGATTTCCCGTCTTTTAAAATTGAATTCGTTAATAGCAAAATGTTGAGAACTATCGCAAGAATTCATTTTTATCCATTTACTAAGACTATCAATTCTCATCTTAGTGTAATCCAAATCGATCCTGACAGTATCATTTGGCTTAATAATAAAATGAAAAGGAAGTTGATTAAAGATCAATCTTAGATACCCGGTTTCAATAATGGGGATAGATAATTTAAAATTTGGATTCTTAGGCGGAAATATCTCTATTGTAGTATCTAAATAAGAGTAATTATAAAACCCATCTATGGGGTGATAAACAGTTAAGATGAATTTGTCTCTCTTACTTTTAATACTGCCCGATAAAACAGTCTGGGATGGCGAATTTATACCGTAAAATGAAAAAATAAACAATAGAAGAACTTTCATTTTTTTTTGATTAAGGAACAGCTAGCATTGATTTTACTTAAAAACACTGCTAGCTGTTTAGGGATATTATTGATCAATAGAATCCATTATGGTAGTTTTACCACCTGCAACCATAACGCATGTTACCCCTGCAGGTTCTCCCATTTCTACAGCATAGTCAACATAGAATGAACAATCTGAAACACTCCCCTCCGTCGCCGCCCAACTGATCCCGGAGTAAAATTTCCAATCATCTGCTCCCGGACATTTGCAGGCAAAGACATACCCGCCGTTAATTCTTTTTTGTTCTGCTTTACTTAAGCTTTTACCTAAACTTTGAAACTTTTCCATGATTTAAAAGTCTTTAATTTAATAATAGGCCTGGGTTCAGGTACCAGGCTCTCTACCTTGTCTACGTAAAGAGGGTTACGCGCTTTTAGGTCTTTTATTAAATGACCATCTTTCTATGTAAAGCTTTTTGAGAAATATTCCTCTGTAATATGGTTCGTATATTGCGGAAAGTATAGCGCACTCCAACTATTGTTTTCTTACAATCAAAAGTTTAAAACTAAAATTCAACTCGATATCAATTATCATATTCGTCTGAATTTCTTTTACAAAACACCTATGATCCTCAACAAGGAAAGTTGATTTTATAACAAACCTTTTTTTCGAAAATTTTCTGTCCCCCCTTCCTATAAAGAATCACTTTTATAACTCCACCAGGCTGGGCTTCCAAAGAAAACATATTCATATTACCGGCCATTTTGCCACTTTCATTCATAACCTCCGAAAAAAGAATTTTATCTTTCATAATAATCACCAAAATAAACCACCCTGATGCCAGCGAATAAGCCTCCGAACTCCAAATTTTATAGTTTAATTTTTTCCCTTCTATTGTAATATTCACCCATATTGACTTATTTTCAAATTCGGGGATACTATATCTTTTCAATACTTCAGTATCCTGCCTGGAAATATTTTGCTCGAGTTTTTTAAGAAATAAAGATGCATTTAAAAGAGTGTCACTTTTTTGAGAAAATAATAAGCTACTTTTTATCAATAGAACAATATGAATTAAATATTTATTCATAATTTGAATAGAGGGGTTTCATTAACTTTTATTCTCATTCATGGTTATGACTCAAAAAAATATTAGACGTCAGGCGAACCGATGTTTATTCCACGGCATTTTTTACTTATAAAAATGAATATTAGTTGTTTTTAATTTTCGGTTGAGGATAAAATGAATCTTATTTGGATTTTTGTAAAAAGAATCTATTTCAACACTATTTAAGAAAGTTGAATCAGGAACCAGGGCTATACTCCTTTCCATTAGTCTAAGATTTCTTTTAAATCCTTTTTTTCTTATTGTTTTAAAAGATTTATTTTCAAAAGTATCTTCACCATACCGACTCATTGTAAATTGATTATCCTTAAAATATTTTTTTTGAAAAGATAGAAACTTAGAAGTTGCATATTTTCTTTTCCATTTAAGAGTGGAGCAAGACATTACTAACAAAAGAATCATTCCAAACCCCAAAAAAAACTTCATAGATAACGTTTTAAAAGATCATATTTTATGAAACCGGACCGATGATCCGGTTTCATAAAAATTTCTGATTAAACAACTATTAGTTTTGAGGTCCGCTACCATATATGCAAGTAGTTCCGCTATACCCATTATCCGTACAATACTTATAAGAAGCATAAGTACAATTAATAGCTCCGGTAATAGTCCGATAGGCACAAACTGTTGTATCCAAATCGGAGCCTTTACATGTGCAAACAACCTGACTTCCTCCTATAATTTTCTTTTGTTCGTCTTTGCCTAGGATTTTACCTAAGCTTTGAAATTTTTTCATGATTTAAAAATTTAAATTTGCAAATTGACCCGGGTTAGGTACCAGGCTCTTTACCCTGCTTGCGCAAACAAAAGGTTCGTGGCCATTGAGCATATATTAACTCATAACAAGTTCTGTTGTTGGGGTTTTTATCTCTTCAGTAATTCCTCTAATCAATATTTTCAAATCTTCAGCTTTGTATAATACGGGTAATTCATAACCATTAATAAAAATGGTGGGGGTGTATTGAATCCTTGCTTCTTCAGACCATATTTCATATTGATTTATTATTTCGCTGACACCGACCTTATCCTTGCCATATAAAGAATATAACTTAGAAAATTTGTCAAGATTCATTTCTTTATACCAATTGTACAATGCGTTTCGTTTATAAGCTGCCGGCTCATCTTTTAGCAATCGTATAATATATTCTGAAGCTTTAAATTTCTTATCCTCATTATTTCCTGTTTTTACGGCAAATCGTACCGTTAGTCCTATATCATATTTTTCAACCAGGTCGTGCAGCACTTCATGTGCTTTTGCGCAAGGCCAGCAATAAGGATTACAAGCTATCAAAATCTGTAAAGGAGCATCTGGGTCTCCCAATTGAAGATCGTTTTCAAATGCAGTTGAATCAACTTTTTTTTGCCTTTCCAGTAAAGCTTTAAATACATCGGGATTGTTTCTAAATCGTTTACCAGCATAATTCTCTGTTTCCAGTTTCTTATTTTTTTTAAATAAAGCCTTCATTAAAAACCAGCCTGCAACGACAAGAAATAACACAAAAATGGAAAGCACTGTACCAATTTCAAAACTACCGAAGGCGCCGTTTTTTATATCCAGGATAATTGCAAACTGAATCCATAGTAAAAAAACAATAATCAAACACAGCCTGCACCATTTTTTGACTATCCACAATTGATAATAAATAGAAAGAAGAGTTAGCGGCAATACGGAAATGGTGAGGGGAGATAGAATGGCATAAAGACTTCCATTAATTCTTGCAAAGGGTGAGAAAAGCAATAAAAGCATTAAAAAACAGAAATAAATCATTCCTATATCACTCCATCTAACGCCTAGGGGAAGTTTCGTTCCTTTAGAATGAATTACTTCATTACAATCGGCATCCTTCCCACAAACCTGGTCGGCCAGTCTGTTTTCAATGCCAAGATCTTTACTCACGATGAGCCAGGAAAAAAAAATACCTGCTGCAGCAACAAATACCAACATTGCTTTTTGCCATTCAAATGAGTAAAAAATAGAAATCGCACCAAAAGCAAGAAATAATCCAAGGAATAAAACAAATCTCATTTTCTGCTGCTTTTCCGTCCTCAGCCATTCAGCATTAGTCTTATGAACCCAGTTCTCTTTTTTCGCGGCCAAAACAACCACCCCGGTCCATTGTTTAAAAAATCTGTAAAATTGCTTTTCAAGATCGTTTCTTTTACTTATCACTACAAATTCATCAAACTTTCCATGCAGGTGCGCAAGAAAAGGAACAGGAACTTTATGCAAATCCTTTTTACTAATTTCAAGAGCGGTATTTTCAATATCCAAGTCATTGAGAGTATCAGTTATACTTAATAATGAAGGATAATCAGGATGTGATAATAATTGGTATTTTAAATAAGAATCCGAAACGGAAATTTTAAGCAAGCGAAGCCAATGACTTAGGAGCAGATTAACTGAATTATTCATAGTTGGGTGAGGTTAATGAATTTAATCTTTCTAAAACAAACTGCGCGGTAAATACTGAATGGTTGATTCAAAAGTCTATTTCATAAAGTTGCAAGTTCCTCTGTGATTCTAGAAAGGAAAAAAAACATTTTTTAGAGTGATTTTTCGGAAAAGATTTTAGTAAATTAATAGTAGCTTGGATAATAAAAATTATCAGATTGAAAGAGTTTTTAAATAACATATCTCTCAAAGAGGCAAATGCATTCTTTCTCTCCGCTTGGAGTTTAATCGTGCTTCTGCTTATTACAAAAAAAATCTTCAGAAAAGAAACTCCGATTTATTTAAAGTTAATACCTCTTTACATTTTTTTAATCTTTCTACAGCTTTCGATTGGGGAATATTATCATTTTGGTGTCCCATATCGCAATGGAAAAGAAAATCCAACGAATATATCTGCATACATCTTCATAATATTAGAATATTCAATTTTTGCTATTCTTCTTTCTAAGTTTATAAAATTGACCCTGATAAAAAAATATCTTATATTTTCATGTATTTTATTCACTATTATTGCCATCATAATTTGGTATTTAAATCCTTCATTTGTTAGAATAATTTCAGTCACGACAGCTATCGAAAGTATCTCTGTAATTCCTTTTTGCCTTTATTATTTTTTTGAATTATTAATTCACCCCCCTCTCTTAAAGTTAACTATGGAGCCGTCTTTCTGGATTACGACTGGTATATTATTTTTATTTATTTGCATAACGCCACTTTATCTTGCTTTTGA
>Ga0137463_1000630_pt1 | contig 11698 bp, 12 predicted proteins | sample EasRivERMGT800_2_FD_102333 | JGI IMG/M metagenome (GOLD analysis project Ga0137463, IMG submission 102333) | Soil microbial communities from meander-bound floodplain in the East River, Colorado, USA - East River MetaG ERMGT800_2 | ecosystem: Environmental > Terrestrial > Soil > Floodplain ...
AGATTGATGATAAACTCTTCGGTAGTCATGGGGTTCTCCCTTCGCTGTCGGATTCACACCTTACAGCTTGGTAGAACCTCATGCTGATGTCAAACTAGCACCATTAGTTATTAACTGACTCTCCATTGAATCGGTATCATCCCACAGGTCAAGGAGCTATAATTCGACTTATGGCGGCGGCCAAGGCTCGCACGTTAGATCGCGCACTCAGGGCCGGGGACGGCATAGGAGGGCACAATGGCTGACGATTGGAAGAACAAACCCGGATCGTACTGGCGAGAGAAATTAACGCCGGAGCAGTTCCACGTCACACGCGAGAAGGGAACCGAGCGGGCGTTCTCGGGTCAATATTGGAATCATCACGGGCAGGGCGTTTATACCTGCGTGTGTTGTAACGAGCCGCTGTTCTCATCGGCGACCAAATTTGAATCCGGCACTGGCTGGCCGAGCTACACTCAGCCGGTCGCGGCGGCGGCGGTGAGCGAAGAAGTAGACAACAGCTTGTTCATGCGGCGGGTGGAGGTCAACTGCGCGACGTGCGGGGCGCATCTGGGGCACGTGTTTGACGACGGGCCACAACCAACCGGGCTGAGGTACTGCATCAACTCGGCGTCGCTGGCGTTTGACGATAAGGCGGGTGGGGGAAAGTAAGCACCCCGCCAGTAAGCCTGTGAAGCATATCCGCGACATAGATGCGGCGGGGCACGAACGAGATATCGCCCCGCCGCGCTCATTGACGAAATCCCTTCCATCGTCTAAAATACGCCTCTTGCAAGACCGCCGGTCTCACGAGAGCAACCATCGATGGCGATGTTTGAAAACCTGAGCGACAAGCTTCAGGGTATCTTTAAGAACCTCCGCAAGCGCGGCAAACTGAATGAGGCCGATGTCGACGCGGCCATGCGCGAAATCCGGCTGGCATTACTCGAAGCCGACGTGCATTACGGCGTCGCCAAATCGCTCATTGCGCGGGTGCGGGAGCGCGCCGTCGGGGCGGAAGTCGCGCGCAGTCTGACGCCTGGCCAGCAGGTCGTCAAGATCGTTCATCAGGAACTGATCGAGACGCTGGGCAAGCCGGGGATGCTGTCGCTGCGCGGCAATACGCCGCACGTGATCATGCTGGTTGGCCTGCAAGGCTCCGGCAAGACAACCACGGCGGCCAAGCTGGGGCTGTACCTAAGGCGCAGCAAGCACATCCCGATGCTGATTGCCGCCGACACCTACCGCCCGGCGGCCATCGAGCAATTGGTGGCGCTCGGCAAGCAGCTCGATATGCCGGTCTACACCGAAAGCGCCGACCACAACCCGGTGGATATCGCCACCAACGGCGTACAGGCCGCGCTGAGGGCCAATGCCAGCGTGGCGATCATCGACACGGCGGGGCGACTGCAAATCGACCAGCCGATGATGGATGAACTGGTGACGATGAGCAGCCGGGTTCATCCGCAGGAAATCCTGCTGGTGGCCGATTCGATGACCGGACAGGAAGCCGTGAACATCGCGCAGGGATTTGCCAGCCAGGTGAAAGTCAGCGGGCTGGTGCTGACCAAAATCGATGGCGACGCGCGCGGCGGCGCGGCGATATCGATGCGTGAAGTGACCGGCGTGCCTATCAAGTTTCTGGGCGTCAGCGAGAAGGTAGACGGGCTGGAAGTGTTTCACCCGGATCGGCTGGCCAGCCGTATCCTCGGCATGGGTGACGTGCTGGGGCTGATCGAAAAAGCCGAGGCGCTGGAGCTTGACGAAGCAGCGGCCTTGGACCTTCAGGATAAGCTTCTAACCGCGTCGTTCACGCTCGAAGATTTCCGTAAACAACTCATCCAGATCAAGCGGATGGGATCGCTGGCCCAGATCATGGAAATGGTGCCGGGGATGGGCCAGATGATGAAGCAGGTTTCGCAGCAAGACGTAGATCGACAACTTCGGCTGGTTGAGGCTATAATCAACTCGATGACGCTCCGGGAACGCAACCAACCGCGCTTGCTGGATGCCAACCGCCGCAAGCGGATCGCAGCCGGGAGCGGCACATCGGTGCAGAACGTGAACCAGACGATGCGGCAGTTTCAGCAAATGCAGGCGATGATGAAGAAACTGTCCAGCGGCAAGATACCCTCAAACCTCAAAGGTTTGTTTGGTTGACCCCGGCAGCGGGGATGATCGGCGGGCTGAACGATTAGGCCGCCGGGTAAAATCGGACTAAAATAGGCGATAGATATTCATACAGGAGCAGGAAAAGTATGGTTCGAATGAGATTGCGCCGCGTTGGTTCCAAGCGGCAAAGCAGCTACCGCGTGGTCGTGGCGAATGTCAAAAGCCCGCGCGATGGGGGATTCATCGACAAGATCGGGTTTTATAACCCGCGCACCCAGCCCGCGACGCTCGAAATCAATGAGGCGCGCGCCCTCTACTGGCTGGACAAGGGTGCACAACCCAGCGACGCCGTCCGCCGGATGTTGGACAAGCTTGGCACACTGGGACGTTACGACCGCTTTCGCAAGGGCGAATCGCTGGATGCCCTGATAGCCGAGGCAGCGGCGAACATGCCGGCGGCGATTGACCCGCGCACGCGGCGTGACGACATCCCGCTGCCGGTCAGCAAGAAAAAGGCTCAGGCGCGCGCCCAGGCTGACGCGGCAGTGGTCGAAGAGCCAGCCGAGGCTATGGTAGCCGAAGGCGCGCCAGCCAACGAAGAACCGGCGGCTGAGGAGTCCGAACCTGCTGCTGAAGAATAATCAACGTTTGACCGACAGGCTTATGCGCCGCCCGACCCGTTAACTCGCTCCGGCTCAAACATTAACTAGGATACGCCACAATGAAAGACTTGATCGAGTTTATTGCCAAATCACTGGTGGATCAGCCCGGTGAGGTCTCGGTGACGGAAAATGGCGCGGGCAGTTCCGTGACGCTGGAACTGCATGTCGCGCAGGATGACATGGGGCGGGTGATCGGGCGCAGCGGCAGGGTTGCTAATGCCATGCGCATTCTGCTGCGAGTGGTGGCAACCCGCAATGGAAAACGTGTCAATTTGGAGATCGTGTAAATAACCCCGGATGTCCCAGTCTAATCGTCCGCCACGCCGTCCGCGCCAAGTGACCGGCGCAGGCTCAGAAGAACCGCAGGCAAACTCTTCTGAGCCTGCGTTCTTCATTGTTGGGCAGATCGTCAGGCCGCATGGCGTGCGCGGCGAGATGGCAATGAAACTCCTGACGGACTTTCCGGAGCATCTGGCGGACGTCGAGACATTTTACGTGGGTCGCGGCTATGAGCCTTTGACGGTCGTTCGCCTGCGGCGCACACCGGAGGGGATGCTGGTGACGTTCGACGAGATTTCTGACCGCGAAACAGCGGCCACCTTACGTGGCGCGCTGGTGCATATCAGCCCGGAAGACGCTATCCCGCTGGGAGATGGCGAAGTATATTTGTATCAGATTCAAGGAATCCAGGTCGTGTCAGAGACTGGCGAAGAACTGGGCCGCCTGACCGATCTGATCGAGACAGGCGCCAATGACGTCTATGTGGTGACCAATGAGCAAGGGGTTGAGCTGCTACTGCCCGCCATTCCAGATGTCATTCGAAAGATCGACGTTGCCCAGCAGGTGATGACGGTTCACCTGCTTAACGGGCTGCGATAGCTGATAGGGGACGAGGTTGGAAATGGCCATTAAACAAGACTATCCGATGACGAAGAATAAGCTCGAAGAACTGCGGGAAGAACTCGCGCACAAAGAGCAGGTCGAAAAACCGGCGCTGGCGCGGCGATTGAAGGCCGCCATCGAAATGGGCGATCTTTCCGAGAACGCGGAATATCACTCGGCCAAAGAAGATCAGGGCTTTCTGGAAGGCCGCATTCAAGAGCTTAAGAACATCATCCGGGGTGCAATTATCATCGAAGAGCATAACGGCACACGCGGCGGCTCGCAAACAGTGGGGCTGGGCAATCATGTGACCGTGATCGAACAGAATGAAGGCGTACCCGAAACTTATATGATCGTCGGGCAGGTCGAAGCCAATCCGCTGGAAGGTAAAATCTCCAACGAATCGCCGGTTGGCTTGGCGCTGTTCGGGCGAGCGGTCGGCGACGTGGTGCGAGTTGCCGCGCCGGATGGCGAAATGGTCTTCAAAATAACGAAGATATCTTGAGCAATAATCTTATAACTTACGCAGAATAAGAGATTTAGTCCGCGAATTTCGCTAATTTCGCTAATTCTTGTCTTCACAGCAACTTTGTTATCGCCATTGTATGTAAGTCGTAAATCTCAACGAAAACGGGGCGACTCATGAGTCGCCCCGTTTGTTTTGCCGGCATCAACGCTTAAATATTGGGTAGGCCGCCGCCGGGGGTGCTGGCGCCCGATGGGCTGCCTGCCGGTGCGCCATCGCGCTTCCAGGCTGCTAATTCGATGGTGATGCGCTCAAAGAAACTGTTGGGGGGCGTCGGGCCGGTTCCGTAGGCCAGATCGACCATGCGCGCTTGTATCCGCAGCGACGCGGTCTCAAGCGCGACCTTGTCGCCGGATTTGGCCAGGACAGCCTCACCCTTGGCGGCCAGGCTGGCACGGATCGCGTCATCATTAAAGGCGTGGTCGCTCATGATGACTTTGGTAACCGTACGGATGTCATTCTTATCGAACAACCATACCTCGAAGGCGGTGACTTTCTTGGCCTCACCCGGCGCGTTGAGCGTCTGCGAAATACCCATGCCGCACTCGCCCAGGAATTCGCCCGCCGACGTTTCGATGCTGAACGAGTCGTCATACAGGTCGTCGCCGTGCAGGTAGGTGGTCATGAATTGTACAATCGGCGGTTCAGCACCCGCTGTGGCGAAGTCCGTCTTCTCGATGGCAGCCGAAATCTTGGCGCCTGCCGCCGCGACGCTCCGCGCGCTGACCGTGGTCGGGGCAGGCGGTGCGGGCTGTGACATCCCGGATGGGGCAGTGGACTTGGCGCGCTCACCGGTAGGAGCGGGCGCACCGGCGCTAGACGATGTCGTCGGCACACTGAACGTCATGGCGGGCGCGCGCTTCGACTCGTCTTCGTTGCTGGCCCGGATGATAGTCAAGACGCCATACGCAACCACGACAACAACTGCCAGCAAGACACCAATCCCTGACAGGCCTGCCACGGCTGGCAGCGGGATGTTCGTGGGTCGGGGGTTGCACACGCGAAAGTCGGATGCTTCCTTGACCTGGCGTTCCTTTAGCAGCGACAACAACTGGTTGAGGTTGGCGCGCGACACCGGATCGCTATAGGCCCTGGTAGCCTCGTCAGTAGCCTGTTGCAGGCTGCCGTCGCTCTGGCACAGCACCTGCAAGCGCTGGATAGCTTTGCCGAGGGCGTCCGGGTTGTTGGCGTCTTTTGCATAGGCGTCGGCGGCAGCCTGAAGATATACACCCTGATAATTAGGGCTGAGCTGCCAGGGGCCTGTGCCGGTGATCTCCACATCATTAATGCCTGCAAAATAGCCGAGCCCTGCACCCACCAGCAGTAACAACAGCATGACTAAAACGGGGCCCACTCTTTTCATCATCCTCGACCCTTCCTTGTGCACAGGAGTACCAACCGATGGCGCTTTCGGTAACTCGTGGATCTGGTTAGGAAATTGTTATGAGCTATTTTACTCTAACCTACTGGCCTGACAAGTCGGCAAGCGGGGTTGCTGGTCTTTTGCCCGGTTTCATAGCCATTGCGTTTCATTGTACAATATCTCACGCCGTTCAGCGATTACTCTTAGCGGCAGGGATGCATTTCATTTGCGTGATCCTCGGCGGAACTGAACCGCCGCTGCTGGATACGACCCGCTTGCATGTCGAACGAGCCGTGCGCGAACTCTTGTAAAGGAACCACTGCTGCGCGGCGTGCCAGCAGACCCGGCATCCAAGCGGTAATCGTGATAGTCCGGCATAAAGCACGTGCAGCCCAGGCGAGTCATCTACCTCGCCTTTTGCGTTCCGATTGAAACTCGGCGGGGATATGGTTACACTTAGCGCTCACCAAGGTTAAAGAACGTATGAACAGTCCCCTGATATTGGTCACCAATGACGATGGAATCGACTCACCGGGGCTGGCCGCCGCCGCCGAGGCGCTGTCGGCGCTCGGCGATCTGTTGATCGTCGCACCCTATCGCCAGCAGTCCGGGATGGGTCGCAGCCTGCCCCAGGACGGCGATCACGATGGACGGTTGTCAAACAAGATGGTGGTTCGAAACGGCAAAAGCTGGCAGGGCTACGCCGCCTACGCGTCGCCGGCACAGGCTGTCCAGCATGGCGTCATGGAACTGGCCGACCGGCGGCCATCACTGGTCGTGTCGGGCATCAACTTCGGTGAAAACATCGGCACCGCAGTAACTATCTCCGGGACAGTCGGCGCGGCGCTGGAAGCATCGGCGTTCGGCATCCCGGCGATGGCGGTATCGCTGCAAACTGACCCATCGCTCCACGTCCACTACAACGATTCGGTTGACTTCAGCGCCGCGATGCACTTTACACAGTATTTCGCGCGCCAGTGGCTCAATACGACCCCGATCCCCGACGTGGATGCGCTAAAAATCGAAATCCCGAAGAACGCCACCCCGCAGACCGAGTGGCGGATCACGCGGCTGGAGCGGCAGACCTATTACGAGCCAGTCGCTGGCAAGCGCCAACGGCTGGAAGACACATCGCCGGTTGGCTACCGCATGGCATATGAGCGCGGCAAAGTTGATTCGGACACGGACGCCGCAGGGCTGCACGATGGCTTGGTGGCGGTCACACCGCTCAGTCTGGATATGACCTCGCGCGTCGACTGGAATTTCCTAAAGCGCGTGCTTGAGTCGAGAAATCGTGAAACCATCTAACCCAACCGTGGTGATAACTGGCGCATCGACCGGGATCGGCCAGGCGTGCGCGCTGTACCTCGACTCACGCGGCCACACGGTACTGGCAGGGGTTCGCAGGGCCGAAGACGGCGACGCGCTCAAGCAAAACGCATCCGAACGCCTGACGCCGATCCTGCTGGATGTCACAGATGAAGACAGCATCCGAGCATCGGTGGTGCAGGTTGAAGACCGGGTGGGCGATGCAGGTTTGAATGGGCTGGTCAACAACGCGGGAATCGCGGTGGGGGGGCCGCTCGAATTTATCGACATAGCCGATTTTCGCCGCCAGGTTGAAGTGAACCTGACGGGGCAGGTCGCCGTCACGCAGGCGTATCTACCTCTCCTGCGCCGCGCCACAGGCAGAATAATCAATATGGGGTCAATCGGCGGGCGAAGCGCGCTGCCGTTTTTTGGCCCGTATGCGGCAACCAAATTCGGGCTGGAGGCCATCACCGATGCGCTGCGGCTGGAACTTCGCCCGTGGGGGATAGGCGTGGTCATTATTGAGCCGGGTTCGATCAAGACACCTATCTGGCGCAAGTCGGCGTCGCCTGAAACGGTCTCCCGGTTCCCGCCTGAGGCCCATGCGAAGTATGGCGCTGTGCTCGACGCCATGATCCGCGTGAGTGCTCGCATCGAGGCGCAGGGCCTGCCGGCCATTGAGGTCGCGAAAGCGGTTGAACACGCATTGACCGCTCGCCGGCCAAAATATCGCTATCTGGTGGGGCGCGACGTCGCTTGGAGCGTGTTTTTGGAACGGCTCCCCACGTGGCTGCGCGACGCTATCATTGCCCGGCGAATCGGGGCGCTGGGGCAGGGGCGCGATCAGGGAGCGTGAGGCGAAACCACGACAAAGCTGTGCGGGATGCTCATCGGTTTACGAGAGGAACTGGACGGCCTGAATAAATACCCACACAAACAGGGTGGCTGCCAGCGCCAGAGTAGCACGGCGCGCCCACATAAACTTGACCTCCACGATCCGCGCATTGGAATGCACCTGGTAAATCACCTGCCGGTATAATTCCTCACCCGACAGAGTCATGAATTCACTCACATAGGCATCGGCAGGCGTGGCGGCCACGTCGGAAAAAAAGAACACGGAGCGCCGAGACTGGAGAGTTACGCGTGGGACAAGTGTCAACACGGTGAAGACGGTCGAGGCTATGATGCCAAGCAAGATCATCCCGCTGCCAATCAGGGCCAGCGATGAGATTGTCGTGAGCCCCTGCGCCTGAATTCTGGCCAACGCATTGCGTCCCTCAAAGGAAACGCTGGCCGCCAGAAAAGCGTTAGCCGTCAGGACAAATTGCACCTTCTGATCGGCTGACTGGATGTGCGTTTGCAGTTCGCGAAACGTATCACGCGCCATCATCAAGCGCGATTCGTAATCTGCGGCCTGCATTTGCGGCGATGCTTTTATCAGTGGCTTATTCGGCATCAGGCGGCCCGGACTATGGGTATCGTAAAGATAAAGGCGCTGCCCGCTCCGCCGCTGGGGTTATCTTCCACCCAGATGCGACCGGTGTGACTTTCGACCGCCAGTTTGCAAAACGTGAGGCCCAGACCGGCCCCACCCCGCTCGGCGCCCTGGCCCTGCTGAAACTTATCAAAAATGCGGACACGATCAGACTCCGGAACGCCGGGGCCATTGTCAGAAACGCTCACGGTCAGTTGATTGTTGGTGGCGTTGGCTCGCACATACAGGTACCCATCTGAAGGCGCAAATCGTAAGGCGTTCGCCAACAAGTTCTGCACGACCCGCCGGAGCAGGCCCTGATCAGCCTCCACCAGCGGCAAATCTTCGGGAATACTGGCACTTACCGTCACATGATTGAGCGTGGCGGTATCGTGGACGGAGTCCACACATTCCTTGAGCAACTGAACTGTATCAAAGAACGCGGGGTTAAACGGGATCGCGCCACCTTCCAGGCGCTCCACATCCAGCAAATTGTCAATCATGCCCAGCACGTCTTTGCTGGCCTGGTCAGCCCGCCGCAGGTAGCGCTTCTGATCCGCCTGCAGTTCGTCTTTGTTGACCAGAGTTACCAGGTTCAAGCTGCCCCGGATGGCCGTGATAGGCGATTTGAGATCGTGGACCAGTAAGTTTGTAAAATCCGTGCGCCACTGCTTTTCGCGACGAAGCGCCATTGCACGCTCATCCAAAATGGTTGAGCCATGCCTGACCACCAGAAATACGATCAGGAAAAATACCATAAACGAGACCAGGCTTAAGCCGACCAGCGGCCAGCGGGCGGCTTCAATCCCGGTAAGCCGCACCGCGATTTCGCCAAGCCCCGCCGCCAGCAGGGCGGCAATAATAATGCTGAGCGACACAAAGTAGCGCGTCAGCTTGAAATCCAGGATTTGCTCATATTCGAGCACCAGCGCAATCATCGCCAGGCTGAAGGCCAGCAGCATCAGGATATGATAAAGCCACCACGACAGCGCCCAGACCGGCGCCGCGTACTGGCTTATCTGCGCCAGCGCCAGCCACGGCAGACCAATGGACAGCGCCAGCGGCAGCGTGCGCGGGTTGCGCCGATACGTACTCCAGGCGCGAAAAGCGGCCCACATGAATATGCCCGCAATCAGCAGCGCCAGCATGCCGCTGAACACCTGGTTACGGATCGCATCTTCCAGCCATTCGGGGAAGTCGAACGAGATCCATAGGTGCACGGCAAATGCGACTCCCAGTATGAGCCACAAAATACGCCGGTTCAAAGTCACCCACCGCTGCATCTGGGGGGGTAGATCTGCCAGCGCTATACCTAACAGCACTCCTCCGGCCAGCAGGCTCAAACGACCCGCCCAGCCGACCGCTATAGACACATATTCGCCCTCAATCGCGATGCCGGGCGTCAGCGCCCCGTGCGTCATGAAAAAGCCCGCCATGGCTACAAACGCCATCGATACAAACGTTCCCTGGACGTCGCCGGTCGTCCCGATCCCGATCAGGACAAAGCTGGCGACGACCAGCGCAATCAGGCTGGTAAAGGTTACGATGTAGAAATGGAAGACTGGCAGGCTGGGGGCCGGGTTCCAGGCCGGGTTAAGTGTCAGGATTATGAACACCGCAAATGGGATGGTAATGAGCATCACCAACAAGGCTTGCTGAAAGCGAGTTAGCGGCAACATCAGATTTCGTCTGCCATTTCACGATGAGCGTGTGGTATGCAATCCTGACCATATGATAAGGGTTTCCAGGACTCGCCGCCACCGGCCACAGCCAGAATCTGGCGACAAGGTTAGCCAGCACCGATGACTCACGAGTCCTTTGCACTCTTGACAGTATTCGGTGTACACTAGTAATCGGTTGAGCAATAAGGGGACGATTAGCGCGTTGGTCGGTGCTCTATCAGCTATTTGGGGCGTAAGCTGCTTTTCAAGACAATATCCTGAAAAGCGTCAAGGGGTGGATGGCACACATTCAGTCCATTATGGAATGAAAGTGAAGCCCCTTGATGAGCGGTTTGGCGTAACCCAATTCCCCCATTTGTTTCTCGTAAAACTCCGCCAGTCAGCACTTTGCTCACTATCCCCCGGCTGGAGTAGTCATTTGCCTTAAAAGTTTGGAGGCGAAACATGACAATATCGCTTGCACCATCAGAGTCTGAGCCGCACGAGCCGTCGGTTCGCTATTTATCTGCGCCGCATCGCGGATCGTTTCCACCGGGGAAGAAGGTTCCGGTGTGGCGGGTGAGGTTCGACGTGGTGACTTCACCCGGCCAGCGATTTGGTCTGGACATTAACGGCGAGATCGTGTTTGGGCGTGGCACGGATACACCCGACATGATCGACCTTACACCGTACGATGCGGAAGGGTTGGGCGTTTCACGCCGCCATCTGATGCTGCGCAACACCGCCACCAATTTGCTGGCGCTTGATCTTGGAAGCAAAAATGGCACACTTCGCAACGGCCAGTCGATAGGTAAGAACGCGCCGTACGCCCTGGTGAATGGTGACGTCTTAATGCTGGGCAAGATGCAGGTGATGGTCAATATTATCGACCGTCCCAAGCTTGATACAGCAGCCCCTACCGACTTTTCCAGCGCGATCTCACAGCTTGCCAAGGCGATCACCTCGCAACTGACCCTCGACGACGTGCTCAACCAGATCGCCGAAACAGCCATGAAGCTGACCGGCGCCGGAGAAACCGGTATCTGGCTGGTTGACGAGCAAAGCGGCGAGATATTTCTTGAAGCCAATCGCGGCATTGAAGATGAAAAGATTCAGCGCATGCGTATTCCTATGGAAAGCGATTCAATGGTTGGCCGGGTGATTAAGTCCGGACAGCCCATTCGCGATTCGCGCGAGCCGGGTAAAGAAAAAGTCAAAGTCAAGACCGCGTACCTGGTAGAGGCGGTGATGTTTCTGCCGATTGCATTGGGCGGAATTTCATTTGGGGCGTTGATGGCGGTGCATCGCAAGCCGGGCCAAACGTTCAGCCCGCAGGACGAGCAGATTCTGTCCACTATCGCCGATTTCGCGGCCATTTCTATCCAGAATGCGCGTCTCTACCAATCCACCGATCAGGCCCTGGCGCGCCGGGTTAAGGAGTTGGCCGCGCTGCACGAACTCACCGAAGTGGTAACCTCCACCCTTGATCTCAATAAGGTGCATGATCTGGTCGTCAGCCAGGTGCGTTCACACTGGGATGTCGAGGACGTGATCCTGTGGCTGGCCGACAACGAAGGCGACGCCATGCGGCCTTACGCCATCGATGACGACACCGTTGCTCGGATCGTGTATGGCGCAGCCGGACAGGTCGAAAAGATCATCAATGAGGTGCGTGCCACTAGCGAGCCCAGGACATCCGATTTCTTGAGCCAGGAAGAGGAGATTGCG
>Ga0137463_1000631_pt1 | contig 11675 bp, 11 predicted proteins | sample EasRivERMGT800_2_FD_102333 | JGI IMG/M metagenome (GOLD analysis project Ga0137463, IMG submission 102333) | Soil microbial communities from meander-bound floodplain in the East River, Colorado, USA - East River MetaG ERMGT800_2 | ecosystem: Environmental > Terrestrial > Soil > Floodplain ...
ACCGTGAGGGTGATAGTTTCCTCTCCGGTAAAGCGTGCGGCAGTCAGGTCGGGCTCCAATCGCAGATCGTAGCGAATCGGGACCACATGTCTCGGAAGCCGGTATGGATCGAGCGTACCTGGAGAAGAGTCCTGGTTCATATTCGCACCTTTCGGTCGTTTGGTAGCCGGTTGCACGAAGGAACTGTGGAGGCACGAGCTGAGGAACGATGTAAGTGGAATGGTAAGGAGGAATCGGACATGCTTCGTGAGGGCCTGTAGGGTCTGTCGCCTGCTGATCGGCTTAGTCATGTCCTCGTCGCAGGGTGCGTCTCAACTCCGTTGGCGGTGCCCACGATGAGCAGGTCTGTTCGTCCGACAAAGAGGCCAGTCTCGACGACTCCGGGAATGTGGTTCAAAGCGATTTCGAGTTCTCGCGGCTGGTCGATCCGCGCGAGGTGCACATCCACAATCATGTTGCCGGCCTCGGTTTTGAACGGAGCCCCGTTGCGTTCTCTGAGTACCACACGGCTCTTTGTGAGGACCTCAATTTCTCGTGCCGTACTTCCCCAGCCGAAAGGGATCACCTCGATGGGAAGCGGGAATGATCCCCCGAGCACCGGGACTCGTTTGGTATGGTCGACCAAGACAATGAATTGTTTGGCCGAGGCCGCGACAATCTTTTCTTTGAGGAGTGCCCCGCCCCCGCCCTTAATGAGATTGAAATTAGGATCGACCTGATCAGCCCCGTCGATCGCGACATCGATCACCCAGGCATTATCGGCATCAATGAGGATGATGCCTTGTTGCCTGGCGAGCGTGGCCGTTTCCTTCGACGTAGGCACTCCACGAAGTGTCATGCCCGCACGAACCTTTTCCCCCAGCGCGATGACCATATGCTTGGCCGTTGAGCCGGTCCCGAGGCCAACGACCATCCCATCGCGGACGAACTCGACGGCTGTTAACGCCGCCGCTTTCTTCAGGCTGTCGAGGTCCTGGTTGCTCATCATGACGCGGGGTTATGGGAGAGGGCCGCGGCGACGGATGCGGCGCCGAGTAAGGCGGTCTGTTGATTCATCACCACTTTGACCGGGATTGAACCCATCAAGCGTTTATAGCGACCTTTGTTGGTGAAGGCCTTCATGAATGTTCCGTCTTTCAGTTTGGCCAGCAACTTCGGTGCGATGCCGCCGCCCAGATACACGCCGTTGAGTGACATGGCCTTCAGGGCAAGATTGCCTGCTTCGGCTCCATAGATGGAGGCGAACAGGTCGAGCGCCTGCTTGGCGATGTCTGCCTGCCCCTTGAGCCCGGCCTCTGCGATCACCGCAGCAGGGTCGCCGGCTTTGATTTGTTCCGAGAGCCACGTCGGCTCATTTTTCTTGCTGTCGCGGACATAGTCATAGATGGCATGCAGACCGGGGCCGGATAAGACTCGTTCGTAACTCACGTGCAGGTAGTTACTGCGCAGATGGCGTAGCAGTTCAATTTCGTTGTCATTGTTCGGTGCGAAGTCCGCATGCCCCCCTTCCGATGGCATAGGTTGATAGCGCGAGCCGTTCCAGAAGAGGATGGATTCACCCAGTCCGGTTCCTGCCGCGATCAGGGCGAGTGCCTGGTTGTGCGGTGGTGGAGTTCCGGCGTTGAGGATTTCGACTTCGTCCGGTCGGAGCAACAGAATCCCGTGGGCCATGGCTTCGAGATCGTTGAGCAGCCTCACTCTCTGTATGTCGAAAAGTTTCGCCAGCGTTGCACCATCGACCACCCACGGGAGATTGGTCGTCTGACAACGGTTCTGAATGACGGGGCCAGCGATGCCGAAACAGGCTGCGTCGATCTTCAGCGGTTCTTCCGCTGGGCGCTCCGGTTCCGGCTCGGCAGCGGCGCTCTTCTCGGTTGCGGATTCGTCGATGGGTGTCGGGGGCTTCGGCGGGACGAGAAATTCAGTGAGCATGTCCTCGAGCGAGGTGTAATCGGCACTGTGGAATGACTCCAATCGGACGGGATCGACGCGATCCTTGTTCCAGTCGAATAGGCCCAAGTGAGTTTTGGTGCCCCCGATATCTCCAGCAACAATCATCCTGCCCTCATGCGCTCGTTCGCTGTTGATGTCTTGGAAGCTCGGATGCCGCAGCTTGGTCAAGGAGCCAGATGAGGCGGCCTTCCTCTGGTGCGACTAGCGCGGCGGGGAGCTTCCGTTCTGTCTCGGTCTTTGGATCGAGGATGGCTCTTACGACTCCTGCTTTGCCGGCTCCCGCGACGAGAAACAGTATCACACTCGCCCGGTTGATCACATCTAGGGTCATGGTCAGTCTGGTCGGTGGACCTTTTGGAGACTGAGTCACGGCAATCATGCGCTGATTGTCCCGAAGGGCTGGCGACCCAGGAAACAGGGAGGCCGTGTGCCCGTCTTCACCTAGCCCTAAGAGGATGAGGTCAAGGGATGGCTGGACGGATGGCGAGGTCTTCGTCGCAAGACGCAACTGCTGTTCATACTCAGAGGCCGCCGTCTGTGGGTCACGGGATTCTCCTGCCATACGATAGACCTGTGAGGGCATAATTCTCAGAGGGGTGAACAGGGTTTTGTGGGCCAAGGCGTAGTTGCTCCGAGGATCATCCGGAGGGACGCAGCGTTCGTCGCTGAAAAAGAAGGTGGTCCGGGACCAATTAAAGCGATCGGCGAAGGCGGGAGAGGCCAGGGCTCGGTAGAGGGTTTCCGGCGTCGTGCCACCAGAGAGGGCGATGAGGAATTGCCCCTTCGCTTGAACGGCCTCTTGGCCCACCGCGTGCACGAGTTCCGCCGCTGCCGCGGCCCATGTTTGACTGTCGTGAGAGATGCGGATCTCGGGGGGGCGGGCCATCTTATTTCTTACGGGTGCGCCTGCCTTTAGTGCGCCGTATGGTTGGACGACGAGCCGGCGTGCGAGGGGCCAGGGACTTCGTCAGCGCCTGAATCGTCGCGACCGGGTTCTTGCCCAAGGGCAAGACAATGGCCTGTTGATCATGAGCTTGGAGCGCCTGTATATCGCCGGCGGCTTGGGCCTGCGCGAGCGTGCGAAAGGTGAAGGGCTTTCCGGGGATCCTGAGATCGGGAATCATCGGATCAACGAGTTGCAAGAATAGTCCGCTCCTCGGACCCCCCTTGTGGAGTTGGCCTGTCGAATGGAGATAGCGCGGACCATAGCCGGCCGTCGTGGTCACATGGTGATGGGAGACGAGCGCTCTTCGGAGCGAGCGAATGGCCTGTTCCATCTTGGAGGAGGGTGTCGTATAGGCCAAGATGGCGACGTAGGCGCCGGGGCGACACTGTCGCTTGAGTTGTGCCGCGGCATGTGCCGGAGTTGCGGTGGTCTGTTTCGGCAACCGGCCGGTGGACTGGACGGTTTCCAGTACGCGGGCGGTGTTGTCTTTGCTTTCTTGGACGTTCGGTTGATCGAACGGGTGAATCCCCAGGAGGTGGCCTGCCAGGGCGGTGGCGACTTCCCACCGGAAAAACTCTGCCGCGAGATCGTAACGGTCTTGGAGCGTGAGCGTCAAGATTGGATGGCCCTGTCGCGCGAGCCCGGCGATCTGTCGGTCGAGCTGGTTATTCTGATCTCCCTTCAACCGAAGATAGACAAAGAGCCGGTCCGTGCCATAGGCGGTCGGTGAGACAATTGGTTCATTTGCCACAGGGATGAGGCCGGTTCCTTCCTTGCCGGTGCTTTCCGCGAGGAGCTGTTCAGCCCACAGACCAAATGAGGTGATCTGTGGTGAGGCGATGAGGGTGATCTTGTTGCGTCCTGCTTGCGCCAGCGAAGCCATCGTTGCGGCAAGGTCGGCACCGGGGTTCTGTCCAAGTGGGGGCTGGATTTGACAGGCCTGGGCCATGGCTGTGGCACGCGTGAGCAATCGTGTGACATCGACCCCCATCAGGGCCGCAGGGACTAATCCAAAATAGGAGAGGACCGAATACCGTCCACCGATGTCCGGTGGGTTCGTAAAGATGCGCCAGAACTGATGCTCTGCTGCCAGCTTTTCCAGCCCGGTACCGGGATCGGTAATGGCGAGGAACTGGTCGCCGCCTTGGTGGCCCAGTGTCTGGTGAACAAGTTCCCAAAAGTGGGCAAAGAGGGACATGACTTCGATGGTTCCGCCTGATTTGCTGGCGAGAATGAACAGGCTTCGAGCCGGGTCGATCGACCGCGTGACCTGTCGAACCCAGCCTGGAACGGTAGAATCGAGGACCCACAAGCGGGGAAACCCACTGCTTGACCCAAATGAGGACCGCAGGACTTCCGGTCCCAAGCTGCTGCCACCCATCCCGAGCAGGACCACGTCGCGGATGCCGCGCTTCTTGGCCGAAGTGGCGAAGGTCTGCAACTCCTCGGTCCGATCTTTCATGTGCTCGATGATGGTCAGCCAGCCGAGGCGGTTGGTGATGTCGGTGGGGTCTTGCTTCCAGAGGCGATGGTCGCGGGCCCACAGTCGCTCGACCGCATGGGATGCGGAGAGTCGTGCGTTCCCCGCAGCGACGAGGGATTGAAGTTCCGATGAGAACGATCGATCCATCTGGAGTTTCATGGCAAGCCTTTCGCGTATTGTAGATATCGGATGAGAGAAACACAAACATGAGGCCTCACCTATGTCGGCGTGGTTCGACGGATGAGAAAGGGCCCGTCTTCTGCGATTGTCTCGGCGGAACTTGCGCGTGGTCGAGAGGGACGGTGAGATGTTGGGGAGGCGATGATGGGAGCTTGCTTCCCGTAGGTCTGAAGCCGAGGGGCAAACCCGCTGGAAAAAGGTTCGTCGTAGCAGTGGACGTCGATTGCCGGAGAATCGCCCATCAATCATGCAGGCTGCAGGCTGCTCAAAAGGGCCAGACTTCACACCCACCCGCCCTTGGCGCGCCAAGACGCGCCTTGTCCCAAGCAAGGCCACAGCGAGTGAAGACCGGAGGCGTACCCTCTTGAGTACAATGAGGATCTGAACGATGCGGGAACGCTGCATGGGAAAAGGCGCGTCACGGCGCGCCGGGGTTGGGCGGGTGAGAAAAGCGACTTTTTCAGCAGCCTGCTAAGTTTCTTCCTTTCGATCATCGAGCGTCGCCAAGGTCAGCGCAACCGAGTTCTGTTCGTGTAGAGCGCCGACGATGGTGACCGGCGTCCCCTTCTCGACTCGGTTATAGAGAAGGGCCATTTTCGGATTGTCGAGCATGACATATCCCAATGTTTGGGCCATCAGTTCGTTCTCAACCCCGTGTATTTCGATGTGTCCTCCGATGGCTCTCGATGGCGGGATCTGTCCCGTCTTCCGTCCGAGCTGGTAGCGTCGTCGATCGTCTTCGTTGGGATAGTCGAGGACCAAGGCCCGATAAAGCTGAGTCTGCCCCTGCCCGCGCTTGCTGCTGATCCGATAGCGGCCTTCCGGGGTGGCGCCGTCTCCCTGGTACAGCTTCTCTCGAATACCATTGAACCCGAGCTGGACGGGGTATGATAGTATTTTTTGTCCGTTTCTGTAGAGGGTCAACACTCGATCCGCCTTGTTGATGACAATCGCCGAGGTTCGGTGAATGTGTGACCAGGTGATGGTGTCCTTGGCCATCTGTTGCCATCGGCTGATTCGATCTCGATCGGCGTACCGCCCCAATTCGCTGATAAGTATGGCCGCTTGCGTCGCCAGATTCTGCGCAGCCTGGTCAGACGCGTCGAGAGAACGATCGTACCGACCCTGTTCATAGAACGCATGGGCCTGCTTCATGAGTAGGTCGGTTTCAACGGGTTTCTGTCCCAACACGAGCCGACTATCAATGGCACTGACTTGCTGGGTCATCATCCGGAATCGATCCTCGACCCGGGCGATCTTGTCTTCGGCTGAGCGGCGGAGCGATTCACGTTCCTTCGTGAGGCGGGCGACCGTGTGGGACCCTTCTTCTTGTAGCCGGCGAAGGGCAACTTCCAAGTCGTTGGGCTCCCACGGCCAACGGATTAGATCCTCGTCGGCCTGGGCACGAGCTTTTAGGGCCATCCACTGGTGTGCGAACTGGGTATAGTCGGTCGGCGAGAATTCAGCTGCCCGTAATTCCACCAAGTCTCGATCGATGTTCTCAACCGCCTCGATCGCGTCTTGAGGCACAGCCTCCACGCAGCCAGAGAGGGAGCCGGCTAGCGCCAAGGCTCCCCACCCCAAGATCGCCCATGTCAGTCGTGGAGAATGGCTAGACATATAGCAAGTCTACCTTACTTCGTTTTTTTTGGGGCAGAGGGTCTTCTTTTTCAGACCCTGGCAAGGGCTGCCTCGATTTCTCGGGAAACAGCCTGACTCTTTTCGGAATGACTTTCGCCTTAGTGTGTGCGGTCGGATAGTCTGCTGTGTCGATTATCACCTGCACCAGATTGAGAGAAAACTTAACGCATCCGGTTGAACTTGAAAGAGTCATTTGTGTGCTCGCAACCCGTTGATTCGTAATGAGGCCGGTTTTCGTTTCACGTTCAAGTCGGAGACACCTTGACGTCTACGAAACGCCGCGTTGCCATTAGCTTCCAAAGCGGGCACCAGCTTTCTACGGATGTTACTGATTTCCTTCCTCTCCAAAAGAGCCGACGGAGAGTCAACGTTCAATTCATGTTCGATTTTCATTAACACTCTTCCACGCAAGATGGTGAGAGTTCTAGTTAATGCGCAAGGGTAATGCCAGGAACGGCATAACAAGGGCTGGGAAAAATCTGAGCTGTTGCAACAATATGGTGGTGTGGAAGATTGCGAGGCTTATGAAACCCTGGGGCAATCTAGTCTGTCAGCGACAAAATCGCCTCAATACGAAAGAGTTATCAAGGGGTTAGGACTGCTGTCTCTTGTGGTATTAGCAGCTGAAGAAAATGATGTTGGCACGCGAGAAATTCGAAGGTCCGCGCGTGTAGCACAAGCCCGGTCTGTCTGGTCCATCTGGTTAGTCACATGATACCAAACACATCAGACAGACCGAACAGACCACATGAACAAGACAGGCTGGCGGACTTTTCGAGCATCCTGTTAGAGAGGATGTACCTCATGATGGTCTTGGGCAAGGTGATTGTTCCTGAACGGATAGCACGCAGTTTGACAGGGTGCCACCCCGTCCCTATAATGTCTCGCTCATCTGTGAGTCTTCTTAGGCAAGGAGTGATCGCATGTCGTTTACATCTGCGCAGCCATCGAACCTCAAGAAAAAACGTGAGCATGGGTTCCGTAAACGGATGAGCACGAAGAATGGCCGGAAGGTCTTGGCTCGTCGTCGCGCGAAGGGGCGGGCCCGCTTGACCGTATAGGCTGAGTGACTGGCTAGGGCTTCGCGAAGGAATCTTCGCCCTCCGTACGTGCCCCAGACAAGGTAGTTCCCTACACAGGATGACGGTGTGTGGTCATGACCGAGTCTAGAAATCTGGTCTCGAAGGAGAAGTCCTGTGCGAACAGGCCTTCTCCTAGGATGATGGCGATGTCGCAGGGTGGGGGTGACAGGGATCTATTTCTCAAACGCAGCCGCGACATCGAGTTTGCTAAGCAGCACGGCCGTCGTATCTCGACAGCTCTGTTTAATGTGGTGATTTGCCGAACAGACGTGAGCCGCAGCCGGGTCGGTATTGTGGTGGGGAAGCGATTTGGGGGAGCCGTCAGCCGAAATCGGGTGAAGCGCTTGTTTCGGGAGCTCACGCGTCAGCTGCGCGGTCAACTGCTCCCTGGACATGCCCTTGTGGTCTTCCCTAAGCGGGATGCGATTGCGCAACCGTTTGCCGTCTTGAAAGAGGTATGGCTGTCGTCGCTCCAGCGCCAACGGTTGTTTCGTATCCATGAGGACTAGCGTGCGCCAGTGCTGTCTCTCTGTGTTTGCCGGCTATCGATATTGGATCTCGCTGTTCCTTGTGGCCGCCCTGCTCTGAATATACGAGTCCCGTGATCGGCCGGTATGGGGTGGTCCGTGGACTCAAGCTCACGACCTGCCGTTTGCTGAAATGTCACCCGTTTCATCCTGGGGGAATGGGTTCTGTGGAGTAGTAGGGCCTTAATTGTTCATATCGGGTAACGGTCTATTATGGATAAACGCGTTGTCATCTTTCTCGTTTTGTCGGTAGTGCTCATCCTGGGATATGACGTGGTCCTCAAGAAGATGGGATGGCTTCCTGAGTCGCCTCCTGCTCAGGACGGCGCTGACCCAGGCTCCTCCTCCGTGGAGCGCGGGTCAGCGCCCGCGCTCGTGACAGGCAAGGACAGCGGTTCGACCGGTCTGAGCGTCCCAACCCAATCTGGTCCAAAGTCCGCCGGTCCCTCGTCAGATATTTCGCCATCAACATTGGAACAGACGGTGACGGTTGAAACGGATCTGGTTCGAGTCGGGCTGTCGAATCGGGGTGGGGTAATTCGAAGTTGGGAGCTGAAGCGATACCATACGCCGCCCCCCGAAAAGAAGCCGGTGCAACTCGTCTATCAAGAGGGGAAGTTCAAAGGCCCACTCTCGATTACGGTGGCGAATGCCGACACCGACAAGACGATTCGAGAAGGCCTCTATAATATTGAGAAAGACTTCACGACTCTCGACGCCGCTCATCCCGTTGGACATGTCACGATGCAGTTCCACGATCCAGCCACCCATCTCGGTGTGGAGAAACGGCTGACCTTTCATCACGATAGTTATGTGGTGGATGTATCGGTCTCCATGGAGGGCGTGACCGAACCCTATGATGTTGTGTTGGGGACTAACTTCGGTATCGTGGAATGGGGTAGTGGGTTCATCGGTGTGATCGGATTGGCCTCGCAGGTTGACGACAAAGTAGAAAAGGAGACGCCAGATAAGGAACTTGAGCGGAAGGGGGCGGTTCAGTGGGTCGCATTGCACGATAAGTACTTTGTATCGGTGTTGATGCCAAAACAGGGTACGGCCGCGCTGGCCACGAATGAAGGCAATAAGGACAATAAGATCGTGTCGGCTGGGGTGCGGATGGCTGCGTCCGGAGTCGCGTCCTCGGTTGCGCTTCAGCTGTATGCAGGCCCGAAGGAATATGACACGCTCCGCTCGTTGAACGTGGGCCTAGAAAATACGATCGATTTCGGATTCTTCATCTTCGGCAGTTGGACTGTTGTGAAGTCGGTCGCCAAGCCGATCTTTTATGTGCTGCGATTCATCCATGACTATGCCTATAACTATGGGGTCACCATCATCCTGCTGACGATGGCGATCAAGCTGTTATTTGTGCCGCTGCAATACAAGAGCTACAAGTCGATGAGAATGATGCGGCTGATCCAACCCAAGATTGCTGCAGTCCAGGAGAAATACAAGGGTGACCGCGACCGTCTGAACAAGGAGTTAATGAAGCTGTATAAGGATCAGAAAGTGAATCCGCTGGGCGGCTTTCTCCCGATGATCTTGCAGATGCCGGTCTTCGTGGCCCTGTTCAATGTCCTCTACACGACGATCGATTTGCGCCAGGCCCCTTTCATGCTCTGGATTACCGATTTGTCGGTGCAGGATCCCTACTATGTGTTGCCGGTGATCATGGGGGTGACGATGTTTATCCAACAGAAGATCACGCCCACCACGATGGATCCGGCACAGGCGAAGATCATGATGGTACTCCCGGTGGGCATGACATTCCTGTTCGTAAATTTTCCTGCAGGCCTTGTGTTGTATTGGGTGACGAACAATGCCCTGACCATCTCCCAGCAATTGATCACGGATCGTTTTCTGTTTCGCAACAAGGCATTCGTCGTGGCACGGGCCGAGCAGGGCGGCGGTACGAACGCATAGGCGCCTCTCGGTACGCTGCCCACTACAATACAGGTCCGCTGGTAATGAGAGCGGCCACAGACTGAGGTGCGAGAAACGCGAGGACCGGCTGGTCTATCTTGTTTATCTGGTCTGTCTCGTTTGTTTGGTTAAACCAGATAGACCAGATCAACCCTCGCGTCTCGCCCGTCTCGCCAGTCTCGCTCGACGATTCTATGCAGGCCAGTATTTCACTGACCTGCCCGTCTGGGACAACGGGAGAATGTCACGCAGGATGCTCAAAGTCCGTCCAGCAAGGCCGCAGCGAGCGAAGAGGCGAGGCGTACGCTTCGGTACGTTGAGCTTCTGAGCGATGCGAGAACGAAGCTGGCGGACTTTTTCAGCATCCTGCCAGTGAAAGAGTTGTCATGCATGGAGGACTCGAAGATACGATCTGTGCCATTGCCACGCCGATTGGTGAAGGCGGCATTGGGATCGTTCGGCTGAGTGGCCCTCAGGCGCTTGTCGTTGCGTCCCGGGTTGTTCGCTTGCGCTCTGGTCATCCCCTCTCATCGGTTTCCTCGCATACGCTGCATCTTGCCGATCTTGTGATCCCTGCATCGGACAAGCGGAACAATATCAGCCTTGGTCATGATCGGGCGCCTGTATCGGGCCTGCTCGATGAAGCGCTCGTGGTCTATATGAAGGCTCCGCGGTCGTTTACGGCAGAGGATGTGGTGGAGATTCAGTCTCATGGCGGGGCGTTGGTGCTTGGGATGGTCTGTACGGTCTGTATGGAGTCCGGTGCACGGATGGCAGAACCGGGAGAGTTTACGAAACGGGCCTTTCTCAACGGACGGTTAGATCTCTCCCAGGCGGAAGCAGTCCTTGATACAATCAGGGCCACATCATCCGTCGGATTAAACATTGCTCAGCGCCAGCTGCGGGGTGATCTCGCTCGGGAGGTAGAACAGGCTCGGACCTCTCTCCTGACGGTGTTGGCCCATGTGGAGGCAGGAATCGATTTTGTGGACGAAGATATTTCTTTTCTTCAACGCGATGAGCTGCTGCGTATCGTGAGGGAGGCGTGTGCGGTGGTTCAGAAACTGGAAGCGACGGCGCAGGAGGGACGGATCTTGCGGGAAGGGGCGCGCGTCGTCATCCTTGGCCGTCCGAATGTCGGCAAGTCCAGCTTGTTGAACCGTCTCCTGAGGGAAGATCGGGCAATTGTGACGGCCATTCCTGGAACAACGAGGGATGTGATTGAGGAATCCATCGATCTTGACGGAGTGATGATTCATTTAATTGATACGGCGGGCTTGCGGGAAACCGAAGATATAGTCGAGCAGGAAGGGATTAAACGGACGCGTGCCGCACAGGACGAGGCGGACCTCTTGTTAGTGGTGATGGATGGGAGTGTGCCCCTCACGAGCGATGATCGGGAACTCTTGAGTGCGGTCAGAAATCTCAAGCATGTGGTGGTGCTGAACAAGGCGGACCTTGCCGATACTGTGGAGACGGACGCCGCGCTTGCGGGGCATCGGGTGTACGTTATTTCGGCAAAAACAGGTTTGGGGGTTGAGATGGTAAAGTCGGCTCTTCGTGCCCAGCTAGTGTCCAGAGGCTTTGAGGCAGCGGAGAGCGTCACGGTGACGAACGTGCGACATCGTGACGCATTGCGCCGGGCTGGTGAATCCTTGGGCCAGGCGCTTGAGTCTGTGCAGTGTGGGATGGCTGGGGAGCTGGTCTCGATCGATGTACGCGCCGCAGCCGACGCGCTCGGAGAAATTACGGGCGCCATTACGACGGACGAGATTCTTGGTCGGATCTTTTCAGAATTCTGTATCGGCAAGTAGGAAAAGGTTGAACGTGGGACAGGTGGTTGACGTCATTGTGGTGGGTGGGGGTCATGCCGGCTGTGAGGCCGCCTTGGCCGCGGCGCGCATGGGTGCGCAAACCTTGCTGCTCACGATGGATCACGA
>Ga0137463_1000632_pt1 | contig 11674 bp, 9 predicted proteins | sample EasRivERMGT800_2_FD_102333 | JGI IMG/M metagenome (GOLD analysis project Ga0137463, IMG submission 102333) | Soil microbial communities from meander-bound floodplain in the East River, Colorado, USA - East River MetaG ERMGT800_2 | ecosystem: Environmental > Terrestrial > Soil > Floodplain ...
ACGATTGGCAGGGCGTAATAGAAGTTATGTTTTGGGCTGGCTTCAAAAACATTCGGACTAATCTAATGGGTGCATTTCTCTCCCTAGTGTCCGATAATGTGTTGTCACAGTTGCCACTTGAAACGGTGGCTGATTTGGTAAATGCTCTGTCCTATGTACTTGGAGAGAAATTTGACGGCTGGCTTGCTGCGCGAGAGGAAGCCCTTCTAAATCGATTTCTTATCGAAACGCAAAGCCCAGGCATTGAGGATAATGGGGAACTCATCCGTGTTCACTTTGTTACAAGCACCAAATCATTGGAAGGGAAAAGTGCTCCTGAGAGAAAACGGAGTTTTCTTCATGATGAGGCGTTAAGAAGGATCAGCCTGCTTCGACGTCTTGTCCCTACAAGAGCAAGGTATGGTTCACAAGGTTATGGGCATCGACAAATTGTCCAACTCAGTTTCGATGATACACAAAAAACAGGGATACCCATCGATAGTATGCATCCGGTTTGGGCTCCTGTTCTTAATGGCAATTTCCGTGGTCTTGCCAATTACTTTTATCGCCCAACCACCATTGCAGATTATGTATTCTCAATTATCGAAACTCGCAAATCGGTTGTCACACATCTCAATACGCTTTGTGATGTATTAGTAGTTTACTTCAGAAAGCAAACCGTGATTCATCCATTCGAAAAGAATCTAAATGAGGCAGACTGGATTGCATGGCAGACTCAATTGGGTGACAACGATCTGCTTCCGCAGTCACTCGTAGATGAGTGGGGATTTGTTGAAGAGACCGCAAAAAGTTACTCACCATCAATGGGTCAGACCGAAAACACACAACCACAACGATCATCGTTGGCTCTCAACTTGGAGAAGTATAGTCCTTTTCGAACACAATGGAAGAGCTATACACAGGCCTTAAATGGTTTCTCTATGCAGGCCCGTGAAGTTCTACATGTAAATCCTGACGTTGGTCGAAGCAAAGGCAGCAGAGGTCGATCTGGAACCACGGACCTCCGAGCTATAGGACTGTCGGTTTACAATCTGACGGAGAGCCTAAAGCTAATTAACCATGTTCAGGATGAGTTTAGAAGCCTATTCCAACATTTCCTAACCAAAAGAGAGCTTGGAGGAATTGACAAAGCAGAAAAACAAGCTTTGATGCGAACGTGGAACCTTTGGTACTTCTTTGCTTTTGTTCCAAGTCATGTTTGGCAGAATGCTGAACAACAAGCGAAACAACGGGTCGAATTAGTTCGCCGAGAACTCCGTCAACGTATTCGACGCGAGTTGAAGCAACTTCAACAGCAGGGAATCCGTGCGGAGATAGCCTCGGAGGAACTTCTATGGGATCGACAACCGGGCCTATGGATATCTTATGATGTTGACGAACCACAGCAGTTATATGGATCATTTATTCCTGTAACAGATGCATTGAGAACAGCTCTGCGCAACCCGGCGGTCGATTCTTTGGAATATGGTATCTTAAACATTTGGTACCCTTATGTGATCGTGATGCCTCTGTTTAGAGGACGTCAGCTAGACCACGGAGCGTGGCGTCTGCTTACGCCAGGACTGTTGTCTGAACCAATAGTCAATCCTCAAAACGATTGGCGAATCTTTCAACAAGCAATCCCTGTTGAGAACATTCCAATTTTGGGCCTGGAGGTATGGGAGTATCCGTATAAGGAGAACATAAACAAACTGCGAGAATCGCTGGCTGTATTATGGCAGTTTGCTGCACATCTATGTGACTTGGTTGACCTGCCCTCAAAAGTCGACACTTTGAATGAGGATGTCTGGCAAAGCTTCTTGAGCGAACAATCAATCGCCATGAATGAACACTTCCAGTCAACCTTGGACGAAATCATGAGACTGACACGGGTCTTTCAGGGTGATCGAAGAGAGAGACCTCACTTGGCAATGGCATTCAAATTACTGTCCGAGCTTCATCAGAGTCTCATATCCCGCAATACAACCGGGGATGATAAAGATATTCGATTAGCATTCAAAGAGAATGAGCTTTGCCAATGGATGGCAGAGTTGCGCACAATGGTAGCAGCGGGAGAGATGATCCGCTTGTTTTGGCTGGCAGATTACTTGGCAGACGCCTCATGATTGAGGACAATTGGCGCCCTTTGCTCAAGGACGATCGTAAATCTCTAGGCAGAGGATACTCGGAATTCTGTAACTCTAGTCTGGCACATGCAACATGGATAGCCAAAGCTAAGTCCAAGCACTCAATCATACAGCCGCTGTACGAACCACCCGCCGTCCACTAGGTCATGATAGACTTCGACCAGCAACCCAGTACGTGTCACCAGCTTGAAGTACTCTCGCCACACGCGCCCCCGCCACCAATCTACATCGATCCGCCAGCGCCGCGTCACCCTCGTCACAGGGTGACGCCTGCCCTGCCAAGTGAACGATTGGGGTGTCCCCAGTGGATCAGCCGTCACACGGATCGGGTCCCCAATAGGCCACAGCCGCGTCATGCCGCCTCGACCTGCCTCAGCTGGAAGCGGCGCTCTGGTAGCAGCGCATCGGGTGTGGTGAGGTCCGCCCAGTAGAACGTCTCTGCGCCGTGCCGGGCGACAAGCAGGCGCAGCACCTCGCGTAGCCGGTCCTGCGGCACGCTCTCCGCCGGGAACAGACTGAGCTGCCGCGCCTCCGCTTCGACGATCCTGCCTACCGTGACCTCCACCTCGGCGATTGCCTCATCCAGCCGGAGCGTATCGAGCATTTGAGCCAGGGTGCGCGTAAGGTGATCCGCGCTGGCGCTGGGCTGGCGCAGCGCGACCTCCGCTAGCTGGCTTCCACCGCCCGCCAGAGACACGGCCAGCACCAGTTCACCTGCCATCTGGCCGCGCGTTTCCAGCCGTCGGGTGAGATCTGCTACCAGTGCCTCGATCACATTTAATAGGATCGTCCGATCCTCGACCGGGTCGTCGAGCTGCCGGATCGCCCGCTCGGCGCGGCGCGGGATGTAGGGCCGGACGGATGTGGTGTCCCGGCCTTCGGCCAGCCGTTTGAAAGCCGCCCCTTGCTTACCAAACAAGTCACCGAGCGCGCTCGTCGGGAGTCTCGTCAGCTCGCCCAGCGTGCCGATGCCCAGGAGATGAAGCTGCCGCGCCTGTTCCGGGTAGATCGGTAGCAATGTAACCGGATAGGGAGCGAGGAACTCGCGCTCGCCGTCGCGTGGCACCAGCAGCATCTCATGCGGACTCAGCGACGCAGCCGCAACCCGGGCGGTGAAGCGATTGGAGGCCAGTCCGATGGCCGGGTCAAGCCGGGTTTCGTTCAGTATGACATCCCGCATGATATCGGCCAGCTCCAGCCCCTGCTCGCGGCGCAGCCTGCCGGGGTTCACGAACCACACCCCGTCGCCCTCGCCACTGCCCAGTGCCGGCTGAACCCGCCTTCCATGAGAAATGGGCGGAGGCAGCGCCTCCATTTCGACCAATGGAGAGAATGCCGCCAGGATGTCCATCAGCTCGCCGTTGGCGCGATACGTGCGGGCGGGGTTGGCAGCTACTACCTGCAAGCCGCGGCACAGGGTCTGCGCCTGGCGCAGAGTCGTCCCGGCCCGGATGCCTTCTCGCAACGCCGCGCTCGATACCCCAGCCACGATCGGCGCTGAACTGCCGGTCTCGACCAGCACAAACGGCGCCCCGCCCAAGCGCGGGTTATCGCGCTCCTCGATGGCAGAGCCAAAGGCGGGCACGCGCACACACAGGATCATGCTGCGTCTCCACGGGCAAAATCGTTCAGTGGAATTTCCACATCTGTTTGCTGATCAGCGCGGCCTCTTATGTTCCTGATCACAACCACACGAGCGTGCAGCCCAGCGATGTCACGTTCCCGCTCAATCCAGCCCGTGTTCTCGACGGCCAGCCTCAACCCGGCCTGATGGGTCAAAGCCTGGGACGATACGCCGGGGCTTAGAAATAGAGCGGTACAGCCCGATCGTCGAAGCGCAGGCGTAAGCTTTCGCATCGCCGATCTCAGCCTGGTCGTGCCGTGGAGATCGGCCAGCACCTCGGCGGTCGAGTCGAGCACGGCCAGCGCCGCGCCCCCCTCCGTCGCTACGACGGTCAGGATATCCAATCCATCAGATGCCGCCTCCGGGCGGGCGATCAGCAGGCCATCCATCCGCACACCGCAGCGGGCCGCGTACCCCGGATCGAATACGCGAGCCAGATCTACATAGACCACCAGCCTGCCCTGTGCCTGCGCTTCGGCCATGATCTTGAGCGCCAGCGTGGTTATGCCCGAGGTGGGCGTGCCGCACAGCTCAACTGTCTGTCCGCATGGGATACCGCCTCCCAGCAACGCATCCACCGCCAGGAAGCCGGTCGGGATATGGGACGATGCGACCTTCACCGCCGACAGCGGGCGCAAGGCATCGCTTCCCCAGCGGCGGCGGATCTCAGCCAGCGTTTGCTTGAATCGCTCAGATTGGTCGACGGACACTTGCACGCCTCTCATGAATGACGTCTCTCCTTCCCAAGCGAAGAAGGATTCACGCAGACGCTAGAACTTTTGTGCTAATCGCGCAAGTGTGATGGTTAGAAAATGGTTAGTACAGGCGAAGTTGAAGTTACAAAAATTTGTAACGAAATTGGTGGCTGAGCGACATCTCTTGCCCCTATAATCGCTTTTAATGAGCGAGCCAACCTATACCACTGCCCAGATACATGTCCGTCTTGGCGTCCCCAAGCCGACCATTCGCAACTGGTCCGCCGACTACGCGTCGTTCCTGTCGGAGCGCGCCCATCCAGGCGATAGCAAGATCCGCCAGTTCACCGAAGACGACCTCCTTGTTCTGAATACGGTGCGACATTTCACGCGAGTCGAGGGTCTGACGAGCAGCGAGCAAATCCGCCGCATCCTTGAGAACGGCCAGCGCGTGACCGACCTGCCTGCTCGGAGGACAGTGGACGAAGAGCAGGCGCTGGCCTCCGTCGATCTGGCGCCGGTCGCAGAAATCAAGCGAGCGATGGACAAGGTTGGCACCATGCAAACCGAAGTTGCGAGACTCAGTAAGGAAACAAGGCAGATCATGACTGAGCGTGACCAGGCGCTAATTGCACTGGATGAAGCCAATCAACAAATCATGACGCTGCGCGAATCACATGGTCACCTACGCGGCGTACTGGCGGGCGTCAGCACCGCAGGAGTGGGCCTGGCTTTGCTCATTGGCGCAGGCCTCATCGCGATGGCGATCTACCTGCTCCAGATTCAGCGGTAGGGAGTGAAACACTGGTAAGCTCTTCACTCCCACATCACCGCTACATCTCCCGTCAGGACTGGCAGCACAAACCCGGCTCGTTCGACGCGCTCAATGCTAGCCGAATATTTGAGTCTGCCAGTCCACTGGGAATCCCCGAGCTGCGCCACACGCCGCTATCGGCAATCCCGGACTGGCTTGTGGCCTACCGAGCGCGCGTCCGCTCGCCGAGGTTCGATGTCACCCGCGCAGCAGTTCACTTCTTCCTAGATGACTATCGCTTCGAGACCGTCTGGGCGCGTCCCCTACGCGCGCTGGAACACCTCTCGAAGTATCGCATCCTGCTCACGCCGGATTTCTCGCTCTACGCCGACTGGCCGCTGGTAATGCAGCAGTGGAACGTCTACCGCTCGCGCTGGTGCGGGCGCTACTGGCAGGAGCTGGGCTACCGGGTCATCTCGACCGTCTCGTGGAGCACGCCGGAGAGCTTCGCCTTCTGCTTCGACGGACTCCCACGCTACAGCCTCGTGGCGGTGTCAGCGCTGGGTGTGAAAGTTAGCGAACCAACTGAGCGGGATCGATTCATGGCCGGGTTCCGAGAGATGGTTAGTCGATTGGCGCCTTCGGAGGTGCTAGCTTATGGAGGTCTACCGGAGGAAGCCTACGCGCTAGCCCCTATCGCCAGCTACTCGACGCGCTGGGATAGGCACGTTCATGCCCATCGGAGACTGCTGTAAGTATGGGTGGACGCGGCGCATCAGCGCCCATCATCCCGGAGGCGCTCCGGCTCCCCATCATCCCACCGGAGCCAGGCAGCGCGCGCTTCGCGCCGCCCGAGCCGGGGACGTTTGAGTATACCGTCATTCGCAGCGCGGAGCTGGAGACTGGCGGAGCGCGCTATGCCTTCCTCGAAGGACTGGGCCGAGAGTGGAATATCATTACCCGCGACCTCGACTCCGCCGAGGCAATCCATCCTTATCACAGCTTCGGGATGGCCGAGCCGACCCTGTGCTGGGTCAAGGATAACAAGGTGGTCGACCTGTACGTCGATGGGATAACGATGGACGACTACTTCCAGGCCACAGGGCTGCGCTTCCATAACGAGAAGAAAGGGCCATATGTTCTCTCCAAGCGCGTCAGCCGGATCATGCGCCCGTTGTTCGTCTCTGGCAGCTTCGACCCGGCGGACGTCTCGATCCGCTACATGGGCGAAGGCGACTACGCAGTGCTGCTCGGCGACGCAACCACCGGCCCGAAGGTATTCGATGGGGCCGGAGTGATCAGCCGCAAGATGCTGGATAAGCTCACCGTCCGAGAGGAGATGAGCGAGGTCAAGAAGATACGTTTGCGTGAGGAGATCAAGCGCACCGGGCGGGTCGAGTTCACTATTCTGACCGAGCGCGGAGAGGACAAGGGGCACGTCATCGTCTCAGATGATCTCGACGTCGATTTTCTGATCCCGCAGGACACCAAAGGAGAGGTCACGCTCGAAAACGGCAAGGCCTGGGTGGGAATTGACTTCGTGCATGGCAAAGACCATATGCGGATCGACATCCAGTCGCTTATCAACCTGCACCCCTTCTTCGAGAATGAACAGTACGCGCAGTGGCTGGAGGACGAGGGGACGGTGTTCGTCGAGGCGGTCAGGTCAGGCGACGTAGCCGCGCCGATGGCCCGCATTGACCGGGGCGAGACGCTGGACGACGTGCAGGCCTGGGCGATGCGCGAGTTCTTCGCCTCCGGCGGCCATCCGATGCACTTCCAGTATCACACCAAGGCGCTGATGAACCGCCACCTGGAACGGCTCAACGCGGCGGCGGAAGGCAAGCTCAGAATACCCATTCCTGGAGGCCGCTATTACGTCATGCCCGCCGGGGTGGGACAGGCGGCGGGAGTGCAGGTCGAGGTCGAACCGGGGCAGATCCATATCGACCATAAGCGCGGCACGGCCTGGGTCAGCGACGCGGATTGGCTGGGGTTGGCAAACAGCTCAAAGGGCGCGGGCATTGCAGCTATCTTGGGCGGGGCGGACAACGACGACGCGCTGTGGCTGCATCCGTTCACCGATTTCGACGGAGCGAAAAAGGTGTTGGCATGGCGTTCGCCAAACCAGCTGGGCGAGTTTATTATGCTCACCCCGACCCCGACCAGCAGCATCCCAGAGTGGCAGACTGCGACCGGCGAAACCATGACGTTTGTGCCAGGCGACAGCCGCAAGCTGCCGCCGCGCGTCGATACACTTTCGCCGCAGTATCTGGGGTTGGTCGATCAGGGCACAGGCGAGGCGCTGGGCAAAGGCGAAGCCTACTCGCTCGCGGCGATGGACAAAGCCATCGCGCGGGCGCTCGACAACCAGGGCGCGCTGGGAATGTACTGCAACTCGCTGATGCTCAACAAGGCGCTGTACGGCGACCTACCCGTCACGCCGCCCGCGCCCCTAGAGGACGTGATCGACGCCTCGGTCAAGACCGGCGCCGACCTCAGCCGGGTCAAGCAGTGGAACTACGATAACTCCGGGCAAATCCTCCGATCAAAAAAGCCTATCCCCTCACTGCTGCACGAACGGCTGTCGATTGACCGCGACGCTCAGAGCCGCCCACCGCGCCCCATCCCAACTGACGACCACTGGCTCGACGACATCCAACATACGCTGCGAGCGCACATCAAGAAGATAGAGGCTGCCCGCGACGAGCTGGCCGGGCAGGCCATGCCTCCGCAGGCGGTATTTGACAGCGCAGTTGAAGACCCGGAAAGCGTACGGCTGGGCGGGCAGCTCAACGCAACCTACGCCCGTGCCATCCGCGAGCGCCCCCACCCGGACGCGCCACCGACCGAGGCCGATCATGAGGCGGCTCGGCTGGCAGTCGAAGGGCATCTGGCCCGCTTCCCCGAGGCGCAGCATACCACCATCCTGCGCGGGGCGATGGTCAGTGCTTATATGGGCGAGACGCCGGCCTCGGACAATGCGGTCTGGCTGATGGGCGAGAAGCAGCCCGACGGCACCCGCGCTTCAGGCGTTGCCCAGAAATCCATCCAGGCGCTGCGTGAGGTGGGAGCGCTGGACGAGCTAGACGAGACGCAGTACGGGCTGATTGCCTACCCCGGCGCGACCGTGCGCGAACCTGCCATCAAGAGCGCAGGCATCACTGGGGTGTGGTTCAATTGGCTGCGAACACAGGCGGCGGGCAATGGCCAATCGCTGCCAGAGAGGATGCAGGACGTGCCTAGGCCCGATCAGCGTATGGCGAAGGAGCGCATCGCGCACCTGGCGAAGACAAGGTTTCCAGGCATGCGCCTGCGTGTGGCCGAAGAGGGCGGCAGGCTGGCCGCCATCACCGAGCGCGGCAACCTGTTTGGCTATTTCAAGAAGACGAAGGGTGTGCAGCCCGGCGACGTGATTGAGCTGGGCGTCTCGACCACGAAGGACGGCAATATGCGTGTCCAGTACAAACCTGTGGGAGCACAAGGAGCAGTCGAATGAACTATACCCTCAGAATCTATAAGCGGCAGGGCGAGCCGCTGTACGCCATCTGGATTGACGAACCGGAAGCGGAGCCTCAACCGGGCACGGTCTGGGAAGTGGTGCAGATGTTTGAGATGGACATGGAGGAGCCAATTCCGGCGGCGTTGTGCGGCTTATTGCTAATGTCTGAGTCGACCAGCGATCATCTCTTCCGGCAGATCGCCGATACTTGGCTAGCACCAATTCACGACGACCTGCTGAATGACAGTGATCGGTATGCGAGTCGGGAGGAGTCAAAGGGAGTGGTTGACGAGGCTTACCTGGATCGGCTGGAAAAGAATTAACGGCAGCGAGTTCAACCCGCATGGTCACTGGCAAGGCGCGAAAAGAACTAACAGTAATTCGTTACCCCTTATAGACTTGCCAGTCTGTATACTGAAGCACATCACTGGGCATCTTTTGGGGGATGACAATATGCTCGTAGGCATACCTAACTGGCGAGATAAAAGCTTGTCCGGATCTTTCGGCATAAAGCACGGGTTGAAGTCCTGATTTTGCGAGCTTCTTCCGTACATCATGCTTCAATGGGTCGACCAAGTCACGATAGTAGGAGTCAACAGCATCACCAAAATGGCGGGGGAAATTATCAAGCAATTCTATGTGCAAGAAAACATCAAGACGAGTGCTCCCGCTTACGGATGCTACACCCATTCCATGAGCAGCCAAGTTTCGCAGCGCCACAAGTTTGTCCAAAGTATAGTCCTCTTCATTTGTGGATAGAATGTGTTCTCTCTCATCAGCATGCCACGTTACGAGATTGGTAATCTTGAAGCCTTGTTTCAAAGCTTCGCCTACACTAGGACTGGATGAACCTCGTGCCCCGATAAAATCTTCATGACCTTCTCTACATCTTGCAAGTAACTCAATGGCTGAACAAGCGATAAGATATGCATGGAGATAATGATCTGCTTTCGGCCCTAATACCTCTCCATCCCTCACAAAGTACAACAAGTGCCCCGCAGCATCAAACGTTCTCACCAGTAACCCAATGGCATGCCAGGCTTTAGCTTCCAAGGAAAGTAATTGAATGCTATTCCAATTAGTAACAGCAGGGGCATTCCATAAAGGCAAATTATCTTGATTCCATTGGCTGTCGGGGATATCGTTAGGAAAAGGCATATCTTTCTTTGCTTTCAATAATTGGATACATATCCAATTGCATCGAACGGGTTACAACAACGCGGTCATTGGCGTCCACCAGACAGCATAAGTGGAGCCAGCACGCGTTCAAGTTTCTGTTGGCTTACCAAGTCCTTAGGATATAGGGCCACAAGAGCGATCTTATGCTTCTTACAAATGCGGGTTTTCTCTATTATCTTGGCATCGTAATCAGGGTCACCTACAAGCCCGAAATATTCAACAAATACATCACCTACTCTAAAATCAGCCCGGTAATTGCCCTCCGGATAACGAGGTTCCTTTTCATGAATAATGCCATGCGCGTATAGAAAATCATCTATAGTCTTCTCTCCAAGAGATAAGCACAAATGACCATCTCTAGCAATTGTTTGAATTCCACGACTTGTTCTACGCGCACCATCCTCCAGAACATGCGCCTGTATCAGAGCATTGAGCCAAGACCCATATACAGCTTTGACACGCTGGATAGTTGGTTTCGTCTGCAAGAGGCGCAATACGTTGACACGCAGTGGTGTGTCCATATCGAGAAAATCTGTTTTTCCCTCGCCAAAGTTCTGCGTAGGAACACGCCCTAGCACACCCGCCAGATCTCGCAAATATTCACAGATATTTTCTTCAGAAGCAGAATTGTCGCCTGTACCTTGAAAGACGATGTCCTGTAGACAGGGGGCACAAAAGTCGAGGCTGGCTATACCTAATCTCTCAACATAATAGTAGGCCAGTGATGTTTCTAGGAAACGCTCACCACATAACAAACATTTCTTCCATTGTGCTTTTCTTATTCTCTTTGTAAAGCCAAGTTGCTCTGCGCGAGATTTAGCAAAATATAGCAATATGTTGTACCACGCATATTTCCGACAAAGACGGTCTTCGCCACGCCACGCGTCGATTATCGCAGGATCGGTTATCTGGACAATTTGCTCGTAAATATTAGTGTCCCACACCCATTGTTTTGTTGCGATCTGCTCTTCAATTAGCTTATCATGGCCAGTGTTCCACCATTTTAGGATATGCTGATTTTGTGCATACTTGAGACCGACAGGTGAATACTCGGACACAGGTTTTGCCCTGGGCGAGTCTGCCGCAGAGTATTCTTTGCTCACAGGAAAATCACTCTTCTTGGCTGGACTAGCTGATACACCGCCTATCCAAGCCTTATATTTATTATTCCAAGAAACCAAATAGTAGAGCGTGTTATTACAATTGTGACACTTGTAGGTGGCCTCTTTCCTCAGCGTATCAGTTACGTTTCCAAACGAGTCTGGTTGGTTGCGCTGAAATGCTCTCTCAACAATCAATTCGGCAGCATAATGCTTGCACGCGGAACATTGATAGACCTTTTTTGACCGAAGACATCCTCTTTCGGTTCGATGAGTAGGTGGATACTCGCTCATGATCGTAGCAACTCCGCAAAATTGAAATCTGCGGGCTATCGCCCGCCGACCGTGTGACCGAGCACACGGTCGCTCATACACCTTGAAGGCGCAGGGTGGGTATTCCCTGCGCCTTCATTTTATGCCAACCCCAAGGAAAGGAGAAGAAATGTTCCCAATGGAAATGCAGCACATCGGCAAGATCGAGGCAGTCGGGACGGTGCAGGTCTTTGGCTACTCATCCAGGCGGATCGACGAACACGTCAGCGACATGATTTACCTCAACTACGCTGGCCCGGCGACCGCCGCCGCATCGGTGTGGGCAAACCTCATCGAGCGGCGCGCCCTGGATTTCACCGACCTGGCGGGCAAGCCGCATCGCCTGCGTCACGGCGGGTATCCCGGCCTGGAAGGGAACGAA
>Ga0137463_1000633_pt1 | contig 11672 bp, 15 predicted proteins | sample EasRivERMGT800_2_FD_102333 | JGI IMG/M metagenome (GOLD analysis project Ga0137463, IMG submission 102333) | Soil microbial communities from meander-bound floodplain in the East River, Colorado, USA - East River MetaG ERMGT800_2 | ecosystem: Environmental > Terrestrial > Soil > Floodplain ...
AAGTGTCAGTCAAGTGTCAGTCAAGTGTCAGTCAAGTGTCAGTCGCTGTCGGCGCGGGTGATACGTCGTGCTGTGCGCATCGGCGTGGTCGCGACCGGCACCGATTTCACGGTCCTTCCGTACGCTGGCGTACATACGGCCGTACTGGTTCACGCTAATCTTGCGCCGTCTGCCCGTCCCCCGGTAAGGGCGAACAAACCAGAAAGAACCCATGCGGGTTGCGAGCCGAGTACCCGTTGCAAACAGCATGCTTGCCGCTTTGCCCCGCAAGCAGTATCGGCGCCTGCTCGACGGCCTGGAATTGGTCGCGCTGACCTTCGGCGAAGTGCTGTACGAACCGGGGGATCGGATCCGGCATGTTTATTTTCCCCACGACTCGCTCGTCTCCCTGCTGACGCTGGTGGACGGCCATCTGGCCCTGGAAGTCGGCATGGTCGGCCGTGAGGGCATGGTCGGTGTTCCTCTCGCCTTGGGAACGGACGTTTCGCCTGTTCGCGCGCTGGTGCAGGGAGCGGGAGCGGCCGTGCGGATGAAGGCGGCGCGCTTTTCCGAAGAAATCCGGAAAAGCCCGCAGTTGCAACAGGAGGTTAACCGCTATACCGGTGCATTGATGGCCCAGATCACCCAAACCGCAGCGTGCAACCGCTTCCACGTCGTGGAGGCGCGCCTTGCCCGTTGGCTGCTGATGACGCGGGACCGGGTACGCTCGGACGAATTCCGTCTCACGCACGCATTTCTGGGGCACATGCTGGGGGTGCGGCGGGTCGGCGTCACCAAGGCCGCGTGCGCGCTGCAAGGACGAAAGCTGATCAGGTACAGCCGCGGCAAGATCAGGATCCTCGACCCTAGGAGCCTCGAGGCCGCCGCCTGCTCCTGTTACGAACTCGTCAAGGACATGCACGACAACGTACAGGATTAGCAGCAGGCGAAAAAAAAGCCCGGGACGGTAGTGCCGTTGCCGGGCCAGTTACTTCGGGTGTTATCAGGGAGGAAATCACACCCGCTCCGATCATCCCCCTCTACTCCCGGGCATTCTGTGCGTTAGCGCACATAAGGACAATTTTCTGAGCGCCCGTAGGCTACCGCGAGCGTGTTCCCGGGGCATTGCAGGTCAAGTATTTGATTCTCCTGTTGATCAAGAATAGTTGATCAAGAACCCGGTAGGAATGCTCAACCTGTCGCGGAGGCAATCCGGTGATCACCATGAGCTGCAGGTGACGCGCGGGTCCTGACAAATTTCTCGAAATCCTCGGCGTTCAGGGGATGACTGAAATAGCTACCTATCCCTCGTTGCATCGCCGGGTCTGAAGAAACCTGAGCTGTTCTTCTGTTTCCACGCCCTCGGCAATCACGCGCTGGTTGAGATTTCTTCCCATGCTGATTACTGCACTGATGACCGAGGCATCGCTGGTATTGAGAAGCATCCTGTGTACGAACGACAGGTCGATTTTCAGGGTGTCGATCGGGAATTCGGCGAGCAGCATGATGGATGTTCAAATGGAGTCGGCCAGGCGCATGCGCTACACTATCCGGTCATAGGGGTGCCGGGACCAGGGGGGCCCAATGAATATCAGCAAAGGGAGCACGCCTGCAAGCGTGCGCAGGAGCCATTCTGCGGAAGCCTGCGCGCTTGAAAGGCTGCCGCATATCATCAAGAGGGTGTGCCTGCTTTGGGGGCACCCGGAGTTCGATTCCTTCACTTCGCATCTGCTGATGGATTCCCGCGACGGAAAACGGCAGGGGCTTCCGTGGGACGTCGCGGAGGAAATTCTGTTCCTTTCGGAACTGCGCGTGGTCAAACGGGCCATCATCGCGTCGGGCGTGACGGGCCAGCCCTTCTGGGAGACCTTCCATCAGATGCTCGCCAACGCCGAGGCCGCGCAGCAGAAGCTCCAGCACGCCGCATGGAGCGATCCCTTGGCCAACAGGGATTTCAGCCGCATCAAGCGCGACGAGTCCGATTTCAGCCGCCCTCCTCCTGAGTTGATGAGAAGGGCGCCCCCGAAGAAGAAGAGCTGGCTGACGCGTCTGTTCGGATAGGGGCTCGCGCAGCATTCGGGGCGCGGTCAGAACGCTTTGCCGGACGAGCCCGTCGAACCCGTCCCATCGCAAGTGACCGCAATCGTAATCCCCGGTGTCGCCGGGCTCAGGGAGTGGGTCGGCCAGGAGGTCGCCGTGACCGACTGGTTCACCGTGAGCCAGGAACGCATCGACGGCTTTGCCGGCGCGACCGAGGATCACCAGTGGATCCACGTCGATCGCAAGCGCGCGGCCGAGGAATCGCCTTACGGAACGACCGTTGCGCACGGCTTTCTCACGCTGTCCCTGCTGCCGCACCTGATGAGGCAGGCAGTCGAGATCCAGGACATGCGCCTGGGGATCAACTACGGCCTGAATCGCGTGCGCTTCACCGGGCCCGTGCCGGCGGGCTCGCGCGTGCGGGCGCGGTTTCAGCTTGCCGCGGTCGAGGACATCGAGCGCGGCGTGCAGATGACGTGGAACGTCACCGTCGAGCGAGAAGGCGAAGCGAAGCCGGTTCTTGTCGCCGAGTGGATCACGCGCCGACACAACTAGACACGTTTCATTCGGCGCGCTTCCCGGCTGCCGAATGATTCAGGAATCCCGTCATCTCCGACACGACTTCTTTCTGGCGTCCCGCCCATAAGTGCCCCCCGGTCGGAAAGCCCACGAAACGCGCTCCCGGGATGCGTTCCGCCGCCGAGCGGCTGCTCTGGTAAATCCTGAACAAGTCGTCCTCGATGCTGATGACGAGCGTCGGGGCTGCGATTCGTTCCAGTTCGTAACGCGGGGATGAAGCGACGATTACCAGGTCGTTCCACAGGCCTGTGCGGCGCCGGCTGAGCGGCAAGGAGCCTCGCACGATTCGCAGGACGCGCTCCTGCTCGTCGGGCGGAGCGTTCTCGAAATCGCGGGCGGGGGTGGCGAAGAGTCTCTCCAGCATGGCGTCTCGCGCCAGCTTCATGTTCAGCCAGAAAAAGAAGTCCGATCCGAGGAGTGCCTCGAACATGAGAGAAGGCTGCGCCTGCACCTGCAGCGTGCCCGGCGGGAACAAAGCCGGAACGAGCAGGACCATCGCCGAACAACGCGCGGCGTGCCGCAGGCAAAATTCGATCGTCGAGGGCGCGCCCGCCGAGCCTCCGAGGATCGCCGCTCTGGGCAATTTCAAAGCGTCGAGTAGGCAGGCGTGGGCGTCGGCCTGGGCCGCAGGCGAAGCGTCGGCGGGCATGGGCGTGCGCAGGTATCCGAATCTCGACATGGCGATGACCCTGAAGCCGTGCTCGGCCAATGGGCGTCCGAATTCCAGGCCCTGGTCGAAGCCGCCGCCTGCGCCGTGCACCAAAAGCACCGGCGCGCCCTTGCCGATGACTGCGTATTCGATCCGTCCGCACGGGGACTCGACGACTTCGCTCCCGGAAGAGACGCGGGCTTCCGCGGCGCCGAGTTCGTGCCGATAGCTGAAATACGCGAACAGGATCGACCCTGCCAGCGCGGCGGCGGAAAGTCCCAGAACCACGCTTCGTTCGATCTTCATTGGCCATTCATCGCGCGTCAGCAGGTCGAAATCCCATTGTAGTCAAGCGCGGCAGATAGCATATTGGTGGTGAGTTTCCCGACAGGAGCGTCGCAGCATACCAATGTGGGAAGCATGGGCTCTCGTTGCACTCGCTGTTCTCGCCTGGCTGTGGTTCGACAGCATGCGGGCGCGCGAGCACGCGGTCGCGGCGGGCTCGCGCGCCTGCGAGCGCGACCGCCTGCAGTTCCTCGACGAGACCGTGGAGTGCGTGTCGCTTCGCCCCGCGCGCGACGAGAACGGACGCGTCGCCCTGCGGCGCGTGTACCGGTTCGAATTTTCCGACAACGGCGACAACCGGCGCGCCGGCAGCATCGTCATGATGGGGGGCGAGGTAGAATCGCTCACCATGGAACCGTTCCTATTGCAGTGAGTCTTCCTGCGGTGAATCATGCAGAAATGGGTCGAAGGCACCGTCGTCAACCAGAAGCGCTGGACGGAGACCCTGTTCACGCTTCAGGTGGAGGCCGACGTCGCCGCGTTCGAGGCGGGGCAGTTCGCCAAGCTCGCGCTCGCGGTGGAGGGCGAGATGGTCGCGCGCCCGTACTCGTTCGTGAACGCACCGAAGGAGCGTCCGCACGAGTTCTATTACGTGACGCTGCCCGACGGGCCGCTCACGCAGCGGATGCGCAAGCTGGACGCGGGGGATACGATTTACCTTGCGCCGCGGCCGGCGGGGTTCCTGGCGCTCTCGGAAATCCCCGACGGGGAGAACCTCTGGCTGATTTCGACGGGAACGGGAGTCGGACCTTTCCTGTCTATCCTGAAGACCGAAGGTCCGTGGCGGCGCTTCAAAAAGGTGGTCCTGGTGCACGCGGTGCGCCATGCCGAGGAGCTGACCTACCGCGACACCCTCTCGCGGCTGCGGGGCGAGCACGGGGAGCAGATGCGCGTGGTCTCCTTTGTGAGCCGGGAGAAAGAACGAGGCGTGCTTCACGGGCGCATCCCCGCAGCGATCCAGGACGGACGCCTCGAGGCCACGGCGGGCGTGGTGCTTTCGGCGGAGACCTCGCAGGTCATGATTTGCGGCAATCCGGAGATGGTGACGGACACGACCGAGGTGCTCACGCGCCGCGGCATGAAGAAGCACCGGCGCCGCGAGCCGGGCCATATTACGGTGGAGAACTACTGGTGAAGAAGGCAGCACTTCGATTGACGCTCGCGGTCTGCGCATTGTCGATGAGCGCCTGCAGCGCGACGCGCGTCGCCTACAATTACGCCGACACCGTGGTGCGCTACATGGCGTCGAACTATCTCGACCTCGACGCCGCGCAATCCGAGGACCTGAAGCCGCGCCTCCTGCGATTTCACGAGTGGCACCGGACGAACGAGCTTCCGGTGTACGCGGCCTTGATGCGGAGCGCGAGCCGGCGCGCCGCCGAGGGCATTACGGCGGAGGACGTCGCCTGGGGGCTCGGCAATGTGCGCTTGCGCTACCGCAGGCTCGCGGCGAGAGCGGCCGAGGACGCCGCGCCCGTGCTCGCGACGCTCGCTCCCGCGCAGCTCGCCGCGCTCGAGCACAAGTTCGCCGAGAACAACGAAAAATACGCGAAGGAGTTCCTCTCACAGGACGACAAGAAGCGCCGGCGCGCGCAGACGAAGCGCATGCTCGAGCGCTTCCACGATTTTGCCGGAGAGTTGACCGCCGAGCAGGAGGCCCGCATCGAGCGCTTCGCGCTCGCCCATGAGCGCCACGTCGCGCTGCGCTTCGAGGACCGGCAGCGCTGGCAGCGCGATCTTGTCGCGGCGCTCAGGCAGGAGCGCAGGCCCCAGGAACTCGGCCGGCACCTCGCCGAGATGTTCGATAGGCCGGAGCTGCGCCGCTCCGAGGAGTTCATTCGCGAGGACAAGCGCTGGGACGACGATCTGGGACAACTCATCGTGGATCTCGACCGGTCGCTCTCTCCGAAGCAGCGCGCACAGGTGGTCCGGCGCCTTTCCGACTACGCCGAGGATTTCGCAGTTCTCGCCGGAAGAAGGAAGGAGGCCGCGTGAGCCCGCGGCGCGCGACGCGAGTCTTTCTGTCTCTGGCGCTGCTCGCGGGGCTTGTCTTGAGCTCGGGCGCGGCACGGGCCGCAGGGGGCGAGCTGAAACCCTGGAGCGGTGGCGCGACGCCGTCCCTCGCGCTGCGCGATCTCCAGGGCAAAGAGCACAAGCTCGCCGACTATCGCGGCAAGGTCGTGGTGCTCAATTTCTGGGCCACCTGGTGCGATCCCTGCCGCGAGGAGATGCCTTCCATGCAACGGCTGCAGGACAAGCTCGCGGGCAAACCCTTCGCGATCCTCGCGGTCGACTACGGCGAGGGCGCGCCGCGGGTCAACGACTTCCTGAAGAAGGTCCCGGTGCGCTTCACGGTTCTGCTGGATCGCGACACCTCCGCAGCGACCGCGTGGAGGGTGAAGGTGCTGCCCACGACTCTGGTGCTCGACCCCCAGCAGCGAATCCGCTATTCGGTGGTCGGTGACCTCGAATGGGACTCGCCGGCCGTCGAGGGCGCGATCAAGAAGCTTCTGCCGCCCGGTTGACGCGTCTGTCCGCGCATATTAATGTCCGTCATCGCCGCATTCACCCCTGCGCATCCCAAGGAGGACCTCGATGGATAGACGCTCGTTTCTGAAGGCCGGCACCTTGGTCCCGGCCGCGGTCGCGCTGCCGAAACTCGCGCTGGCGCAGCAACTCCCTTTCGAGCCGCGCCAGGCGGAGAAATGGCGCACCTTCGAGATCAGCACCCGGGTCGAGATCGTCTTTCCCGAGGGCGCGACCCGCGTGTGGCTGCCGGTCCCTTCGGTTGATTCCGGCTATCAGAAGACCATCGACAACGCCTGGTCGGGCAACGCCCAAACGGCAAAGATCGTCCACGACGGCACCTACGGCGCCGGCATGCTCTACGCCGAGTGGTCGACCGCCGAGAAGAATCCCGTGGTCGAGCTCACCAGCCGCTTCGCCACGCGCGACCGCGCCGTGGACTTTTCTGCGCGGCCGGGGGCGGTCGAGAAACTCGCGCCCGGGCAGCGCGCGTTCTACACCGGATCGACCGAGCACATGCCCACCGACGGCATCGTGAAGAAGACCGCGTTGGAAATCACGAAGGGCTCGAAGTCCGACTACGACAAGGCCCGGTTGATCTACGAGTGGATCGTGGAGAACACCTACCGCGATCCGAAGACCCGTGGCTGCGGCGTCGGGGACATCAAGACGATGCTGGAGACCGGCAACCTCGGCGGCAAGTGCGCCGACTTGAACGCGCTCTACGTGGGCCTCGCGCGCGCGGCGGGCCTTCCCGCGCGCGACGTCTACGGCGTGCGCGTGGCGAAATCCCAGTTTGGCTACCGGAGTCTGGGCGCGGGCACGGCGAACATCACGCGCGCGCAGCACTGCCGGGCGGAGGTCTATCTCGCCGGCTTCGGCTGGGTGCCGGTCGATCCCGCCGACGTGAGGAAGGTGGTGCTCGAGGAGAAGGCGCAGCCGACGAGCTTGAGCGATCCGCTGGTGCAGGCGGTGCGGCCGAAGCTCTTCGGCGCGTGGGAGATGAACTGGCTTGCCTTCAACACCGCGAACGATTTTGCGCTGCCCAACTCGAAAGGCGCCAAGCTCACTTTCTTCATGTACCCGCAGGCGGAGACCGCGCAGGGGCGGCTGGACAGCCTCGACCCTGACAATTTCAAGTACACGATGACGGCGAAGGAATTGACCGCCTGATCCGGGCGCTCGGCTCGAAAGCCCTCGGTTGCAAGCCGGGGGCTTTCTGTTTCCGGGAGAAATACCGCGATAATGCGCACGTGACGCTCCTGCATTTTTCGCACGCCAACGGCTTTCCCGCCGCGTGCTACCGCAAGATGTTCTCCTATCTCGAGCGCGACTTCGAGATCGGCGCCATCAATACCATCGGGCACGATCCGCGCCATCCGGTTACCGACAGCTGGCCGCATCTGGTTGCCGAGCTCATCGAGCATCTCGAGCGCCATCGGAAACCGGTGCTCGGGGTGGGTCATTCGCTCGGCGGTTATCTCACCGCGCTCGCAGCCTTGAAGCGCCCGGCGCTCTTTCGCGCGATCATCCTGCTCGATTCGCCGATACTCGGGCGATGGCAGGGGACGGTGTTCAAGGTGGTGAAGCGCTTCGGTCTCGCCGACCGCGTGACGCCGGCGGGCGTGACGCGCGATCGCCGCGCCGAGTGGGCATCCTCGGACGAGGCCTACGCACACTTTCGCAACAAGCGCGCGTTTCGGAACTTCGACCCTGAGTGCCTGCGCGACTACGTGACGCTCGGCATGCGGCCCTCTGCGGGCGGCGTGCGGCTCGCGTTCGACCCGGCGATCGAGTACCGCATCTACCGGGCGTTTCCCCACGGTCTTGCGAAGGAGCTGCCGCGCCTTCGGGTGCCCGCCGGATTCATCTGCGGGCGCGAATCGGCGGACGCTCGGCAGATAGGGCTTGCGACGACGCGCAGGCATTTCCGCGTGGTGCGCATCGCAGGCGGGCACCTGTTTCCGTTCGAGCGGCCCGAGGCCGCGGCGCGCGCCATTCGGGAGATGGCCGCGGACCTGATGGGAACCGATTAGATCGAGCGGGTGATAACCAGCAGACTCGGCCGTTTGATCGAGGCCTTCGAGACTTTCGAGAGCTTCATCCGGAATAAGCTCCCCCGAGTAACGGTTAACACGCGTGTAACAGTTGACGCGCGTTTGCTCCACTATAATCCCCGACACTGACCTACGAACAGGAGGCACCATGCGCAAGCTGCTGATTTTGGTTTTTGCTCTGCTGGCGGGCCTGGCTCTCGGCCCGACTCTCCGCGCCGCCGGAACGGACTCCGGGCCGGCGCCGAACGCGCGTCCCGTGGACCCGGATTACGAGAGCGGCAAGAAGGCGATCGAAGCCAGGAACTGGAGAATGGCCCTCGACAGCTTCGAGCGGGTTGCCTCGCGCGAACCGAACAATGCCGACGCTCAGAATTACCTTGGCTATGCCTGGCGCAAGTCCGGCAACCTCGATCTTGCGTTCAAGCACTACAACGAAGCGCTGCGGCTCGATCCCGGGCACAAGGGCGCGCATGAATACATCGGCGAGGCCTATCTGATGGTGAACAACCTGCCGAAGGCCGAGGAGCATCTTGCCCGGCTCGACAAGCTGTGCTTTTTTCCCTGCGAGGAATACCGCGACCTGAAGAAAGCCGTGGAGGAGTACAAGTCGGCGAAACGACCCTGAGCCTCCAGGTGCCCGCCCGGTGGGACGGAAGGGAGGCTCTCCGCTCGCGCGCTTCCGCGCAATCGCAAAAAACAAGACGCCCGGCAAGCCGGGCGTTTTTCTTTCCGGGTGCGCGTCCCGGGAAAATTCCGAGGCGCGGCGGTTATTTGAGGTGTTTGCTGACGAGCTTGGTCATCTCGAACATCGTGACCTTGCCCCTGCCGCCGAAGACGACCTTCAGGGCGTCGTCGGCATTGATCATGCGGCGGTTCTTGGAGTCCTGCAGCTTGTTCTTCTTGATATAGCCCCAGAGCTTCTTGGTCACTTCGGTGCGCGGTATCGCCTTGGAGCCCACCACTTCCGCGAGCGCGGCGCTTGGGGTCATGGGTTTCATGAATGCCGCATTGGGTTTTCTCTTCTTGGCCATCGTATATCTCTCCTCTCAAATACGAGCTGTTTGGGTGACGCCGCACGGACGGTACGGGCAACGCGAGAGTGCGTCAATCAGAGGGAAATGTCAACCACCTTCAAACGGTTTTTTCGCCCTCGGGGAGAAACAACGGCCCGGTCGGGGGATCGCTTCGCTATAATTCGGAACACCTTTTTTCCCTGACAATTTCCTGTCACCCCGGCAAGCGCCGTGGAAACCGCCAAAAAAAACGTCGCCGTCCTCGCCACCTGCCAGGCGCTGCTGTTCACGAACAACTCGACGGCGATTGCGCTGAATGGCCTGGCGGGCTACGCGCTCGCCACGAACAAGGCCTTGGCGACGCTCCCCGTCACCGCCTGGGTGATCGGCGGGGCGCTCTCGACCCTTCCGGCTTCGCTTCTCATGAAGCGCATCGGCCGGCGCGCCGGCTTTACCGTCGGGGCGCTCACCGGCATGGTCGGCGCGGCGATCTGCTCGCTTGCTCTGTATCTGGAGAGCTTCTGGTTTTTCTGCTTCGGCACGATGGTGTTCGGCGTCTACAACGCCGTGGCGCAGTACTACCGGTTCGCGGCGGCCGACGCCGTAAGCGCCGACTTCAAGGCGAAGGCGATCTCCCTCGTGCTCGCCGGAGGACTGGTGGGAGGCATCGTCGGCCCTGAGACGAGCAAGCTCACGGTCGATTTGCTCGCCACGCACTATCTCGGCGCGTACCTGTCCCTGATCGGATTCCTGGTGCTCGTCGTGCTGGTCGTGCAACAGCTCGACATCCCGGTGCCGGCGGCTGCCGCGCACAAGGAACGCGCGCGACCGCTCGCACAGATCATGGCGCAACCGGTGTTCGTGGTGGCAGTGCTCGCGGCGGCGATCGGCTACGGCGTGATGAACCTGCTCATGACCGCGACGCCGCTTGCGATGGGCTTGTGCGGGCATCCGTATTCGGCTGCGGCCACGGTGATCGGCTGGCACGTCATCGGAATGTTCGGGCCGTCGTTTTTCACGGGCTCTCTCATCAGGCGCTTCGGCGTGCTGCAGGTCATGGTCGCTGGGGCGCTGCTTCTCTACGGCGTGGTGGCGATCGCGCTGTCGGGCATCAGTGTTCCGCATTTCTGGTTCGCGCTCGTGCTGCTCGGCGTCGGCTGGAATTTCCTCTATATCGGCGGCACGACCCTCATTACCGAGGCGTGCACGCCGCCCGAGCGCGCGAAGACCCAGGGAGCAAACGACTTGATCATCTTCGTCGTGATGGCCACTTCTTCGTTCAGCTCGGGTCTGCTCCTCGAAAAGAGCGGCTGGCAAACGCTCAACTATCTCGCGTTGCCGTTCGTCACCGCGGCGGTCGTCGCCGTGCTGTGGCTCCTCGCCAGGCGCGGTGTCGTGACCCGCGCATGAGGGTGGCGGACGCCGATCGGGCAAGGCTCGATCCCCAGGCCCGCGCGCTGATCGAAAGTGCGGAGCGCTCGGCCGGTCCCGCGCTGAGCTCGGTGGGCGTGGAGGAAGCGCGGCGGCTCTACCGCGAATCGCGCCTTGCCCTTGCGCCGCCGCCGGTTGCGGTGCAGGAAACGCGCGACTTCTCCATGGCCGGTCCGGGGGGCGCGATCGGCGCCCGCTACTACCGGCCGCTCGGCACGAAGCCCGGAGAAGCGCTGCCGGCGGTGGTGTACTTCCACGGCGGCGGCTGGACCTGCGGAGATCTCGATACGCACGACAGCGTCTGCCGCGGGATCGCGGCTCACAGCCACTGCGCCGTCGTCGCAGTCGATTACCGCATGGGACCGGAGCACAGGTTTCCCGCCGCGGTCGAGGATGCCCTGGCGGCGGTGCAGTGGGTGGCCGCGAACGCAGGCCCGTTCGGGGTCGACCCGGCGCGGCTCGTGGTCGCAGGCGAGAGCGCGGGCGGCAATCTCGCTGCAGTGGCGGCGATCGCCTTGCGCGATTCCGCACTGCGCCTCGCCATGCAGGTGCTCGTCTATCCCGTGACCGACCAGGCCGCCGACACCGATTCGCTCAGGCACTTCGCGCAAGGCTATTCGCTGACGCGCGAATTGCTGCGCTGGTATCAGGGCAACTATTTGCGCGACGAGCGCGACCGCGACGACTGGCGCGCTTCTCCTTTGCGCGCGAAGGACCACTCGCGGCTGCCGCCCGCCTACGTCATCACCGCCGGGTTCGATCCGCTGCGCGACGAGGGCAAGGCCTACGCGGAGCGCCTCGCGCAGGCCGGCATCGAGGTGACCTACGAGTGTTTCGAGGGCCAGATACACGGGTTTCTTCCCATGGCGGGGGCGATCGCCGCGGCACACCACGCGCACTACCGCATCGGCCAGATGCTGCGCATGCGCTTCGGGACCTTTTCCGTCGCGCGGCCCTGATCGGCGTAAGATCGCGGAATCCCCCTATGCCGGCTCCCATCGAGAAAATTTCCGTCGAGCGTAAGGTCGTGCGTGCCGCGTGCCCGCACGACTG
>Ga0137463_1000634_pt1 | contig 11668 bp, 8 predicted proteins | sample EasRivERMGT800_2_FD_102333 | JGI IMG/M metagenome (GOLD analysis project Ga0137463, IMG submission 102333) | Soil microbial communities from meander-bound floodplain in the East River, Colorado, USA - East River MetaG ERMGT800_2 | ecosystem: Environmental > Terrestrial > Soil > Floodplain ...
CCGAAGCGACGGTGTTGAACTGGTGCCTCTCGATATCGTGGTTCGCCTGCTTCAGCACCGAATGGATCTCGAAGCGCGTCGCCTTTAGCAGCGCAGGGCTCGCTGCAGGGCCGCCGCGTTTCTCGAACCTCAACGCGTAGTTCCAGACTCGCTTCAAAAAGCGGAAAGAGCCCTCAACGCCCGAATCCGACCATTCCAGCGTCTGCTCGGGCGGGCTCGCGAACATCATGAAAAGCCGCGCCGTATCTGCACCGTACTTCTCGATGAGGTCCTGCGGATCGACGCCGTTGTTCTTCGACTTCGACATGGTGCCGATGCCGTCGGACTCGACCGGCTTGCCGTCGGATCGCAATACCGCGCCGGTGCGCTGGCCCTTGTCGTCGTGCTTGAGCTCGACGTCGGCGGGGTTGTAGTAGGTGATGCGGCCGCTCGCTTCCCTGCGGTAGAAGATCTCGTTCAGCACCATGCCTTGCGTGAGCAGCCGCGTGAATGGCTCGTCGGAGGAGATCAGGCCGAGGTCGCGCATCACCTTGGTCCAGAAGCGCGAGTAGAGCAGGTGCAGGATCGCATGCTCGATGCCGCCGATGTACTGGTCGACCGCCATCCAGTACTTCGCGCGCTCGTCCACCATGCTTTTTTTCTGGTCCGGGCAGGCGAAGCGCATGAAGTACCAGGACGAGTCGACGAAGGTGTCCATGGTGTCGGTTTCGCGCTTCGCCGCTTTGCCGCATTTCGGGCACTTGCAATTCACGAACGACGGCGTCTTTGCAAGCGGATTGCCGGTGCCGTCCGGGACGAGGTTTTCCGGGAGGACGACCGGAAGCTGGTCGTCGGGCACCGGCACGTCGCCGCAGCCTTCGCAGTGGACGATGGGGATGGGCGTCCCCCAGTAGCGCTGCCGCGAGATACCCCAGTCGCGAAGGCGCCAGGTCACCTGCTTGTCGCCGAGCCCCTTCGCCTTGAGGTCCGCGGCGATCGCATCGGTCGCGCCCTGGTAGTCGAGTCCGTCGTACTTTCCCGAATTCACGCAGCGCCCGTAGTCCGCGTACCACGACTGCCAGGCGTCGGTCGAATAGGGCTTGCCCCCGACGCCGATCACGGGCTTGATCGACAGGCCGTATTTCTTCGCGAACGCGAAATCGCGCTCGTCGTGCCCGGGCACGCCCATCACCGCGCCCTCGCCGTAGGCCATGAGGACGTAGTTGCCCACCCAGACTTCGATTTTCTCGCCCGTGATCGGATGCGCGACGAAGAGACCGGTAGGCATGCCCTTCTTGTCGAGCTGGGCGAGGTCGGCCTCCATCACCGAGCCGCGCTTGCATTCCTCGACGAAGGCGGCAAGCTTCTTGTCCGAGTTCGCCGCGTGCGCAGCAAGCGGGTGCTCCGCAGCCACGGCGCAGAAGGTCGCGCCCATCAGCGTGTCGGCGCGCGTGGTGAAGACGCGCAGCAGCGTCTTTACTCCCGCAAGCTCGTAAGGGAAGCCGATGTTGACGCCGTGGCTCTTGCCGATCCAGTTGGCCTGCATCGTCTTCACGCGCTCGGGCCAGCCGGCGAGCGAATCGAGCGCGGCGAGCAGTTCCTCTGCATAAGCGGTGATCCGCATGTAGTACATCGGGATTTCGCGCTTCTCGACGAGCGCCCCGGTGCGCCAGCCGCGGCCCTCGATCACCTGCTCGTTCGCAAGCACCGTCCGGTCGACCGGGTCCCAGTTCACCGTGCCGATCTTCTTGTAGACCAAGCCTCGCTCGAGCATGCGCAGGAACAGCCATTGGTTCCAGCGGTAGTAGCCGGGCGAGCAGGTGGCGAGCTCGCGGGTCCAGTCGATCGCAAAGCCGAGCGACTGAAGCTGCTTCTTCATGGTGGCGATGTTGTCGTAGGTCCATTTTGCAGGCGGCACGCCGTTCGCCATCGCGGCGTTTTCCGCGGGCAGACCGAAAGCGTCCCAGCCCATGGGCTGAAGAACGTTGTGCCCGCGCATCCGGTGGAAGCGGGTCATCACGTCCCCGATGGTATAGTTGCGCACGTGCCCCATGTGCAATTTGCCCGAAGGGTAGGGGAACATCGAAAGGCAATAGAACTTCGGGCGGCCGCCTTTTCCGGGCGGCTCCTCGGTCGCGCGGAACGCTCCGGTCCTGTCCCAGTGCTCCTGCGCTTCGCGCTCGACGACTTCCGGGTGGTACTGGGGCTGCATGAAGGGATTCGCGAAAAAAATGAATTATAACCGCGCGGGTCGGCGTCCGGCCGCATCCAAACCTGCTTGCGACTCGTGGGAAAGCGGATCGGGATCCGAATGGAGACGATCATGACGATGCGACTCCCCATCGGCCCGGCGCTCGTGGCGCTTGCGCTGGGCGCGACCGGCGCCGCGATGGCGCAGTCTGTATCCAAGTCAAGCCCGCTGCGATCCGCCCCGCTTGCGAGGGTCGAAGCGGTGCAGCTGTCCGCCTCGGTCCTGCGCGGCGGCGTGAGCACTCCCCTTGCTCCGGGAATGGAGCTCGGGAGTCGCGATCAGATCAGGACCGGACCTCAGTCGCGCGTGCTTCTGAAGACCGCCGACGGCAGCACGGTGAAGCTCGGCGAGCAGGGCTCGTTCTTCCTCGACAACCTGCGCATGCGCGGCGACAAAGTCTTCGAGGCGGCCTTGAGAGTGGTCGTGGGGGCGTTCCGGTTTACGACCGAGGCCCTGGAAGGATTCCGCGGCAAGCGCGAGGTGAGCATCACGGTCAAGACCGTGACCGCCGGAATCCGTGGCACGGATCTCTGGGGCAAATCCAGCTCCGACAGTCAGATCGTTTGCCTGATCGAGGGCAGGATCGAGGTCACGTCCCCCGGCGAGAGGCCGTTCACCCTGGACCGGCCTCTGTCCTTTTATGCCCTGGAAGGGGAACTGTCGCGGGCGATCGCAACAGTGCCCCCAGGTCAGTTCCGGGAATGGGCGGCGGAGACCGAGACGCAGCCGGGTCGGGGCGTCTCGAAGCGGGACGGCAAATGGAAGATCACGGCGGCCTCGGCCGAAAGGCACAACGACGCCCTGCGAATCTACGAGGAGTTGCGCAAAGCCGGATATCCCGCCGAGATCGTTCCTTCGAAAGTCGCTGACAAGCGCGTCTACAACGTGCGGCTGTCGAATTTCGAAACGAAGCAGGACGCCGAGTTCGTGGCGAGCAGCCTGAAACGGCAGGCCCGCCTCGGAGCGTACGACTACAAGGTCGGAATGTAGGCGTCGGGCGCGGCCCGCGCAGGAACCCATTCCAGCCGCGGGTCGGCAGGGAGTCTTCCCTCTCGGAGCGTGCGGTAAAATCACGCATTCGCGAACGCCCGCATGCTCAATCTACTCGAAAACCTCAATCCCGAGCAGCTCGCCGCAGTCACTCTTCCCGACCAATCGGCGCTGATCCTCGCCGGCGCGGGCTCCGGGAAGACGCGCGTTCTCACCACCCGCATCGCCTGGCTGATCCAGACCGGCAACGTGAGTCCCAACGGCGTCCTCGCCGTCACTTTCACGAACAAGGCCGCAAAGGAGATGCTCACGCGCATCTCGGCGATGCTGCCGATCAGCACCCGCGGCATGTGGGTCGGCACCTTTCACGGCCTGTGCAACCGCTTGCTGCGTGCGCACTACCGCGACGCCGGCCTGCCGCAGCTTTTTCAGATTCTCGATTCCCAGGATCAGCACGCCGCGGTGAAACGCGTGCTGAAGGCGCTCAGCGTCGACGAGGACAGATTCCCGGCGCGGGAAGCGCAGTACTTCATCAGCGCCGCCAAAGAAGAGGGCAAACGCGCCAGAGACGTCGAGATCGGGGACGAAATCACCCGCCGTTTTGCCGAGATCTACGCCGCCTATGACGAGCAATGCCAGCGCGAGGGCGCGGTGGACTTCGCGGAGTTGCTGCTGCGCACCTTCGAGCTCCTTTCCAGGAACGAGATCCTGCGCGAGCATTACCGCGGCCGCTTCCGGCACATCCTGGTGGACGAATTTCAGGACACCAACCGCCTTCAGTACCGCTGGCTGAAGCTGCTCGCCGGGCCGAAAAACATCATGTTCGCCGTCGGCGACGACGATCAATCCATTTATCGGTTTCGCGGGGCGCACGTCGGCAACATGGCCGAATTCGAGCGCGATTTCCGCGTCGAGAACGTCATCCGCCTGGAGCAGAACTACCGTTCGCACGGGCACATCCTCTCCGCGGCCAACGCGCTCATTTCCCATAACCGCAAGCGCCTCGGCAAGAACCTGTGGACCTCCGCCGGGCACGGCGAGCCGCTGCGCGTATACGAGGCGCAAAGCGACGGCTACGAGGCGAGCTGGCTCACCGAGGAGGTGCAGGCCCTGAAGCGCGCCGGACTGCGTCTTGCCGATATCGGGGTGCTGTACCGCTCGAACGCGCAGTCGCGGGTGATCGAACATTCGCTTTTCTCGGCCGGCATGCCCTATCGCGTGTACGGGGGCCTGCGTTTCTTCGAGCGCATGGAAATCAAGCACGCGCTCGCTTACCTGAGGCTCGTGGCCAATCCGGAGGACGACGGGGCTTTCCTGCGGGTGGCCAATTTCCCGGCGCGCGGAATCGGCGCGCGCTCACTCGAAGCCCTGCAGGACGCGGCGAAGGCCGGCGATGCGAGTCTCTACAAGGCGGCCTCCGGGCTTTCCGGGAAAAGCGGCGCGGCAGTTGCCGCGTTCGTGCGCTTGGTCGACGCCCTCAAGGCGGAAACGCAAGGGCTGCCCTTACCCGAGACGGTCGAGGTGATGCTCGAAAAAAGCGGGCTCGTCGCGCATTACAAGGCCGAAAGAGACGGCGCCGACCGGGTCGAGAACTTGAACGAGCTCGTGAACGCGGCCGCCGCGTTCATGAACGAGGAGGAAGAACACGATCTTTCGGCCTTCCTGGCGCACGCCTCGCTGGAATCGGGCGAGAATCAGGCAGCCGAGGGAGTGGACGCGCTGCAGCTGATGACGGTGCACTCGGCCAAGGGCCTGGAGTTTCACGCGGTGTTCATCACCGGGCTCGAGGAGGGTCTCTTTCCCCACGAGCAGAGCGTTCTGGAAGACGACGGCCTGGAAGAAGAACGCAGACTGATGTACGTCGCGATCACCCGAGCGCGCACGCGGCTCTACCTCTCCTTCGCCCAAACGCGCATGCTGCACGGGCAGACCCGCTACAACGTCGCTTCGCGTTTCCTCGATGAGCTCCCGGAGGAAGTCGTGAAGCGCCTCACGCCGCGGCCGGGGCACGCCCGATTCGACGGCGTGGCGTGGGGCCCCGAGCCGGCAAAGGGCCACAAAGCCAAGACGCCGAGCCACGGGTTCCGTATCGGCCAGTCGGTGCTGCATCCGAAGTTCGGCCAAGGCGTCATCGTCAACTCGGAAGGATCCGGGACCGACGCGCGCCTGCAGATCAACTTCGGCAAGCAGGGAATGAAATGGCTCGCGCTGGAGTACGCGAAGCTGACCGCAGCTTAGCCGCGTGAGGGGCGTTACTTGTCGAACAGCGCCAACTGGCTCGCGCCGACCAGCACCACCTGTTCCACGGCGCGTTTTGCTTCCTCGAGCGTGGCGGCCTCGCCGGAATGATTGCCCGCCTGCCAGCGGTAGATCCCGTCCCATTCCTTCTTCGGGCCGAGCTTGACCTGCCCCAGTCGCTCTTTGCCGAGCCAGTATCCGTGCGCGAGGTAGCCGCGCTCCCAGAACGCCTGTTTCTTCGAGCGCTTCGGCATCCGTTCCTCCCGAACCGGCATTTTACCCACGGCCGCAGGCTGCGGAGCAAGGCGGAAATTTCGGCGCCGCAATTTCCGGGTGGTCGGTGCCGGGCCGCCCGGTTAGAGTGGCTGCATGCGCCCAGCAGACGTGCTCCGGCTCGCAACGCTCGCCGCTCTTTGGGGCGGGTCGTTCCTGTTCCTGCGCATCGCGGCCCCGGTGCTGGGACCGCTGTTCCTCGCCGAGCTGCGCCTGGCGATCGCCGCGGTGACGCTTCTCGGCTGGGCGTGGCTGACCGGCGGGCAGGTTCACTTCGCCGTCCGGTGGCGGTCCTACCTTGTAATCGGCGCGATCAATTCCGCGGTGCCGTTTGCGCTGTTTGCCTACGCCGCCGTGCATCTGCCGGCTTCCTATTCGGCCGTGCTCAACGCCACCAGTCCGCTTTTCGGTGCCGTGTTTGCCGCATTGTGGCTGAACGAGCGCCTCACCCTTCGCCGGGTGGCCGGCGTATTGGCCGGCATGGCGGGAGTGGCGCTGCTCGTCGGGTTCGGTCCGGTCGAAGCGGACGCGAACGTCATTCTCGCCGCGCTTGCCGCGATCGGCGGGGCGTGCTGCTATGCGCTCGCCGTCGTCTATACGCGCCGCAAGGCCGCCGGGATCGAACCCTTCGCCGTCGCGGTCGGAAGTCAGGTCGGCGCGGCGCTCGTCCTGTCTCCCGCTCTCGCGCCATGGCCGGGAGCAGAGTTGTTCAGCCCGGGCATCGTGGCGAGCGTCCTGGCGTTGGCCGTGGTCTGCACGGCGTTTGCCTACGTGCTCTATTTCCGACTGATCGCCGACGTCGGGGCATCGCGGGCCCTCACCGTCACTTTCCTGATCCCCGTGTTCGGCGTGCTGTGGGGCGTGCTGTTTCTCGGCGAGCCGCTGAGCCCGTCCATGCTTGCGGGCGGGGCCCTGGTGATCGGCGCGACCTGGCTGGTCGGCGGGGAGACTTCAACCGAGCGCCCCGGCTGAGATCAGCCAGTAGCGCGCGAACCTGCCGGCGGCCTGGAAGAGGGCGACTGCAATCCAGTTGAGCCGGAGCCACCCGGCCGCCACGCACAGCGCATCCCCGACGATCGGCAGCCACGCGAGCAAGAGCAGCGGCGCGCCGTGGCGCCGCACGCGTTCCAGTTGAGCAAGCGGCTTCTTCGAGCCGATGAACCGGCCGATCAGGTACGAAGACATGCCCCCGAGCGTATTTCCTAGCGTCGCCACCGCGAGCGCGGGCCAGAGCAGATCGCCGTGCAGCTTCAGCACCGCGAACAGTACCGCCTCGGAGCTTAGAGGAACCAGCGTCGCCGCGACAAAACTCGCCGCGAAGAGGGATACCAGGCCCGTTTCCGGGGAAAGCAGGTTCTCCACGCCGCCAGCATAGAGCGAAAGCTCCGCTTCGTGTAGAGTAGGGCCCACCCCCTTTAGGGGGGTAGCGGAGGACCCCCTTTAGGGGGTCTGGGAAGACATGAAAAACGACTATCTGGAGCGGATTCTCAGGGCGCGAGTATACGACGTGGCGGTGGAGACGCCGCTCGAAGTGGCGCCGGTTCTCTCGGCGCGGCTCGGCAACCGGGTGCTTTTGAAGCGCGAGGACATGCAGCCGGTGTTCTCCTTCAAGTGCCGCGGCGCCTACAACAAGATGGCGAATCTCCCCGCTGCGGCGCTCGCCCGCGGAGTCATCGCGTCCTCCGCCGGCAATCACGCGCAAGGCGTGGCGCTCGCCGCGCAGAAGCTCGGCTGCGCGGCGGTGATCGTCATGCCTTCCACCACCCCCAAGATCAAGGTCGACGCGGTCAAGGCGCGCGGAGCGGAGGTGCATCTGCACGGCGATACCTACGACGAGGCCTACGCGGAGGCGAAGCGCCTCGAGCGCTCGCGCAAGCTCGCTTTCGTGCACCCCTACGACGACCCGGACGTGATCGCCGGCCAGGGAACGATCGGAATGGAAATAATGCGACAGACAGCGCAGCCTCTGCACGCGGTGTTCGTCCCCGTCGGCGGCGGCGGGCTCATTGCGGGGATCGCTTCCTACATCAAGCGCCTGCGCCCTTCGGTCAAGGTGATCGGCGTGGAACCCGTCGATGCCGACGCCATGGCGCGGTCGCTGAAAGCGGGTCGGCGCGTCACGCTCGGTCACGTGGGTCTCTTCGCCGACGGCGTTGCTGTCAAGCAGGTGGGGGCGCTGACGTTCGCCCTGTGCCGCGAGCTTCTCGACGGGATGATCCTCGTCGATACCGACCAGATCTGCGCGGCGATCAAGGACGTGTTCGGGGACACGCGCACCGTTCTCGAACCCGCTGGAGCGCTTGCCGTCGCCGGGGCCAAGGCCTACGTCGAACGCAGCAGCGTTCGCGGCAAACGGCTCATCGCGGTGGCCTCGGGAGCGAACACCAACTTCGATCGCCTGCGCTTCATCGCCGAGCGCGCGGAGATGGGCGAGCAGCGCGAGGCGATCCTCGCGGTCACGATCCCCGAGCGCCCCGGGAGCTTCAAGAAATTCTGCGCCACGCTCGGTGCGCGCAACATCACCGAGTTCAATTACCGCATCGCCGATCCGAAGCAAGCACACGTGTTCGTCGGGGTCGAAGTGCACAACCGCGACGAGACCGCAAGAATCGTCAAAGTGCTCCAGCGCGAGGGTCTCAAGACGCTCGACCTCTCGGAGGACGAGATGGCGAAACTGCACGTGCGTCACATGGTGGGCGGGCACGCGCCCGCCGGCATCCGCAAGAGCGCGCGCGGCGCGCCCGACGAGCTGCTCTACCGATTCGAGTTTCCGGAGCGCCCGGGGGCCCTGATGAGGTTCCTTTCGGCGATGCGCACCGACTGGAACATCAGCTTGTTCCACTACCGCAATCAGGGGAGCGATTACGGCCGGGTGCTGGTCGGCATGCAGGTGCCGCGCCACGAGATGCGCGAATTCCAGCGTTTTCTCACCTTGCTGGGCTATCCATACGTGGACGAAAGCCGCAATCCGGCGTATCGCCTGTTCCTGGGCTGAGCTAGATCTTCGGCTCCTCTCCGAAATATCCGGGAGCGATCTCACCGGCATAGCACGCAGGTGAGGAGAAGGCCTGCGGATTGTCGAGGAACTTGAGCCCCTGTGGCTCGCGCCGGTACACGCCGCGTTCGGTGACGACGAAATCCACAGGGATGTCGTGCGGCTGCGGGTGTATCGTCTGCAGGAAAGCCTGCTCGTAAGCGATCCCGATGACGCGCGGCCGCTTGGCGAGCGCCGCCAGGGTGCGGTCGAAAAAAGCGCCGCCATACCCCAAACGGTATCCGTCTGCGTCCCATCCCACCATCGGCAGGAGCACATGATCGGGGCTGACCTCGGGTGAGCCGACAGGGTAGGGGATGCCAAGCGGCCCGTCGGCGAGCTCCACCCCGGGCTTCCACTCCCGAAAGCTCAGCGGGGTCTTGGGGGCCACGACGACCGGCAGCGCGGTCCTCGCCCCGCGTCGCCGCAGGCCCGCAGCCAGATGACGCGCGTCATATTCATTCCTGTACGGCCAACAAAATGCGAGGATTCCGTGCACCAAATCCGGGAACGCGCGTTCAAGGTGATGGTCGATCCGCGAGCGCAACTCGGTGAGCGTCTCTGCTGCGAGTGCGCTGCGTTCACGCAGGAGTCTTGTGCGTTCTTTTTTGCGCCAGGCGGAGAGCTCGAGTGGAGTCACGTTCACCTCAAGAACCGCACCGAAGCCGTTCATTCGGCGCGGGAAAAGCCCTATGGTATTCTAACGAGCGGGAGGCAGTGAATTTGACTAGAGCATTGCTCCGGGTCGTAACGGCCGCGGTCCTGTTCGCCGCGACCGCGCTGGGCTACGCGGCGAAGCTCGATCCGCAGGACGCGGCATTGCTTGCCGCGCGCGACGCGTTCGACGCGAATCACCGGACCAAGCTCGGAACGCTCGCTCCGAAACTCAAAGACCATCTGCTCGAGCCTTATGTCGAGTACTGGCAGCTCTTCGTCAGGCTTCCTGGCGCATCCGCGGAAGAAGTTCGCGACTTCCTTGCCCGATACCCGGGCACCGCGCTCGCAGAGCAGCTGCGCGCCGATTGGCTCAAGGTGCTCGGCAAGAGCGGACGGTGGGAATTGTTCCAGGCGGAGTATCCGGCGCTGTCCGGCGATGATCCCGAGGTGACGTGCTATATGCTGCTCGCGCGCTGGAAGCGCGAGGAAGCGTCGGTGCTCGGCGATTTCAAGCCCTTCTGGAACGCGCCTCGTGAACTTCCCGAAGGCTGCCTCGCTCTCGCCCGGGCGATCCTGAAGGCCGGCCAACTCGGCTCGCGCGAAGCATGGGGGCGGTTTCGCGTGCTGATCGGTGCCGGGCTCATGGGTGCGGCCAAGCGCGCCATGGAGTTTCTGCCGCGCGGCGAGGCCATCGACGCGAGGCGGCTCGGCGCCGTCATTCGCGCGCCGGTCAGGTTTCTCAGGAATCCGCAGGTCGATCTGGCCAAGGTGACCGATCGGGAACTGGTCATCGCAGCCCTCGCCTTGGCCGCCGACGTGGACCCGCGGGCTGCCGCGGGATTCTGGGGCGGGGGCTTGAGCGATGCCTTCCCCGTCGAAGACCGTAGATACGTCTGGCTGATGCTGGCCATGAACGGCGCGTTCCGACAGGTGCACGAGGCGCTCGACTGGTTCGGCGAGGCGGGGGCGCTCACCGACGAGCAACTCGGCTGGCGTGCGCGGATCGCGATGAGGACAGACAGGTGGGCCGAGGTCAGAAGCTCGATCGACCGGATGTCTCCGCTCGCGAAGAACGATCCGGTGTGGATCTACTGGTACGGCCGGGCCGAGCGTGAGCTCGGCAGCCCGCTGGAAGCCGAAGGTTATTTCGAGCGCATCGCAGGAGAACACAATTTCTACGGGCGCCTCGCCGCCGAGGAGCTCGGCGTGAGCTTGCGGATTCCGGCCCGGGCGCCTCTTCCCACCGAAAGCGAGATCGCCGAGGTCGCAGAGATCCCCGGCCTCGCGCGGGCGCTGGCGCTCTATCGCCTGGACATGCGGACCGAGGCGACGCGGGAGTGGCTCTGGACCATCCGCGGCATGGACGACCGGAAGCTGCTCGCGGCGGCGGAGCTCGCGCGGCGCAACGAAGCCTGGGATCGGGCAATCAGCACCGCGGACAGGACGATCTTCGCCCACAATTTTTCAGTCCGCTACCTTGCGCCCTATCGCGAAGTGCTCGCCGAAAAAGCGCGCTCGCGCGATCTCGATGAGCCTTGGGTTCTGGGTGTGGTGCGCCAGGAAAGCCGTTTCATCACGGGCGCGAAATCCTCAGCGGGCGCGACCGGTCTCATGCAGGTGATGCGCCCGACGGCGAAGTGGGTCGCGCAGAGAATGCGCATGAAGAACTTCTCCTGGGCGCGGCTGCACGAACCGGATCTCAACGCGGCGCTCGGCACGTATTACCTGCGGCATGTCCTCGATCAGTTCGACGGCAGCCCCGTTCTCGCTGCGGCTGCCTACAACGCCGGGCCTTCGCGCGCTCGCCTGTGGCGCGGCACCGCCCCGGTCGAGGGGGCGATCTTCGTCGAGACCATTCCTTTCGGCGAGACGCGCGACTACGTCAAGAAAGTCATGGCGAACACCGTCTATTATGCCGCCGTCCTCGGGACCGAGCCGACGCCGCTGAAGACGCGCCTGGGCATGGTCCTGCCGCGCCGCCCCTCTGAAGGCGTGGCGGCGATACGGAACGAGCCCGTCGTTCAATAGGCTCTTTTCCGGAAGCATCGGGACAGGGCGGCCACCCTGCGAAGCGCGCTTCGCGGTTAAACTAGCGCTTTCCCCGGCGGCACCATGAGTCGCATTCTGGTCATCGGCGGCAGCGGCTTTGTCGGCCGGCATCTCGTGCGCCAGCTCGTCGAAGACGAGCACTTCGTCGTCGTGCCCACGCGCCGGCGCGAGCGCGCCAAGCACCTGATTCTTCTGCC
>Ga0137463_1000635_pt1 | contig 11660 bp, 8 predicted proteins | sample EasRivERMGT800_2_FD_102333 | JGI IMG/M metagenome (GOLD analysis project Ga0137463, IMG submission 102333) | Soil microbial communities from meander-bound floodplain in the East River, Colorado, USA - East River MetaG ERMGT800_2 | ecosystem: Environmental > Terrestrial > Soil > Floodplain ...
ATTTTTAAAAACAATGATTTTCAGAGAAGCACAAATAGCAGATATAGCGCAAATACAAATTGTCCGGAACTCTGTAAAGGAAAACACTTTGTCTGACCCTGCATTGGTCACAGATAAGGATTGCGAAGATTATATAATACGCCGGGGAAAGGGATGGGTATGTGAAAGGGAAAACAACATTGTGGGATTTGCCATTGTTGACTTGATCGACCATAATGTTTGGGCTTTATTTATTCAACCGGGCTTTGAAGGAAAGGGCATTGGCAGAAAATTACATGATGATATGCTTAATTGGTATTTTACTCAAACTAATGCGACAATATGGTTAGGAACAAGTCCCCGTACAAGAGCAGAAACATTTTACAGGACAGCGGGTTGGAAAGAAGCAGGTACACATGGAAAAGGTGAAATAAAATTTGAAATGACTGCCGGTGATTGGAGCAGAAGATCATGATAATTCTTTAAATATTCCGGGTTGCAGGGAACTTATTTCTAAAGCTATGCCATTATTTGCCGGACCGCCTCAAAAGGGAATAACATTAGAGGTAATTGGAGGTAAAGGCATTGATTGACCATCATCGTAATCTTCCATTTGTTTCATAGTAAATTCCCTGAATTATTTACTACAATAAGAGTTTTATATCTGCGTTAGTGAGCCATTGAATTGTTTGCAATGACCGGCTTTAATAAAACAATTATATTTTTTTAAACTTCAAACAGTGATTCCGGTCTATGCCTGCAATAAAAACAAATCCGAACAACATGAAAAAGAAAATCCTTTTCTTATCAACAACAGTTCTTTTCCTTGTCACCATTTTTACCGCCTGTAAAAAAGAAACCGTTGCTTCTAATGATAATACGGTGGAAGCATCCATCCAGTCTGATGACCAGGCCAGGTTTTCTACAGAGGTTGAAGCTGTAGCTAATGACGCAGATGCTGCCCTTGAGACCTCCGCTAATTTTTCTGGTCGCTATGAGCAGGTTCAAACATCAATCATTTGTGACGCTACACTTGCATATGATACTGTAAGCAACCCGAGAAAGATCACCATTACGTATAATGGCACCAATTGCTGGGGCAGCCGTACACGCAGTGGCGTGATTGTGCTTTCTATGGCCCAGGGTGTACATTGGAAAGATGTTGGCGCAACACTTACTGTGAATTACCAGGATTTAAAAATTACCCGTGTCAGTGATGACAAAAGCATTACTATTAATGGCACTCAAACATTTACAAATGTGAGCGGTGGCCTTCTCATCTATTTACCAACGCTGGGAACAATTACACATACCATTACGAGCAGCAATATGTCAGTTACCTTTGATGATAATACGCAACGCACATGGCAGGTAGCAAAACAACGTGTGTTTACATATAATAGTGGTGTTGTGATTACCACCAGCGGAACACATACGGATGGAGCCACTACCAATATTGCCGAGTGGGGCATGAACCGTTTTGGTCATGTATTTATGAGCTCAACTGTTCAACCTTTAGTAATTCGCCAGGATTGCAATTTCAGACTGGTAAGCGGCGAGGTGAAGCACACTACACCATTTGTAACTGCCACAGCTACATTTGGTCTTGATGCCAGCGGTAACCCTACTTCTTGCCCCGGGACTGGTCATTATTATTTCAAAGTTATCTGGACAGGCCTGAATGGCAATAGTCTTACTGTTATTATGCCATATTAATTTATTACTTATAAATTTTTTGAACCGTCCCCCGTCAGGCGGGACGGTTTTTTCTTTAAGTTTAACAGGAAATAAGACATAATAAATCCTCCCATCCGGTATTAATAATGTACCTTCATAAGGTGATTTTAGTTTTGTAAACACTCAGTATCAGAATCAGCGCAAATTTTACTCCTTCTCAGTAACATTTCCTCTTCTTTACTTTTTGCTCACTGCTTCAATCACAGGTATTTTAATTTTTTATTTTTAATTATTGTATTATGAACATGTATGTTTCGAACTTAAGTTTTCACACAACCGATGATGACTTAAGAACTTTATTTTCTCAGTTTGGTTCAGTAAGCTCAGCCAAAGTAATTTTAGACAGGGATAGCGGTCGCTCCCGTGGTTTTGCATTTGTGGAAATGGCTTCAGATGCAGAAGCAAAAGCCGCAATGTCAGCTCTTAACAACAAAGAAATTGAAGGCAGGGCCATGTCAGTTTCCGTAGCTAAAGAAAGAGAAAACCGCGGAGGTAAAAATTCTTTTTCAGGTGGCGGCGGTTATAAAAAATGGTAACCTACAGAATTTTTTTCTTTTAGAAGGCCTCTAAAAAAAAATAGCCCACGGTCAAACCGTGGGCTATTTTTGTATACCATGCATACAAGGCGGAAAATTGAAAAAAAAGAAGAGAAGACTGGTAAACGAAAAAATACCTGCCAACTCACTCACTTACTCCTATGAAGGGATAAGACAAATAATGAACAAATGTCACCTTCTTTCCGGTGGCGATTTATTTTATCGGTTTATCCGGAAAGCCATCATTTTACAAGAGAAATTTATTTCAACCCGTAGCTTTAATTGATAGCTGATTTGATCCTTGTTCTGTATTAATCTTTTCGGCCCAGTTTTCGCTTAATCGTTAGCATCACTCCCCCTGTCAAATAAAATTTTATGAGCCGATTGATTATTGTGTCGAACCGATTACCGTTTTCTATCGACCATGAGGGCGATGGAGTGAAGCTCCGTCAAAGTTCAGGAGGATTAGTGTCAGCCATAAAAAGCTATTTCGAAAGTAATCGCATACAGGAAGGAGTCACAGAAAAATTATGGGTAGGTGTGGCTGATTTTCCACAGGAAGATTGGGATCAGCTGGTAATAAATCAATCGATAGGGTGTGATTTTGAAATTCAACCCTTGTTTGTTGATAAGCAGGTTTATAATGATTATTACAATGGGTTCTCAAATTCGGTATTATGGCCCCTCTTCCATTACTTCCCGACATTGGTGCAATACCCTGCCAGCTATTATGAGGCCTATGTTCAAATAAATAAAAAGTTCTGCAAAGAACTGTTACCAATGTTGAAGCCGGATGATATCATCTGGATACACGATTACCAGTTAATGTTATTACCGCAAATGCTAAGGATGCAACGGCCGGATGCAATGATCGGTTTCTTTATGCATATTCCTTTTCCTTCTTATGAAATTTACCGGCTGCTGCCTAATGAATGGAAAAAATCTTTATTACAGGGTGTATTAGGAGCAGACCTGGTAGGATTTCACACACATGATTATGTGCAACATTTTATTCAATCAGTAAAAATGATATTGGGGGCCGATACATATTTTCATACCCTGCAATGCCAGAACCGGCTTATTAAAGTTGATTTATTTCCAATCGGTATTGATTATAAAAAGTTCAACAATGCCGCCAATGATCCGGAGGTATTGGAATATAAAAGAGAGATCGAAAAGAATTTTGGTAATAAAAAAATTATTTTTTCAGTTGACCGGCTTGATTATACCAAGGGAATTATGGACAGGTTGAATGGATTTGAATTTTTTCTTGAACAGAACCCTCAATGCAGAGAAAATATTGTCTTCGTGCTTAATGTAGTTCCTTCAAGGGATGAAATACAGGCATACAATGAACGAAAAAAACAATTGGAAGAAAAGATCGGCACTATTAACGGAAGATTTTCAACGATCAGCTGGCAACCGATTATCTACAGGTATCAGCATCTCCCTTTTCATGAACTTTCAGCTCTTTATCAATTAGCTGATGTGGCATTGATAACACCTTTGCGTGATGGAATGAACCTTGTGGCAAAAGAATATGTTGCGAGTTCAGTTTCTCGCACAGGAGTGTTAATTTTAAGTGAGCTGGCAGGGGCTGCCAGCGAGTTGAATGAAGCCCTGTTGGTAAATCCTACAGATATTAATGATATAGCCAATAGTATTGAAAGAGCATTAAATATGCCCTTGCAGGAACAAAGAAATCGCATGGTTTTAATGCAGCGGCGTCTGCAGGAATACGATGTGGTGAAATGGGTAAATGATTTTTTAGAGCAACTGAAAGAAACAAAAAAAGAACAGCAAAAATTAACCGTGAAAACATTAGACGAAAAAACACTCAATACCATTTGCCGGCATTATGCCGAGACAAAAAAAAGATTTTTCCTGATCGATTATGATGGTACACTGGTTCCTATCAAACGGCTTCCCTCTGAAGCCGTGCCAGACGAAAAAGTCAAAGAATTTTTAGCCTCCATTTCTTCCGATCCCGATAATCATGTGGCCATTGTAAGCGGCAGGGATGCAGGCACGATGGAAAAATGGTTTGGATATTTGCCCCTCACCCTGGTTTCAGAACATGGCGCGAGCTTGAAAATGAGAAATGAATCCTGGCAACAGCTTGTAACTGTTTCTGATCAATGGAAGGACCAGGTGCGTCGCCTTATGCAATTATTTGTAACAAGATGTGTAGGATCGTTTATTGAAGAGAAAACGAACACACTTGCCTGGCATTATCGCAATACGCAGGTTGATCTTGGTTTTTCCCGCTCAAGAGAATTGATCAATAATCTTTCTCAGTTAATTCAAAACACACCGCTGCAGGTAATCGATGGCAATAAAGTGGTAGAAGTAAGAATGGCCGGTTTTGATAAAGGAACTATTACCCAGAGAATTTTAAATGAAGCACAACCGGATTTTGTTTTGTGCATTGGTGATGATACTACCGATGAAGATATGTTTAAAGTATTGGAAGGTTCTGCATATACAGTAAAAACATATTCCATTAAGATCGGCAACAGGGGCACTGCCGCAAAATATACCCTGCCCTCACAACAACAAGTATTGCCTTTGTTGAACAGGTTGCAAACTTGCGTAAATCCAAAGAAGCATGCCAGAACATAAATATAACCTGGGCATTATAGGCAACTGCTCTTACATGGCCTATATTGATTTGAAAGCGGATATAAAATGGATGTGCCTCCCGAGATTTGACAGCAGTTTTATTTTTGGCTCTTTGCTGGATGAAGAAAAAGGCGGACATTTTTATATACAGCCTGCAGATGGAGATTTTGCCTCCAGCCAATATTATGTTCCCAATACAAATGTGCTCTGCACTGAATTCACCACACCCAAAGGAAAATTCCTGGTTAAGGATTGCGCTCCGCGAATGATGAACTTTGAACGGACGTTCAGACCATTGATGACGGTAAGGAGAATAGAGCTTTTGCAGGGTGATCCTTCTATTAAAATTAGTTGCCAGCCTCGTGGCGATTATGGAAAATTGATTCCTGAAATCTATACAGCAAGCAATCATATACGATACTCCGGCTTCCCTACACAGGTTCGCCTGACTACTGACGTTCCCTTATCCTATATTATGGAGGAAAAACCATTCGTACTTGATCAGAACCGCTATCTCGTGTTTACCTATGGTGAACCGCTGGAGGCGCCGCTGGAAGAAACAGCAGATGAGTTTATAAAAAAAACCGAAAAATACTGGCAGAGTTGGGTCAAGAGTGCCTATATACCTGACATCTACCAGGATGAAATCATTCGTTCTGCTTTAGTGCTGAAATTGCATCAATATGAAGATACCGGCGGTATCATTGCGTCGGGCACCACAAGTCTTCCCGAATTTCATGACAGCAACCGCAATTGGGATTATCGTTACTGCTGGCTGCGTGATGCATACTATACGTTGAAAGCTTTTAACCAGCTTGGCCACTTTGAAGAGCTGGAAAAATATTTTGATTTCATTCATAATATCCTTCACAATGCTGAAAATTTTCTGCAGCCTTTATATTCTATTACCGGCGAAGCAAAACTGGACGAGTATGAAATACCGCTGGCGGGCTACAGGAATAATAAACCTGTACGAATCGGTAATAAGGCTTATGTGCAGGTACAACATGATGTTTATGGACAAGTAATGGTAAGTTTATTGCCTTTATATACCGACAAGCGTTTGATTTTCTTAAAAAAACACAGCTATAAAAATATTGTTCCCTGGCTGTTGAAACAAATTCAAAGAACATTAACGGCACCAGATTCAGGCTTATGGGAATTCAGGAATAAAACACAGGTTCATACTTACACTTTATTATTTCATTGGGCAGGTGCCAAGGCTGCTTACAAGATCGGTAAATTTTTTAATGATGCTGAACTGATGCAGCAGGCCTATGAGACTGCAAAGCAGGCTGATGAATTGATCGAAAAAACATGGGATCCTGTAAAAAAAGTGTATGTGCAGGCGATGAATGGGGAAGACCTGGATGCCAGCACACTTTCCATGATCACCATGCACTATTTGGACAACACTTCACAAAGAGCCAAAGATCATATTGTGGCCCTGGAAAAAGAATTACTGGCTGACCATGGATTATTTTACCGTTATAAACATTATGATGATTTTGGTTTTCCCGAAACCACCTTTCTTGTTTGTGCTTTCTGGTATGTGGATGCACTGGCTTGCGTGGGAAGATTGGATGATGCCATGAAAGCCCTGGATCAACTGCTTACTTTCAGCAATCATCTCGGTATTTTCAGTGAAGATGTGAGTGTAGATGGATCGCAGTGGGGAAATTTTCCGCAAAGCTACAGCCATGTAGGGTTGATCAACGCAGCCTTTCGTATTGCAAAAAAAATGGACAAGGCAGATTTCATGTAAGCCCCAAATAAATTACTTAATTTTGATAAATCTCTAAATTTCTGCCTCCATCAAAGACTTAAATAATTATATTAAACAGCTGACTTCTGAAGAAAAGGCAGAGCTTGCACTGGCATTGAAAAAACAATTATTGCTCGCAGAAGCCGAACGTCTTTCATCATTTAAACCGAGAAAAAAAATATCTGTTCAGGAAGTAGTTAAAGAGGTACGTATTATCAGAAAAAAAAGGAATGCCAGTAAAAGCCGTCCTTGATACCAATATTTGGGTCAGCTAGTTGCTAAGGAGTTTAAGTCGGCGCCGGATCCTGATGATGATTTTTTATTTGATTTGTGTAAAAAATCAAATGCTGAATACTTAGTAACTTCTGACAAAAAACTTCTCGCTTTTAGACCGTCATTTAAACTTACGATTATTACATTCCTTGAATTCAGAAAGAAATTTTAAAATGACCGCTATCATTACAAACATAAAACAACTGGTCGGTGTAAAACAGGAAAATCAATTACTCCGGGGAAGAGAATTAGCTAAATTATTTTCTATTAAAGATGCATACATGGTTATTGAAGATGGAGTAATTACAGAATATGGAGATAAGGAAAAAATTGAAAATCAAAAATTAAAAATTGAAAACATCATCGATGCATCCGGTCAGTTTGTTTTGCCATGCTGGTGCGACAGCCATACCCATCTCGTTTTTGTGGCGAGCAGGGAAGAAGAGTTCGTTAATAAAATAAAGGGGATGAGTTATGCTGAGATCGCGGCAAGGGGCGGAGGGATTTTAAATTCTGCAAAAAAATTAAATGAAACTTCAGAAGATGAATTATTTAATCTTTCCTGGAAGAGGTTAGAAGAAATAAGCAAACTGGGAACAGGAGCTGTTGAAATTAAAAGCGGATACGGATTAACAGTGGAGGGGGAACTAAAAATGTTGCGCGTAATTAAAAAATTAAAAGAAAAATCTTCTCTTTCCATTAAAGCCACATTTCTGGGAGCTCATACTTATCCATTGGAGTACAAAGAAAATCACCAGGGTTACATCGATCTTATCATACATGAAATGTTGCCGGTAATTGCAAAGGAAAGGTTGGCCGACTATATTGATGTGTTTTGCGAAACAGGATTTTTTTCTCCCGGAGAAACAGAAATCATTTGCAAAGCGGGTATGAGCTATGGATTAAAACCAAAGATTCATGCAAATCAATTGAGCTTATCCGGTGGGGTAGAAGTGGGAGTGAAACTGGATGCAGTTTCTGTTGATCATTTAGAGATCATGGATGACGAAACTATTAAAGGTCTTGGCGCCTCCGGAACGATTGGAACCTTATTACCCACTGCCGCTTTCTTTTTAGGCCTGCCATTTCAACCTGCAAGAAAATTAATTGATGCGGGATGCGCCATTGCCTTAGCCTCAGACTTTAACCCAGGGTCTTCGCCCGGAGGCAACATGAATTTAGTTGTAGCTATGAGTTGTATAGGAATGAAAATCCTGCCCGAAGAAGCGATCAATGCTGCTACCATCAATGGCGCATATGCAATGGAATTAGAAAAGGAAACAGGAAGTATTTCAATTGGCAAAAAAGCAAATTTAATTTTTACAAAACAGATACCTTCGCTTGCCTATTTACCTTACTCCTTTGCTTCAAACCTCGTCGACAAAGTGATGATTAATGGAGAATTCATTTAAAGCTATATTTGGGAATGCGACATTTTAAGTTTTATAGCAAGGCTGACATTCTTTATATCACCAGGCTACGCAAATTTGAAACAAAGCTGGGTGAACGAATCCAGCCGGTTACTGATATATCGCAGTTCGAATCATTTTTACAAACTACAAGCGCAAAATTTGTTTTGCTCGGTATCCCTGAAGATATTGGAGTAAAAGCCAACAATGGAAGAGGCGGTACTGATACTGTATGGCTTTCATTTTTGCAGCAGTTTCTGAATATCCAAAGCAATGATTTTTTGGATGGAAATGAAATGGTATTGGCAGGGCATTTTGATTTTGGTGATATGCAATACCTGATTGATACCACTGCTAAGACCGGGGAAGAAAAACTGGAAGCTTACCGTCATGCCGTCAATACGATTGATGATGAAGTTGAGTCTCTTGTAAAAATAATTACGGAGGCAAAAAAAATTCCGGTTGTTGTCGGGGGAGGTCATAACAACAGTTATCCATTGATCAAAGGATCAGCAAAGGGATGGCATAAAGCGGGTGCTATCCCACTGGCTCAGATCAATTGCATCAACCTCGATGCGCACACAGATTATCGGCCTCTCGAAGGAAGACATAGTGGCAATGCATTCCGCTATGCTGAAGAAGATGGTTATTTGCAGAAATATTGTGTGATCGGCATTCATGAAAATTATTTGCAGCAAAACATTTGGGTGGATATCGTCAATAATCCATTTATTGATTGTATCACCTTTGAAGATATTTTTGTGCATGAGAAAAGAACCTTTATGCAGGCAGTCGCTCATGCTACAGGTTTTACCGAAGATGCTCTTTGTGGAATTGATCTTGATCTTGATAGCATTCAAAATACTCTTACCAGTGCCATTACACCTGCTGGCATTACTTCCATACAGGCAAGACAGTATATTTCTTTTGCAGCTGCTGACAGCAAACCCGCCTACCTGCATATTTGTGAAGGAGCAACCAGGTTAGCTGATGGCAGAACCGATGAAGGAACCGGCAAGCTCATAAGTTATCTTGTCAGTGATTTTATAAAAGGAATGGCAATTGTATGAAGACGGTCATCGGTCATTTTCAAGAAAGAAGTTCTTCTATAACCCACTCACTCCAACTAATAACTCCCGACTTCCGACTCCCGACTACTCCTGGCCTTCCAATTGCATAATTTTTTCAAATACTTTTTCATACTCAATGTTCATATTCACCAATTCATCAGAAACTTTTTTGTATTCTGCTTCTGTTTGAAGAAATTTATTTTTATCGGTGTAAGTAGTATGATCAGCCAGGGCTGCTTCCAATTGCGTTTTTTGCTCATTCAACTTTGAAATTTTTTCTTCAAGCTGCTGAAAAATTTTCTGCTGTTTCTGCAATTCCCTTTTTAATTCTTTGTTAACGGACACAGGCGCTTGCTTCTTTTCTTCAATCTTCTGTATTCTATATTCTGTATTCTCCTTTGACTTATTTGACTCATTTGACTTTTTTGACTCCCGACTATTAACTCCCGACTCCCGACTCCCGACTCCCGACTCCCGACTCCCGACTCCTGCCTCCCGACTCCCGACTCCCGACTCCCGACTCCCGACTCCCGACTCTGCCTCTCTTTCCATTCAGCATATTCCTCATAACCTCCTTTAAATTCTTTTATCTTATGATCAACAATCTCCCATATCTTATTTGCTGTTTTAGAAATAAAATACCGGTCGTGGCTTACGAGAATATAACTGCCTTCATACTTGTTTAGTGCTTCTATCAATAATTCGTTGCTGTGTATGTCAAGATGATTTGTCGGCTCATCAAGCAATAGAAAATTCGCCTTGCTGATTATTGTTTTTGCCAGGGCTACTCTTGCTTTTTCACCACCACTTAATACTTTTATTTTCTTTTCCACATCATCACCACTGAAAAGAAAACAACCAAGAAGCGTTCTTAATTCCAATTCTGTTTTCTGGCTACCTGCCTCTTTCATTTCATCAATCACTGTATTGTTTACATTTAAAGCTTCCAGTTGATGCTGGGCATAAAAACTTTCCTCAACATTATGTCCCCATTTTCTTTCACCTTTAAATGTTTCTGTGCCTGCGATGATGCGCAACAGGGTAGATTTACCCTTTCCGTTTGCGCCGATCAATGCAATTTTATCCCCGCGATCAATTTCTGCAGAGGTATGCTCCACAATCACATTCTCACCAAATGATTTGGAAACATGTTTTAAATCAATCAGTACTCTTCCCGGCGTTTTATCGATCCTGAAATTTATTTTGATATTGGGTCGTTCCAATGCAACATCTTCAATTCGTTCCAATTTATCCAACCTCTTCTGAATACTCTGTGCCTGTGCTGCCTTGCTGGCCTTGGCTCTGAAACGTTCAACAAAACGTTCCTGCTGGCGGATAAAATCCTGTTGGTTCTCATAAGCCTTCTGCTGCTGATCTATTCGAATGGCTTTTTCTTTTTCATAAAAATCATAATTGCCATTATAAATATGCAATTGCTGCTGGTATAGCTCCACGATCTTCGTCACCATGCGGTTCAGAAAATATTTATCGTGGCTCACAATTACCACCGAGCCCTGGTAATGCTGTAAATATTTTTCCAGCCATTCGATAGAAGGAAGATCGAGGTGATTCGTCGGCTCATCCAGTAGTAAAAGATCGGGTTGCTGAAGGATCATTTTTGCCAGCAGCACTCTCATTCTCCAACCGCCACTGAACTCACGGTAAGGCCGCTGGAGGTCGGCATTTGCAAATCCAAGACCCTGGAGCACCTCTTCGGTTTTATGATGGATAGTATATCCACCCAGGGTTTCAAGGTCATGCAGTTTATCGGTGTATTCGTGTAATAATTTTTCATCAGAATTTTTTTCAAGACGGTTTCCCAATTCTTCAATCTCTTTTTCCAGCCTCAGAACTTTTTCAAATGCTCCGAGGGCAACATTTAAAATAGAATCACTCGTATCAAAACTCAGCAGGTCCTGGTGGAGATAACCCATGGTAATGCCCCGGCTTCTTTCCACTGTTCCTGAAGAAGGTTGATATTCACCTACCAATAATTTTAATAAAGTGGATTTCCCGGTTCCATTATACCCAATCAACCCGATTCGTTCATTAGGTTGAATATGCCAGGTTGCATCCTGCACAAGGGCACGGGCACCAAATTCGAATGTTACATTTTGTAGGCCAGCGAGCATAGTTGTGAATTGTCAATTGTCAATGGGTCGTTTTCATTTTAGATTCAATCATTCCTGTAAGTATCTTAAAACAACTGACCATTGACTTGCCTAAATTATCAGTTGGAATTGCTTTTAAATATTCAAGATCGCCTGCA
>Ga0137463_1000636_pt1 | contig 11654 bp, 7 predicted proteins | sample EasRivERMGT800_2_FD_102333 | JGI IMG/M metagenome (GOLD analysis project Ga0137463, IMG submission 102333) | Soil microbial communities from meander-bound floodplain in the East River, Colorado, USA - East River MetaG ERMGT800_2 | ecosystem: Environmental > Terrestrial > Soil > Floodplain ...
AGTGGGGTAAGCTTATCACAAATATCACTTTGCACATCAACAGTTGCAGATGCTGTTAATGCAATAACAGGAATACCGGCAAGCTCTTCTCTTAATGTGGCGATACGCAGATAGGGCGGCCGAAAATCATATCCCCATTGCGAGATACAATGAGCTTCATCTACTGCGATAAGATTAACATCCATCCCCGGTAAATACTCCCTGAAAAGATTTGTTTCCAGGCGTTCAGGTGAAACATACAAAAATTTGCAGTTGCTTTGCGTAGCAACTTTTAAAGTATTGATTACTTCTTTGCCTGTCATGCCTGAATAAATAGCATACGCTGTAATATTCTTTTTGCGAAGATTTTCTACCTGGTCTTTCATTAAGGCAATGAGTGGAGAAATGACCAGGCACAAACCCTCTTTTGCTAATCCAGGAACCTGGTAACATAAAGATTTGCCTCCGCCGGTAGGCATCAATGCAAGAGTATCCTTTCCTTCAAGAACAGAATTGATGATTCCTTCCTGCAATGGACGAAATGAATCGTAACCCCAGTATTGTTTGAGTATATCGTGAATCGCCAGTCGTGGGACGTGAATAAAAGGCTTGCTCATGAAATAATATTTGATAAAACAAACTTTTTGTAACCCTGAAAAATGTCCGGTTTGGTATGAGCTGGTTCTAAAAACATAGCATAAGATTTTCTCTAAGCTAAGAAATTAAGTAAATAAAAGAAGGTTATTCACGACTGATGACTCACGATCAAACCACTTTCTTAACAAAAAGCCGGACTGAATTAATTGCGAGTACTACATCGCTTAAGCCCATGACCAAAGCACCAAAAGTTGGGGTAAGAAAACCAAAAGCCGCTACAGGAATAGCAACGATATTATAAAAGAATGCCCAAAAAAGATTTTGTTTGATCGTTAAATATGTATGCCTGCCCAGCCCAAGCGCAGTCGGTAAATTTTTTAATCCGCTGCCCATCAAAACCACTTGTGCCGTTTGCATTGCAATTTGCGAGGCCTCGCTCATAGATACTCCTACGGTAGCTTTTGCAAGAGCAGGGGCATCATTGATCCCATCACCCACCATTGCTGTAGGTACTGCAGCATTCAATTCGGCAATCTTTTGTAATTTTTGTTCAGGAGTTTGTTCCGCAATTACTTCATCAATTCCTAATTCTGTTGCAAGCTGCCGGCATTTTGCTAACTGATCGCCGCTCAGCAAAATAGTTTTGATGTTTTTTAAATGCAGGTAGTTTACTACTTGTTTTGCTTCTTCTCTCATTTCATCTTTAACATCTATCCATCCCATCAACTGACCATTCTTTATTACATAAATATTATGCTTGTCATCCTGCGTAAATTTTTCAGCAACTTTATACGATCCGGCCCAGTATTCGTTTTCATCTTTATCGAAAGCCTTCATGCCAAGTCCTTTTACCTCCTCAATTTTATTCCATCGTATCTCGTCTTTTGTTTTCCACTCCCTTGTTATACATTTTGCTATGGGGTGATTTGAATATCTTTCCAGGGAGTACGCAAGTTGTTTAAATTCCTCTTCTGTCAAATCATGAAACCAGAAACCAGAAAGCCGGAATTCTCCTGTGGTTAATGTTCCGGTCTTATCAAAAACCACCTGCTTAATGTCTTTAAATAACTCAAGGCTTGTTGCATTACGAAATAAAATTCCCGCTTTTGCGCCTCTTCCCAATCCTACTGCTATCGCTGCAGGAGTGGCAAGTCCCATAGCACAGGGACAAGCAATTACCAATACGGCGATGCTACGCATTAATGCAGAAGTAAACTCTCCTGAAATTATCCAGTTAATGCCGAGGGTTACAACAGCAATTCCGATAACTGCCGGTACAAACACAGCACTTATTTTATCTGCCAATTGCTGAACAGGGGGGCGATCTCCCTGGGCTTGTTTTACTAAATTTATTATTCCGGAAAGAATCGTATCATTTCCTACAGCAGTTACCTGTGCCTTTATTGTTCCATCCTGGATAATGCTGCCGCCAATGAGTTTGTCCCTGGCATATTTATGCACCGGTGCACTTTCACCGGTAACGATCGCCTCGTTTACACGAGCGTCGCCCCAAAGAATTTTACAATCCATTGGCACTTGCTCACCGGTTTTAATTAAAATAAGATCCCCGACTTTTAACTGCGTATTCTCAACGGGAAAAATATGTTCATGATGCTGATCATCATAAGCGATCATGTTGGCCATCACCTTTTGTGATTTGGCTAAAGAGTTCAATGCTCTTTGAGTGGATTGAAGTGAAGCATCTTCCAGGTAATTACCGAGAAATACAAGTGTAAGAATAGCGACAGTCGTTTCATAAAACATATATTCCTCCGCTTGTCCGATCATTGTTCCGTATAAACTATAAACAAAGGCTGCGGTAGCTCCCAATGCTATCAACACATTCATATTTGGCATTCCATTACGCAAACTTTTTACGGCACTCTTCCCAAAAAAACTCATTCCAACTATGTACACAGGTAAGCAAAGGACGAGTTGAATCAAGGGATTCATCAATAAATGAATATGAATTCCCGGTATCATATTCACCATCAGCAAAACGGTAAATGGAAGACAAAACCAGAAACGTTCTAATGGAGTGGATAAAATTTTCCTTTTTGAACCAATTAATTTCTGTCCGGCAATTACAGTATAACCAAGATTTTCTATTCCATTTGCTAATTGCTGCTTAGTATGAATACCATTCATTTCAAAACTTACGTCTCCGCCAATAGCATTCACTTTTACTTCCTTTAACCCTTCTTTTTCCAGGTATTTATGAATAGTGAGTGCACAATTAGCACAGGTCATTCCTTCTACTTTCCATTGTATTTTTTCCATATATATCCTTTCTACTCTCTTATCCCAATTTTATCCCAATCAAAAAGGGGATCGGGTAAGTTGCAAATTCTGTTGCAAATTTACCTATTTAAAGAAGGCGGATTTGCGGGAAGGGAAAATATATTGACAACATCGTTGCTAACCACTGTTAAATTTGCCTATGGAGATTATTTACAGTTTGAAGCAATTATCTCAAACGGCTGAAGCTTTTTGGAAAATAGCGGAGGATGCTACTGTGATTGCCTTTCATGGAAATATTAGCGCGGGCAAAACAACTTTTATTCATGCTCTTTGTGACGCCAGGCAGGTAATTGATATAGTAGGTAGTCCAACTTTTTCTATCATCAATGAATATTTTTTTTCAGAAAATGGAAAACAGAAAAAAATTTATCATATTGATCTCTTCCGCCTCAGGGATGAACAAGAAGCTATACAAGCGGGCATAGAAGATTGTTTGTATAGCGATCATATCTGTCTCATTGAATGGCCCGAAAAGATTCATTCACTTCTTCCCGATGATTGTTTGCACATTTTTATTGAGCCAGTTAATGCTCAAACCCGAAAACTCAGGATCGGGGATAATTAGTTATTTTTGGTAAAGCCCGGCCCTTGGGGAGGCAGGATGAAATTCAGAGTTCAAATGCTGTCATCTTTTCCTTATGTAAAAAGAATTATTACAGCACGTGAGTGCAGCGTTTGCCCGTGCCGGTGCGGACAAGCAACAAAAGCTGAAAGAATTATCCCGATAGCTTTCGGGACTGGTAACCAACAACAACAAACTATCCCGAAGGAATTCCTTCGAAACAAACAAGAAACCCTTTCATGAGCCAACAGAAGCCAAAAATCAGCACTTCGTTCAGTTATGAGACTTTAGAGGAAACACTGGATATAAAACCAAAAGGGGCTCAGATGCAGATTGGTCTTCCAAAAGAAATTGCTTTCCAGGAAAATCGTATTGCACTAACACCGGATGCAGTGAGTGTATTAGTAAGTAATGGCCATACTGTAGTGATAGAGCACAATGCCGGTGACGCTGCACATTTTCGCGATAAAGATTATGCAGAGGGCGGAGCAAAGATTGTGTATGACAGAAGCGAAGTTTACAAACTTCCCATACTTATAAAAAGTGCACCCGTAGTTGAAGAAGATATTTCTTTACTCCAAATGAGCCAGGTAATCATTTCGCCCATTCATTTGAGTGTGATGAAAGCCGAGCTGCTGCAAAAAATGATGGAGAAACGCATTACGGCTATTTCATTTGAGAATCTAAAGGATGATAGCGATTCCTATCCCATTGTACGAAGTATGAGTGAAATTGCAGGCAGTGCTGTAATGCTGATTGCTGCGCAATACCTGGGATCGGCCAATCATGGCAAGGGCGTTCTGCTGGGGGGAATTTCCGGCATTGCTCCAACAAAAGTTATTATCATAGGTGCAGGCATTGTAGGTGAATATGCTGCCAGGGCGGCGCTGGCACTCGGAGCTTCTGTAAAAGTTTTTGATAATAGTGTCTATCGCTTAAAGCGTCTGCAAAATAATATTGGTCACCGTTTATGGACATCAGTAATCGAACCACGCATGCTGGCCAAGCAATTAAAAACCTGTGAAGTGGCAGTGGGCGCATTAGGATCAGAAACCGGAAGAACACCACTCGTTGTTACTGAAGAAATGGTGAGTAATATGAGAGCGGGATCTGTGATCATTGATGTAAGCATCGACCGCGGCGGGTGTTTTGAAACTTCAGAAATAACCAGTCATGAACATCCCATCTTTTTAAAATATGGAGTAATACATTATTGTGTTCCTAATATTCCTTCTGGTTTTGCCAGAACTGCTTCACAAGCTATTAGCAATGTACTAATGCCTTTATTGCTCGAAGCCGGCGATGAAGGTGGTTTTGAAAACCTTGTCTGGCATAAGGTACATCTGCGAAGCGGCATTTATCTTTTCAAAGGAGCTTTGACAAATTTCTATCTCAGCGAAAGATTCGATTTAAAATATACAGATTTGAATTTGCTGATAGCCAGCCAGCGATAATTACCTGGATAATTTTAATGCAACAACAACTGCAAAAAATTAATGTTCCCCATAAATTAAGTCCCATCAAAGTTTTTTGTATACAAGGTTAATTAATTCTTAAAAAAAAATTGTTGTTTTTGTTTTTAATTAAACGTTTGTTTAACTTTGTGCTCCTTTGTAAAAAATGCCTGATGGAATACAATGAAAAACGAATACAGATTATGGAAGCAGCCGAAGAACTTTTTGCTGAAAAAGGTTTTGACGGCACTTCTGTCCGCGACATAGCAGATGAAGCTGGTGTGAACCTTGCTATGATCTCCTACTACTTTGGCTCTAAGGAAAAATTAATGGAATCATTGTTCAAATACCGTGGAGAATCTATCAAACTGCAACTGGAATCTATGCTGGAGAATAAGGAATTAAGCTCTTTGCAAAAAGTATATGGTTTGATTGATAATTATATTGTCCGCATAATGAAACAACAATGCTTTCATAAAATTTTATCAAGAGAACAAATGGTTGACATGAAGGGTACCACTACACAGCTGATCCTTGAACTAAAAAAAATGAACCAGGAATTAGTCAAAAAATTAATTGAAGAAGGACAGAAAAGGGGCGAGTTTAAAAAAAATATTGATGTTCCGCTGATGATGGCCACATTAATTGGAACCACCAGCCACCTGGTAACTACGCAACATTATTATCGCAAGCTAAATAATCTTGAATCCTTACCCGATGAAGAGTTTGAAAAACATATAAAGAAAAAATTGAGCAATCATTTAAAATCTCTTTTTAAAGCAACATTGACTTATGAATAAACGAATAACAGGGCTGGCGATAGTTTGTTTATTGGCATGTAGTTTCCTGAATGCACAGGAAAAAAAATCAATCACTATAAATGAAGCAATTGATTTAAGTCTGAAGAATAGCAAACAACTGAAGAACAGCCAGGCAAAAATTGAAGAAGTAACAGCGGCATTAAAAGAAGCTGTTCAAAAAAGATTACCTGACGCCACTGTTTCAGGATCATATCTTCGATTGAGTACTGCAAATATTAATTTAAATACAAAAACTAACAGCAGTGGTGGTGGCGGTCAAAACCCCAGGGTTTCCCAGGCCATGTATGGAATATTGAACGCTTCACTTCCTGTTTATGCAGGCGGCCGCATTCGTTATGGAATTGAAGCTTCCAGATATTTAGCGGAAGCAGCAAAGCTGGATGCAGACAATGACAAGGAAGAAGTGATACAGAATACGATTGAAGCCTATGTCAATTTATACAAGGCCAAATCATCAATAACTCTTGTAAAAGAAAATTTAGCGGAAGCACAGCAACGTGTAAAAGATTTCGGCAATCTTGAAAAAAATGGTTTGTTAGCCCGTAATGATCTTTTAAAGGCCGAATTACAATCATCAAACATCGAACTTACATTACTCGATGCTGAAAACAATTGGCAGCTGGCTAATGTTAGTATGAATCTTTTGCTTGGCCTTTCTGAAAAAATTGAATTGGTCCCCGACTCAACATTGATTAATCAAACTTTCGGCGTAAAAAGTTTAGATGAATATGTACAAACTGCTTATGCACAAAGAAAGGATCTGGCTTCAATAGATTTAAGAAAAAAAGCAGCAGAGACAGGAGTAAAGACAACAAAAGGAGAATACTATCCCAGCCTTTCAATAACCGGCGGATATATTGCCGCAGATGTTCCCAGGGTTCTTACTATTACAAATGCTCTCAATGTGGGTGCAGGCGTTTCTTATAATGTTGGTTCACTCTGGAAAACAAAAGCAAAGGTACAGCAGGCTGAAGCCAGGGCAAGACAAGTAACCATCAGTGAAAGTTTATTGAATGATAATATCCGTTTGCAGGTTAGCCAGAGTTATTTAAACTGGCTAAGCAGCGAGAAAAAAATTGAAGTTTATACGAAGGCTGTAGAGCAGGCAACAGAAAATTACCGTATCGTAAAAAATAAATATAACAATAGCCTGGCCACTACAACTGATCTTCTGGATGCGGATGTAGCCCAGTTGCAGGCAAGAATGAACTTAGTCTTTGCAAAGGCTGACGCTGTGGTGGTGTACAATAAACTATTACAAACGGCGGGGCTATCACAACAAAATATAAAATAATAAAACAAAAAAATATGGCGGAGACAAAAGAGACTCAAAATGGAAATGGGAAGGCTAAAAAAAGAAATCCTGTTTTTATTATTATTCTTGGTTTACTAATTATTGGAGGAGCGTGGTTTGGAATTTCCAAATATCATCATAGTCTTCATCATGAGGAAACAGATGATGCGCAGGTGAGTACTGACATTATTCCTGTTATTCCGCACGTAGCAGGTTATGCAAAAGAGGTTTTAGTGAAAGATAATCAGCCGGTAAAAAAGGGCGATACATTATTGATATTGGATGACCGGGATTATAAAATAAAACTGGATGAAGCTGAAGCAGCATTGGCTGCTGCAGAAACTAATCTTCAAACTGCCAGGGCAACGACGAATGCGGCAAGAGCAAATATTGCTACATCGCAGGCTTCTGTTGGTACAGTAGACGCACAAATTGATGCAGCAAAAGTGAATCTATGGAGAGCGTCACAAGATTATGAGCGTTACAATAATCTCATCAAGGATCATTCCGTCACTCAACAACAATATGAGCAGGCTCTTGCAGCAAAGCAAACAGCAGAAAAACAATTAGCCATTTTACAGGAACAAAAGAATCAAGCGTCTCAACAGACGAATGCAGTGGCTCAGCAAAGCAATGCTACGGCACAACAGATCGGCGTTGCCAATGCAGCTATTCATCAAAAGCAAGTGGATGTGGATGCAGCAAAGTTGAATCTTTCTTACACTGTTGTTACGGCACAACAGGCTGGATTGGTTTCAAAAGTGAATGTACAGCCGGGTCAATTTGTACAGGCAGGACAATCTTTATTTAGTCTTGTACACAGTAATGAAGTATGGGTAGTTGCCAACTTTAAAGAAACACAGCTTAACAAAATGAGAGAAGGTCAAAAAGTAATTGTTAGGGCAGATGCCTTTCCCAAACATCAATTCCAGGCGAAGCTTACATCGTTCTCTCCGGCCACGGGTGCCACTTTTGCTTTATTACCCCCGGATAACGCGACAGGGAACTTTGTAAAAGTTGTTCAGCGCCTGCCGGTAAAAATTGAATTCACAGATCCCTCCGATTCGCTGGTTAGGAAGTTACGTCCGGGACTGAATGTCGCGGTTGATGTTCATTTGGATTAAACATTGTCAATGGTCAATGGTGAATGGTCAATAAACACTTATTCACCATTGACAATTCACCATTCACATTTATTATGCAACAAGCTTCATTAGTAGAATATGGTTCCCGGAGAGTAATTATTACAATTACTGCGATCATTTGCGCTTTACTTGAAATTGTTGATACCACGATTGTCAATGTAGCATTGAATGATATGAAGGGCAATCTCGGTGCCACTACGAGTGAAATCGGTTGGGTGGTCACAGCCTATGCCATTGGTAATGTAATTATTATTCCGATGACCAGTTGGCTTGCCCAACAATTTGGCCGGCGTAATTATTTTGCCGCTTCAATCATTTTATTCACGATTTTTTCTTATTTGTGCGGTAACGCCTCGGGTATCTGGGAACTGGTGATATTTCGTTTTATGCAAGGTATTGGGGGTGGCGCTCTGTTGGTAACTTCCCAGACAATTATTACAGAAAGCTACCCGGTTGAGAAACGAAGTATGGCACAGGCCATTTATGGATTAGGTGTAATTATCGGGCCTACCCTGGGACCACCCCTGGGAGGATTTATTACCGATCACTTTTCATGGCCTTATATTTTTTACATCAATATCCCACTTGGCGTAATTGCTGCGTTGCTGACTTTACAATTCGTAAGAAGCCCCAAATATTCTGAAAAAAGTTTAATGGCAGATATTGATTGGCTTGGCATTGGTTTGCTGGCAATGTTTGTCGGCTCACTTCAATATATCCTGGAAAAAGGACAGGATGATGACTGGTTTAACAGCAGCACGATTATTATCCTCGGGGTAATAAGTATCCTGGGCGCTTTCTTTTTTATCTGGCGGGAAACTACATTTCGAAATCCTGTTGTCCATCTAAAAGTTTTAAGAAACGGAAACCTTAGAGTAGGAACCGTCATGTCTTTTATAATGGGTTTTGGATTGTATGGATCAACGTTTATTATTCCTTTATATACCCAGGCCACATTGGGTTGGACAGCTCAACAAGCAGGGATGCTGCTGATTCCATCTGCATTAACCACTGCATTCATGATGCCAATCATTGGCCAGTTACTGCAACGGGGTGCAAAGCAACAATATCTTGTTGCCTTAGGCATGCTGATCTTTTTCTTTTTTTGCTATTGGGGATATAAAATATTAACGCCGGACACAGGACAAGAAGCATTTTTCTGGATGCTTATTCTTCGTGGTCTTGGCATGGGTTTATTATTCATACCCATTACCACTCTATCCTTAAGTACATTGAAAGGAAGAGAAATCGGTGAAGGCGCTGCGTTTACAGGCATGATGCGGCAGCTTGGCGGTTCATTTGGAATTGCCATTATCACCACATACATGGCCCGGAGAAATGTTGTACACCAGAGTAATCTTAATAATAAACTTGATGTGACCAACCCGGCCATACAGAACCAGGTTACTGCATACCAACATAACTTTATGGCTCATGGTGATCCGTATAATATCGCGTTAGGAAAAGCTTATAAAGTACTTGAGTATTCTGTTACTAAACAAGCGGCTGTATTATCCTATATGGATGTGTTTTTATTTATCGGTATTATGTTTCTTATTTGTATTCCTTTTGTATTACTGGTAAGAGGAAACAGAAACAGGCAGATGAAAATGGAAATGCATTGAGAAAACATGCAAAGATGAAATAGTCCAATCATCCAATGGGGGCATACTATCGTAATTAACTTTTTTAAAAAGCTTTTTTCCAACTATTATTTGTCCTGTTATAGTCGGGTAATTTTTTGTCCGGATCAAGGATCACTTCTTTTACTTCACTTGTAGTAGGCACGCTGAACGTCCAGGCTGCTCCTCGTTGCCAGATCTCTACCGGCAAATTTATTTTATGCTCTTTGCCATTCCCTTCTTTCACAAGAACAATGGCCGGCATTACCATTTTTTCTAAATTCCCTATAGTGATCTCTGATCCATTTGCAGTTTTGTCATCAATATACCTTACATCCAGTACGGCCTGGTCAAGCTTCCATGTATTCAGCACCCAACCTCTCCAAAACCAACCGAGATCCTCACCTGAAACATTTTCTATTGTATGAAAGAAATCCCATGGAGTGGGATGTTTAAACGCCCATCGCCGGATATATTCATGAAAGGCTGCATCAAAGCGGTTTGAATCCAATACTATATCACGCAAGGCATTAAGCATCATTGACGGTTTTAAATATGCCGCTGTTCCAAGATTCTCCTGTTGTATTACTTCCGGTATATTCATTAAACCATCCATCTCGTCGCTAAAAGTGTTTTTTGTCATATCGCCCGGGAAGAAAGATGCGCTGCCAAATTCTCCATTATTAAAATTTTTTGTAGAAAGACCATTGATAAATGTGTTGAATCCTTCATCCATCCAGGCATATTTTCGTTCATTACTTCCGACAATCATCGGAAACCAGGTATGGCCAAACTCATGATCAGTCACATCCCACAACCCGCTGCCGGAATCATTGTGCCCGCAAAAAACAATTCCCGGGTATTCCATGCCACCCACAATACCGGCCACATTGGTAGCAACAGGATAGGGAAATTCAAACCATTTGTTTGAGTTATATTCAATAGAACCTTTTACCATTTCAGTTGAACGCTGCCATCCATTTTTCTTTATGCTTTCAACAGGATACACACTGGCGGCGATTGCTTTTTTTCCACCGGGTAAGTTCATTCTGGCTGCATCCCATACAAAGGCCCTGGATGCGGCCCAGGCAACATCCCTTGTATTCTGGATTTTAAATTTCCAGGTACAGCTAGCCTTATCCGGCCGTGAATTTTTATTATTTACTTCTTTCTCATTTCTTATCATCACTGTTTTATCACTATTCTTTGCCTGGTTCCATCTGCTCATCTGTTCAGGCGTCAAACAATCCTGTGCATTTTGCAATTCACCTGACCCCACTACTATTAAATCCGCAGGAGCAGTAATTGTATATTCAATATCGCCGTACTCAAGATAAAATTCGCCAGCGCCTAAATAAGGCAATGTATTCCATCCCTGTATATCATCGAACACGCACATCCGCGGAAACCATTGACCAATTTCATAAATCCATCCATTTTTTGTTTTTAATCTTCCCATCCTGTCTGTCCCATATTCAGGAACATCAAACTGGTAGTTGATCTTTAGTTTTGTAATTCCTCCAGCTGCTTTTAATGTTCCATTCAGCCATACCTGCAGGCGTGTATCAGTTAAAATATATTTAGGCATATATGATTTGCCATTTTCATCAACGGAAATTGATTTTATCACGTCACCTTCAGTAAATTTTTCATTGGCCCACCGGCCACCTGTTTGAGTAGTAGTAGCCGATGCACGGGAATCACTGCGATAAATATTCTGATCTACCTGCAGCCACAAAAAATTTAAGTTGTCAGGACTATTATTTGTATAAGTAATTTCAACTTCACTGGTTACACGATGCATGCCTGTATCCAGTGTGCAATTGATTTTATAATCAGCACGATTTTGCCAGTATTTTGAACCCGGTTCGCCACTGGC
>Ga0137463_1000637_pt1 | contig 11644 bp, 8 predicted proteins | sample EasRivERMGT800_2_FD_102333 | JGI IMG/M metagenome (GOLD analysis project Ga0137463, IMG submission 102333) | Soil microbial communities from meander-bound floodplain in the East River, Colorado, USA - East River MetaG ERMGT800_2 | ecosystem: Environmental > Terrestrial > Soil > Floodplain ...
CGTTACGGCCAGCAAAGGAAAGTCCATTATAGGTTGCAGAAGCAGATGGCGTCAAACGCAAATAAGAACTTTACCTACGATTACAAGATCTGCTGATGATTATTTGCGTTTGACGCCATCTGCTTCTGCAACCTATAATGGACTTTCCTTTGCTGGCCGTAACGGGCAGTATAATAATTTTTCATTGGACGGAGCGGTGTTTAATAATCCATTTGGGCTTGATGCTCCTACACCTGGCGGGCAAACCAATGCGCAACCCATTTCGCTGGACGCCATTGAACAGATCCAGGTAAATCTTGCTCCGTATGATGTAACGCAAGCCGGTTTTACCGGTGCCGGCATAAATACAGTAACAAAATCAGGCAATAACAATTTTTCCGGAACAGCTTATATTTTTTATCGCAATCAATCTATGACAGGTAAAAAAGTTTCAAAAAACAAACTGGTAGTTCCTGATTTGAGTCAATTGCAAACAGGCTTTGCCCTGGGTGGCGCACTTAAAAAAAATAAATTGTTTTATTTTTTAAGTTTTGAAACTGAACAGCGTAGTGATGAAGCCAGCAGTTATGTAGCCCAAAATGCTTCTAATGTCGGAAAAACAAATACATCCAGGGTGCTGGAATCAGACCTGCAGGCTGTCAGTAGTATTTTAAAAACAAGATTCAATTATGATACCGGTCCTTACCAGGGTTTCACTCATGATCAGACAAATTATAAATGGCTGGCTAAAATAGACTGGAATATAAGTTCTGTTCATAAACTTGCCTTTACTTACAATGGGCTCGATGCGTCAAAAGATAAACCTGCACATCCCAGTGCTATTGGTCGCCGCGGTCCTGATTTTACTACTCTTCAATTTCAGAATTCCGGCTATCAAATCGTAAACAAGCTGAATTCTTTTGGCGCCGAGTTAAAATCAAATTTCAAAAGCGGGAATGCCAATAAACTGAGAGTAGTGTACACCACTTTTCGTGATAAGCGCAATCCATTCTCCACACCTTTTCCTGTAATAAACATTTCAAAAAACGGGGTTCGTTATATTGTTGCCGGCCATGAGCCTTTTTCTATCCACAACCGGCTAAACCAGGATGCTTTCCAGGCAACCAATGATTTCAACGCATACTTTAAAAACCATACTCTGACAGCAGGTGCTTCTTTTGAATCTTTCAAATTTGGAAATTCTTTTAACCTGACTGGTTATGGTCCAACACTATTTTTTGATGGAGATATTAAGACATTTAAAGACAGTGTACCGGTAGGCGGCGCCTATGTTTTTGGAGCGTACCCATTAGATGTAGATGTTAACGCAGCCAAAGCAGCCGCGGCAGCCGATAAATGGACATGGTACTATTTAACAGTAGGGCAACTTTCTGCCTATATACAGGATGAATGGCAGGCAAGCAATAAATTCAGGCTTACATATGGCGTTCGTATGGATATGCCGGTTTATTTCAAAGACAAATTTAAATTCGTAGCCCCTGACGGCAAAAGCAGTTCACCCACGGTGCCTAACAATGATCCGTTGGTGTTGTTTGATAAAGATGGAAAGCCGATCAGCAATGGCGTTGGCAAAGACCTCGACAATACGCGTTTACCTACTAAAACACCATTGATATCACCACGTATCGGTTTTAACTGGGATGCAAAAGGAGATAAAACTCTGCAGGTTCGTGGAGGCTCCGGGTTATTTACAGGTCGTTTTCCATTTGTATGGTTGGGCAATCACATCGGCAACCCATTCAGTTTCTTTTACAATGTCACAGATAAAAACTTTAAATGGCCCCAGGTTTGGCGCTCAAACATAGGCACTGATTTCAAAATTCCGTATGGCACAATATTCACCGTTGACATCGCTTATACAAAGGATGTTAATGCTATGATGGTTCGTAATTATAAATTAGGTACACCAACAGGAACATTAAACTCAGGTACCGGTGATAAACGCAGTGTTTACCTTCCGGCTAACCAGGGATCTGCTAATACATATGTGTTTACCAACACAAAAAAGGGCTATCAATTTAATTTGTCATTACAGGCACAACAAAATTTTTCCAATGGCTTATTTCTGATGGGTGCTTATAATTACCTGGTTTCAAAGGATGCAAGTTCTATCTCGGCTGAAATTTCCAGCGATGCATTTGATCGCAATCCCATCCTGAATAATGCCAATAAAGCCATTGAATCAAATTCATTGTATGGCAATAAACATCGTTTTATTGCTGCTGCTTCTAAAGAATTTAATTATGGGCAAGATAAAAGATGGGGAACCACGATCTCATTATTTAGCTCATGGACATCGGGCAACCGTTTTGCCTATGTTTACGGTGGAGATATTAATAACGATGGCACCAGCACCAATGACTTGTTATATGTTCCTGCAAATGCCGAAATTGACAATATGAATTTTACACCACTTACTGATATTTTTGGTAACCTGCAAAGCGCCGCTGTACAACGCCAGACCTTTAAAAATTTCATTGCCCAGGATGAATATCTGAATAGAAGAAGGGGTCAGTACACAGCAAAATATGGGGGAGAAACTCCGTGGTACAGTCAGCTGGATCTGCGCATTTTGCAGGATTTCAAAATTAATCCAAAGAAAAAACAAACGATCCAGTTTAGCCTTGATTTTGTGAACCTGGGTAATTTGATCAGCAGCAAGTGGGGCGTAAGAAAATATGCCACTACTTCCGGATATTATCAACCGCTTTCAGTTTCGTATAACAACAATAACCCTGCATATCAATTTGATCCAACACTGTATTCAACGTTTGTAAAAAGCCCGGATTTAGAATCCCGCTGGCAAATGCAGGTTGGTTTGCGTTATATTTTCTAAAAGAAAAATTTAGATCAGCCCGGCGTTTTCATGCAAAACGCCGGGCTGATTATTTTGGGCAAAACAGCAGGTCTTGTTCAGCTCTACGATCCGTTTGTACCGATGAAATCTGATTACCATTAGTTCTTATCTTCAGCAAAAACCTGAAAACTTCTATTCAATGTTTAAATGCTTATGTTATCTGGTCGTTCTTCTTTCTTCCATCAGTGGCTGTTCACAGCATTTATTTATTCCTTTCCAGGATAAACATATTTCCTACCAGGGAAGAATTGCTTTTAGAAAAGACGCCGCGGAATTGAGCTGGCCGGGAACTTCTGTTACAATAAATTTCCAGGGAACGAGCATTTCAGCCCAGGTTAAAGACGGTGATACTTCCAATTACTATAATGTCATTATAGACAACGACAGTATTTACAAAATCCATTTTGATACTTTCAAACAAACATACTCACTGGCCTCTCACCTGCCCAATGGCAAACATTCTATTCAATTATTTAAACGGACCGAGTGGGACAAGGGAAAGACCTGGTTTTATGGTTTTGAATCCGATGAAAAAATTAAATTATTGGAGCCGGCGAAACTTCCAAAAAGAAAAATTGAATTTTATGGAAATTCAATTACATGCGGTTATGCCATTGAGGATACTGTCAACGATTCGTATGTGGGTTACTATGAAAATTGCTATGATGCCTATGCTGCAATAACCGCAAGATATTTTAATGCTCAATATAATTTAATAGCAAAAAGCGGCATTGGGATTACGATTAGTTGGTTCCCCTTGCTGATGACCGAAATGTATGATCGCTTAGACCCTACAGATCCGGGAAGTAAATGGGATTTTTCAAAATATGCTCCCGATGTTGTAGTAATTAATTTGTTGCAAAACGATTGCTGGCTGGTGAATAAACCCGATTATGAGCAATTTAAAAACAGGTTTGGGAAAACGGCACCAGGTGAAGAATACATTGTCCAGGCGTACAAAAATTTTGTACAAAGCATCAGGAACAAATATCCAAAATCACAGATCATTTGCATGTTAGGCAATATGGATATAACCAGGAAAGGTTCGCCATGGCCGGGGTATGTACAAAAAGCAATAGCACTGTTGAATGATAAGAAAATATTTGGTTTTTTTGTTCCATATAAGGAAACACCGGGACATCCAAAAGCAGAAGAACAAAAAAGGCTGGCGCAGAGCCTGATCCAATTTATTAATGAGAATATTAAATGGTAAAAATTTGCTCAGCAGGTTCCATCGGTAAGCCTTTTGTTTATGTGAACCGGTCAAGTACTGAACAATAGATGACCTAATTTTAACCATCAATTTAAAATCCTCAGTATGGCGTATAATGAAAAATTAACCAACCGTGTCAGAGAAGCACTGGCTGATATTCCAGATGTGGAAGAAAAAAAAATGTTTAGTGGAATAACCTTCATGGTGAATGGAAAAATGTGCATCAGCGTAGGTAATGATAGAATAATGTGCCGCATTGATCCTTCGATTCATGAAAAAGCAATTGAAAGAAAAGGTTGTCGTACCGTGACTATGAAAGGAAGGGAATACAAGGGATATGTGTATGTAAGCGAAGAAGGAATAAAAACGAAAAAAGATTTTGATTATTGGGTTAGTCTTGCCCTTGACTTTAATAAATGGGCAAAGGCTTCAAAGCCTGCCCGTAAATCAGCAACAAAAACAAAACCGCCTGGAAAAAAGAAAAAATAACCCGGGTATCCTATAGTATGACTTATCAAATTAACTCCTAGTGTTATGTTAAGTATAATAATGCTTATAAATTTTGCCACAGAAGCACTGAAACACAGAGATCAGATAATCAATAATTCAGTGTTTCTGTGTCTCAGTGGCATCAAACTACATTTTAACCTAGCACTAGCTTAAATTTATTCTAACTCCCGATTATGGACCATCGCTTGTTTTTCACCCTGCCGGCTTTTTTTGCCATTCTCTCATGTAACAGCGTTTCAAACACAAAAACTCCTGACATGAAGTATAAAACCATTGGAACTATTGAGCGAATGGATCCTTCTCTTGACAGTGTCCTTTCACCCGATGCAAAAGCTGAAATCATAGCAGAAGGTTTTGATTGGAGTGAAGGGCCTTTATGGATAGAATCCGAAAAAATGCTGTTGTTCTCCGATGTCCCCGCCAATATCATTTATAAATGGACGGAAGAAAAAGGAAAAGAAATTTATTTAACACCATCCGGATATACTGATTCAACAAAGCGCTCTGGCGAAATGGGCTCCAATGGTTTGCTGCTTGACCCAAATGGCAAGCTTGTAATTTGTCAGCACGGCAACAGGCAAATGGCAAGGATGGATGCCGCGCTTCCTGAACCAAGACCTTTGTTCATTTCTATTGCAAATAATTATAAAGAAAAGAAATTCAACAGTCCTAATGATGCGGTTTATAACAGCAATGGTGAATTATTTTTTACTGATCCGCCTTATGGTCTTGAAAAACTAATGGATGATCCGAAAAAAGAAATACCGTTCCAGGGAGTGTTCAAAGTCAAAAAGAATGGAGAAATAATTTTGCTCACTGATTCTCTTACCCGCCCTAATGGCATTGCTTTTCTGCCCGGGGAAAAAACATTGATCGTTGCCAATTCTGATCCCGAAAAACCTTTCTGGTATGCATTTGATCTAACAGCAAATGATTCACTTATCAATGGAAGAATATTTCACAGCGCTGCCGGTACTGATTCCTCGGAAAAAGGTTTACCCGATGGATTGAAAATTGATAAAAACGGAAATGTTTTTGCCACAGGACCCGGTGGCTTGTGGATTTTTAATAAAGAAGGCAAATTATTGGGTAAAATAAAATTTACAGAAGCTACTTCCAATTGTGCGTTCTCATCTGATGAAAAGACCTTGTTTATCACAAATGATATGTACGTGCTGAGAATAAAGATGCGATAAGAAGAGTTGAGAAGGCCCCAGAAGCACCTCTTAGCCATATCAAATTCCGTATCAGTGATTCCATCTGCAACAATTTTATGCCGAACTTTAATATCCACCATAATGCAGCCAAGTTCATCAATCTCCTTCCTCTCTTGTAAGTATTCCGCGTAAGCCAAAGCGAAACCCTGTAACAGGTCTTCTGTCTTGCTCAAATCCACGGATAAAATCAATACGAAAAACTTTAAAAATATTTTCAAGACCAACAAATGCTTCAGCGTAATTATTTTTTTTGTTTACATAAAAAGCATTCGTGCCTCCCACAAGGTGCCAGTTAAGTTTTCGAAATAAAGGAATTTTATTGGTGAGAAAACCATTGAAATGATGTTCGGCATGCAATGTTGAATACAAACTTTCTGTATTGCTGTATTTATAATAAGGCGCTAACTGAAAGCTGTTGAGATAGGATGCCGCCCTGATAAGTTGGTTGCCATTGAAATGTGTATAGTCAGGAATATCGACACTGTCACGATTCAAAAAACCACCGACGGTAATGGCATAATTGAAAAGACCTGTTAATTTCAGGTTGATCCCACCTGTAATACCAAATTGCCATTTATCGTATTTGATGTCGCTCTTAAAAACATTTTGAATACCCTTTGTATAATTAAAAGAAAAATGCGGATACTTCGAACCGATGCTGAACTTCCTTCCAGGTAATTCAACATATTTATTACCGGGTTGCCATCCAACTGCAACTGTTGCAATAAGGGCCTGGTGGCGTTTGAGATTTGATGTGGATAATTCTGTCGGATAATTTGGCGTGTAGGTAATATTTTCCCTGTCTCTCCATTTATAATCAGTTGTATTATCCAAAGGCATCCTGTCCTGGTATTGCAAACTTATTGAGGTATTAAGACCTTCATCCAAATTTCTTGAATAACTGATGCGGCCAAACCATGCCTCATAGATCTTCATATAATTTTTTTCCCATTCCAGTGAGGCGAAAGTATTGTCCCGTGGCCGCACCGGCGAAGCATTATTAAATTGAAAAACTCTTTTGCCACCTGTTATATTAAATTCATTGAAATATTTTTTCTCAAAATTATAGGTAGCGGAAAGGGAAGCATTAAAAAAATGATTACTGAAACCATATCGAACAACAGGACTTATAAAAATACTTTTACGGCTAAGTAAAGTAGTATCCAAACGTTTTGAATAGCGACCACTGAAGTTTACTACCAGTCCTTCAACCGTATTGAAGTTTACTGAATTCAGCAATGAAGTGAAAGAATATGATGATCTTGATTTTTGCCTGTTGATAGTGTAACCTGAAACAATCAGTTTCATGGCTGTTATCTTGTTACGTTTCCTGTCGATGGAGTCAAGATATTTTGGGCCTTTCTTTACCTGTTCAAGACTATCTTTCCTTTTATAATCCGTCGCTTCTTCCTGTTGCAGTGGGATGGGTCTTATCTTTTCCCAATAGGTTTCAGTTTTTTTGTTTGAACTATCCTCGTATTTCAATACTGTGCTGCCGAAAAAGTTTTTCTCAAACTTAGGATCAATATTAAATTTTGAATACACATTTACAAAACTGCCATAGGCATCAAAGCCAAATATTTTTATAGCAGGATAAATGACCTGGCTTTTGATGACCCACACATCTTTATCGTAAGGAATATACAATTGATCAAGTTTCAATGTATCCACCAGTTCCATCTGCGATTCTTTTGTGAGTTGCAGTTGTACGGAATGTATGCGCCATTCATCAATTACAATATTTATGTAGCCGGAAAATAAAGGCTCGTATTTCCTTTTTGGGCTCACTTTAATATGGCCTATCTCTTTTCCATCTTCAAAAAAACTGCCTTCAAATTTGTAGCGGTAATAATTCAATGCATTACCGGAAATAGGAGAAATAAACCCTCTTGGATTTAAATTGTTACCGATACGAATATTGTTATCGTAGAATGAATATATCTCCGGGGCACTCAGGCCATAGCCATCACTCTGTCCGCTTACTTTTGTTGAAAGAACTTCAACCTTTCGTTTATCCGGCTTTTGTACAGAGTAAGTAGCAATCGTCTCTGACAAATAAATTATTTTCTTTTTACTTGTATCGGCATCTTCGAAATCAACTTTCTCTCCCATAAATTTTTTGGGGAAATCCCGGAGTTTCAGTTGCCCTTTTGTATAAACCTCGCATTGAAAACTTGACAACTGCTGCTGGTAATAATTTCTTCTCTTTATGGTTTGCCGGATGATCTCATAAGCAGGGTCTTCTTCTTTTTTTACAATCACTTCGCCAAGAGTTAATTGTTGTAACTGTAATTGGAAATTCACAGTGATGTTTTCATTGAATACAGTCACTTCTTTTTCTTCACGTCTATAACCTACATACTGGCAGGCAAGAGTATAATTGCCGGGTTCGAGATTCAGAAAATATTTTCCTTCGTTGTTAGCAGTTGTGCCGCGGGTTGTTCCTTTAACAAGGATAGAAGCAAAAGGAAGTACCTGGCCCTTGTCATCTGTAACTGTTCCGGAAATTTTTCCTGCAAAAGAATTAAGCGCTAAAAAAAATAATGAAAGGATAAGTAAAGTTTGTCTCATAACAGTTGATGAGACGAAAATAAGTTTTGAAATGTTATGAAAATTAAAAAACGATTTTATTATTTCTTGCCTCTCAGGAAACTTGCACTCATTGCAGCTACACCACCAACCAATGCACCAATAATAGCAGTAACAAGAATCAACAAAAAAGACGAGCCGCCGAGAGGAAAAATCTCAGCTATTTTTTTGGAGAGAATCCCCTGGTTCTTAATATCAATCGACCAGGCAAGGAGGGCCCATAAAATAAACACACCTAAAAAACCGGAGAGAAAGGCTTTTCCACTTCTCATCGGTATTAATAAGGCAGAAATAAATGCTGCAAGCGCAATACTCCACCAGGGAAAGTACAAACCTCCGGCAAAGGAGAGAAGTGCAGTTAGGATGATCGCAACAATCAACTTCATAAATTTTTAATTAATGCTCAATATTCAATTCTCTATTTCCAATATTCGTTTGCCAATTGCCTATTGCCTATTTCGTACTAAAATTCATCGTCCACTTCAACTTCTTATCGCTCGTTTCACTTCGTTTCATCATCCATAATAGATAGTACTGTCCTCTTGCCCAGCTATCAACAAAATTGTCATAAAATTTACTGCCGGGATTTCCGCTTTGTCCCCCGGGATAGACGCCATAGGCTTCCGTTGTTTCAGTCAACTGAACAATCATTCTCCAACTGGGACCGTGCGTAACCGTCGTAGCATTGATTACATCTCCATTGCCACCCACAGGAATCGGTCTTGAAAATGGCAGCAGGCTGGCACGCAACAAATGATAAATTCTTGGTGATTTATGTTTCGTCCATTCAAGCGTACCTGCCTTATCCTCTTTCGCTAATTGAACAGATGCTTTCGCAAAAGCCATCGTTACAACATCATACAAGCTTTCCTTCTGCGGCGTGTTAACGTTATCAATATATTTAAATGCAGAATCTTTCAACAATGCTTCCAGCAAGGTTTGCTGATTGGGCACAACGACGGCCGGTTGAACTTTCATTAATTCATCCTTCCATACTTCTACAGCAAGACTATCCCACCACAATTGATAAACAGTTTGCCCTTTTGAATCCGGTGCCGCTTTCAAATCCCAATTCCTGACTATATCGAGATATTTTTTTGCATCGCTGGTTAGATCATTTTCTCTCAGGTATTTAAATAATAATGGCCTTGCATCTTCAGCAGTTACATTGAAATAATCATTTTGCAGTTTCTTCATATCATCAACGGTTACCTGCTCCATATTCTGCAAATGGTGGTTTATGGAAATGGCTCTTGCATTAATATAATTTCCCGGAATAAAATAAGAATAAGCAGAATCAACGGGCCGTTGGTTTGCACTCACCAAAAAACCCTGTGGAGGATTTATCGCATGTGGGTTTTCATATTGAGGAATAAATCCTTGCCACATATAACTGCTATCTTCCCCCGGCATTACCATCATTCCTTGTCCAAACCAACGCGCTGGGAATTTTGCCTGTTGCCAGATGGCGATATCACCTGTCTTCGATGCGAATACAAAATTTTGTCCGGGACAGGCGTAGGTCTTAATCGCATCTGAATAATCATCATAAGTTTTTGCACGGTTGAGTTTATAAAATGTCAGTCCTTCATTACTGGGATCATGCGCTGCCCAGCGGCAGGCAATGGCCTTATCTTTTGATAAGGTATCAGGAAAACTTTTGTCAAACATCACAGGTCCAAAAAAGGTATAAGCGACCGTATCATACACATCATCTGCTCCCCTCACCTTTATGGTATCTACATGTAATTGTGTGCTTAGCCATTGATTATTGAACCAATATTGTTTCTTAGTGTCATCCTTAAATTTTATTTCGTAAAAATCTTTTACATCCCGCTGTGCATTGGTAACTCCCCAGGCAATATTGTCATTAAACCCGATAATTACATTTGGCGAGCCTGGAAAAGTAGCCCCATACACATTTACATCAGGCGAATTTAATTGCATCTCGTACCAGATGGAAGGAAAGGTCAGATCGAGGTGGGGATCATTACAAAGAATGGGTGCACCGCTTTTTGTTTTTATTCCTGCAACGGCCCAGTTATTACTTCCATTATCAGGATCCTGTTTTATAATTTCCGCCACACTTATGGTGTCTTTTTTTCCAAAATAAACTGAGTCGGCGGATGCAGGTTTTACAGGAATAATCCCGGGCGGGTCAAACTTTGTTCCTGCCGGAATTATCGGGATAAGTGAATCGGGTACTTCCGGGTATAAAATTTTGAATTCTGAAAAAGGAATAAATGATTTTTCATTTGTCAGCTCAAGATCATCTACACTGCCGGCAAGTGTTCGGCTCATTTGTTTTAAGAACAAAGCAATTTTTAAGTTGCTCCATTTTTCGGGTTTATAATCGAGCAATTTATATTCAACAGGCAGTTGTGCCTCCTTCAAACTTTCTATATAAGCATTTATCCCTGCCGTGTATGCGTCACACGTTGCTTTGCTCAAGGGGTCAGCTTCAAATTCCTTCAACGAATTTTCCGCGGCATACACCATTCCGCTTCTTCTTGTTTCCCGATCCACTTTTATTATTGCCGGATTATTTCCAATAATCTCACTCAACCTTCCAGCTGCATACATGGTTTGCAACTCCATCTGGAACAAACGAAATTTTGCATGCAGATAACCCTGGACAAAATAAAGGTCTTCATTATTATCAGCAAACACATGAGGCACCAATCTCTCATCAAAATACACATTCACCTTCCCTTTCATATCCGGAAATTCCAGATCGGCATTAAAATCTGCGTTAGCTGACTCGGCATTTTGCCAGAAGCCATGCTGCGGGCTTAAAAATTTTCCCAGCGGCGGAATCGAGCCCCATTTTTTATTCAGGAGAAATATAAGAACAAGAGTTCCAATCGCAGAAATAATGAAAGGAATAATTCTCATAAACAGTTAATAAGAAGGAAAGATAAAAAAGAACATGGAATTGAAAGAAGATTTTTACCAGTTGGGGTTTTATTATTTACCGGGCTGTATTACTACTATTAGGCTTTTGTTGCGTCGCACTCTTGTGCGTTTTGTTCGCAATGCAACAATACTTTGGAGTTTTTTGATTGTTCCATAGGAACATGTCATGGGTAAAAAATCTAACAACTGCAGCAACGTTCCATCGGAACGTTTCGTACTATTATTGATTCGAATACAAACACCAAGCGTTCCTACGGAACGCTCCGATCATCATACATATTTTCCTACCCATGAGGTGTTCCGATGGAACACAAAGAATGCTTTCCTTGTCCCATAGGGACA
>Ga0137463_1000638_pt1 | contig 11641 bp, 13 predicted proteins | sample EasRivERMGT800_2_FD_102333 | JGI IMG/M metagenome (GOLD analysis project Ga0137463, IMG submission 102333) | Soil microbial communities from meander-bound floodplain in the East River, Colorado, USA - East River MetaG ERMGT800_2 | ecosystem: Environmental > Terrestrial > Soil > Floodplain ...
AGGCGCGGTAGCCTTCAGAACCTCTGGAAGATCCGCTGCAGCTCGGCGGGGTCCCGGGTCGTCGTCAGGGCCAGCATCAGCAGGATCCTCGCCTTCTGCGGCGTGAGGTTGTCTCCCCAGATGAGAGGTCTGGCTTCGCTCGCGCGGGTATCGGTGACGCGGCCCATTCCGCCGCGGTGGGTCATCACCACGGGAATCCCCTTGGCCGCCACTCGCTTCACCGCCTGGTCCATGGCCGGAGTGCCCGAGCCGGTCGGAAATCCAGCGATCACGAGGCCTTCGGCTTGGCCCTGCGCCACGGCCGCGTCGATGAGCGCGCCATCTGCGCCCGCGTAGGTATAGATGATGTCGACCCGGGGCAGCTTCTGCAGCCGCTGGACGTCGAAGGGCGCGGCCGTGGTGTGCTGCTTCAGCGGCGCGCGATAGAAAGTGACCCTATCCTCGTCGACGAAGCCCAGGGGACCGAAGTCCCGGCTGGTATAGGTCTCCACGCGATAGCTGATGGTCTTGGTCACGTCGCGCGCCGCGTTGATGACGTCGTTGGTGACGATCAGCGCGCCTTTGCCTCTGGCCTCGTCGCTTACGGCGACCCGGACTGCCTGCAGGAAGTTCTTCGGGCTGTCCGAGCTGAGCGTCGTGAATTGCCGCTGAGCGGCGGTGAGCACCACCGGCTTGTCGCTCTTCACCGTCAGGCTCAGGAAGTAGCCGGTCTCCTCCACCGTATTCGATCCGTGGGTCACCACCACGCCTCTGACCTCGGGTTCCCTGGAGAGGATCTCGTTGATCCGCCTGGCGAGCGTAAGCCAGTTCTCCACCGTGATGCTGCTGCTGCCGACCCGGATGACCTCTTCCACCTCCAACCGCGCGACCTTCTTGAGCGCCGGGATCGCGTCGATGACTTCACCCGCGTGGAGGCGGCCCGACGGCGTGTTGGCGATGGTGCCGCCGGTCGCGACCACCTTCACCAGGGGCAGCTTGTCCTGGGCGTGCGCCGCGCTCACGGCGAGGGCAAGCACCATCGGTGCGGCAAAGCGCACCGCTACCCCCAGGCCCGGTTGTCCACCGTGTTCTCGTACGTCGCGCCCGGCGGAACCAGGGCCCAGTCCAGCGTCCACTGGTAGGTGTGGTCGAACCGTTCGCGGGTATACGGCACGGGCGGCGCGTTCAGGATCCGCGAGAGCTTGACATCCTTGAGCTCGAGCAGTCCTCCGGCCTCCTCGACCAGGTAGTGCGCATAGCGTTCCGGATTCTTCTGTATCGCCCTGGAAGCCTCGGCCTCCGCCATGAACATTTTCGCCAGCGTCGGGCCGTCCAACTCGTCGCCGGCGGCCTCGCTACGGGTCGAATGCGACTCCATGAGAACGCGCAGGCCGCGCTTCTCCGCGACGCTGATCCAAGGCTCCATCAGGCTCACCGCCGCGACTTCGCCCCTGCTCACAGCTTCCAGCCGCTCCTTCATCGTTCCGGCGAAAGTGGTGTTGATCTGATCGCGCTTGAGGAAGCCTTCGAGCAGCTTCAGGGTGGTGAAATGCGAACCGTTGTAGGGACTCACGCCGATCGGCTTCCCCTTCAGCTGCTCGGGCTCGTAGATGCCGGACTTCGGATCGGTGACGATCGCAAAGGTCGACATCGCAGAGCCCAGGGCAACGATCTTCGCAGGACGGTGGCCGGCGGTGACGTTGGACTCGACCGCGCGCTTCATCACCCCCCACTCGCACATGCGGAACTGGTCGCAGGCGCCCTGATCGTACAGCGCCTCCATGGTGCGGTCGAAAACATTGGGGCGCAGCGCCTGGTGATCCGAGTCCTTCTGGCCCGAACCCGGCGTCTTGATGATCTCCACGTCGAGCCCCTGATCCCTGAAGAAACCTTCGTCACGGGCAACGAGCAGGGGCAGGTCGTGGATGGCGTTCATCATCGACGCCTTCACTTTTTTCAATGACGCGGTCATGGCAGGCTCCTCCTTCAGTTCCAGGCGCGGTTGTCGACGGTGTTCTCGCAAGTGGCCCCAAGCTTCCGTCTGTATTCGGTGCGAATCGCTGGCGATGTTCCCCTTGATGCACCTGGCTGTCAACGGTGGAGCGAGTCACGCAACCAGGCTCAGCGTACCCCGCGCGAACAGTTCTTCCACCCCGACGGGGCGCGTGATGATCCCCTGCTCGAGCGCCGACTGGATGACTTCTTCCAGCGTCTTGCGATTCGGCGCGATGCCGTAAGGGAGCGGATCCTTGCCCGTGATCTCAAGCACCCGCCGGTGCACTTCGTCGACCGGGGTCGGCTTCTCGATCTTGCCGGCCCTGAGCCGCTCGACGTAGAGACGCTTCGCCTCGGCAAAGGCGTTGAAGATCTCCGGCGCCAGATCCGGATGCGCATCGAGGAGATCGTCTTTCACCACCACGGTGTGATTGATCGGGTAGTGGCCGAGCCGACGCAGCGCGTCGAATCCGGCTTCCCTGGCATCGGCAATGAGCGGCTTCACGTCCGGGTGCTCCACCTCGACGCCGATGGCAGCAACGAGTTCGCCCGAGGCGACCATCTCCGCCATTTTCCTGCCCTTCTCGATGGGCACCACGTTCGACGGGGGCCGGTACTCGGCCACGTGCTCGTCGCCCGAGAGCACCCAGGTGATTTTCTTCAGATCGACGCCGTACTGATGCTGGAGAATGCTGCGCGCCCACAGTCCCGTGGTGACGGTGTAGCCGCGGTTGACGCCGACTTTCTTCCCTTCCAGGTCCTTCGGACTCCTGATGCCGGCCTTGGTATTGACCAGCACTGCGCCGTGGTGAAAGGCCCTCACCAGAAAAACCGGCAGCGCGGTCATGCGCTTTCCGTGAGCGCGCGCGCAGATGTAGGTGGTGAGCGCCATCTCGCAGATGTCGAACTCCAGGCCGCGCACCATGCGGCGAAACGCGTCGATGAGCGGGTTCACCTCCTCGAAGTCGAACGCGAAGCCGCGCGGCTTCACGCCGGCGTCCTTGAGCGCCTGGTTGTTGCCTTGCGTGCGAGTGACGGTCTTCAGCTTCAGTTCGGCCATGAGGATGCTCTGCTCCCGGTGACTGGTGTTCTGAGTTGCCGCAAACAATCACCGGGGCCTCGGAAACGCCCGAGGCCCCGGGCTATTGCTGCGGGCGCGCGGAATGCGCCGTCGGCGCGGGCTACAGCGACCTGATCTGCACCTTGCGCCACTTGATGACGCCGCCGCGGGCGTCTTTGGGGCCGCTGCCATACTGGAGCGCGAACGGTCCTTGCGCAAACTTGCCGTCCTGGACACTGGCGGTCTGGACCCCGTTCAGCACCACGGTGAGCTGCGGGCCCCTGGCGGTGATCTCGTACGTATTCCATTTGCCACCGGCTTTGAGCACGGTGGAAACTTTTGCCACGTTGACGATCCCCCCGGTGCCGTAGGACGGATCCGGGCGCTGGTCGTAGATATTCACTTCATAGGCGCTATCGGCGCCGACTTTCTTTGGATCTGAAACGCGCAGGAAAATGCCGCTGTTCGTGGTGGTATCAGCCCAGAACTCGGCCCGGATCTCGAAGTCCTTGTAGGAATTCTTCGTGACGAGGTAGCCACCCTTGCCGTTGTCGGCGACGATGGCGCCGTCCTCGGCTCTCCAGTTGGCGTCGCCGATGGGGTTGAAGTTCTCGAGACCGGCGCTACCGTCTACGAGCGTGGTCCAGCCCGAGTCCGACCACGGCATGTACGAGCAGCCGACGACGCTGAACCCGACTACGAGCATTCCCATACTGATGACAGACAGGCGTTTCATTTTTATCTCCTCCTTGTTTTTGATGATGACGACGTCCCGGGGCAAAGATTGCGGCACACGGGCCCCGGCAGTCAAGAGAAGGCCGCGTTTCAGCAGCAGTCGTAGTCGAAACCCTCGGAGACGGCGAGCGAGTCCTTGAGCCAGGCGTAGGGAAGATCTTCGACAACCACCACCTCCAGCGGCTTGAACACCTTGAACTGGTGGCACCGTTCCCCGATCCAGAACGCCACAACGGTCTCCAGCGGCGGACAACCCGGCAGCGGGCAGGCGATTTCCGATACGGAGATCGCCGTCTCTTTCCCGAGCTTGAAGCGCTCGCGGGTCCACTGCGCCAGCCGCTCGACGGCATCGAGGCGTCCCGGGCCTTTTTCGAGTGAGCGGAACATGGCGCGAGCCTAGCAGAAGCCCCGCGGCCCGCGTGATGCGTGAGAAAATACGCTGCGGACTTTCTCACTCGAGGCAAGGCTTGCCGATGGCACACCCCGATCGTTTTCTGCTCGCCGGCGTCATGGGCTGGCCGGTCATGCATTCGCGCTCGCCGATGCTGCACAACTACTGGTTCAGGCAGCATGGCCTCAACGGAACCTACGTGCCGCTCGCGATCCGGCCCGAGGGCCTGGCCGCGGCGCTTCGCGCGCTGCATCCGCTGGGATTCGCCGGCTGCAACCTGACGATCCCGCACAAGCAGCAGGCGATGACGATCGTCGATTCGGTCGACGCGCTGGCGAAAGCCATCGGCGCGATCAGCTGCGTCGTGGCCGGTGCCGACGGCTCGCTCACCGGCACCAACAACGACTGCTACGGCTTCATCCACAATTTGAGGCAATCGCAGCCCGGCTGGCGCGCCGATGCCGGCCCGATCGCGGTGATCGGGGCGGGCGGAGGCTCGCGCGCGGTGTGCTACGGGCTCGCGCAGGAGGGCGCGAAGGAGATCCGCCTCATCAACCGCACTTTCGCTCGCGCCAAAGGCATCGCCGATGCATTCGGCGGCCCGATCCGCGCGCTGCCCTGGGAAGAACGCCACGACGCGATCGAGGGCGCGGCGATGGTCGTCAACACCACGAGCTGCGGCATGGTCGGCCAGCCCGCGCTCGACATCAGGCTCGACAAACTGCCGAAGACCACGCTCGCCGCCGACATCATCTACATACCGCTGGAAACGCCGTTTCTCGCCGCGGCGCGGCAGCGCGGGAACCCGACCGTCAACGGCCTGGGCATGCTGCTCCACCAGGGACGGCCGGCATGGAAGGCGTGGTTCGGCATCGAGCCCGAGGTGACGGCGGAGCTGAGAGCGATGGTCGAGAGCACGATATGAGCACGCGCAGGCACCCGCTTACGCTTTGACCGCCTGCTCCAGCAGCCATTTTCGAAACGCGGCGACCGCCGGGCGCTCGGCAATGACTTCCGGGCACACCAGGTAATACGCCGATTGCGGTTTCAGTTCCACCTTGAACGGCGCACACAGCCTTCCAGACTTGATATCGTCGTCCACCAGAGGTCTCAGCGCGAGCGCCACGCCAAGATTCTGCGACGCCGCCTCGAGCGACAGGATGTTCGAGGAGAAATGCGGCCCGCGGCTGCCGTCGATCCGGTCGGCGACGCCCGCAGCCTCCAGCCATTTCTGCCAGGCGTTGCCGTGGGCCACCAGGTCCATCGCGTCGTCGTGCAGGAGGACGTGGCGCGCCAGGTCGGCTGGCTGATCGAGCGGCGGATCGCCCCGCACCAGCTCGGGGCTCGCCACCGCCACGGTCGCGACGTCGAACAGGTGATCGGCGCGGTAGCCGGGATAGGTTCCGCCGCCCAGGTGGATCTCGACGCCGGACATGTCGTCCCTCAAGTCGAGATTTCCAACGAGAGCGGCGGAGTCGAGCGCACCGGCGTCGACCATCTTGCTCGATCCGAAGACGCGCAATTCGACACGCGGCTCGCGCTTCGCGAAATCGGCGAGGCGCGGCATCAGCCAGCGCGCGGTAAACACCGGCGGCGCCGTGATCAGCAGCTCGGTCTCTTCGGCACGCTCGCGGATCGTCTCCACCGCGGCAGCGAGCGACTCGAAGCCTTCGCGAAGCTTCGGCAGGCAGGCGCGCGCCGCCTCCGTGAGTTGCACGCCGCGTCCCGCGCGGCGGAACAGCTCGACGCCGAGATACTCCTCCAGGCTCTTGATCTGGTGGCTGACCGCTGCCTGGGTGATCGAGAGCTCGCTCGCCGCCCCCTTGAACGAGAGGTGGCGCGCGGCGGCCTCGAATACGCGGAGCGCATTCAGCGGGGGCAGGCGGTAAATCACGTGTTGGAGCAGGTCACGGGGCGGGATGAGATTTTCTCATGCGACGGATGAGAATTCATCGTTTGTTGTTGTGCCATCACGGGACTATCTTCCAATACGTGAAAGGAGCGAACATGAAAACCAAGACCGATTTTAGCTTTTACGAATTGGACGCGCTGGAACGCGCCGCACGCTCGGCCCGCTCGCGCGAAGTCGGGCGTCTGATCGTCGCCGGCCTGAACGCACTGGGGCGGTTTGCCAGGTTCGCCTTGTCGGCCCCGGGCCGGCTTGCCAGGTTCGCCGAAGCGGCCCCGCACAGGGAAATCAGTCATGCATAGCACGCTGCGTACACCGTTCTGGCGAGCGGCCTACCAATCCTTGCCTGAAACCGTGCGCCACCGCTACCTCGCCGGTATCGCGCGTGCGGAACGCTGGGAACTGGCGCTCAATGCGGCGGGCGACGCCCTGTCGCGAATGAAAATCATCGTGGCGAGGCTATTTAGTACGCCCGCCAAGCCACGCCCGGCGCACTGACCGTTTGCCTCGCCGTCCGCGCGACCTGAGGTCTCCTCCTCCTCCTCTGGCCCACTAGCGCGGGCGGCGAGCATCTATCGAAGGCGCGCTCACCCGAGCTTCGCGCGGAAGTGATCCCAGGTGCGCTTGAACAGGGCCGCGTTCCAGAGCTTCTCGCGACATAGCGCCAGTTCCTTCTCGTTGAACGAATACGGCGTGCCGATTTGCATCGCCATGTACTGCCGGTAGGCGTTCTCCTCCATGTAGTTGGCGAGCACGAAGGCTTCCATGATGTCCTTGCCGACGCTGACCGCGCCGTGCGACTTCATCATCGCCGCGGGCCGGTCGCCCAGCGTCTTCGCCAGCCGTTCCGCCATCGCCGGGTTGTTGATCGAGTTCGGCGAGTCGAGCACCGGCATCGGATAGACGAGCGACCCCTGCGCGTACACCGGCTGGTAGCTCGCGCCGGCCATGGTGAGGAAGGTCGACCACTTCGGGTGCGCGTGCACGACCGCCTTGACGTCGGGCCGTGCCTTGTAGATACCCACGTGCAGGTGGAACTCCAGCGGCGGCTTGCCCTTGCCCTCGACGACGTTGCCATCGAAATCTATGGTGCAGATGTCGTCGACCTTGAGCTGGCTGCGCTGGCACGAGCCGATATTGATCAGAACCCGGTTCTCGGCGATACGGATGCTCGCATGTCCGTTGTAGTCGATGATGTCCGAGCGCTCCAGCATGCGGATGCAGTCGACCAGTTGCTGCTTCTGCTCGGCGAGCGACGTGACCTCCTCGCGCTGCTTCAGTGCGGCCTCTGTCATGATTGCTCCTCCTCTCGTTTTCCGCGAACGGCTACCAGCCGGCCTGGTTGCGCACCTGGGTGCGCCACAGGTCCCAGGCGCGCATGCCGGCGGTCTGATTGATCACGTCGGCGAGCTTCCCTTCCTCGGCATCGAGCGCCGCGATGGGCGCCCCGCCGGCAAGCGCCGCCGTCCAGTGCTGGACGCGCGCATTCACCTCGGTGTATACGGCGCGGAACACCGCGGTCTGCAGCGTCGGCCCGCACGCGACGCTGCCGTGCGCGCGCATCAGCACCACGTCCTTCCCGCCCATGACCCTGGCGAGCGCGACGCCCTTCGCCCCGTTGCCGACCAGGAGATCGGTGGCCCCGAATCTTTCGCGGATGTCGAACACCGGGACGCCGGCGGCGAGGAAGGCGGCGTTGTGAAACATCGCGCGCATCGGCGCGTTCACCAGACCGAACGGAACCACCGAGGGCGAATGGCTGTGCACCACCGACATGACGTCGGGCCGGGCCTTGTAGATTTCGCCGTGGATGAAGCGCTCGAGGAAACTGCCGCGGCCGTTGGCGTTGCAGGGATTGCTGTCCAGGTCGTATTCGATCAGATCGTCCGGCGTCACCAGCGCCGGCGCGATCGAGCGCGCCATCAGGTAGCGGTCCGGCGCCGCCGGGTGGCGCAGCGAGACGTGGCCGAAGCCGTCGACCACGCCCTGCGCCACGAGGATGCGGCTCGCGGCGGCCAGGTCGGCGAGGCGCTCGGCCGCGACCGGGCCGCCGGATTTCGGGGTGTTGCCGTTCATGTCTTCTCCGTTGCGGATCTCAAATGATCACCTTGGTCATCACGCCTTTCGGAAAAATCTCCTCGGGCTTGAACTGGCGGTGGGCAATGCCCTGCTGAAACGTATACAGCGCCATCTGCTCCCAGGTCGGACGATTCTCCTCGATCCCGTAGGGAAAAGGATCGCCGCCGAACATGTCGCGCATGCGGCGCGCGTAGGTCGGAAGCCAGGCGAGCGGGTAGCGCGACACCGCCGGGTCGAGCAGGCGCTCGACGCTGCGGCGCTTGGATTCGAGAAACGCGTTGTAGAGATTGCGTGCTGCCCAGGGATGCTCCTCGACGATGCGCTTGCGCATCGCGATGATGTGCATGATCGGCCACACCCGGGTGCGCTGATAGTACTCCTCTTCCATGCCGAGATAATCCGGGTAAAGGCGCACCACGTCGGGATGGCTTTCGAGAAAGCAGGTCGGCGGACGCGCGATGATGGCGCAGTCGATCTCGTTCGCAGCGAGCAGCTCGGAGAGCGACTTGTCGGCGATGCGCGTGAGTTTCAGCCCGGCCGGAAGATTCAGCTCGACCTTCTCCTCGCGGCCGGGGGCGTTGGCCCCCGCCTGAACCCAGTGCACGTCGGCGAGCTTCACGCCCATGTCGTTGTGCATCCAGCCGCGCATGTACACCGCCGCCGAATGCGCCCATTCCGGCGAGCCGACCTTCCTGCCCTTCAAGTCCTGCACGGTCCGGATGCCGCTCTTCTTGTTGACGTAAAACGAACTGAAGCGGAACAGGCGCGAGCAGATCACGGGCAGCCCGATGATGTCGCTGTCGGGACGCGTCACCTGGGTCGCGAATTTCGCGAACGACAGCTCGGACAGGTCGAACTCGCGATTGGCGGTGAAACGCGCGAAGCATTCGTGGTGGCCGAGAGTCAGCCAGTTGTGTTCTATGCCCTCGGCCGTCACCGCGCCAAGCCGGAAATCGCGGAAGTGATCGTAATCGGTGGTGGCAATGGAGAGATGCAGTTTCGACACGCGCTGTTCCGGAGGTTTCGCAATGGCGATGATAACGGATTTGCCCGCCGTCAGGCCGCGTCGCGCTGTGCAGCTATCTCCCCTCGCTTCGGTAAGGGGACGACCGATGCCGGGTGCGGCTGGCCCCTCAAGGCAATGTCTGCCGGCCGGACAAAGGGGAGTGTTGCAGACTGTGTCTGCTAGAATGCCCCTGACTCACTCCCGGGGACAATATTCCACCGTGCGGCAGCGAATACAGAACGCGCTATCGCAGTTTCGGCTGGACAGCATTCGCGGCCAGATTCTTGTCTTTGCAATTCTCGCCGCGCTCATCCCGTCTCTCATCATTTCGCTCATCGCTTACGCGCAGAGCCGCCGCGCGCTCACCGAGAAGATTACGCAGGAGCTGGTGACCACGGGGTCGCAGGCCGGGCGGGAGGCCGACGTGTGGCTTAAGGAGCATCTGTACGACCTGCGCGTTTTCGCCAACTCGTCTGTGGTGTCCGAAACCGTGGCCCGCCCCGGCCAGCCGGGACGTCTTGTGGAGTACCTCAACTCGGTCCGTGCACGCTTCGCCGATTACGAAGAACTCCAGCTTGTCGATGCAAAAGCCGGGTTGGTTGCGAGCAGCGCGCGTCGCGCCGGTCCGGCGCGTTTGCCCGAGGGGTGGGCAAAAACGTTTGAGTCGTCGCGGAGCCTGGTCAGTGAACCGTACTGGGACGAGCGGGCGCAAAAAATGATCGTCGTTCTTGGCGTGCCGGTTCTGCAGGCCAACGGTCGAATTTCGGGAGCGCTTGTTGCGCGCACGAACTTTGCGGAACTCACGCAAGTCCTTCGTGTTTTCAGCGCTCGTTCGGTGGGACACGTATATCTGACGACTGCCCGGGGAACGCTGATCGCCGATTCGCGGAGTGGGCCTGCAGACCGGAAGACGAAGGAACTGGCGCCGGAAATCGCGAATCGATTGCTTGCGGCCGACGGCGGGGTCGTTGAGCACCGCGGTGTCGACGGAGTCGAAGTCCTGGGAAGCGCGCAACGTCTGTCACAGGCCGCCTGGCTTGCCGTGGCGGACATGCCCGTAGCCGATGCTTATCGTCAGGCGAACCGGTTGCGAAACGTGGCCTTTCTCGTCATCGGGATTCTCCTTGTCGTCATAGCTGTCGTTGCCTACTGGCTCGCGACGCTCATTGCGCGGCCACTCGGCCGCCTGACGGGCGCCGCGGCGCAGGTATCCGCGGGCGACCTGCCGGTAGGACTGCCCGAGGGTGGGGGCGGAGAAGTGGGGTACCTGACCCAGGTCTTCAATACCATGGTCGAAAGCCTGCGCAAGCACCACGACGAACTCGAACGTCTCTCGACGACCGATACCCTGACGGGATTGAGCAACCGGCGGCATTTGATGGATCTGTTATCGCATGAGATAGACCGCGCGAAGCGGGCCGGTCAGCCCTTCTCGATTCTCATGCTGGATGTCGATCATTTCAAGAACTACAACGACAGCCACGGTCACCAGGCCGGGGACGAGGTCCTCGCGCGCGTCGGCGCGGTGCTGCGCGATTCCATCCGTCCCTACGATTGTGCCGCGCGTTATGGCGGAGAGGAGTTTCTGGTAATGCTTTCGGCGACTTCGCTCGATCGCGCCCGGGAATCCGCGGAACGGATTCGGAAGCAGGCCCGGGCGGAGCAGTTCAAGGGCGGGTCAGTGACGCTCTCGATCGGGGTGGCCGAATATCCCTCGCATGGCGATACCGCGGAGGCGGTTATCGGTCAAGCGGATGCCGCGCTCTACGAAGCCAAGCGCGCCGGTCGGGATCGGGTTGTGTGCGCCGGCGCGAAGGGCAATAAGCAAAAGGCGGCGGCTTCCTAGCGGCTGGTGTCCGCACGCCGGACGACAAGCGAGCGCGAAATCCACCCTTCGTTTCCGGCATCGTTCGTCACCCGTACCCAGTCCCCGAGGTACGAAAGGCCGGACAAGGTGCTGCTCGATTCGGCAGGGAATGAAACTGCGAAGTTTGTACCCGGTCCACTGCGGACGTTGGCGCGTGCGCTGACACGCAGCTTGACCGGTACCGCGAATGGTATTTCCCCCGGACGCATGCTACCCAACCTCGCGACCATAAGCCGGTGGGCGCGCGCCGCCGCCTTTGCCTGATTGGCCAGGTAGAGCGCGCCAGCGAAATTTTGCCGCTTGAATTCAGCCGTGCTCTGTTGCATCAGCCGGAACGCCTGCCTGGACTCCGGTGATTCGCGGCCTGAGCTTGTGATCGATTGCAGCGCCACGTCTGCCTCCCCCATGCCAGAGGCAGCCTCCGCTCGACTGGCGAGCGATTGCAGTTTTCCCATGGCTCCAACGACTTCCTGCAAGGCTTCGTCGAGCCTGGCATTCAGACTGTCGATCACGGAATCACGCTCCATGAGCTGGAGGTCGAGTTGCGCCGCGCGGCGCTCAAGCTCCGCAGTCTGGACCCGGGGCTCGACGGCAGCTTGGGGCGTGGGAGGAGGCGGCGC
>Ga0137463_1000639_pt1 | contig 11640 bp, 11 predicted proteins | sample EasRivERMGT800_2_FD_102333 | JGI IMG/M metagenome (GOLD analysis project Ga0137463, IMG submission 102333) | Soil microbial communities from meander-bound floodplain in the East River, Colorado, USA - East River MetaG ERMGT800_2 | ecosystem: Environmental > Terrestrial > Soil > Floodplain ...
CTGTGTCGTTCAACTGTGTCGTTCAACTGTGTCGTTCAACTGTGTCGTTCAACTGTGTCGTTCAACTGTGTCGTTCAACTGTGGCGAGGCCCGGCCGCAACTCGCCGCCGGCGCTTGGTCCGGGTTAGACGATCCACTGCCCAAGATCACGGCGCTGCGGCCGGCGTCGTGATCGTGGCGATGTTCCCGCCGCCGTCGGCCAGCAGCGTGACGAGCTTGAATTCGCCCGGCTTAAGGGCAGTCAGCGGAAGTTTCAAATTGACGTTCTGCTGCCGCCCCTTGAGGTCGGCCCCGCCGATCACCGTGTCGTGCTGAGGGTCGAGAAAGACCGCCGCCCGCAACCCGCGGTCGTCCGCCGCTTTCATCGAAACCGACGCCACGGGGAGCGCCCCCTTCACGAGGCGGACTGCAATTTCCGCCATCGGCTGGGTGTTGTCAGCGAGGTCGGTCTCTGAATTCAGATAACGCGACACGCCGAGTAACCGCGCATTCTCACGCGAGAACGAAATCCGTTTCTGCTTGTCAGCCGACGGCAGATAGTTCACCTGCAGGTCACGGAAGCCATGCCCCATCAGGTCGTTGGGCTGACGGTAATCGTGTGGCAAACCCAGCGCATGCCCGAGCTCGTGGACGACGGCGCCGAAACCGTCTTCGATGAATTCAAACCGCGGCGAATTCGGCCGGCGCGTTCCCAGCGCGGTCCGTCCCTCGATCGGCGTTTTGTCGAGAATCAGCAGTTTCTGGCGCTCAAGGCTCGTGGCGCAGAACTCGTCGCGCAAAATCCAGGACGACATCACCGCCAGCCCCCCGTCGGTCGTCAGGTGCCCCCCGCGCCCGATCCCACCATTCCACTCAATCGGGGCGGGGCCCGGTTCGTACGTCTCGGGAAACAGCACGATCATGTGCCGCCGGATCGAGCCGATCGCGGCCGGGATCTCGTCGCGGACTCTCTGAAGGTGCTTAATGTCGTCGAATGCCGGTGCGTCGTTGAAATACCCGGCGTCCCGCTCGGATTGAACCAGGTGGACGATCGGTTCACCCCGCTCGTTCACTTCGAACGACAATCGATGGGCTGGATAGCCCTTGCTGCGCATTTCCGTGCGATAGATGTCGGCGACGAACTCCATGACCACCCGGATCTTCTGTTCGTAATTCTCGATCGGTTGCCGGTCGCTCGGCACGAAATACGCCAGTCGGATCTTCTGGTCGGTCGGAACGAACTTGATCGACGGCGGAAGTTCGTCGAGCCTGGTCCATTTTCCCCGCTGCCACGGCTGCCAGGCCGTCGAGCGCGGCAGCCGCAGCTCCCCGCGATCGGCGTGGACTTTCAAGCCCACGTCGCGCGGCGCATCGAGCAACTCGATCGTGTCGTCAGAACGCGCCACCTCCACGAATGCGAACCGCTCGGCGGAACCTCCATATTCGAGCCACTTGTCGGCATAGTCGTGGATCAGCGCGCCCGCCATGTCTCCCGAGCCGAACTGAAAGACTTTGCGCTCGGCGGCGACGGCCCGTACTGGAAGAATTCCGTGAGCGGCCGTCGCCGCAATAAACAGCACGGCAACGACACAAGTTCGCATGGCGGGCAAATTCCTCATTCAACTCCGAGTTGCAACGACGTTCGGGAACGCGAGTGGCTGCGACAAAGAGAGCAACTCGCGGATGATCGAAAGCGACCTCGAAATTGCCCGGTTTCGTGTCCCGGTACAGTCTAAACTCAATGGAATGTCTGGAGTGGCGACGTAAGTGGCAATGTGAGTGGGTCGGAGCGCATTGTTCTCATTGGGGAAAAAAGATACAGTTGTTGACGACAACGCTTCTCATTCCCATACCCAAAGTCATGTAAGCAGCTGCAATCTTTTTGATTCGCAGCGGAAGATATGGAAAAGCCGCAATCAGGGGCCAATAGACAACCGACATAACCTTTCCGGACGGTTGGATGCGGCAGCTGATCCAGCACGCCGGCCCAAAGCTCGCGACGTACAGAATCGGCACAAGAACGATTACCGCCGTCCGCTTCGCCCACCGCTCCCGTCGGTTAAAGATTCGCACCCCAAGCCACACGCAGAGGGCTGCGAACGCCACGCCCAGGGCTGCCCAGATCGCATCGCTCATGCCGCAAGTATAACCGGGGTAGCGCGGGGGCGCGAAGATTGGTGTCACGCGTCATCTGTTCAATGGGGGCACTGTTCGAGCAGGTGATGGCGGTTGATGAGGAATGGAGCACAAACGATGAACCCCGACGGGGTTCCACCACCAAAGCCCAGGGTTCGGCATTCAGCCGAACCCTGGGCTACCGTCCACCAAATCGACATCAACCCTGAAAGGGTTGCACCTGGCCGTGAAACCGCGATCGCCCAACCGGTGGAACTCTTTCAGAGTTCGTTCCGCGAACAAAATCTAACCCAGGGTAGGTCGCCAAAGTCGACCAACCGCTGGGCTTTGGGGGTGCAACGCTTTCAGCGTAGACAAATCCCCGGCCCCGCCCCAAAGTTTGATCCACCCGCAAAATGAGCTACGACCCGTTTTGGCAACGCCTTCGCGCATTGGGTGAATTGTGATAGGCTCCGCCGCCTGGAATCGGGGGGCAGGCACGTGAGGGGGATGCGCCTGCTCTCTCGAGGAACTCCGTGCTGCGGATCGTTTGGCTTTTCATCGTCGCCATCGCGCTGGCAGGCTGCGCGTCGCTGCGGCCTCCCCTGCGACAGCCCGGCCCCGTCGCCGAGGCCATCACGCATTCGTGGCAGAAGAAAATCCTGCGGCTGGGGCGCGATGGCGATTGGCTGTTGATCCGCGGGTACAACTCGACAGGTCATCTCGTCGCCGTCGCGGGCAATGCCGAACTGTCGCATGTCGGCATTCTCGACGCGACGCACGCAGAAGTCATCGAAGCGGTCTCTCCCGAAGTCTGCGCGACGTCGCTGGCAAGTGTGCTGGAAGAGTCAGACCGGGTGATTCTCATCCGGCCGACAGGGGTTGACCGGGCTGCGGGGCGCGAGGCCCTGGCGCGAGCGCGCACTCAAATCGGTGCGCCGTACGATCTGCTGGGGACGATCGGGCTCCCCGCGGCAGACAAATTCTACTGTTCCGAGCTGGCTGCCTGGTCTGTGGGAATGGAAGTGGACCGAGACGGACCCGCTTACGTTCTGCATCCGATCTCAATGCTGGAGCACGGCGCTGTGCTCTTCGACTCAGACACGCGTGCCGGACGCTGAACGTTCCTCCATTGATCGGCGCGACATAATCGAAATTTGTTTAGCCCCGAGCCGGAGGCGAGGCTGTTCTTAACTCGACGCGTGGGGCTACTGACGTCGCGAGGCACCTGCCTCGACACACGATTTCGCAACGGACGTTCGACTATTTCGGCGGCGCGTCGGGCCTGGCCGGATTGGCTCTGGGCGTTGGCTTAGCCGTCGGGTCGATCGAGCTTTTCGCGTCGGTTCCCGACTTGGCGAGTTTCAGTTCCATCCACCGGCCGCCGAGAGACTCACCCTCTTTCTTCCGCATTTTGGAATGTCGATAGGCGGCGACGCCGAAGGGCGCCTCATCGGTCAGCCAGGTCTGAATCGCGAGGTCGGTGTCCCCCGACTCCGACGTTTCCTTGCCACTCACGTGCGTGCACAGAAATATTCCCCCGGGGACGTTGAGTTCCACTCGCTCCCTTTTCTCAGGATTCGGCAAACCTCCATTGAGCAGTTCGTCGAGCCTGTCCACCCGGCTGGGCTTCTCGGCCTTCAAATCGACTTCAGTCACGAAGCCTCGCGTATCCTTCATCCAGGCTTTGAGGACGTGCGCGCGCGGGTTCTGGCCGGCCACGAGGCGCTTCTCTGGAATCAGCAATTTGTAATCCTCGGTCGACCAGCTCCGCGGTCCGCGGACGCTGCGGGCATCCATTTCGGATTCAATCTCGATCCAGCGGCAATCGACCCCATCGACCTTTTCCTGGCCCACCGATTTGACCGTCACTTTTCCGGTCACCGTCACTCGGACGTCACCGGTCGGCGTCAGGCCTTCACCAGTCACGTCGTATTGAGCCCAGCTCCCGTCTTTCGGCAATTGATGAATCAGGCCGTCGGCGACAACGACCGAGTCCGGCGCGATAAACAGAGCCATCGCTGCAATTGCCGTAATGGATGCAGTTTTCATCGCTTTTCTCATCGATACGGGGAATTGGGAAATCGTCGATTCAACGATCCGCTGGCCTGGCGGCCTCGCGCGCCGCCAGCAGGCCATCGACGATCCTCGGGGCGTTGACGACCCGCGGGTCGCCGGCTGCCACGACCTGGCCCGCCTCGTCGATAATGACGACCAATGGCAGAAGATGGGCATCGTAGGCCCGCTTGACCTCTTCGTCTCCCCAGGCATTGATGGTTTTGGGCCAGTCTCGCCTGACGAGGAATTCCCGGGGCAGCTCCGGCTGACTGTCCACGCTGAGCGCAATCAATGCGACACGGTCGGCCCAGCCAGGACGCTTTTCCGCCTCGACCTGGAGCGCGCTCACGGAAATGATGCACGGTGCGCACGAAGTCGTCCAGAATTCCAGGATGACGATCTTTCCCAGAAAATCAGACAGCATCTGCTCCCGATCGTCCTCCAGACCGACGAGCGCGACGTTCGGTGCCTCCTTGCCGACCAATCTGCCCCCTTGCAGCGTCATGCGAAACAGCGAGACCGTCTTTCGCTTGACCACGCGCTGGTCCGCGGGAATCACGGTCAGCCGGACTTCACTGCTCTCGGGACCGCGGATGAGATTGACGACGTCGGCGAATTCCATCCCGTGGCAATTCTCAGGCTCGGCGTCTCCCTGAGCGACGGCGACGATCAGATCCCCCACAGCCAGTTCCCCGCAAACGGCCGCCGGCGAATTCGGCACCAGCTCGATGATCTCCCCCCCTTTGTCGATCCGCTGCTTTCCCTCTCTGGCCTCCGGCGGCTTGATGGCAATTCCGACTCCCACGAGGGGCTGAGGTAGTTGCTCTGTCTGCTGTTGAGACAGGCTCGTCCCACGTTGGTTTGACGCAGACCGGTTTGACACAGACCGGTTCGACGCCGTCCGCGTCCCGAAGGGATCGATCGACCAGATCGCCGCAGCGGTCACGATCAGGATGGTGACGGCGGCAGCAATTTGTTTGATCTGCATGATCTGACATTCGGGCTTCTGGCCCACTTCGAGACGACAGCCAGCCTTCAAGTCTCAAGGTTCCGGGCGAACCTGTCAATTCGACCGGGGCGAAGTCTGAACCGCCTCGCGCTGGCGTGGCTAGCGTGGCTGGGGCAGGTCCAAGTCTCTGGACCTCAATCCCTCACGGACGTCGAAGTGTTCCCGCAAGATCACTCGCGCGCCAATGGATGCCCCAGATCCACGACTCGCGCCTTCCACATCTGGGGCATCGATTGGCTTGCCGAGCAGGGCTTAAAACTGGCAACGTTCGATTTTCAGATCGAGCCCACAAACCGGGGACCTGCCCCAGCCACATCACACTTGTCGACAATTCCCTCACCAGGGTCGTCAGGGATTGCGTTCCCCGGAATCTCCGACGCTGGCCACGAATTCGCGAATCACCCTCGCAGCCGGCTCCGCGGCCACTTGGAGAACGAGGTGCGGCGCCGGCAGTTTCACAACCTGCATCTCGGGCCTCGCTCGCAGCAGTGACTTGACGACATGCTTCCGGACGACTCGATCGCGCTCCCCGCGTAAATAGAGCACGGGTACGGGGCAAGCTTTGAATTCGGCGATTGTATCGACTGCCAGAATCGCACGTCCTCGCGCGGCCATGACTGCCGGGCTCACAATGGAATTCGCCTTCATCAGCAAGTCCCGGAGTTCGGGTGTTGCGTAGCGACCGAGCAGCGCCTTGACTTGCGCGAATCGGGGCGTGGCGCGAAACAGGATCGGTCGCACGAGCCAGCGTGCCCACCTGGGAAACCAGCGGATTGGACTGGTCGCAAATGACGCGCACAGGATCACCCCACGCAGGCGCCACCGGCGCCTCGGCAGCCAGCATCAGGGCCAGCGGCCCCGAAAACGATTCGCCCAGCAGAACGAACGGCCCTGACCTCGGAAGCGCAGCACGCACCTGCGGGAACAATTCCGAATACGTGAGCGGCTGATCCGTCGGATACCGCACCACGATCGATTCGATTGAGCTGCCGAGCGCGCCGATCAGAGGCGCAAAAAGCTCCCCCGTGCCATCCATGCCGGGCATCAGAATCAGCTTCACCATTCCCTACTTTGTGTCACGGGCCAGTTGTCGAAGATAGCGGAAGGTCTGAACGAGACCGACTGCCAGGCCGACCGCCGCGACGATTCCGACGATAGACCCATACCAGGCGACATCCAGGCCCGGCACAAAATAGGCCACGACAGCGGCGAGCACGATGCTGGCACCTAGCCATAGAATCCGCCAGCCCGAGTAGGCATTGACGGGATACCAGACCTCCGGATTCTTAAGCGTCTGACGGACGCGAAACCCGTAAAGGGAGTTGGGAGGCACCTTGCGGCGGATCAATGGCAGGCTCAAGCCGATCAATGTCCCGCCGGAGGCGACAATCAGAATCAGGAGTGGGGTCATGAATTACTCGATTGCTTTCGCGCCGGATTTGGCGGTGTCTCGATCGGTGCCTTCGGGCGGGCGACGAGACAGCTTATCGCGGCGATCCAGGTCGCGGACGAACGCGAAGAGCCGATAAACGGCAACCGTGATGACAATCCCTTCGAAAGCGATGATCAGCCAGTCCATGCCCCGATCATACCCGGGCCGGAGCCGGGCGGAAACAAAAATTGCCGTGTCGAGGTCGCAATCGGGATTGCGTGCCGATCGCAGAAGGTCCACCCAATCACCGGCCGGACCGCACGGGCGCCAGCCTCGACAGGGGCGGCAGAAATCAGAGCAGCGAGCCGACGGATTTATTCCGTCGGGATCGGGTGTGAGTTACCCGGAGGCGCAACCGGACCAGAGGAGTTGCGAGCGTCGCGTGCGCGGGGTTGGTGTCCGTTTGCAGGAGCGACAGACAGGCGTCGCACGCGCCGGGACCGCGGTCAATATGCGGCGACGCTCCCGCAAATGGACACGTATGAAGTCGCCCGGGCGTGAAGATCGCCTGCGGCGAATAGAGAGTTGAGCAGAGTAAGGAGAGAGGAGAGCAGTCACGTTTGTACGCTGAAGGCGTACTGCAGCACAGGCCAGCGGTTGCCGACGAGTTGTCGGCTACCCTGGTTTACGGTCACAACAATGCCCCCAGTCCTGTAAGGACTGTGCAGACCGTTCACGATGTCTCGGCCTGCACAGGATAGTCAGACTGTCGCAGTCCTTCAGCCCAATCGATGGAGTTCGACGAGCGCTGAGTCGGAAATTGACGTTCTGCAGAATCCTTACAGGATTCGCTTTCGAATCTGGTCGCTACCCGGGGTAGGCCGCCGGCGGCCTACCCCGGTCTGTGCTGCCCAGTCCCTTCGGGACAGACGGGCGCGCCGTTACCCGAGCGAGAGCGTAAATTTGATGGGCTGGTTGGCCAACCCGCCGGATGCGGTTGACGGAAACGTGTCGGTGACTTCGAGCAAGTCGAAGGCCAAACTGGGGTTGTTCAGAACGATCAGCGGTTCGTTTCCATTCGGAAATGCCGTGGCGCTCACATGCCCTGACGGACCACTTTGTTTGAACAGGAAGCTGCCACCGGTCGGATGGATGTGAATGATCGTCGATCCGCCCACCGTTGAAAGAGTGTGCACTGTCCCGAGGACGGTAAGCTTCAAATGGAAGTGACTCCCCCCCAGGGTGAAGTTCGCGGAGGCGTGGACCGTCACTTTTGCGTCGAGCGCGACATTGAAAGAGGAAATCGAGAATTTGAACTGGATCTGCTGGACCGCGCCGGCCCCGATCTGGACTCCGGCCGCGGAACTGCTGGACTTGAAACCAGGGGGCTGGAGCGCAGCCGGCGACGCAACCGCGCCTGCCAGAGTCTCGGCGTGATGGACCGCGGCATGAGCGGCCGCCGTGGCGCCCGACAGCAGAGCGCGCGTTTCGAGGACGTCCGCAGCCAGCGGGATCGATTCGACAATGCGACGGACACGTAGTTTGCGGCTCATCATTTCACCAGAATTGGACGGCACAGGTGACGGCCCGCGTCACCATCCATCCTCGCACGCACTCCGACCGGCGTCAATCGGCCGTGCCGATGGGTAGTGGGGACATTTGCGTGCGGAATGCGGTTTCGGGCGGGAGCGGGGATTTGACGTAAGTCAGCGTGTGTCGGGAGGTCGCTGAGCGTCCTTTGAGGCATTTCGTCGTTCCAGCCAGCGAATGATTAACCAGCCCGAGAACCCGCCGAACACCCCTGCGACAATTATGGGCACGAACATCGTGACCAGGTAGGCGATTAATATGTCGTAATTGCCGTGGGCAATAACCAGTCCATCCCACGATTGTACCCGCCAGTGCAAACAAAAACTCCGCCGCGAAGAGCGGTGGTGCCCGCCCCAGGTATGCGCACGATCTCACGTCGAAGCCCCATCGGGGCGAGATTCGATAGCCCAGGGCGAAGCCCTGGGTTTCGAGACGACCAATAACCCGAGCCCTGAAGGGGCGAGATTCGATCGGATGTATGGAAACCACGTGCCGGAATCTCGCCCGGTTGGGGCTTTGTAAATCGTTTTGGGTCCGATCCCCGGGGCTGACGCGCCCCGGGCTATCGAATCCCGCCCCCTTGGGGCTCAAGCATTCCAACGGAATCAATCCGTCGGCTCACTTCAGCGGGGGGACGACGACTTACGTCCTCGAGGAAGGGGGGCCGGTTTGTCGTAAGTGATCGTGACAGGCGCTCGCGCGAGGGGGGAAATACATCAATGAAAGCGAATGAATAAAGGTTTGGACGGAATGAATAACAGTCCCGCGGCGCGTAACTGGTTTTGCGATGACCTATTGCATTGTTTTTGGAGGCTCCGGCGGCCGTTTTCTGCACACCGGGGCGCACCGCTCTTTCGGGCGTGTCTGTCGTCGCAACGGCAGGCACGACAGCCAGCTACGGCGAGCCCCGGAATCGACTTCGCAAGTGCGCTAGTTTCCAGAATTATTCACACTGAGATTATTCATCTTTGCGACCTCGAAAACGGTTCGTTTGACCTGTTTCGGCCGACGGCACGATTCGGGCGCGCGAGCGGGTTAGGGCGAGCCTCATCGCGACGGTTCTCGACGTAAATTCATCGTGAAAAACTGATGCTTGAGGCGACCGGTGCGGCGGAGTTCACAACGAAAAAAACGGAAGGCATGATCCACAGATGACGCAGATTTACGCAGATGAAGAAACCGACGGACGAGTGGGAACACTGATTGACGCTGATCTCAACTAATCGATTAGTGTTGATTAGTGGAAATTAGTGTTCTTTATCTTCCTTCAATTGCGTTGACCTTTGTCCATAAATGACCTCTACGGGCAGGTTGAAAACCTGCCCCACGATTCGGGCTGTATCGGGCAATTTGCAAAAAGTTCAAAAATCGGAGCGCCGGGGCCTAAGATCGCCAACGGGTCGGCGAATCACCCCCAGAGAGCGGTCGGTCGGCGACTGTTCGGGACAATCGGAGACGGGCAGGTCCGGCGGCAAACTTTCAGGAGATTTCGCACATGTTTATTCTTAAAAAGGCTCTGTTTGGTGCGGCGGCGGCGGCGATCCTCACGACGCTCGTCTTCGGCCGCGATGCGATCAGTTACGTCAAAACGTTTGGCACCTCGGCCCGCGATGCGATCAAGAGCGAAGTGCCGATCGAGTTCGAGATTCAGCGTGCCCGCGACATGGTCGGCAACCTGATTCCCGACATTCGCAAGTGCATGCACGTGATTGCAGAAGAAGAAGTCAACGTCGAACACCTCAACCAGGACATCGCCCGGGCCGATGTTGACCTCAACAAGCAGAAGGCCGACGTGCTGACATTGCAGCGCGACGTCGATCAGAGTCGGCCGGTGTACCAGTACGCCAGCCGCACTTATTCGCCGAACGACGTGAAGCGCGACCTGGCGTGCCGGTTCGAGCGCTACAAGACCGCCGAAGCGACACTGGCGAGCAAGCGGCAGATTCTCTCGGCCCGCGAGAAGTCGGTCGTCGCCGCCCGCGAGAAGCTCGAAGGAATGCTGACCTCGAAGCGCGATCTGGAAGTGCAGATTGAAAACCTCGACGCACGGCTGAAGACGATCCAGGCGGCCCAGACGGCCACCAATGTCCAGCTCGACGATTCGCAACTGGCCCGCGCCAAGAAGCTGATCGGCGATCTCAATAAGCAGCTCGACGTCGCGCAGAAGATGCTCGACACCGAAGGGAAATTCGCCGGTTTGATCCAGGTCGAGACCACACCCGTGGTTCCTGAAGACCTGTCGGCCCAGATCGACGACTACTTCGGCCGCGGGAACCTGGCTTCGCAGACGACGAACAACGCCGTCGCCGAGCGGGGATCGCGGTAGTCTGGCGGGCGGATTTGCACGAGCCGGCTGCCATCTGGCAGCCGGACGGGCCGCGGTTTTGCCACGGCCCGCACGAGTCGGGTATACTGTCGTGAGATACAGCGTTCGGTCGGCGGCTGCGAATTCGTGAACCGGACGATCGAAAACTGCGTTAGAAGAATCGGCAACGGGTCAGAACGGCGGCGGAAATTGTCGGTTGCGAGTCGTTGGAAATCATTCTCCCTCTGGCGCATGTGAGTTTCCTCGTGATGAGCGCCCTGGTCATGTCAGACTATGTGTTGAAGGCCGATGACGCGCCGCAGACCGGCGACAAATTCGTCATCTGGATCGACCAGGTCGGCGCGTTTCTGTTGTGCCTTGCGGACGAAGTGACGTTTGGCGGACCGGCGGCCGAAGGGAACGGGGCCGATGTGCCGCTCTTGGCGAATCTGTCCCGCCGGCACGCCACCTTCATGCGATCGGGAGAACGTTACGTGCTGTTGGCGCACTCGCCGACGCAGGTGAGTGGCAGGCCGGTTCACGATCGGGTCGATCTGACGGACGGTCACGAGATCGCGCTCGGCGGTTCTGTGCAGTTCAAGTTCCGATTGCCGTCGGTCATGAGCGGGTCGGCCCGGATCGAGTTTGTGAGCGATCATCGCCCCGCGCGGGCGGCGGACGGCGTCGTGCTGATGGACGACACGTGCCTGATCGGACCGGGGCCGGAAAATCATATCCGCTGTCACGGCTGGCCCGGTTCGGTGTTGCTGTTCCGGCGGGACGGGCGGCTGTGGTGCAAATCGCGCGATGAGCTCTTTATCGGCGGCCGGCATGCTCCCGAAGGGGGTGAGTTGGAACCGGGAGTCGTCGTCACCGGGACCGACCTGCGATTTCGTCTGGAATCCATTCCCCAGGGAGGGCGATCATGAAATTTGCATTCGCCCCCGAAACCATTCCGCTTCCGGGATACACGATCAAGCGCGCCATCGATCGCGGCGGGTTCGGCGAAGTGTATTACGCCTTGAGCGATTCGGGGAAGGAAGTGGCCCTCAAGCTGCTGCAGCGCAATCAACAGGTTGAGCTGCGCGGCGTCTCGCAGTGCCTCAACCTCAAGCATCCCAACCTCGTCACAATCTACGACATCAGGACCGATTCCGAGGGGGATCACTGGGTCGTGATGGAGTACGTCTCGGGCCGGACGCTCGAGCAGGC
>Ga0137463_1000640_pt1 | contig 11630 bp, 11 predicted proteins | sample EasRivERMGT800_2_FD_102333 | JGI IMG/M metagenome (GOLD analysis project Ga0137463, IMG submission 102333) | Soil microbial communities from meander-bound floodplain in the East River, Colorado, USA - East River MetaG ERMGT800_2 | ecosystem: Environmental > Terrestrial > Soil > Floodplain ...
GCGCGCATGGCGCGCTCCAGGCCTTCGATGGTGGTCGGATACATGCGCCCGCCCATGATTTCCCTGAGAACGCCGATCGACTGCCGGTAGTTCCAGAGTTCCTCGGGTTCCGGGTTCAGCCAGGCGGCCTTGGCATACACTTCGAGAACCCGCCGCATCCACACTTCGCCCGACTCGTCGTTGGAATATTCGATCGAGCCGCCCCGCTGCAGGATCTCGTAAGGGCTCATGGTCGCGTCGCCGACGAACACGACCTTATAGTCGTGGCCGTACTTGTGCAGGATGTCGAAGGTGCGGATGCGCTCGGAATTGCGCCGGTGATTGTCTTTCCACACGTAGTCGTAGAGGCAGTTGTGGAAGTAGAAGTACTCGAGGTGCTTGAACTCGGTCTTCGCCGCGCTGAAGAGCTCCTCGCACAGGCGGATGTGGTCGTCCATCGAGCCGCCGATGTCGAGGAACATCAGCACCTTCACCGCGTTGTGGCGCTCTGGCCGCATCTGCAGGTCCAGCCACCCGGCGTTGCGCGCTGTCTTGTCGATGGTAAGGTCGAGGTCGAGCTCGTCGGGCGCGCCGTCGCGCGCGAACTTGCGCAGGCGGCGCAGCGCCACCTTGATGTTGCGCGTGCCGAGCTCGACCGAGTCGTCGAGGTTGCGGTACTCGCGCGCATCCCACACCTTCACCGCGCTGCGGTTGCGCGAGCGGTCCTGGCCGATGCGGATCCCCTCCGGGTTGTAGCCGTAGGCGCCGAAGGGCGAGGTGCCGGCGGTGCCGATCCACTTGTTGCCGCCCTGGTGGCGGGCTTTCTGCTCCTCCAGGCGCTTCTTCAGCGCCTCCATGAGCTTGTCCCAGCCGCCGAGCGATTCGATCATCGCCTTTTCTTCTGCCGACAGATTCAGCTCGGCCTGCTTCAACAGCCACTCGGGGGGCACGTCGAACTCCACCCCGGCGAGCGACTCGATGCCCTTGAAGAACTCGCCGAAGGCGCGGTCGAACTTGTCGAAGTTCTGCTCGTCTTTCACCAGCGCGAGGCGCGAGAGGTAGTAGAACTCGTCGATCGACGGCGAGATCACGCCTTTCCGCATCGCCTCGAGGAGCGTCAGCCACTCCTTGATCGAGACCGGGACCTTGTGGTCCTTGAGCTTGAGGAAGAAGCTGGAGAGCATGGAAAGGCAGGATCCGGGATCGCGGGAACGAACTCCCCGATCCTAGTTTCTTTGCCGCGACATGAATATGAGGCGTTCGAACAGATGCACGTCCTGCTCGTTCTTCAGCAGCGCGCCGTGCAGCGGCGGGATGATGGTCTTGCGGTCCTTGCTCCTCAGCGCCTCGGCGGGGATGTCCTCGGCGAGCAGCAGCTTCAGCCAGTCGAGCAGCTCGGAGGTGGAGGGTTTCTTCTTCAGTCCGGGCACCTCGCGCACCTCGAAGAACGCCTCCAGCGCCTCGCGCAAGAGCGACTTCTTCAGCCCGGGGAAGTGCACGTCGACGATTCTCTCCATCGTTTCCTTGTCGGGGAAGCGGATGTAGTGAAAGAAGCATCTGCGCAGGAACGCATCGGGCAGCTCCTTTTCGTTGTTCGAGGTGATGAAGACGAGCGGCCGGTGCTTCGCCTTGACCAGCTCGCGCGTCTCGTACACGTAGAACTCCATGCGGTCGAGCTCGCGCAGCAGGTCGTTGGGAAACTCGATGTCGGCCTTGTCCACCTCGTCGATCAGCAGCGCCACCGGTGTGTCCGCGGTGAACGCCTGCCACAGCGTGCCCTTGACGATGTAATTGCGGATATCCTGCACGCGCGGGTCGCCGAGCTGCGAGTCGCGCAGGCGGCTGACCGCGTCGTACTCGTACAGGCCCTGCTGCGCCTTGGTGGTGGACTTGATGTGCCATTCGAGGAGCGGCAGGCCGAGCGCCTTGGCGACCTCGACGGCGAGCATGGTTTTGCCGGTGCCGGGTTCGCCCTTGATGAGCAGCGGACGCTCGAGCGCGATCGCGGCGTTGACCGCGAGGGTCAGGTCTTCGGTGGAAACGTAGGCGGCGGAGCCGTTGAAGCGCATCGGGGAGCCCTCGGAAACCGGTCTGTGAGCAGGCATTCTATAACGTAGCCCGCCGCGTATTGCCCCCCGAGCGTGTCTGCTGCAGAATCCGCCGGTGCGATTTGCGGCAATATTTCTCCTTTGCACCTGCGCGACGGCGGCTCAGGGTCAGACCGTCGCCATCGACGTGGGCCACTACATCGCGGAGCCCGGCGTCATCAGCGCGCGCGGCCGCCCCGAGCTGGAATTCAACCGCGAGCTGGCGCTCGACATCCGCGCGGCCGTCGAGGGCCGCGGGCTCACGACACGACTGATCGGCGCCGACGGCTCGATGGCGAAGCTCGCGTCGCGCGCCGCGGCCGCGGCGGGGGCCGACTTCTTCCTGTCGGTGCACCACGACTCGATGCAGCCGCAGTTCCTGCAGACCTGGGAACACGAGGGCGCGCTGCGCCGGTTCAGCGAGTCGCAGTCGGGGTTTTCGGTCTTCGTCTCGCGCAACAACGCCGCGCGGGGGAAAAGCCTCGCCTGCGCCTCGGCGATCGGCGCGGAAATGCGCGCGGTGGGCTTCGCGCCTTCCCTTTACCACGCCGACCCGATCCGGGGCGAGTCCAAGGCCTTTGCCGACCGCGCCAACGGCGTGCACTACTACGACAACCTCGTGGTCCTGAAAACGGCGCGCATGCCGGCGGCGCTGCTCGAAGCCGGCGTGATCGTCAATCGCGACGAGGAGGGGCGCATGCGCATGCCCGAGACCCGGCAGCGGATCGCCGCGGCGGTGGCGCAGGCGCTGGCGCGGTGTTTGCCGCGCAGGGACAAACGCGGCAGTTCGGCAAAGTGACCGGTTTCAGGATTTCCTCAGGCACTCCAGATAGGCCTTGGCGTCCGGCGCGGCTGCGTCGCGCTGCGCGCGCCACAGCGTTTCCCCGAGGCACTCCAGCACCGCGTGCAGCGCCGCGTGCCGGTCGCCGCGCGAGCGTTCGATGCGCTCGAACTCGGCGCGTATCCCCGGCGGCTGGTCGATAGAGAGCTGTTCTTCGATGGCCACGTGCAGGCTCATGTGCAGAAAGGGATTGGATTGGCCGCCTTCCGGGCCGTAGTCCCGGCCCGAATGGCGCTCCGGGTCGCTGAGCGCCGCGTGGTATTCCGGATGCAGCAGGATAACGTCGAGCGCGACGTTCTCCAGCCCGACCATGGGCTTTTTCTCCCGGTACTTGGTCCAGGTATCGAAGAGGAACATGCGCGCCTGGTCGCGGCTGGGACTGAACATCAGGCCTTGGTCTTTCCCCTGTAGTCGCACAAATCCCGGATCGCGCACTCCGGACAATCCGGTTTTCGCGCCTTGCAGACGTAGCGCCCGTGCAGGATCAGCCAGTGGTGCGCGTTGCCGCGGAATTTTTCGGGCACGAATTTCAGCAGCTTGTCCTCGACCTCGCCCACGTCGCGGCCGGGAGCGAGGCCGGTGCGGTTGGCGACGCGGAAAATGTGCGTGTCCACCGCGATGGTCGGCTGGCCGAAGGCCGTGTTGAGGATGACGTTGGCGGTCTTCCTGCCCACGCCCGGCAGTGCCTCGAGCGCCTCGCGCGTGTCAGGCACCTCGCCGCCGTGCCGCTCGAGGAGCAGCCGGCAGGTCCCGAGGATGTTCTTCGCCTTGGTGCGGTACAGGCCGATGCTGCGGATGGAGTCGATCAATTCCTCCGCGCCCAGTGCGAGAATCGCCTGCGGCGTGTTGGCCCGGGGGTAGAGCCGGGCCGTGGCGAGGTTCACGCTCCTGTCGGTGGCCTGCGCCGACAGCACCACCGCGACCAGCAGTTCGAAGGGTGTACGGTAGGCGAGTTCGGTCCTGGGATTGGGATTGGCCGCACGCAGCCGCTCGAATATCTTGTGGCGCGTTTCCGGGTTCACGGCCGCTGCGCGCGGCGCGAGCGCGCCCGCTCGATCGCCGCCTGGATGATCGCGCGCTTCGTCCCGGCATCCGTCGCGCTCTTCGTTTTCAGGGCGCGCGCAGTCAGCCGTTGGCTGCGTTCCTCGCGCTCGCGCGCAAGGCGCGCCGCGCGCAACCCGAAGCGCTCACGGGCGGCGCCGGCGCGGACCGAATCCCAGATCGCCTCCGCGCCGGTCGCCGGAAGCATCTCGATGCAGTCCACCGGGCACGGCGCGAGGCACAGATCGCACCCGGAGCACAGGTCGGTCACCACGGTGTGCATGAGTCTGGCTGCGCCGACGATGGCATCGACCGGGCAGGCCTGGATGCACAGCGTGCAGCCGATGCAGCGCGCTTCGTCGATCACGGCGACATGGTGCGGCCGTTCGGTCCCGCGTGACGGGTCGAGCGGCATGGCCTCGCGTCCGAGGAGCGTTGCGAGTTTGCGGATTCCGGCGGCGCCCCCGGGCGGGCAGCGGTCGATGTCGGCTTCCCCAGCCGCGATGGCCTCGGCGTACGGCCGGCACGCCGGGTAGCCGCATTTCGTGCACTGCGTCTGCGGCAGCAGGGCGTCGATCCGCCCGGCAAGGTCGCTCATCGCATATCCGGTTGGGCGGCGAGGCCGCGCACGATCTCGCCGATCAGGCCGGGGCCGCGGTAGACGAGAGCGGTGTAGAGCTGCACCAGGTTCGCCCCGGCGTCGAGCTTCTCGCGCGCATCGGCGGCGCTGGCGATTCCGCCGACGCCGATGATGGCGACACCAGGCGGCAGCGCGCGGCGCAGGCGCGCCACCACCGCCGTCGCGCGTGCCTTGAGCGGAGCACCGGAAAGGCCGCCCGCTTCGCGGCTTGCACGAAGATGCGTCACGCCCTCGCGCGACAGCGTGGTGTTGGTCGCGATCACGCCATCGAAGCCGTGCGCGACGACGCGCTCCGCGACCGATTCGATGCCCGCATCGTCCAGATCGGGTGCGATCTTCACCGCGAGCGGAACGCGCCTGCCGTGCTGCTCGGCAAGGCGCGCGCGTTCCGCCGCCAGCGCCGCGAGCAGGGTGTCGAGTTCCGTCGCGGCCTGCAGCTCGCGCAGGTTCCGGGTGTTGGGCGAGGAGACGTTGACGGTGACGAAGCTCGCGTGCGGGTAGACCCCGCGCAGGCAGGCCGAATAGTCCTCGGCGGCGCGCTCGTTCGGGGTGTCGAAATTCCTGCCGATGTTGACGCCGAGAATTCCGCGGTAGCGCGAGCGGCGCATGTTCGCCACCGCGACGTCGAGCCCGCGGCTGTTGAATCCCAGCCGGTTGATCAGCGCTCCGGCTTCGGGCAGCCGGAACACCCGCGGCTTCGGGTTGCCGGGCTGCGGGCGGGGAGTCACCGCGCCGATTTCGAGAAAGCCGAAGCCGAGCGCGGCGAGCGCATCGATATGGTCGCCGTCCTTGTCCAGCCCTGCGGCGAGCCCCAGGGGGTTGGGGAATTCCAGGCCCATGGCGCGGACCGGGACCGCGGGGAGCGCGGACGCCGCCGCGCCAAGGCAGTTCAGGGCATCAAGGGACTTGAGACTGAGGCAGTGCGCGGTTTCCGGATCGAGGGAGAAGAGCAGCGGCCGGAAGGCGCGATAGAGCATGAGGGCATTTTACCGCGACCGCGGCGCTCGGCCCTTCTCAGCCGGTCTCGCCCGTCTCGAGGCGGCGCCAGGTGCCTTCGACCAGCCCGTCGATCGGCTGGAAGCGCGCCTTGTAGGACATCTTGCGGCTGTCGCGGATCCAGTAACCGAGGTACAGATAGGGCAGCGAAAGATGCCGGCACTGCTCGATCTGCCAGAGAATATTGTAGGTGCCGAAGCTGGTGCTGTCGGAGTCCGGATCGTAGAAGGTGTACACCGAGGACAATCCGTCGCTCAGCTGGTCGACGATGGAAACCATCACGAGCTTGTCCTTGTCGCGGAATTCCACCAGTCGCGTGCTGACGCGGCTCTGCAGCAGGAAATGCGAGTACTGGTCGCGGCTGTCCTGGTCCATGCCGCCGCCGGCGTGCCGGCTCGCCTGGTAGCGCAGGTAGAGCGAATAATGCTCGACGCGAAAGCGCAGGCTGGTTACCGCAGTCTGCAGCGTCGCGTGTTTCGACCACGCGCGCCGCTGGCTGCGCGAAGGCCGGAACTCCCCGATGGGGACGCGCACCGGGACGCAGGCCCGGCAGTGGTCGCAGTAGGGGCGGTAAGTGAAGATGCCGCTGCGCCGAAAACCGAGCCGCACCAGGTCGGCGTACATATCGGGGCCGATCAGATGGCTAGGTGTGGCGACCTGCGAGCGCGCCATTCGCCCCGGCAGGTAGCTGCACGGGTACGGCGCGGTCACGTAGAACTGCAGTACCGCATGCGGCAGGTCGTTCAGCTGCGACATGGCTCGTGGACGAAGTTTGCGCCGGACCATTCTCCCGGCGGGCTCGGGTAGTGTATCAACTCTTCGAGCAGCCGGGCGAATTGCCGGCGGGGAAGCTCGCGAGCGCCGAGCGACTCCAGGTGCGGCGTGCGCATCTGGCAGTCGATGAGACCGAATCCGGAAGACCGCAGATGCGCCACCAGCGCCGCCAGCGCGATCTTGGATGCGTCCGTCGCGCGCGAGAACATCGACTCGCCGAAAAATACCCGCCCGAGCGCGACGCCGTACAGTCCTCCGGCGAGCTCGTTATCGATCCAGGTTTCCACCGAGTGCGCATGGCCGAGGCGTTGCAGCCGGCCATAGGCCTCGCGCATGTCCTCTGAGATCCACGTGCCGGGCTCGCCTGCGCGCGGCGCCGCGCAAGCGGCCATGACGGTGTCGAAACCGAAGTCGAAGCGCACTTCGTAACGGCGGTTGCGCAGCGTCTTGGCAAGCGAGCGGGAGATCTTCAGGTCCTCCGGAAACAGCACCATGCGCGGGTCGGGACTCCACCAGAGAATCGGGTCGCCCTCGGAAAACCAGGGGAAGATGCCGCGCCGGTAGCCCTCGAGCAGGCGCTCGGCGGACAGGTCGCCGCCTGCCGCGAGCAAGCCGTTGGGATACTTGAGCGCCGACGGGACCGGCGGGAAGGGCGAATCGCGTTCCAGCCAGGGAATCATGGGGCGATCGCGGATCGAAGCGGGATGGCAATCGTTCCCGGCATTCAGATCCGGTGCCGCCGGGACCGTCCTAGCATTTCACCTGCTGCCTGCAATACTGCGTCAGCTCGCTGACCACGCAGCGGTCCTTGACCATCGCCCGCGCGTTGCTGCCGTGTTCCATCGTGAGGCGAAATTCGTACTTGCCGAAGAACTCGTTGAAAAGCTCTCCGCCCAGCGTGCCCACGGCGAAGAGTTCGTCGCTCACGGGCTCGTGATCGAGCAGGATCGCGGCGAGCGGCTGCGGCGCGGGCCCGGCGAGCACCCGGGCGCCGTCGGCCGGATCGTACTGGCTGTGCTCGGAGCAGCAATGGATGACCTGCGCGAAGCGGCTTCCAGCGGATTTCTCCTCGCGGTAGCTGATGAAGCTGATCTCACGCGTCGGATAGGTGAGGCGGTGCGCACAAATCGCGGAATACGCAACCACGCTGCGATCCGGGCCGGCGCCTCCCGGCCACTCGTAGGTCTGTGCTTCGGCGGTCCTGAGTTGCGCCGAGGGCCTGGTTGGCCTGCCGAGATTGAGCAGGAAGCAGGGCGTGCCCGCGAACGGATAGTGAAAGATGAAATTCCGGTTGGCCGGAAGCGCGCGCGCCCTGAGCGGCTTGCCGCCGGGCCCGACCAGCCGTGCGCGCGCATAGAAGCGCGGCGTGGCTCCGGCCGGCGCCGCGGGCAGGGAGGCGGCGAGCGCCGATACCGCGCACGCGAGCATGAAAGTGCGTCTTTGCGACGACATCGCGTGGCAACGCTATGCGTTTCCGGGTGGCGCTGTCAACCCGGCCGCCGGTCGGGGACGGTTGAGGGACGGACTCCGCCTTTGGGCGATGCACACTTTTGGGGCACAATGGCGCCCGGACTGGCCGTGCATTGCGAAGATCCTAAAACAACAAACATCGGGCCGGCCAGGTTCGGTCGGCACCGGTGCGACCGGTCGCATATCAACAAGACATAGAAGAAAGGGGAGGCATCATGGCAGCGGTGACGGTGGAGGCGCTGAAGGCGGGGAACGATGTGTTGTTCATTCTGCTCGGCGCGATTCTGGTGCTGGCGATGCACTCGGGTTTCGCCTTCCTCGAGCTCGGGACGGTGCGCTCGAAGAACCAGGTCAACGCCCTGGTGAAGATCCTCAGCGACTTCTGCGTATCCACGATCGCCTATTTTTTCGTCGGTTATACCATCGCCTACGGCGTGGGTTTCTTCACCGGAGCGGAGAAGCTGGCCGAGAAGAACGGCTACGAGCTGGTGAAGTTCTTCTTCCTTCTCACCTTTGCCGCGGCCACCCCGGCGATCGTTTCCGGTGGAATCGCCGAACGCGCGAGATTTTATCCGCAGCTGATTGCCTCGATGCTGATCGTCGCGTTCGTCTACCCGTTTTTTGAAGCGATGGCCTGGGGCGGGAAATTCGGCGTCCAGGCCTGGATCAAGGCGAGCTTCGGCGAGGAGTTCCATGACTTTGCCGGCTCGATCGTGGTGCATGCGGTGGGCGGCTGGATCGGCCTGGCGGCGGTGCTGCTGCTCGGCGCGCGTCAAGGCCGCTACGGCAAGGACGGCCAGCCCATGACGGCGCATCCGCCCTCGAGCATTCCGTTTCTCGCCCTGGGCGCGTGGATCCTCTCGGTAGGCTGGTTCGGCTTCAACGTCATGTCGGCGCAGACGATTGACAAGGTGAGCGGACTGGTTGCCATCAATTCGCTGATGGCGATGGCGGGCGGCACGCTCGCGGCACTCGCAGCCGGGCGCAACGACCCGGGGTTCGTGCACAACGGGCCGCTCGCGGGTCTGGTGGCGGTGTGTGCGGGATCCGACGTCATGCATCCGATCGGTTCCCTCGTCGTGGGCGCGGTCGCCGGGTTCATCTTCGTCACCATGTTCACGCTGACCCAGAACCGTCTGAAGATCGACGATGTCTTGGGCGTGTGGCCGCTGCACGGACTGTGCGGCGCCTGGGGCGGGATCGCCGCCGGGATTTTCGGCAGCAAGGCGCTGGGCGGGCTCGGCGGAGTTTCCTTCATGTCCCAGCTTGCCGGAACCGTGCTCGGCATCGCGATTGCCCTGGCGGGCGGCGTCATCGTCTACGGTGCCCTGAAAGCCCTGGTGGGACTGCGGCTCGATGAAGAGCAGGAGTTCAACGGGGCGGATCTGTCGATCCACAGGATATCCGCGACCTCGGAGAAGTAGCGGGCAAGCGATTCCGCCGCGCCTCAAGCGTTGCCGCGGAGTCATTTTTCCGGCGGGATGTCCTCGGTGTGCAGGCGGAACGCGCCGGTCTTTCTGTCGGCGAAGAAATGCCGCAGCGTGGTGGCGGTGGTGCGGAAAGCGAGCGTGTCCCAGGGAATGTGCGCCTCGTCTAACAGCGCGACTTCCAGGGTTTCCTCGCCCGCGGCGAAGTCCAGATCGAGCAGGCGGGCGCGGTAGAAGAGGTGCACCTGGCCGACGTGCGGGATCGACAGGAGCGTAAAGGCCTCGCCGAGTTCCACACTCGCCTTCGCCTCCTCCATGGTTTCGCGCAGTGCCGCCTGCGCCGTGGTCTCGCCGAGTTCCATGAATCCCGCGGGCAGGGTCCACAGCCCGTAGCGCGGCTCGATCGCCCGCCGGCACAACAGCACCTGGTCCTGCCAGACGGGGAGGGTGCCAATGACCATGAGTGGATTGCGATAGTGGATCGTATTGCAGTTGTCGCAGACGTGGCGCGGCAAGGATTCGCCCGGCGGCACCCGCAGCGCCACCTTGGCGCCGCAGTTCGAGCAGAAATTCAGCGGAGGATGCGGCACGATAGCGGCTTACATGGCAGGATGAGAATCAGGTAAGGCCAAGTATAGCGACGTGGAGAGAGAATCGAATTGAATTCACCTGCGGGGTCTCTTCCCGATGCAGGGCCGGTGGGCCGGCCCGGTAGGCTGCAGTCCGCCGCGGCAGTGGCCGTCGCGCTGATGGTGTCGCTCCCGTTCCTGTATCCCGCCCACACCTACCCGATCCCGACTTTTTTTGAAGAAGCCTTTGCCTTCGCAGCGGGCCTGATTGCTTTCGCCTGCGTGGTGCTGGGCGCGCGCAGCGCCATTGCCGCTCCCGCGATCTCGGTCTGGATCGCAGTGCTGTCCGCCTACCTCCTGCTGCAGCCCCACTGGATGGAACCCGCGTATGCGGAGCCCGCCCAGATTGCAGGCTTGTACGCATTGTGGGCTGCGGCGATGGTGGTGGTCGGGGCAAACCTGCGTCTGGCCCTGGGTGCCGAAAGACTTGCCTCGCTGCTGGCCGGGGCGGTGCTGATATCGGCAGTACTCGGTGCCGGCGCCGGTCTGTTGCAGGCGCTGGACCTGAGTGCTGCGTTCAGGGGCATCGTCGCGCCGAGCCAGGCAGGCGTGGTGTACGGCAACCTGGCCCAGCGCAACCTGTTTGCCAATCATCTGGTGATCGGCGCGGCGTGCCTCGCGTACCTGTGGTCGGCGCGTCGGATTTCTCTGGTTTCTGCACTGGCCTGCGGCGTACTCCTCGCGCACGGTATTGACGCGTCCGGCTCGCGGGCCTCGCTCCTGATGCTGGGCTGGCTGATGTTGTGGGCGTGGTGGCAGTCGCGGCGCGCAAGCAGGCAGCCTGCTGCGCGGCGCTTTCTCGCTGCCATAGTTGCCGTGATCGTCGTCGTCGGGGTGTTCGGGTTTTTTGCCGAGGCTCCCGACGGCCCCATGGGCAGCGCGTCTGCGCGCCTGGTCCGGGTGGGCGGTGGGGCCGGCGATCCGTCGGTGCGCCTGGCGATCTACGAAGCGGCATTCCGAACGTGGCTGAGTGCACCGCTTTTCGGGGTCGGCTTCGGCGGATTTTCCTGGGCCCACTACACGACGCTGACACCATGGGTGGGTGCGGTTCCCATGAACCCGGAAACCAACGCCCACAACATTCTCCTGCACTTTCTTGCCGAAACGGGACTGGCAGGCACGTCCATCCTGGCGGTGGGCCTGGCGTTGTGGTGCGCCCGGTTGTGGAGCCGGGGCCTGTCGCCCTCGGTGGCCTGGGCGGCCGCGGTCGTCGGAGCGGAACTGGTTCACAGCCTGATCGAATACCCGCTGTGGCATGCGCACTTCCTCGGTCTCGCCGCGGTTCTCGCGGGCTTCGCCGACCTGCGGTCGATGGCAGTGCGATCGGTGCTGGCGGCGAGGGCGCTTGCAGCAGGAGTGCTCCTGTTCGGCGGGGCGCTGCTGGCGTCGACGACGCGCACTTACCTGCAACTGCAATACTGGGGATTGGTGGTGCCCGAGGAACTGCGCGCGGTGCCCGAGGTGCGCAGGCAAGAACAGCAGGCGATCGCCGAAGCGCAGCGCTCGCTGCTCAGGCCTTATGCCGATGTGGCTTTGGCGTCGTCCCTGAAGATCTCCACCGATGCCCTCGATACGAAGCTCTTGTTCAACGCCCGGGTGCTGCACTTCTGGCAGGTTTACCCGCTGGTGCAGGCACAGATAGCGATGCTCGCGATGGCGGGTCGCGACGCTGAAGCGCTGCGGCTCGCCGAGCACCTGGCGCGGCTGCAGCCGCAAAATCTCCCCGAGCTGGCCGAGTCGCTCCGC
>Ga0137463_1000641_pt1 | contig 11617 bp, 7 predicted proteins | sample EasRivERMGT800_2_FD_102333 | JGI IMG/M metagenome (GOLD analysis project Ga0137463, IMG submission 102333) | Soil microbial communities from meander-bound floodplain in the East River, Colorado, USA - East River MetaG ERMGT800_2 | ecosystem: Environmental > Terrestrial > Soil > Floodplain ...
ACCTACGAGTGCATGTGGCTGGGCATCCGGGCGGTGCGGCCCGGCGCTTTTCTCGGTGACGTCGGCGCGGCGATCCAGCAGCATGCCGAAAGCCACGGGTACAGCGTGGTGCGCGAGTTCTGCGGCCATGGAATCGGGCGTAAATTCCACGAAGAGCCGCAGGTGCTGCACTATGGGCGCTCCGGAACCGGGTCGCGTCTCCAGCCTGGAATGACCTTCACGATCGAACCGATGATCAACGCCGGCAAGCCCGCGATCCGCGAGCTCGCCGACGGCTGGACCATCGTCACCAAGGACCATAGCCTGTCGGCACAGTGGGAGCACACTTTGCTGGTCACCGAGACCGGCTTCGAGGTCCTGACGCTTTCCGCCGGCACTCCCCCTCCGCCGGGGCGTTGACTCTATGCTGTCCCCTCCGGCGACGCTTGCGGACGGTGGCTCCGCGCTCGCCCGCCTGAAGGCCGGCGTGCAGGCCGGGCGCGACGCGCTGCAGAGGAGGTTCCGCGAGACGGCGGATGGCCCGATGGTGCTGCGTGAGCACCGCCGACTGGTCGACCGCGTCCTGAAGGATATGTGGCGGCAGCTCCGACTGCCGGCACCCCTGGCGCTGCTCGCGGTCGGCGGCTACGGACGTGGCGAGCTCTATCCTCATTCCGACATCGATGTGCTGGTGCTGCTGCAGGACTCGGCTTCCGCCGGCCCCGCGGCCAAGATCGAGGAGCTCGTAGGACGAGTGTGGGACACGGGGCTCGAGCTCGCCCACAGCGTGCGCACGGTCGCCGAGTGCGTCGAGGAGGCGGCCAAGGACGTGACCGTGATGACGAGCCTCCTCGAGGCGAGACTGCTCGCCGGAAACCGCGGTCTTTTCGCCCGTTTCGATCGCGCACGGAAGGAATGCCTCGACGCCCAGGTGTTTTTCAAGGCGAAGCGTCTGGAGCAGGAACAACGCCATACCAAATTCCAGGACAGCCCTTACAGCCTCGAGCCCAACCTCAAGGAAGCCCCCGGCGGCCTGCGCGACCTGCAGGTGATCCTTTGGATCAGCCAGGCCTGCGGACTGGGAAATTCCTGGGCGGAACTGGCGCAGCGCGGCTTGATCACTTCGGAGGAAGCGCGCCAGGCGCACCGGCATCACCGGTTCCTCCAGAACCTGCGCGTGCGCCTGCACTACGCCGCGGGGCGCCGCGAGGACCGGCTGCTGTTCGACTACCAGGAGAGCCTGGCCGCGGAGCTCGGCTATTCCCCTACCGCGCACCGGCGCGCCGGCGAGCAGTTGATGCAGGCGTATTTCCGCGCGGCGAAGGCCGTCACCCAGCTGAACACCATACTGCTCCAGAACATGGGTGCCGAAATTTTTCCCGCAAAAAATTCCGATGGCGCGAAGATCAACGGGAAGTTCAGGCGGGTGGGCGAACTGCTCGAGGCGCACCCGGCCGATCTGTTCGAGCGCGAGCCCGCCGCGATCCTCGAGAGTTTTCTCATCATGCAGCAGCACTCGGAGCTGAAGGGCATGACGGCGCAGACGCTGCGCGCGCTGTGGCGCGCGCGCGCGCGCATCGACGCGTCTTTTCGGCGTGATCCGCGGAACCGCGCGACTTTCCTTTCTCTGCTGCAGCAGCCGCGCGGCATCGTGCATGAATTGCGGCGAATGAACCAGTACGGCATCCTGGGAAGATACCTGCCCGCCTTCCGGCGCATCGTCGGCCAGATGCAGCACGATCTTTTCCACGTGTACACGGTCGACCAGCACATCCTCACCGTCGTGCGTAACGTGCGCCGCTTCACGATGCTCGAGTTTGCGCACGAGTATCCGCTGTGCAGCAGCCTCATCGCCAGCCTCGAGCGCCATTGGCTGCTGTACATCGCCGCGATCTTCCACGACATCGCCAAAGGCCGCGGGGGCGATCACTCGCAGCTCGGCAGGGTCGAGGCCCGGCGCTTCTGCCGCGAGCACGGCCTTGCGGCCGAGGACACGCAGCTCGTCGAGTTCCTGGTCGAGCACCATCTCACCATGTCGTCGGTGGCGCAGAAACAGGACCTGTCAGATCCGGAGGTCGTGCGGCGCTTCGCCGGTATCGTTGGCACCGAGCGGCGGCTCGTCGCGCTCTATCTGCTCACGGTCGCGGACATCCGCGGCACGAGTCCCAAGGTGTGGAACGCCTGGAAGGGCAAGCTCCTCGAGGACCTCTTTCGCGCGACGCAGCACTTCTTCAAGGGCGGAAAACTCGAGGCGGACCAGTACATCCAGGGAAAACAGGACGAAGCCAAGCGCCTGTTGCAGCTCTATGGGCTGTCCGACACCGTCCAGGGCCCGCTATGGCGTCATTTCGACGTCCCCTACTTCCTCCGCCACGACGCCCAGGAAATCGCCTGGCACACGCGCCTGCTGCACTACCGGGTCAACGCCGACCAGCCGGTGGTCAAGGCGCGCCTCTCGCCGGCGGGGGAAGGACTGCAGGTCATGATCTACGTCCCCGATCAGCGCGACTTGTTCGCGCGTATCTGCGGCTACTTCGGGTCGGTCGGCTTCAGCATCGTCGATGCCAAGATCTACACGACCCGGCACGGCTACGCGCTCGACACCTTCCAGGTCATGGACCTCGGCAGCGTGGCGCACCCGCGGGACATGATCTCCCAGATCGAGGGGGAATTGGCGAGCCGGCTGGCGAATCAGGTCCCGTTGCCGCAGGCGGTCCAGGGACGGGTATCGCGACGCGTCAAGCACTTTCCGATCGCGCCTGAAGTGCACATCGTCCCCGATGAAAAGGGGCAGTACCACTCCCTGTCGATCACTGCGGGCGACCGGCCCGGCCTGCTCTATGCCATCGCGCTGGTGCTCAGCCGCTACGGGGTCAGCCTGCACACCGCCAAGATCGTGACGCTAGGCGAGCGCGCCGAGGACGTGTTCGTCGTGTCCGGCGCCGCGCTCGCCAATCCGAAAACGGTGCTGCAGCTCGAAACCGACCTGCTCAAGGCGCTGCAGGCGTAAGAAGCATTTCACTCGTCGATCAGCTCCTGGTCGGGGAACAACACCTCGACGAAGCCGAACCGGGACATGTCGCGAATGCGCATGGGATAGAGAATCCCGTCGAGATGGTCGCACTCATGCTGCACGACCCGCGCATGGAACCCCTCGACGCTGCGATCGATCGGATTGCCCGATTCGTCGAAGCCCCGGTAGCGCAGCCGCTTGAAGCGCGGCACCACGCCGCGCATGCCGGGCACCGACAGGCATCCTTCCCATGCTTCTTCCATTTCGTCGCCCAGCGGCGTAATGACCGGGTTGATGAGCACCGTGTCCGGGACCTCCTCCGCATCGGGATAGCGGAGATTGCGCTTCACTCCGAAAATCACCACCCGCAGCGGCACGCCTATCTGTGGGGCGGCGAGCCCCGCCCCGTCCAGGTCCGCCATGGTGTCGAGCATGTCGGCGATCAGCTCGCGCAGTTGCGGCGCACCAAAAGCTTCTACCGGGCGCGATTTCTCGAGCAGCCGCGGATCGCCCATTTTCAGGACCGCGCGGATCATGCAATCGCCCTCTCCGCCAGTGCCTCGATGATCTTTCGCGCCCGGCCCACCGCGTCCTTCAGCACTTCTTCGATCTTTTGCAGCGGTACACCGCGTACGCTTGCACCGCGGCCGGCGGCGTGATTCACGACCACTGCGATCGCCGCGTAGCCGAGCTCGATCTCGCGCGCCAGAGTCGCCTCGGGCATCCCGGTCATGCCGACGATGTCGGCACCCTCTCGCTCCAGCCGGTCGATTTCCGCGGCCGTCTCCAGTCTCGGGCCCTGGGTCGCGGCATAGACCGCGCCGTCGACGGCGGCCTCGCCGCAGCTTTTTGCCGCGGCGAGAAGCTTGTTTCGCAACTCGCCGGTGTACGGCTCGGTGAAGTCGATATGCTTCACCGGAGCCTCGTTTTCGAAAAACGTGTTCATCCGGCCCCAGGTGTGGTCGATGATCTGGTGCGGGACGACGATCTTACCCGGGCCGAGGTCTGCGCGGATGCCGCCGACGGAGACGACCGCAACGATCTCACCGGCACCCTGTTCCTTGAGCGCCCAAAGGTTGGCACGGTAGTTCACCTGGTGGGGCGGAATGGTATGGGCGTCGCCGTGACGCGCGAGGAACACCACCGGCATGCCGCGGATCGCGCCGAAGGTGAGCGGCCCGGAAGGCTCCCCATAGGGGGTCCGCACCGCCTGGCGACGCGAGACATCGAGATTGGCGAGCTGAGTCAACCCGCTGCCGCCGATGATTGCGAGCATGTGCGCTCAGGAATCCTTCACCGCGTAGATTTCCGGCAGGTTGCGCCAGACCCCGGACACGTCCATACCGCAGCCGAACACGTAGCGGTTGGGCAATTTCAGACCGACGAAATCGGGGACGATAGGCTTGTCGCGGCCGATGTCCTTGTCCGTGAGCACGGCGCTGTAGAACGCGGCCGCACCGAGCGAGTTCACGCGGTCGCGGATCGCCGCGAGCGTTTGGCCGCCGTCGAGGATGTCATCGAGCACGAGCACGCAGCGCCCTCTCACGTTCTCCCGCGGCTCCACCTTCCACACGATCTCGCCGCCCGAGGTGGTGTTGCCGTAGCGCGATGCATGGATATAGTCGAACTCGAGCGGAAAACGCAACCGGGGTAGAAGGTGACCGGCGAAAAAAACCGAGCCGCCCATGACCGCAAGCACCAGAGGATAGCGGCCTTTCAGACTCGCCGTGATCTCCGCGGCAAGGCGCGCGATTTCGGCGCGCACTGCCGCCTCGTCGCACAGCCGATCCGCGCTTTCCAGAATTTTCCACGCCTCGTCGGGTGTCATGGGCCGGAAGTATATCCAGCCCGGAGCGGCATCACAGTGACTTCAGGAATTGATCGAACGCGTTTCCGACCTCGGGATGCTTGCGTCCGTACGCCACCGTCGCCTGCAGGTAGCCGAGCTTCGAGCCGCAGTCGTAGCGTGTCCCCTTGAAGCGGTACGCGAGCACACGATCCTCCGCGAGCAGCGCGCTGATCGCGTCGGTGAGCTGAATTTCGCTGCCGGCTCCGGGCGTGGCCTGCTCCAGGTGATGAAAAATTCGCGGCGTCAGGATGTACCGCCCGACCACGCCGAGGTTCGACGGAGCGGCTTCCGGTCTGGGCTTCTCGACGATCCGCAGGACGCGATCCAGACCCGTGGTCACGGGCTCGACTTTGACCACACCGTACTGGAGGCTTTGCTCCGGCGGAATCTGCTGCACGGCGACCATCGGCGACTGGTGGCGCTCGAATATCTCGGTCATCTGCCGCAAGGCCGGGGGAGTGCCGTCGATCAGGTCATCGGCCAGGATCACGGCAAACACCTGGTCGTTGACCGCAGGCTGAGCGCACAACACCGCGTGCCCCAATCCGAGGGGCTCGGGCTGCCTGATGTAAATGCAGTTGACCGATTTGGGGATGATGTTCCGGATCAGCTCCAGCAGCTCGCTCTTCCCGCGCGCGGCGAGCTCCGACTCGACCTCGTAGGCCTTGTCGAAATGATCCTCGATGGCGCGCTTGTTTCGCCCCGTAATGAACACCATGTCGCGAATTCCCGCCGCCACGGCCTCCTCGACGGCATATTGAATGAGCGGCTTATCGACAATCGGCATCATTTCCTTCGGGCTCGCCTTGGTCGCCGGGAGGAAACGGCTGCCCATGCCGGCTACGGGGAAGACGGCTTTCGTCACTTTTCTCAAGACTTGGACTCCTCGAACATTTTTCGTAGACCCGCTTCGTCGAGCACGGTGACACCGAGCTCATGCGCTTTTTCAAGCTTGCCTCCCGCGTCGTCGCCGGCGACGACGTAATCGGTGTCTTTCGACACCGAGCCCACCACCTTGCCGCCATGGCTCCGGATCAACTCTATCGCTTCGTCCCGGGTCATGCCGGGCAGCGTCCCCGTAAGCACGAAGGTCTTGCCCCCAGATTGCCGGTGCGCGGCAGCCGATGGCGATTTCTCGCCCTGGACGCGAATTCCATGCGCGCCCGCAGTCAATTGCGCGATGACTTCCCGATTGTGCTCCTGCGAAAAAAACTTCTCCAGACTCTCCATCAACTCCGGCCCGACACCCTCGAGCACCGAGGGAAGCGCCGCTTCTCCGCGTCTTTTTCGCGCCGCGTTCTCCTTCTGGATCGCTTTCTTCTTTTCCGCAATGCCGGCCCAGTCGGCGTGGAGCAGCGCCTCCAGCTCGCCAAAGTGTTTCGCGAGAATCCGGGCGACTTCTTCTCCGACTCCCGGAATTCCCAGCGCGTGGACGAAGCGGGCAAGAGTCGGGGTCTTTGATTTCTCGATGGCCGCAATCACGTTCTGCGCCGATTTCTCGCCCATTCTTTCCAGTCCGGCGAGCGTGGCCACGTCGAGCCGATAAATATCCGCGGGCGTTCGCACGATTTCCAGGTCGACCAGCTGATCGACGAGTTTCTCGCCGAGACCTTCGATGTCCATCGCCCGGCGGGAGGCGAAATGCAGCAGAGCCTGCTTGCGCTGGGCTCGACAGAAGAGCCCTCCGGTGCAGCGCGCCGCAGCCTCGCCCTCCAGGCGCACGACTTCGGATCCGCAGACCGGGCACCGCGCGGGCATCTCGAATCGATCCGACGGCGCCCGCGGACCGGCCTTGGAGACGCTCACCACTTCCGGAATCACGTCCCCCGCCCGTCGCACTACGACGGTATCCCCGCGCCAGACATCCTTTCTGCGCACTTCGTCTTCGTTGTGGAGCGTGGCGTTGGTCACGGTGACACCGCCTACGCTCACCGGTTTCAGGCGCGCCACCGGCGTCAATGCCCCGGTCCGCCCGACCTGGACCTCTATATCGACGACCTCGGTCAGCGCCTCTTCGGGCGGGTACTTGTGCGCCACCGCGAACCGCGGCGCGCGCGACACGAAACCGAGCGATTGCTGATAGTCGAGCCGGTTGACCTTGTAGACCACCCCGTCGATCGCGTAGGGCAGCTTATCTCGCTTTTCGCCCATACTTCGATAGAAGCCGAATAGTCCGGACAGCCCTCTCACGGTGGCGCGCTCCGCGGACACCGGCAGACCGTGGTCCGCGATCCAGTCCAGAACTTCGCTGTGGCGCTGCAACGCCGTGCCGCCGGAGTCCCCCAGACCGTAGGCGAAAAAGCGCAGCGGGCGCTGGGCGGTCAGTTTCGGGTCGAGCTGCCGCACGCTCCCCGCGGCGGCGTTGCGGGGGTTGGCGAACTCCTTCTCTCCTCGTTCGCGCTGGCGGGCGTTCATCCGCTCGAAATCCGCCTTGTACATGACGATCTCCCCGCGCACCTCGACCGTGGCGGGCGGCCGCGCGCCGCGCAGCCTGAGCGGGATCGAGCGCACCGTCCTCAAATTCGCGGTGACGTCCTCCCCGGTGTAGCCGTCACCCCGGGTGGCGCCCTGCACGAAGCGCCCGCGATCATATACGAGACTGATCGCGAGGCCGTCGAATTTCGGCTCCGCCGCGTACTCGATCTCGTCCCGGCCCAGGCCCTCGCGAACCCGTCGATCGAACCCGATCATGTCCGCCTCGGTAAAGGCGTTGTTGAGCGAAAGCATCGGCGTGCGATGAGTTACTTGCGGGAACTCCTTGAGCGGCGTCCCGCCGACGCGCAGGGTCGGCGAATCCGGCGTGAGAAGCTCCGGGTGGGCCCGCTCCAGTTCGAGCAGCTCGCGGAACAACTCGTCGTACTCGGCATCCGGGATGGTCGGCGAGTCGAGCACGTAATAGCGGTAGTTGTGGGTCTCGATCTCGCGGCGAAGCGCTTCCGCGCGTTGGCGCGCCTTTTCCGCGACCGCCATCAGGAAAAAAGCCGCAGCGCGAGCGCCCCGCCGGGCGCGATGCCGCGCGCCTCCATGCTCCTGTGTACCGCCTGGAGCTGCGCCCCGATCGCGGCGAACGCGGCGGGCCCCACGGGCTCGCGATTGTCGTCGACGATGCGCGCTTTCAACCCCTGCGCGAGCGTTTGCGCGCAATCGCGGAACCGCGCGAACGCGCCATGAGAGGTCCGCGGGACATCGAGCTCGAGGGTGACTCCGCGCGTCGAAAGCGCGTTCAAACCGTCGGGGGTCAGAGGGGTCTGTTCGAAATTGGCAAGCGCGCAAATGACCCGCCCCGCCTCGTCCCGCAGCCTGAACTTGCCGTCCGGTTCGTCGAGCCGGAAACCCGCCGTTTTCGCAATGCCGGCGAGCTGAGTCCCCGAAAAAGGCGCCGTAACGCTGACGATATGGACGGCAACCCGGATGTCGATTTCTCCGCAAAAGCGATCGAGCTCCCTTGCCCTGGCCAGTGCGGGCGCCGGATCGGGCACGTTCGCAAGGGCTCCCACCGACGCGGCAGCTCTCTCTATGGCGGCTCCGAACGCGGCCAGATCCTCCGCATCCGCTGCGCCCTGGCGGTCCACCAGTTGCATGCCCCAGCGCAGCCTCGAATAGCTGCGATCGGGATCGAGCGCCTCCCAGGAGGCCGCGGTCTCGTCGAAGCCCTCCAAAGAGATCGCTTTGGAGCAGCGCTCGAGCGCAGCCGCCATGGCGCCGATCAAGGCCGCTCCGGAAACTTCCGCCGGGGCTTCAATCGGAACGATGAAGTCCAGAAACTCCGACAGCGCCGTCCCCGAAGCCGCGGCATCTTCCCTTTCCTCTTCGAAAGCCACGAGCACGGGCTCGACGCGGTCCGAGTCCGACGGGGTCGGCAGGATCCCCTGGCCCGTGCCGCCGCCCGAGCGCATCAGCACGTCCTCGTGCCGCGAAGCAAAACCCGCCTCGGCCCGGCGCCCATAGCGGCGTTCCTGCCACTTGTTGTACAGAAAGACGGCCGCGACGATCACGGCGCCGACGCCCAGGAGACCGACCTGCAGCTCGCTCATGTCAAGGCAGCGGCGGGTTCTTCCCGCAGCTTCAGGGCTTCCTCGATATCCACCGCCACCACCCGCGACACGCCTCGCTCCTGCATGGTGACGCCGACCAGCTGGTGCGCCATCTCCATGGTGATCTTGTTGTGGCTGATGAACAGGAACTGGGTCTGCTGCGACATTTTCTCGACCAACTCGCAGAATCGCTCGGTATTGGCGTCGTCGAGCGGCGCGTCGACTTCGTCGAGCAGGCAGAACGGCGCGGGATTGAGCTGAAAGAAGGAAAACACCAGGGCAATCGCAGTGAGGGCCTTCTCCCCGCCCGAAAGCAGATGAATGGTGGTGTTCTTTTTCCCCGGGGGACGTCCCATGACCTGCACGCCGCAATCGAGAATCTCCTCGCCCGTCATGATGAGCTGGGCTTCGCCGCCGCCAAAGAGCACCGGGAACATCTCGCCAAAACCGCGATTCACGGTATCGAACGTGCTCTGCAGCAAGGCCCGCGTTTCGCGGTCGATACGGCGGATCGCGTTCTGTAGGGTTTCCAGGGCGGCGGTGAGGTCGGCCGCCTGGGCATCGAGAAACTGTTTGCGGTCCTGGCTCGACGTCAGCTCCTCGAGCGCCGCCATGTTGATCGCGCCGAGCTCGGCAATCACATTGGTGAGGCGCGTGATCTCGCCCTGCAGCGAAGGCGCTCTCTGGCCTTCCTTCAGCACGGCCGCCAAGGCGGTTTCATCCGCGCCGGCCTCGCGAAGCTGCTGTGCGAACTGCTCGCCCGTGATTCGCGCCGCCTGCTCCTTCAGCCTCGTTTCCGCGATGCGATCGCGCAGCGGCTGGAGCTTCTGCTCCCCGGCGAGTCGCGCCTCCTCGGAGGAGCGCAGCCTGCCGGCGATTTCTTCCTGGCGGTTGCGCGCCCCTGCCAGGGTCTGCTCCCGAGCGACCCGCGTCGCCAGGCCCTGTTGAAGCTGGGCCCGCAACACCTGGTCGTCCACGCCGGCCAGTTCGGCCTGGAGCTGTTCGAGGCTTCGCTCGGCGTTCTGCATATGCTCTAGTATGACTTTAGAAGATCTATCTATCTCGCTGATTTTACTTATACAATCCTTTTCAGCGTAACCTGCCTCCTGAACTTCGCGTTCGGCCTGCACCACTGCCTGGCGCTGCGCCTCCAACTCGCGTTCTGCGGCGTCCGCATCTTTCTGGGTGGATTCCAGCTTGCGGTAGAGCGCATCGATCTCGCCCTGGCGCCGCTCGAGGCTCGCCTCCGCGGCCGTCTGGGTGGCCCGCTCCTGGGCTTGCTGGGCGGCAATTTCGGCGAGCTCTCCGTCGATCTGCCGGCTGCGCTCCTGGTAGCGCTCCTCCCCTTGAGTCAGCTTGAGGTTTTCCAGTTGACGTTCGTGATGGTGCTGTTTGAGCGCCGTTCCCGCCACGCGCAGCTTGGCGAGCCCTTCGTCGTGCTCGGCGAGGGAGCGCTCCAGCCCGGAGAGCTCGGCGCGCTTTTTCTCGATCGAATCGCCGCGCCCGCGCGCTTCCGCCTCCAACGCTTCGATTTCACGCTGCCGGGCAAGGATTCCGGTGTCCGCCGGATCGGGCGCGTGAAAGCTCACGCCGAACCGGCTGAACTGGTGGCCCTCGCGGTTGATGAGCACTGCCTGGGGCGGCAGCGCCATGCGGGTCATCAGCCGCGGCACGCCCTCCACAGCGTAGAAAGGCGCAAGCCACGCCGCGACGACGCCGCCCACCGCGGGCTCGGCGGCCCCGACGTAGTCGGCAAGCGGCTTCAGTCCAGCCTCGAGGGGCAGCTTGGAATCCGTTCCACGCAGATAGGCGCTGACCCTCGCGGGAGGCGGGTCCTCGAGCAAGCGCTGCAGCAACTCGGGGTCGGACATCTCCATCGCGTGCAGGCGCTCACGCAAGGCCGATTCCACCGCGGTTTCCCAGCCGGCTTCGACGCGGATTTTCTGCCACAACCGCGGTTTTGACGCGAGCTCGTGGCGACCGATCCAATCCTGGATCTTGCTGTTCTCCTCGACCTGGTTCTGTATTTTCTGCAGGGTGAGCAGCCTGCCCTCCAGGGCCGAGAGCTCGCGCTCGAACAACTGCAGACTGTCGACGCACCCGCGGCGTTGCCCGTCCACGGACTCCCGCGCAGTTTCGAGTTGCGCGAGCAGCGCTTCCTGGCGCGAGAGCTCGGCGCCGCTTTGCGACAGTTCCTGCGCCAGATGCAAGCGCAGTTGCGCATCGGGCGCAACGAGCTCGGCGCGTTCGGCGAGCAGTTTCTCCTCGCGCTGCTCCAACCCCTGCAGCGTCTTGCCCGCGTGTGCGAGGTGTGCCTGTTCCACCTGGAACGCCTGCTCGGCCTGGGCGATGCGCTCACGCTCGCCCGCGACCCGTCCCTGCGCCAGGCGCGCCGCCTGCTCCGCTTGCGGCAGCTTCTCCTGCTCGTCGGCGAGTTTGGCTCTGGCTTGCCCCAGAGCGTCTCGCGACTCCTGGAGACGCACCTCACAGGCCCGCAGCGCCTCGCGCTGCTCGAGCTCGCTCTGCCGTCCGGTGTCGCGCTGCGCGCGAAGTTGCGCAAGCTGCGCGTCGAGACGCTGCCGGGTATCGGCCACGAAGCGTATTTCGGTCTCAAGCCGAGAGACATCGGCGTTGACACCGTAGAGCTCCCCCTGGGCGGCGGCGAGCGCGTCCCCCGAAGCGTAGTGCTCCGAGCGCGCCTGCTCCAGATCGCGCTCGATTTCGCGCAGGCGCGCGGTCTCG
>Ga0137463_1000642_pt1 | contig 11614 bp, 10 predicted proteins | sample EasRivERMGT800_2_FD_102333 | JGI IMG/M metagenome (GOLD analysis project Ga0137463, IMG submission 102333) | Soil microbial communities from meander-bound floodplain in the East River, Colorado, USA - East River MetaG ERMGT800_2 | ecosystem: Environmental > Terrestrial > Soil > Floodplain ...
GGCTGACGCTATGCCTGTCCTCGCAGGCGGGATGCGCGCTCCAGTGTTCCTTCTGCGCGACGGGCGCGATGGGATTCGCGCGGAACCTCGAGCCGCACGAGATCGCGGGCCAGGTGCGCGAGCTCGCGCTGCTCGACCCGCCGCTCCGCGCGACGAACATCGTGTTCATGGGCATGGGCGAGCCGTTGATGAACTGGAGCGCGGTGGACGTCGCGCTGACGATCCTCAACGACCCCGGCGGGTTCGGGATCGGCGCGCGCCACATCACGCTCTCGACGGTGGGGTGGTTGCCGGGCATCGAGGCCCTTGCGCGGCGCCGCGAGCAGTTCCGCCTCGCGATCTCGGTGCACGCGCCGAGCGACGCGCTGCGCGCGACGCTGATGCCGGTGAACACGAAGTTCCCGCTCGGGGACGTGATCGACGCGGCGGCGCGGTTCGAGCGGCGCGTCACGTTCGAATACGTCATGCTCTCGGGCGTGAACGACCGCGCCGGGCACGCCCACGACCTCGCCGCCCTCGCGCGCCGGTGCCGCGCGTTCGTGAACCTGATCCCGCTGCACCCCGGCGGCGCCATGGGGTTCACGCCCACGCCGCGCGAGGAGATCGCGGCGTTCGCCCACGCCCTGCGCGCGCTCGGCGTCGAGGTCGCGATCCGGAAGAGCCGTGGCGTGGACATCGCCGCGGCCTGCGGCCAGCTACGGGCGGAACGGCCCGCGCGGCGGCACCCAGCTCCGTCCCACGAGAATGGTGAGGTCGAGAAAGTGGGATGAGTCGGGTTTCTGCTCGATTCGGGCGGCGCCCAGCGCCTTTGCGGCCAGCGCGGCCCACTGGGCATGACCGGAGCGGTCGCGCACGATGCTCGTGTCGGCGCGCTCCGTGGTGTTTCCGAAGGAGACGACGTCGAACCCGGCGTCGCGCAATGAGAACATCGCGCGGCGCGCGAGGCCGCGCGTGTCCGTGGCGTTCAGGACCTCGACCTTGATCCGCACGCTGTCCGGCACCACGCGGCGCGCGCGCGCCGCCGTCCGGGCGTCGAGGGCCGCACGGCTCGTGCTGAGTGCCAGCCACGTCCCGACGGCCAGGAACACCAGCACGATCGCCGGAACGACCCACCGTCTCCAGGTCACCGCACGCCGTTCCAGAGGGCGATGCTCTCCGGAAAGAGCGCCTTCCCTTCGCGCAGCGTCCACTCCAGCCGCATGCGCACCACCTGGCGGAAGACGCCGTCGAAGTCACTCGGCAGGAGCGAGGCGAGGAAGGCGCGGTCGGCCAGCATGAAGCCGCGACCGGGTTCCAGGAAGTCCGCCATGAACAGAGCGCGGCCAGTCTGGTCCCAGTCGGGGTTACCGACCGTGTGCCAGCGGACCGAGAGGAGGACGCCCGCGCGCGCCTCGCCCTCGCGTTCGAGCATGGTGGCGGCGGCGGGCCCGTGCAGCACGCCGGCGGGCGAGTCGGCGAACGCGGTGCCGCGCACGAGCGCGCGGAGCTCGTCCTCCGTCGCGTCGCGGAGCGCGTCGTGCCAGCGTCCGGCATCGTGCCAGGCCTGCGCCTCCGCGGCGCCGAGGCGCATCTCGCGCGCCCAGCGGTCGAGCAGTGCGGTGACGCGGGTGATGTGCGCGAGGCGGCGCTCGCCGACCTTCGCCCACGCCGGGAGGACGGGCGCCGGCGACGTCGCGCTCATGACGCAACGTTCGTGATGCGGCGGGCGAGGTCGTTGAGGCTCGTCACGACCTCGCGGAGGCCCTTGATGGCCCCCTCGAGCTCCCGCAGCGCCGCCGCCTGGCCGCCTGCCGTGGACGTCACCTGCTCGGCGCCGATGCGGTTCCTCCCGGAGATCTCCGAGACGCGTGCCACGCGGTCGAGGAGCACGGAGAACTCGCGCTGCTGCTCCTCCGAGGTGCCGGCGATCCGCTGCGCGCTCTGCGCGCTCTGCGCCGTGGACTCGACGATCTGCTCAAGCGCCCCGCGCGACGAGCCCGAGAGCTGCTCGACGTCGGCGACGAGGGATTGTCCGCTCGCCATCCGCTCGCCGACGAGGCGCATCTGCTTCTCGAACTTGTCGAGAATCTCCGCCGCTTCGTCGGCCGCGCGGCGGCTCTCGACGGCGAGGGCGCGCACCTCCTCGGCCACCACCGCGAACCCGCGCCCCTCGGCGCCGGCCCGCGCCGCCTCGATGGCCGCGTTGAGCGCGAGGAGGTTCGTCTGGTCGGCGAGCTGCGAAATGATCGCGATGAAGTCGGTGATGCGCCGCGTGCTCGCCGCGAGCACGTCGATCTCGGCCGCGCTCTCGCCGACGAAGCGCTTCGCCCCGACGAGGCGCTCGATGGCCGTGCCGATCTTTGCGCGGTTCGTCGCGGCGACGTCGGTGGCGCTGCGGCTCGCGCCGGCCGCTTCGCGGGCGTCATCCACCACGCGCCCCGTCGCCTCGAGCAGCGCCTGCGTCATCTCGAGGCTCGAGTGCACCTCCTCGGACTCCTCCGAGATGCCCCGGGTGATGTCCGCAATGGTGAGCGCCACGGCCTCGCCGCCCTGGCGCAGCGTTGCCGCCGACCCGGTGAGCCGCTCCAGTTCGTGCGTGATGCGCGACACCGTCTCGAGCAGCGGGGTGCGCAAGTCGTGGATGTGCAGCGTCGTGGCGAGCTGGTTCGCGAAGCGCCGCACGAGCATCGCCTCCTTGGCGCCGTACGCATTGGTCTTGTGGTGCTCGATCTCGAGGAGCCCCACGTTGCGCTCGCCGAACCGCAGCGGAATGGCCGCGGCCGACCGGGCCTCGCTCCGGACGCGCTCGACGCGGGGGTCACGCGACGCGTCCGTGACGATCGCGGGGAGCCCGCTCGCCAGCGCGAGCGCGCGAAGCCGCGCTCCGTCCGGGCCCACGGGCTCCGGCGCGGCGAGCAGGCCTTCCCCACCGCGGTAGATCACGAGCTGGTGGTCGTCGTCCAGCCGGGTGATGCGCAGGGCCGACCAGTCCACGAGCCGGTAGGCCAGCGCCTCGATCCGGTGGATCGCCTCGGCGAGCCCGCCGCCGCTCGCGACGATCTGCTCCATCGCCAGCACCGTGTTGAGTTCCTCCGCCGACACCGACTCCTGGATGATCCGCCGGAGCAGCAGGCCGGCGAACGTGATCACGAACGCCACGACGGCGGTGCCGGTCCAGCCGAGAAGCTGCATGGATCCGACGATGACGGCCACGGCGGTGGCGCCGGCGCCGTACGTCAGCACCTCGTACCTGAGGAGGAGCGAGCGCTCCTCCGGCAGGAGCTTGTCGCGGACGATAAGCGAGAAATAGAGGAGGCCGCGGCTCAGCACGAAGTGCACGAGCAGGAACAGCGTCATCGCCGGGATGAAGTCCGGCCCAGTGGCGCCTGAGAAGTTGGCGCCGAGCGCGGAGGCTGCCCACGCGAAGAAGCCGTAGGCCGAGAAGAGCGCGAGCACCTCGCGTCCGGCGTTGATCAACGCCACGTTGAGGTCCTTGCGCAGCAGGAGCCAGTCGGTCCCAAGCAGACCCGCGAAGAGCGCGGCGGCGGTGACGGCCGGCCCGCTGACGAGCGCCCCACCGACGGCGACGACGTGCAGCAGGTTGATCGCGCCGTACTTCGTCACCGGGAGCTGGTAGCGGCGGAACGCTACAGTGAGCGCGAGGAGCGCGGCGAGCGGGATCAGGTGCCCGGACCAGTGCGGCTCCATCACCGCCCCGGCGACGAGCAGCAGCGTCCCCGCGAGAGGGACCAGGCGCGCGAACGCCGCGAGCACGAAGCCCATCACGCCGGCACTCCTGCATCGAGCGCCTCGCGCAGGCCCCGTGCGAGGGCGACCGCCCGGTCCGTTCCGCCGTCCGCCGCCCGCACGATGGCGCTGCCCACGACGATCCCGTCCGCGAGCGCGCCGACGGCCGTGGCCTGTTCCGGTGTCGAGATGCCGAAGCCGACGCAGATGGGAAGCGTGCAGACGGACCGGAGCTGCGCGATGCTCGCGGGCAGCGAGGCGGAGATCGTGTCGCGCATGCCGGTAACCCCGAGCCGGCTGATCAGGTAGACGAAACCGCGGCCGTGCTGGGCGATGAGGGCCATGCGGTCCTTCGGGGTGGTGGGGGCGACGAGTCGCACGAAGTCGAGCGGCCCCTCGCCGAACCACGCCTCACGCGCCGGATCGGCGCCGACCGGAAGGTCGGTGATGAGCACGCCATGTGCGCCGGCGGCCTTCGCCCGCTCGAGCACGCGCGGTCCGGCCGCGAGCACGGGATTCAGGTAGGAGAAGAGGACCACGGGGACGGTGAGCCGCGCCTCTGCGAGCAGGTCAAGCGCACCGTCGAGCGTCATCCCCTGCTCGAGGGCGCGCTGCGAGCTCGCCTGGATCACGGGGCCGTCGGCGACGGGGTCGGAGAAGGGCACACCGAGCTCGAGCACGTCGGCGCCGGCCTCCGCCAGGCCGCGGAGCAGCGCGAGGCTCTGCGCACGGTCGGGGTGGCCCGCCGTGACGTAACAGACCAGCGCGCGGCGGTGCTCCGCGCGCAACGCCGCCATCCGTTCGCTGAGCACGTCAGATGAAGTAGTCGCCGACCCGAATGCCGTACCGCTCCGGGTCCGCCGTCTTGATGATCGTCCGGCGGAAGTTCCCGCTCTCCTCCTTGTCGGCGAGGTCCACGAGGTCGCCGGGGTGCTTCACGTTGCCCAGGTCGTCGCTCACGACGAGCACCACCGGACGCGAGACCATCGCGACGTCGACATTGGCCGCGTGCACGATCGCCAGCTCGAACGTGTCGAGCACGACGAAGGTGCCGACGGGATAGATGCCGAGGAGGTTGACGAACGCCTTCACGACCACGGGATCCATGCCGCGCCGCGCGTTGTCACGCATCTCGGCGAGCACCGAGGCGGGGTTCATCGGCTCGGTCTGGTAGGCCCGGCGGGACGTGGCGGCGTCGAAACCGTCGGCGATCGCCACAATCTTGCTGTAGAATCCGATCGCCTTCGTCCGCAGGCCGCGCGGGTAGCCCGTGACGTCGCGCTTCATGTGGTGCTCGTACGCCACGAGCATCGACCGGTACGGGAACTCCTGCTGCTCCTTGAGCTGGAACAGCGAGAGCACGCCCAGCCACGGATGCGACGCGACCTGCCGCCACTCGTCATCGCTGAGCATGTCCACCTTGTTGAGGACCTCGATCGGCACGCGGGACTTCCCGATGTCGTGGAACAGCGCAGCGAGCCCGATGTCGTAGAGCTGGATGCGCGTCAGGCCGAGGCGGCGCGCGAGCGCGACGGTGAAGATGCACACGTTCACGGAATGCGTGAACGTGTAGTCGTCGTAGTCGCGGATGGTCGTCAGCCCCATGAGCGACGTCTCGTCGGCGAGAATGTGATCGATGATGCCCTGGACCACGCGCTTGATCTTCTTCAGGTTCGGCCCCTGCCCCAAGCGCACGGACGTCATCACGTCCTTCGTGGCCGCGACCGACTGTGCGTAGGTGCGCTTCGCCGCCTCCTTGGTCTTCGAGCGGAACTTCTCCTCGTCCTCGGAGGCCACCGGTGGCGAGACCTCGAACGCCTTCACGCCGGCGGAGTCGAGACGGCGCAGGAGCTGCTCGAAGCGGTCGGACGGGCCGTCCCCCTGCGGCGCGAGGAGGAACGAGAGGAGCACGGTCCAGTCGCGGGCCTCGGGGCGAGCAGTCACGCGAAGCACGCCCACCCCGCTCGCGCGGCACTGCGCCAGCAGGAAACTGAACGTGGTGTAGTTGTCGAGGTCGAGGCGGAGGCGCGTCGAGTTGACGAAGATGAACTCCCCCGAAACGCGGAACTCGAGTTCGTTCTCCGAGGAGCGCAGCTCCTCGGCCACCGTCGTGACCTCCTCCAGCGCCTTCTGCACGACGGCGTTCTCCACCGGATACATCCGGACGCTCCGCATCGCACCGTACAGGGCCTGGATGAAGTTCCGGCCCATGACGCGGACGTAGCCCTCGCCCCCTCGTTCCGTCGCGACCTGCTGCGGGCCGGCCGGCGGTCGGTTCACGCCGCGCTCCCGCCCTTGAGCGCGCGGGACACGGCGCTGCGCACGACGACGTCCTTCTCGCCGAGCGCCTTCTGCAGCGACTCCTGCGCCCGCACCGTCGCGACCTTTCCGAGCGCGATCGCGGCGCACGCGCGCATGTCGGGATCCTCCTTGCGCGAGAAGAGGCCGCCCTTGCCGTTCAGCAGGTCGTCGAGGAAGGGCACACCGCCGTCGCCGCAGAGCAGGCCATACAGCTCGAACATCGCGAGGCGCTCGGTGCGGTCGGCGACGCGGATCTCGCGCGCCTTCACCGCCTGCTGCACGCGCGAGAGCGCGGGCTTGTAGGCCTTCTGCGCCAGCCCGCGTATCGCGGTCACGCGCACGTCGCGCTCGGCGTCGTCGAGCGCCTTCTCCAGGGTCTGCATCGCGCCGGCGGTCCCGATCTCGACGAGCGAGGAGACCGCGGCCATGCGCATGTCGCGGCTCGGGTCCGACAACACCTTGCCCAGTGCCGGCACCGCGGCCGCGGTCTTCAGCCCCCCGGACCGCTTCACCGCTTCCAGCGCCACCACCGGCAAGGGAGAGCCGATCAGCCGGACCAGCTCCGACGTGTAGGACGCGGCGAGCCGGTCCGCGGCGCCCTCGAGCGGCGGCCGCAGCTTCGCGTTCTGCGTCTGGCCGAGCCAGCTGAAGACGGTCCCGAGCGCGACGGGGCGCAACTGCCCGAAGAGGTCGGCGAGCTCGTCCGGGGGCGGGAGGGACGCCGCTTCGTCCATCGCCTCGAGGAGCTGCGACAGCGCCGCGGGTGCGCTCAACCGGTCCGGGAGCAGGGCGAGCTTCGAGCGCACATCCGGGGGAAGGTCGCGCGCGCGCTCGATCACCACGGAAATCTCGCGCAGCAGGTAGGCGACATTGGCGAACTGGCGGCCTGCGAGCAGGTGGAGCGTGAGCGAGTCGAGGTTCTGCGCCACCTCCTTGCGCACGAGCGGGTCGGACTGGAGCTCGAAGATGTCGAGCAGCGCGCTGAGCACCGACCGCCTGAGGTCCGTCGCGTACTCGCGCTCCAGCTCCCGCCGGAGGTACGCCACCTCTTCTCCGTCGAGGAAATAGAGCGTGGAGTCGAAGTCCTCCATGCTCACGATGCCGGCCGGCGACTCCTTCAGTTCCTCGGGCTTCCCCTTGGCCTGCTCCTTCTTCGCTTCCTCGACGGCGAGCTTCGGGTCGTCCACCTCCTTGCCCGGCGTCACGGGCCAGCGGCCGGGCTCCGCAGCCGTGTCGACCGGCAGCCCTGGATCGCTCGACACATCCACGTAGCGGTACGTGAGGTGGTCGAACTCCTGCTCCCACAGGATGGTGAGCAGGTCGTCCTCATGATCGTGCGCCTTCCGGACGCGCGGGATGATGTCGAGGAACGCATCGAGCTCCCCGCCCTCGAATCCCGACTTCAGCGTGATCTCGCGAACACCGTCCTTGTACAGCGTCCACGGCAGGGAGTCGGAGGCCTTCTCCGGCTGGTTGTGCACGACGACGCCGCACCAGGTGAACGTGGTGTCGGTCACCTGGATGGGAAGCGAATCGGTCTCCGCCCAGAGCGGCGAAAAGGTCGCTCGCAGCGTGTCGAGCGTCTTGCGGTACGTCGGGTTGTTGTGGAGGTAGAGCTGGTGGGCGCGCACGGTCTTGTCGAGTTGGCGCAGCATCTCCTCGACGAGCGCCGGGTCGAAGGGCGTCTCGGGGGGCTCCCGCTCGTCGGCCGGCACGGTCGAAGTGCTCTGGTTCACACGGCCAAGATACGCATTTCGGCGACCGATGCCACGTCCTTGTCCCCTCTGCCGCTGACGCAGAGCAGCACCGGGTCGTCGGTTTTCCAGCGTCCGGCGCTCGCGGCGATCCACGCGACGGCGTGCGCCGTCTCGAGCGCGGGGATGATCCCTTCGAGGCGACTGAGGGTCTCGAATCCCGCGAGCGCCGCGTCGTCCGTGACCGAGACGTACGTCGCGCGGCCGCTGTCGCGGAGATAGGCGTGTTCCGGGCCAACGCCCGGGTAGTCGAGGCCCGCGGAAATGGAGTGCGCCGGATGCACCTGCCCGTGCTCGTCCTGGAGCAGGTAGCTCAGCGCACCGTGGAGGACGCCGGGTGTCCCCTTCGCGAGGGACGCCGAGTGCTCCCCGGACTCGAGCCCGCGGCCCGCCGCCTCGACGCCGACGAGTTCCACGCCGGCGTCGCCGACAAACGCGTGGAAGATGCCGATCGCGTTCGAGCCGCCGCCCACGCACGCGACGACCGATCGCGGCAGGCGGCCGGCGCACTCGAGCATCTGGGCGCGCGCCTCGCGGCCGATCACCGTCTGAAACTCCCGCACCATGCGCGGATACGGCGCGGGCCCGACCACGGAGCCGATGATGTAATGACTGTCCTCGCAGGTCGCGACCCAGTCGCGGATCGCCTCGCTGGTCGCGTCCTTGAGCGTGCGGGTGCCCGCGGTGACCGGCACGACCGTCGCGCCCATGAGCCGCATGCGGAACACGTTGAGCTGCTGGCGTCGCATGTCCTCCTCACCCATGTACACCACGCAGTCGAGGCCGAGTCGCGCACACGCCGTCGCGCTCGCCACGCCGTGCTGCCCGGCTCCGGTCTCGGCGATGATGCGGCGCTTCCCCATCCGCTTGGCGAGCAGCGCCTGCGCCAGGGCGTTGTTGATCTTGTGCGCGCCCGTGTGGTTCAGGTCCTCGCGCTTGAGCCAGACCGGCGCGCCGACGCGCTCCGAGAACCGCGGCGCATCGGAGAGGCGCGACGGGCGGCCCGCGTAGTTCCGCAAGGCGTCGTCGAGGACGCGCACGAACGCCGCGTCCCCCATCGCCTCCTCGAATGCCGCCTCCAGCGCGTCGAGCGCGGGTATCAGCGTCTCGGGGACGTAGCGTCCGCCGAACGCGCCGAACCGATCGGTGGCCCGCGCTGGCGTCATGGCGCGGCGCTCCGCACCGCCTCGACGAACGCGCGCATCCGGGCGTGATCCTTGACGCCCGGCGCCGTCTCGACACCGGACGAGACGTCCACCACGTCCGGCGCCAGCAGGCGGATCGCCTCGGCGACGTTCTCGGGCCTGAGCCCACCCGCGAGCACGACCGGCGTGTCGCCACGCAGGTCCTCGAGCGACCGCGCCAGCGCCCGCCATTCCAGCGTGACGCCCGTGCCGCCGAGCCCGCCGCTCACGCGTGCGTCAAGCAGAACGGCGTCCGCCGCGCGAAAAAGTTCCTCGGCCCACTCCGGCAGCAGCGAGCCCGAGGTGCGCGCCGCCGCCCACACGCGTCCGCCGAATCGCTCCCGGATGGCGCGGACGTCCGCCGCCCGCGGGTCGTCGTGCATTTGCACGATCGTCACCGCGGATTCACGGGCCATGCGCGCGATCGCGTCCGCGGAGGCCGACCCGAACACGCCCACTCGCTCCGGGAGTGTTCCCGCGGCGCCGAGTACATCGTGGGCCTGCCGGGGCGAGAGTTGCCGCGGTCCGCCGGCGAACACCGCGCCCACGAACGATGCGCCGAGCGCGGCGGCCACCCGGGCGTCCTCGGCCCGAGTCAGCCCGCAGAACTTCACCCTAACGACCACGCGAGTGCCTCGGAACGTGCGCGAGCTCGGCGACGGCATGGGAGCCGTCGGCGGCGGTGGAGAGCGCGGAGCCGACCAGCACGGCGTCTGCGCCGGCACGCGCGGCGCGAAGCACGTCCGCGCGGTCGCGCACGCCGCTCTCATAGACCGCGATCCGGCCGTGCGGCACCTTGCCGAGCAAACGCGCGCCGGCGATGTCGTCGAGTTCCAGGGTCTCCAGATTCCGGTTGTTGACACCGATGATCGCCGAATCGTGGACGAGCGCGCGCTCGAGCTCCGCCTCGGAGCGGACCTCGAGCAGCACCTCGAGGCCGAGCGCGAATGCCTCGGGCACGAGCGCCGCGAACGTCGCGGGCGGCAGGGCCCTGGCGATCAGCAGGACGGCGGACGCTCCGGCGGCCCGCGCTTCGAGGAGCTGCACACGGTCGACGATGAAGTCCTTCCGAAGGAGCGGAAGGCGCGTCGCACGACGGACCGCGCGCAGGTCGTCGAGTGACCCGCCGAATCGCGTTGGCTCCGTGAGGACGGAGAGCGCCGCCGCACCGCCGTCCGCGTACGCCGCTGCGCGCGTGCCCGCGTCGAGGGCGTCGTCGAGCACGCCGCGGCTGGGGCTCCGGCGCTTGAGCTCCGCGATCACGGCGACCTCGTCCCCGGCGAGCGCCGACACGAGGGAGGGAGCGGCCGCGGCAGCGAGCGCCGAGCGCTCCAGCTCGGCGGCGCGCGGCCGGAGGCCCTCCGCGCGTCGCTCCGACGCCGCGGTCAGCTCACCGAGCGGGCCACGCGGCCGATTCCACGCCGTGCCAGCTGCTTGCGTTTCGGTCAATGTTCGGATACCGTTACTTCGGGTGTTGTTCGGGAGTCAATTCCCGACTGTGACGCTCGCCGCAACCGCTCGCTCACCACTCAGGAAGGGCCGCCAGCATGCCGCTCACCAAGCGTCAGCGCCAGATCCTCGACTACCTCACGAGCTACGCGTCGGGACACGGCTACGCGCCCAGTTTCGAGGAGATCGCGGAGCACTTCAACTATAACTCGCTGGCGACCGTGCACGAGCATCTCAGCAACCTCGAGCGGAAGGGCTACATCAAGCGCAGCTACAACGAGAGCCGCGCCATCGAGATCCTGCCGTCGGACGTGATGCCCCATGCCATCGAACTGCCGCTGCTTGGCGCCGTTGCCGCAGGCGCGCCAATCGAGGAGGCGGCCGCCGGCGAGACGGTCGCCGTGCCCGCCGACTTCGTGCGTCGCGCCGGGAACCATTACGTGCTCAAGGTCCGGGGCAGCTCGATGATCGACGACCAGATCCGCGACGGCGACTTCGTCGTCGTGAACGACCGGCACACCGCGGACAACGGCGAGATGGTGATCGCGATGCTCGACGGCAATTCGGCGACGGTGAAACGCTACCATCGCGAGCGCGACGGCCGAATTCGCCTGCAACCGTCGAACGACCAGATGGCGCCGATCTACGTGCAGGAAGACCAGATGCGGGTGCAGGGCATCGTGGTCGGAGTGCTCAGGCGGTACTAGTGCGGGGCGCCGCCGCGCGCAGCCGCCGCAGGGCGTCGCTCCCCTTCCCGTTCGCGAGCGCGCCGCGCGCCGCGCCGAGCGCCGAGCCGAAGTCCGCCTCGCGCCCACTTACGTAGATCGCCGCTGCGGCGTTCAGCAGCACCGCCGTCGTCGCGCCTTCGCTGCCACCGCCGCCGAGGACCTGCTCGACGATCGCGGCGTTCTCCGCTGGCGCCCCGGCGGCGAGGTCCTCGCGCCGCGCCGGTCGCAGGCCGTGCGTGGCGAGGTCGAACGTCCAGCGCGTGAGGGCGGCCCCGCGCAGCTCGATCACTTCCGTGGGGCCCAGGGGCGAGAACTCGTCGAGTCCCGGCTCGCCGTGTACGATAAGAGAGTGCGTCGTGCCGAGGGCCTGGAGCGCCAGCGCGATCAGTTCCAGCCGCGCCGGATCCGCGACGCCGATCACCTGGCGGCCGGCGCGGGCGGGGTTGGCGAGCGGGCCGATGAGGTTCATCAC
>Ga0137463_1000643_pt1 | contig 11609 bp, 10 predicted proteins | sample EasRivERMGT800_2_FD_102333 | JGI IMG/M metagenome (GOLD analysis project Ga0137463, IMG submission 102333) | Soil microbial communities from meander-bound floodplain in the East River, Colorado, USA - East River MetaG ERMGT800_2 | ecosystem: Environmental > Terrestrial > Soil > Floodplain ...
CCCAGGCCGGAGAAGCTGGTGCTGGATCGCGACGAGGTGACCATCGAGAGCAAGGAGCCGGGCCAGCGCCGCACGCTCGCCCTTCAGGAATACCCCGTAATCTGGGCTTTCGTCGAGAGCATCCGCTCGACGCTCGCGGGCGACCTTGCCACGCTCAGCCGCTTCTACGACGTCGGCCTTGACGGCGGCGAGCGCCGGTGGCGCCTCACGCTCAAGCCGAGCGATCCCCGGATGCAGGACGTGGTGCGCGAGATCCGCATCAGCGGCGACCGTAGCTTCATCAACACTATCGAGATCATCGAAACCGGGGGAGACCACTCGGTGATGACGATCACGAGGGACGGTCCGTGAAAAGAGGCTCGAAAGACAATCGAACCACAGATAAACACAGATGAACACGGATCATCCGCGGTTACTTCTGTTTTTTGACGGTTTGCAATGATTTCAATTTCGCCGCGGTGGGCCATTGGCGCCTGGCTGGTCTTCGTCGCGGCGTGCATCGCCGTCATCACCCGCACGACATTCACGACCGACATCTCCGTCTTCCTGCCGCGCTCGCCGACTCCCGAGCAACAGCTGCTGGTGGAGCAATTGCGCGAGGGCGTGGTATCGCGGCTCGTGCTGATCGGCATCGAGGGCGCTTCGCCGGAGGCGCTGGCGCAAGCGAGCAAGCGGCTGGCGGCGCAGTTGCGCAAGCAGGAGAGTTTTGTCTCCGTCGACAACGGTGAAGACGCTGTTCCCGCGAAGGACCGCGACTTCCTGTGGCGCAATCGTTACTTGCTGAGCCCCGCTGTCACGCCGGAGCGATTTTCGGCGGCCGGGCTGCGCGAGCGCCTCGAGGAGCACCTGCGGCTGCTCGGCTCGCCCGCCGGCATGCTGGTGCGGCGCATCCTGCCCAACGATCCGAGCGGCGAGCTGTTGCTTCTCGTCGAGCGGCTCGGGGCGCGGGCAAGGCCCGCAACGCGCGGCGGCGTCTGGTTCTCGCCCGATGCCGCGCGGGCACTGCTCGTCGCGCAAACCCGCGCCGCGGGCTACGACATCGACGCGCAGGAACGGGCGCTTGCCATGATACGAGGCGCGTTTGCCCAGGCGGCGAGCGGGAGCGACGCGAAGTTGCTGCTGGCCGGACCCGGGGTCGTTTCAGTCGCCACGCGCGCCTCCATCAAGGGTGATGCGTGGCGGTTCTCTCTGATCGCTACGGCGCTCATCGCAGCCATGCTGCTGGCGCTCTACCGTTCTCCACGGGTGCTGGTGCTGGGCCTGCTGCCGGTAGCGAGCGGGGCCCTCGCAGGCGTTGCGGCGGTGAGTCTCGGCTTCGGCGCGGTGCACGGCATCACGCTGGGCTTCGGCGTCACACTGATCGGCGAAGGTGTGGACTACGCCATCTACCTGTTCACCCAGACGGCGCCCGGCATTGCGCCGCACCGGGCGCTCGACCGGATCTGGCCCACGCTGCGGCTCGGCGTGCTGACCTCCATCTGCGGTTTCAGCGCAATGCTGTTCTCGGGTTTCACCGGGCTTGCGCAGCTCGGAATGTTTTCCATAATCGGGCTCGTCGTCGCGGCCGCAGTCACGCGCTGGGTCCTGCCGGCTTTGTTACCGCCGGCGTTCACGGGACCGGCGATGGCGATCTTCGGTCCCGGTGTGATGGCAGCGGTACGGCGCGCGCCGGCGCTGCGTTACCCGTTGCTGTTTGCGGTCGCGCTTGCCGCGGCAGTACTGGCCGCCCAGCGCGACACGCTGTGGAACGAAGACCTGGCGAGCCTGAGCCCGGTATCCCGCTCGGATCATCTGCTGGATCAGCAACTGCGCAGGGACATCGGCGCGCCCGACGTACGCTATCTCGTCGTGATCAGTGCCCCGGACGAGGAGGTTGCCCTGCAAGCAGCCGAGGCGGTCGGGGCAACGCTGCACAGGGCATCGCAGATGGGCCTGTTGGAAGGATTCGAATCTCCCGCGGATTACCTGCCCAGCCGGCAGGCGCAACGCGCGCGCCAGGCCGCGCTGCCGGCGCCCGCGGTGCTGCGCGCAAACCTGCAACAGGCACTACGAGGCCTGCCGTATCGACATCAGGTGTTCGAGCCTTTCCTCAAGGACGCAGCCGCGGCGAAGAACATGCCTCTGGTCGACCGCGGCAGCTTGCAGGGCACGCGTCTTGCGGTCAGGCTGGACACGCTGCTGGTGAAACGGGAGCGCGGCTGGGCGGCCATGCTGCCCTTGCGGGGGATGAACGATACAGCGGGCGTTGCCCGGGGCATCAGCGCTCCGCCCGGCGCGCGTGCCGTGTTGCTGGATCTCAAGCGTGAGTCCGATCAACTCTACCGGACCTATCGCAGAGAAGCGCTGGCGTATTCGCTGCTCGGCGCCGCCGCGATCGGTGTCCTCCTGTTCGCGAGCCTGCGCTCGGCACGCCGGGTGTTCGACGTGTTCGCACCACTCGCCGCGGCGGTCATGGTGACGGCTTGCGTGCTGGTCCTGAGCGGTTACCTGCTCTCCATTTTCCACCTGGTGGGGTTATTGCTCGTGGTGGCGGTCGGGTCCAATTACTCGCTATTCTTCGACCGGCAGGCGCCGTCGGGCGGCGATCGCGAGCGCACCATGGTGTCGCTGCTGTTCGCCAACTTGTCCACCATGATCGGATTCGGCCTGCTGGCATTTTCGAAAGTGCCGGTCCTTCACGCCATCGGCTTGACGGTCGGCATAGGGGCGATCCTGGCGCTGGCGTTTTCCGCCATTCTCAGCCGCGGTGACGCAGCGGATAGGCGGGCGGAAGGCCAATGAAGCAGGCTCTCGCAGCAAAGGCGAATGCAAGCTACCCATGGCGCCCGACGGCCGCACTCCTGCTTTCCATGCTGTTGCATGGCGCGGCCGTGGTGACTGTCGTGATGCAGCCGGCGCTCTGGCCATGGGCGCTGGGGGCAGTGGCCGGCAACCACCTGCTGTTGACCGCAGCGGTGCTCTGGCCGCGCGGGCGGGTGCTGGGCCCCAATCTGCTGCGCTTGCCTGCGGCAGCCGCCGCGCGCAACGAAGTGAGTCTCACGTTCGATGACGGACCCGATCCCGAGATCACGCCGCGCGTGCTCGATCTGCTCGATCGCTACCAGGCAAAAGCGAGCTTCTTCTGCGTTGGCGAGGAGGCGGAGGCCTGCCCGCACATCGTGAGGGAGATCGCGCGCCGGGGACATAGCGTGGAAAACCACAGCCATCGCCACCCGCACGCTTTCGCCTTCTACGGCCCCTGGCGCCTAAAGCGCGAACTGCAAGCAGCGCAGGCAGTAATCGCCGGCATCACGGGTCGCGCCCCGCAGTTCTTCCGCGCACCCGCAGGCTTCCGTGGCCCGCTCCTCGACCCCGTGCTGGCGCGGCTCGGATTGCGCTACGTGTCTTGGACGCGGCGCGGCTACGACACGGTGGACGGCGACGTGGAGCGGGTACTCGCGCGGCTGACTCGCGGGCTCGCCGCCGGTAACGTGCTGCTGCTGCACGACCGGGCCTGCCAACGCACGGCCGGCGGCGAGCCAGTCGTGCTGGCCGTTCTGACGGCCCTTCTGCGGCGGCTCGCAGCGGCCGGTCTCAATTCCGTTTCCCTGCCGGCGGCGTGCGGCCGTGGACCAGAAGCGTAAGCCGCTCTGTTCACAACGAGAAGGCGAACCTGAAGCAACCGCAGATGGACGCAGGTAGACGCGGACAGGATCAAGGAATGTTTACTGTTCGTTCTTGGTTCTGCTTTCTGTCTGTGTATCCACGTTCATCTGTGGTTAGAATCTACCCGTGCAGCCCCTTGCGATCAGCCATTACTCGGTCGTGAACTGCCTGGGGGCGGGATCGCGGGCGATCGCCGACGCCCTGCGCGACAAGCGCTCGGGACTGGCTCCCTGCGATTTCGAGACGGTCGCGCTCGACACCTACATCGGGCGGGTGGCGGGGCTTGAGGAGGCGCGCGTCCATCCCGACCTCGTCGACTACGACTGCCGCAACAACCGGCTGGCGCAGCTTGGAATAGAGCTTGACGGGTTTGCCGGAGCCGTTGCCGAGGCCCGCGACCGCTACGGCGCCGCGCGCATCGGCGTTTTCATGGGGACGAGCACCTCCGGCATCCTGGCAACTGAGCTAGCCTATCGCCGCCGCGATCCGCGTACCGGCGCGCTGCCGCCGGATTACCGCTACGCCGAGACGCACAATAGCTACTCGCTGGCCGCCTTCGTGCGACGCTATCTGGGCTTGCATGGCCCGGCCTTCGTCGTGTCCTCCGCGTGTGCCTCGAGCGCCAAGGTGTTCGGCAACGCCGCGCGCATGATCGCCGCGGGCGCCTGCGATGCCGCGGTTGTGGGCGGCGTCGATACGCTGTGCCTCACCACGCTGTATGGCTTCCATTCCCTCGAGCTGACGTCGCGCGAGCCGTGCCGTCCCTTCGATGCGGAACGCGACGGCCTGTCCATCGGTGAGGGTGCGGGATTTGCGCTCATCGAGCGTGTCGGGAGCCAGCCGGGAACGAATGACATGCTGCTGCTCGGCATCGGGGAGAGTTGCGACGCCTATCACATGTCCACGCCGCATCCCGAGGGCCTCGGCGCGAGGCTTGCCATGCAGCGCGCGCTGGAATCCGCAGGCCTGGCTGCTGCCGACATCGATTACGTGAACATCCACGGCACCGCCACCCGCTCCAACGACGCTGCCGAAGATCGGTCAGTCTGGGAACTGTTCGGCGACGGCACTCCGTGCAGCTCGACCAAGGGTGCGACCGGACACCTGCTCGGCGCGGCCGGGGTCACGGAAATCATCATTTCCATCTTGGCGATCGAGCGCGGTCTCATGCCAGGCAGCGCGCACACGCGCCGCATCGACCCGGCGTTGAAGAGCAACTACCTGATCGAACCGCGAAAAGCCCGGGTGAGACGGGTGCTGAGCAACTCGTTCGGCTTCGGCGGGAGCAATTGCAGCGTCGTACTGGGAGCAGCCGGCTGATGCTCGCGTTCGTCGAGGGCTTGGGTCTGGTCGGGCCCGGCCTGCGTGGCTGGCAGGCGAGCCGCGCGATGCTCGCCGGCAAACAGGCCTACTGTTCTGCACCCACCGCCGTTGCGGCAAGTGATCTGCTGCCCGCCGCCGAGCGCCGCCGCACCGGCCTGCCGGCCAAGCTCGCGCTCGCAGCGGGACAGGAGGCATTCGCCGGCGCCGGGCGTGACGCCGCGGCAACCGCGACTGTTTTCACGTCCTCGAGCGGCGACGGCGACAACCTGCATCAGCTCTGTGAGGCGCTCGCCACGCCGGAACGGCAGATCTCGCCGACGCGCTTCCACAACTCCGTGCACAACGCCGCGGCTGGGTACTGGAGCATTGCGACGCAATGCCGCGCGCCCTCGATCAGCCTGTGCTGTCACGACGCGAGCTTCGCAGCGGGCCTGCTGGAAGCCGCGTCCCAGGTCGCGGTCGCCGGCGCACCGGTGGCGCTCATCGCCTACGATCACCCGTATCCCGAGCCTCTGAACGCCGTGCGTCCGATCAGCGGCGATTTCGGTGTGGCGCTGGTGCTGGCTCCGCAGGCGACGGATCGCTCGGTTGCGACCCTCGACGTCGCGTTCGTGGGGCGGGAAACGGACGCGACCCGCGTGGCGGACCCGGGCCTAGAGGCGCTGAGGACCGGCGTGCCCGCCGCGCGCAGCCTGCCGCTGCTGGCGGCACTCGCGCGCGGCTCGCGCGAGATAGTCATCCTCGAATACGTCGCGGGGACGCATCTGCGCGTGGTGGTGACGCCATGCTCGTGACTCGTGCGGAGATCGCCGGATTGATCCCTCATGCCGGGGCCATGTGCCTCCTCGATGGCGTGGTGCAGTGGGACGCCAGCCGCATTCTCTGCATGAGCCGCAGTCACCGCGACGCAGACAACCCGCTGCGCACAGATGGGCGGCTGCCGGCGGTGTGCGGCGTCGAGTACGCCGCGCAGGCGATGGCCGTGCATGGCGGGTTGACCGGAAAAGTCAGAGGCAAGCCGCGCGCCGGCTACCTGGCGAGCCTGAGAGACGTGGTGTGCCGCAGGAGCCGGCTCGACGATCTGGCGGGCGACCTGATCGTCGAGGCCGAGCAGGTGACGGGTGACGGGGAGCGCGTGATCTACCGGTTCACGCTGCGGGTGGGGGAGGTGGAAGTGCTGAGCGGGCGGGCGGCGGTCGTGCTTGACGTCGCAGGGACCCGGGCATGAAGCGGGCCTTGGTCACCGGCGGGAGCGGCGGCATCGGCGCGGCAATCTGCCGGCAGCTTGCGGCCGATGGCCTGCACGTCTTCGTGCACGCCAACAGCCGCTTGCGGCAGGCGCAGCAAGTCGCCGCCGAGATTTCCGCTGGCGGCGGCGCCGCGCAGGCGGTGGCATTCGACGTGACCGACTGCGCCCGGACCGGAGCGGCGCTGGAGGAGCTGCTGGCCGGCGGCCCGATCCAGGTCGTGGTCAACAACGCGGGCATACACGACGATGCCGTGATGCCGGCGATGAAACCCGCGCAGTGGTCGCGGGTGATCGACGTGTCGCTCAACGGGTTCTTCAACGTCACGCAGCCGCTGCTGCTGCCGATGATGGCTACGCGCTGGGGCCGTGTCATCAGCATTTCCTCCGTTGCGGCGCTCACCGGCAACCGCGGCCAGGCAAACTACGCCGCCGCCAAGGCGGGCCTGCACGGTGCGACGAAATCACTCGCGATCGAGCTCGCCGGCCGCGGCGTCACCGTCAATGCGGTCGCCCCGGGCATCATCGCGACGGAGTTGACCGGGGGCGTATTTCCGAAGGAAAAGATCGAGCAGTTGGTGCCGATGAAGCGCGCGGGCACGCCGGAGGAAGTGGCCGGGCTCGTGGCGTTTCTCGCGTCGGACGCGGCCGGCTACATCTCCGGCCAGATCATCTCCGTCAACGGCGCGATGATCTGATTAGAGCCATCAGCCTCCAGCGTACGGCCGGCGGCCGAGCCGTCGCCCGAGGAGGAACGGCAGCCGCAGCAGGGATTCGACGATCAGCCGCACGTGCATCCAGGTGAGCAGAACATTGTCGCGCAGGTAGCGGAAGTGCGAGACGCCGCCTTCTTCGGGGCGGAAATACTTCACCGGCGCCGCCAGGTTGATCGGGTGCGCGCCGCGCCAGCACAGGCGAACGGCGGCTTCCGCGTCAAAATCGAAACGGCGCATCCAGGGCTGGCGCTCCATGATTCTGCGCAGCGGCTCGATAGGGTAGACGCGGAACCCATAGAGCGAATCGCCGATGCCCGCTCCCAGGGTTTCCAGCTCCGCGCACCAGTTGGAGAGCTTGCGCCCGTGCACGCGCACGCGCGGCGCGCTGGCATCGAACACCGGCAGCCCGAGGATCAGCGCCTTCGGGTTGGCGTCGGACGCTGCCATGAATTCGCGGATCTTGTCGGTGGGGTGCTGCCCGTCCGCGTCCATCGTCAGGGCGTGCGTATAGCCCGCCGCTTCAGCTTCGCGCAAGCCGTGCAGTATCGCCGCGCCCTTGCCTTGGTTGCGCGGCAATGCCAGCACCCGGATATCACGATCGTCCCGCGCCAGGGCCCGCAGCGCCTCCAGGGTGCCGTCGGTGCTGCCATCCACCACGACCCAAACCGGCTGCCAGATCTGCCTGGCGTCCCATACCGTCTGCAGGACCTTGCCGCCGGTGTTGTAGCTCGGGATGAGGATGAGATGCGTACGTGACGGGAAATTCATATGACCTATCTTGTCGCTTCAACCATGGTTTTCGATTCACCGAGCACCCAGGCGACGGCAACGCCCGCGGCGAAATACTGGCTGGTCCTGACCAGAGGACTGTTGTCGAAGACGGCATCGTGCAGCGTATCCCATCTGGCGAAGCCGCCGACCCAGAAATCCCGGTAGCGCTTGCTGAGGGCGACGAGGAACTGGGCGCCGGCATAGCCTCCGCCGGGGCTGTAAGCTGGTCTGGATGGGGTGGCAAATGCCGGATCGACAGCGTAGAAGTATTCGTTGTGGCGCCGGTCTGAAAACAACGGCCCGGCGAGCAGGCCGAATTTCAAGCCAGGGTTGCCCAAGGCGTCGTTTACATCGAGGTTCAGGCTGGGCTCGAACACCCAGCCCACGAAATCCACGTGGGAAAAGTCCGATGCGATGGCGGCGCGCACGGGCAGACGCAGCTCAAGCTTCGTCCTGCGATCGGGGGACTGCGACAAGCCGAAGTTGAGCGATGGGCCGATCTCCAGTGTCGGATCCAGGTCGGGCATGCCCCGCCTGGCTTCATTCTCGCTGCTTTTCACGGGGACCGTGGCGTTCACGCTGACGTCGACCTCGACCCTGTCGGTCTTGAAGAAAAGGCCGCGCATCCTGCGCTCGTCGGCTTTCAGGAATTCTCCGCGGTAAACCAGGTACGGGATAGGCAGCACCCACGACCGCCGCTCGTTCGACCCGCGGTAGTCCGGGAAGCTCAAGACGGCGACGCCGGCACCGGCCTCCCATAGCGGGAGCTGCTCGGCCCGCGCGCCGGTTGCCGCGCCGGAAAATGCGAGGGCGGCAAGGAGCAGCACAGGCACTGCTGCGGAGAATACCCGCCCGCGAGCCCGGCATAGTTGGAACGGCACTAGGTTGTGGTCGTTTCGACGCGGGTGTCCCGTATCGCGTGCTTGCGCTGCTTCCATGCGATCAGGCTTCTTCTGAGGGTGCGTACGCTGTTAAGGTAATAAGCAAACTTGAACACCAGCAGTCTCAACCCCACGGGCGTGCCGCGAAAAATATCGCCGGCGAGCACTGAGAGTATGGCTGGCTGCAAGCGAAAGCGTTGGGTCGGGTTCATCAACAGATGGCGCAGCGCGGGCGTCATCACCCGGTAGATGAACCAGGAAAACGTCCGCAGTCCGTGGCGCGTGCTTGCATCAAACGTCTTCAGTGCGCTGCGCGCCTCACGCGGACGGTCGAGGCAGCATTCGATCGTGTCGGCTCCGACGAACGCGCTTTGCATCGCGAGCATGACACCGGTTGAAAATACTGGATCGACGAATGCAAATGCGTCGCCCAGCAAGAGGTAATTCCGGCCCGACGAGTGCTCGGCCATGTAGGAATAGTTGCCGGTGGCGGTGACGGGAGAAATCAGGCTGGCATCGCGCAGCCGCTCCGCCAGCGCGGGGCACAGCGCAATGGTATCCAGCAGAAATTGCCGCGGGTCGGTCTTGCGCGACTTCATGTAATGGGGCGAGCACACCGCGCCGATGCTGGTGGCGCCGTCGGACAGGGGAATGAACCAGAACCAGCCGTGTTCGAACCAAAACAGGCTGATATTGCCTTCGATTCTTCCCGGCAGCCGCCTGGCCCCGGAAAAGTGGCCGAACAGGGCCGCGCTGTTGTGCTTCCTGTTGCGCTGCTTGATGCCGAGCCGGGTGGCCAGAAAAGTGTCGCGGCCGGAAGCGTCGGCCACGAACCGGGTTTGCCATCGTTGTTCCAGGCCGTCTTCCTGCCGCGCGCTCACTACGGCGCTGTCAGGGTGGAAATCGACGCCGGTGACGCGGCAACCTTCGATCGCTCTTGCCCCCTTGAGGGCCGCGTTGCGGAACAGGATCTGATCGAAATCCGAGCGGCGTACCTGATAGGTAAATGGAAAAGACCGGTCCCACGCGTTTGCAAAATCGACGTGGACCGGCTTATGGTGCCACTGCGAGACGAACTCGGCGCCGTACTTGGGCATGCCGATGCGTTCGATTTCCCCGGCGACGCCGAGCCGCTCGAACAGGGGCATATTGAGCGGCAGCAGCGATTCGCCGATGTGAAAGCGCGGGTGGCGGGATTTCTCGAGCAGCACGACGTCGCGCCCGCGCTGCGCGAGCAAGGCGGATATCGTCGATCCGGCGGGGCCGCCGCCGATCACCAGCACATCACATCGATTCTCAGTCATCGGGCCGTTAGGGCTGGCAGTTCCAGACCATTATAAGGATTTGAACGGAGAGGGGTGCCGCCTGCTCGCTCAAGGGCGCGGCGACGCAGGCGCGCCGTCCTTGCGGCAGACCAGCAGGATCTCGTCCACTTTATCCGTGGCGATCATCCCCGGCGCAAGGGTGAGCTTCTCCTGAAAGCGCACGGCAAGCGGCATGAAGACATGGCTGTACCACCACATCGCGCGCTTGCGGCGGTGCGTGAGAAACCACATCCCGAGATCGCGCAGCGTTGACGATTCCGGCATCATTCCGTAGACGGCGCTCTGCTCCACGGTATAGCCGTGGTCCGCGAGTTTCACCACGAGCCGCCCCGGCTCGTAGCGGCGACAGTGCCCGACGAAGTCATCGAAGGCCGTCCAGTGCGATGGGTGGAGCGGTACCGAGAGGAGGAGCGCGGCATCCGGTACGGCCACGCGCGACAGCTCCCCCAGCACGCTCTCGTCGTCGTCCACATGCTCCAGGATGTCAAGGGCGCACACGAGATGAAACACACCGTCCGAAAACGGAAGCGAGGACGCGAGACCCAGCACGGCGTCCCCTCCCCCTGCGCGCAACTTGGCGACCGCCGGCACGCTCGCATCCACGAAGTGCGTTCCCGCGAGCGGAAGTCGCGGCCTGAGCCCGGGGCCGACCTCGAGCCGCGGGCGCGACGGCGAGAGCAGGGATCTCACGAGCGGCCAGGTGTTGAAGCGCTCGGGCTCGACCAGGCGCGCGTCCGTCCACAGCGGGTCGTAGAAGCGGCGGTTTGCTTCGAGGAGCTCCGGGTCGCTGCGGGCGTGCGGCGGTACTGGTTTCATCGTGCGGTCATTCCAGCCGCCTCCGGCGCCAGCGCCGCAGCATCAGAAAGGGATAGATCCTATGTAAGGGCGGCGAGGATTGACCTCTGGTGGCTTTCTCAAAGAAGGAGACCAGAAGATGAACCCAGCGGCCCATAGGAATGAAGATAACGCAATCTAGCGCAAACAGCATGAACAGTAAGTGGGGTGCGCACTAGTTGACTACTCAGCCTGGATCGATCCGAGGATTTGGATCACAGTCGGCGGCAATGTCGCTTGGGTCGATAGCAGCCGCAAGACGGGTGGCCACGGCCAAGCGGATCCTGTACTCGGTGGCGAGCAGGCAACCCTTCTAAGCAATTCCTGGGAAACCGCGCCCGTTCTAGGAATGTTCCGGGGTACTTCGCTTAGAAGAAAACAGGTAAGCCGTTGTTTTTGGGGGAAACCACGTGCGCATGGGGTGCAGGTGGTCGCGAGTTCGAATCTCGCCGCCCCGACCATCAAATCAGATAGTTGCTCCGTCGAGCGTGCCTGCACATCTGGTGCTCGGCTTGGTCCCGTGCTGGACTCGCGGCGAACTCATGTCCGGCACGCAGAATGTCGGCAACCTGCCAAAAGCGGGCGTGCGCGATATAGGGGTGACTGTCTGTGCGCCATAACAATTGATTCTTCCCCACTTTGGGCTACGAAACAAAGCGCGGTCGCAAAAGCGCGTGATCCTTTAACGGCTCGCGTCCGGCGCAAGCGGGTTCCGGGCGTTCACCTTCAGCGCAGCAATGCGATTGCTGCGCTCCACCAGTTCGCGAGGAGATTCATATCCTCTTCCGGGAAGAGGCGGACAAAGCTGAGAAATGCCTGCGGGTCGTAAATCTTCCAGGCCCAGCCGACAAGGATCGCGGCGCCGGCA
>Ga0137463_1000644_pt1 | contig 11602 bp, 12 predicted proteins | sample EasRivERMGT800_2_FD_102333 | JGI IMG/M metagenome (GOLD analysis project Ga0137463, IMG submission 102333) | Soil microbial communities from meander-bound floodplain in the East River, Colorado, USA - East River MetaG ERMGT800_2 | ecosystem: Environmental > Terrestrial > Soil > Floodplain ...
AAACTCCGTAAGATTAAACGAATGCTGAATGAAAATCACGCTGACCTGGAAAAAGTTCATTCAAAACAAGAACAGGAAGTGTTATTCCGCACGCACGCGCATTTAAAGCAAATGGAGAAAACTATCACAGAAAAATTAGGAACAGTTATACTCAAATGACTGCTACTTAACCTTCACTCCGTCATAAATTTCAGACAGCAGCAGCGATACCTGAACAGTTTGAATGGAAAGTATATCATCAGGCTTTTTGTATTCTTCCAATTCCCAATGATTGTGTTCATTCAGGCGAAAAGCTTCAACACTGATAGTTTCTGAATCAATAAGAATATATTCTTTCAGCGTTGGAATATCACGGTATAACTTAAACTTATCTCCCCTGTCATAATTCTTTGTCGAAGGAGAAAGAATTTCGATGATTGCGGAAGGTTCAGTAAAGTTATCATTGTCGAAACCTTGTACAGTAAGATCCTTACAGAAAATAGAAATATCAGGGTAAGTAAATAAAGTATTTTCGGGAATATGAACCCTCATATCACTTCCGAATGGTTTACATGCCTTCCCCTTTAAACGGTAAGCTAAATCGCCAAAAACATTTGAAAAAATCAGATTATGCATATTACCAGCGCCTGACATGGCAAAAATCTCACCCTGGTAGTACTCATGTTTTTCTATTGAGGCACGTTCAAATTCAAGATACTCCTCAATAGAAAAGTTCTTTTTGCCGTAAGCAACGATCGGTTCTCTTACTCCAATATCCATATCTTAAAAATACAAATTATTCCTGTAAGGCTAATAGCATATCGCTGTAAGAAAATGAGATTAAATCTTTTTCCCTGACTCCAAATTCTTCCAGGTAAAACTCACATTGTCGTTGAAGTTTCTCTTTAGAAATATCTGCATATAAATCGCTGGCTTCTATTTCTGCAAAATTTCCCAGGCCTGTTACTTCATCAATATGAAATTTTACATTTCCTATAAAATAGATCTCTCTTTTCTTTTCAACGGCTATTTTAATTCCGAGCGATTTTGTCAGTACTTCTTTCAATCCTTTTGCATCGGGCACACGTATTAACTGGAAATTCGATTCTTTTACACCAGGCTGATCATTGCGTTCGTAAAAGATGAGATTATTTTCAATATTGCCTTCTCTCAATTTCAACCTGCCATTTTCCACATTAAAATAAGTATCAATTTGATGATCACTGCCTTTAAATTCTGCATTATTTTTTTTAAGATACTCTCTGATAAATCCAGGATTCTGGCATTTAGCCTTGATCTCGATGTTCAAGTGAGTGGCCATTCTCAAAAATACAATTTCGTTAAGGCTTTCAGTATCATAAATAAAAAACCACCCCGATATTGAACGTGTCAAAATACCGGGATGGTTTAAAAAATTAAGAAAGAGCTTAGGCTTCTTCCATCGCCATTGGCGATTTATGCCTTATTCTTTTTGCATTCGCCTTTTCAAAACGGGCAGCACTCCAAACATGATCAAGCGCCACTTCATTAACACTTTCGTAGCCGGCAGTGGTTAATTGGTCCCAACTGCACTGACGGTTAAGGTCAGTAACAATCTTAGAAGTGACCTTTGGATACGCTACCCAGAATTTTGAATTCTCCTTTAAAGCGGGCATAACATCTTTCAGGATACCGTTTAGTTGATTTTCATTAACAGCAAAAACAAGAGCAAAATCAATTTTCCGGCTTTTGAGAAGCGGAGTCATGTTTTTGGCAAATGAAAGTTTACAAAACTGTTTCTCGATGGAAGAAGGCAGACCCTGAATTAAAAGATTTTTTTCGTCTGCAAATTGTAACTTTTCAAACAACGTTTGTGACATACTTTGAAAGAATTTTTTAAAGTGTTATCAGCAACGGGCCTCGGTTCGCAGGTTCGACGCTGCGTTCACAAAGTAGGAAGTGCAAAGGTACAAAAATCTATCTTAGATAGATCATTTCTTCAAAAGAAAAAACCCTTACAGGCGGCTCTGGACGGGTTTTTTGGTTTAAATCAATTTTAACCACCAATTGGTTTATAATATTTTAATGCTTCGGGCATATATTTATTTAATTGTTCAATTCTTTTTCCTTCAGAGGGATGAGTACTTAAAAATTCAGGAGGTCGTTCTCCACCACCGGCTTTTTCCATTCTTTCCCATAAAGGAATCGCTTCTTTTGGATTATATCCTGCCATGGCGGCCCATAATAATCCATAATGATCAGCTTCCAATTCATGCTTTCGTGAAAATGGCAATAACACTCCTGCTTGTGCACCTACACCATAGGCTCCTAAAAAAAGATTCCTGGTTTCAGTGGGTTTATTTGCCAATGCTACCTGCAAACCTACACCAACTGCTTCGGCACCCAGCGCCTGGCTCATTCGTTCATTTCCATGTTGAAAAATAGCATGGGATACCTCATGACCTATTACAATAGCCAGCGCTGCCTCATTTTGCGTGTACTGAAGCAATCCAGTATACACAACAATTTTTCCCCCGGGCATACACCATGCATTGGCTTCCTTATTATCAACCAGGTGATATTCCCAATGATATCCTTCCAGGTCTTTTGATCTGCCGAGCCCGGCATAATATGATTCAACTGCATTTTTTATTCTTTCCCCTACCCTTGTTACCATTTCTGCATCCCTATTGGTACTGTTGGTTACTACTTTATTAGCCGATAAGAATTCCTGGTACTGGGTAGTTGCCATTGATTGTAATTGTGATTCGGGCAGTAATTTCAATTGATTACGGCCAGTTATTGGATTTCTGCTACAGGCAACAATTGCAGAAGAAACTATAAAACTGAAAATAATTTTTTTAATCATTGAAAAAAATTTGATGGAGGAAAACAATGATTATACCAAAACAATGTATATCCGGACATAAATTGAAAACGCAATCTTAATGTTGTGAAGAAGAACGGCGACGCTGGCGGCGGCGATCACGGGACCTGAATATAGGAACCTTACTTTCACTACCCTTTAGTAAGCGACCAATATTTTTCTGATGAGTCAGAAGTACCAGCAAACCCACTGCAATAGCAAATATTCTATACAAATGTTCAGGCTCATTAAAAATCACTAAAATAAAAACCGGAAAGGCAACACTTGCAAGGATAGAACTCAGGGAAACAAATCGTGTAAGATATAAAACCAGAAGGAAAACTCCCACGCAGCAAACCGCTACGATGGGTTGAATTCCTAACACCATTCCAAAAAGAGTAGCGATTCCTTTACCCCCCCGAAATTCAGCCCATAATGGAAAAATATGTCCAACTACTGCTGCAAGGCCGAGACCAATCTGAAGATTTATAAACCGTGTTTCACTATCGATATATCCTGGAAGTAATAAAGCAAGTTTTACTGCCGCAATACCTTTCAACATATCAATAATCATTACTAGTGTACCCCAGGTAGGGCCCAAAACCCGGTATGTATTTGTGGCTCCGGCATTGCCGCTGCCATAATCCCTGATATCAAAATCAAAAAAATATTTACTGACCCAAACCGATGTTGGAATGCTGCCAATCAAATATGCAAGAACGATAATAAGAAGTTCGTTCATAGAAACATGGGTTAAAGTTGGAGATTAAAAATACAATAATTTCCGGCTTTCTGGTAACGTTAATTTAATCCTTACATGATATTCGATTCATATATCATTTTCATACAGATCCATTTTTCAACTTCAATTTTCTTTTTCAATTTCAATTTTTTTTTGTTTGCTGACTTCAGAATATCTTCTTCATCGTCTTGTAAAAGTCCGCTTAATAGTATTATACCATTAGGGGTCAACTGTTTAACAAATGCAGTTAAATTATCAAGTATCACATTCTTTATGATATTGGCAAGAATAATATCAAATTGATTGCCACCTTCGGCGCTGGATGCTTTTATCAATTGAATTTTAGTACAGCCATTTGAATCAAAATTCTCAGTTGCATTCTTAATGCTCTGATCATCACTATCCAATGCGATTATCTTTGAGGCCCCCAATTTTTCAGAAAGAATGGCAAGAATACCCGTGCCCGTTCCAAAATCTAAGATTTTTTTTCCTTTAAAATCCAGTTCACTCATCATTTGTATCATCATAGAAGTAGTGGCATGATGTCCCGTGCCGAAACTCATTTTTGGTGTAATGATAATTTCATGTTCAACATTTAGGATTGGCTCATGGAAATCAGCACGAATACCTGCCCAAGGGGTATTGTGCATATACTGATTGATAATAACAGGATGGAAGTTTGATTCCCACAATTGATTCCAATTTTTATTTTCAATTTCTGTAACTGAAAATGAAAGATTGTGGTTATTGGCGAATGTTCTTAATTCTGCCGGATCAAAATGGCTTGAAGATATATAAGCTTTCAACAGATCACCCTCCTCTTCAAAACCTTCATAATTCATTTCTGCCAGTAAAGCAATGATTATTTCTTTTTGATCTTTGCTCAGGAATTCAAATTCAACTTTTAGGAAATCAGCCATATTAAGAACCCCGACTCATCGGGGTTGGGTTATTAACTTTCAGCTGGCTTGTCTTGCGGCCTGTCTTGTCTTTCAGGTTTTGGTAATAAAATCTTTCTTGACAATTTAAATTTTCCTGATTTAGGATCTGTACCAATCAGTTTTACTTTTACTTTATCTCCTTCTTTAAGTATTCCTTCTAAAGTTTCCAATCGTTTCCAGCTCACTTCTGAAATATGAACAAGACCCTGCTTGCCGGGAAGAAACTCAACAAAAGCTCCAAAAGGCATAATAGATTTTACTGTCGCTTCGTATACATCTCCTACAACAGGCACGGCCACAATTCCCTTAATCCATTGTTCAGCTCTTTGCACTCCTTCTTTATTGGTACCAAATACACTCACTTCACCCATGTTATTTTTCTCTTCAATATTGATTGTCGTTCCTGTTTCTCTCTGCATTTCCTGGATCACTTTACCACCGGGTCCTATTACCGCCCCGATAAATTCCCTGTCAATGAACATTTTTACCATCCTCGGAGCATGAGGTTTTACTTCGCTTCTTGCTTCCGGCATACAATTATACATCGCATTAAGAATATGCAAACGGCCCCTTCTTGCCTGTTCCAATGCCTGTCTCATAACTTCCATCGGTAATCCATCTACCTTAATATCCATCTGCACTCCACAAATTCCGTCCTTTGTACCCGTTACTTTAAAATCCATATCACCTAAATGATCCTCATCACCCAAAATATCAGTAAGTACGGCAAATTTTCCTTCTTCAGTGATCAGGCCCATTGCGACGCCCGATACATGTTTTGGAAGAGGTACACCCGCATCCATTAATGCAAGCGAACCGGCACAAACAGTTGCCATCGAAGAGGAACCATTTGATTCAAGAATATCACTCACTACTCTCACCGTGTAAGCAAAATCACCTGCCGGCATCATTTTCTTTAATGATCGCATGGCAAGATTACCATGTCCAACCTCTCTGCGTCCGGGTCCTCTCATCGGCTTCACTTCGCCGGTTGAAAAAGGAGGGAAATTATAATGCAAAATAAATTTTGAATATTCTGATGTAGCCGCACTTTCAATGAGCAGCTCATCAAGAGGTGTTCCAAGTGTAACTGTTGTCAGCGATTGTGTTTCACCTCTTGTAAATAATGCAGATCCATGTGGAGAAGGCAATATATCCACTTCCATATCCAACGGGCGAACATCTTCCAAACCTCTTCCATCCAAACGAACGCGGTCGTTTAAAATCATATTGCGGATAACATGATACTGTAAATCGTGATAATAGGTGTTGGCAAGTTTTTCAATTTTCTCATCCAATTCTTCACCCTCAGCCACATTATATTCTTTTTTGAGATTTTCGACTAGTGATTCCTTGATCTCATCAAACTTATCATTGCGTTCATGTTTGCTTAAGGCGCCTTTGGCTACTTCATAAATTTTTGATTCAGCAAATGCATTTACTTTTGCCCTTAACTCTTCATTTTGCTCTGGCTTTACAAATTCCCGTTTCGCTTTTGGTCTTGCCAGTTCCCGTAATTCTTCCTGTGCTTTTATCTGAACTTTAATGGCCTCATGCCCTGTTTCAATTGCTTTTATAAGATCTTCTTCGCTGCACTCTAATGATTCTCCTTCCACCATCATGATATTTTTTTCCGTGGCAGCGATAATAAAATCAAGATCAGCATTTGCTAATTCAGTCCTGTTAGGATTAACTTTAAATTGCCCATCAATTCTTGCCACTCTTACTTCAGAAATAATTTCCTGGATAGGAATATCGGAAACGGCCAGTGCGGCGGAAGCTGCCAGGCAAGCCAATGAATCAGGCATCACTTCGTTATCACTTGAAATTAAGGTTACCAGCACCTGCACATCGCAGAAATAATCTTCAGGAAACAAAGGACGAAGTGCGCGGTCAATCAGGCGGCTGATCAGCACTTCATAATCACTCAGCCTTCCTTCTCTTTTAAAAAATGAACCAGGAATGCGGCCGGCTGAAGCGAATTTTTCCTGGTAATCAACAGATAAAGGAAAAAAACTCTGCCCTTCTTTTGGCTCAGTTGAGGCAACGACAGTTGCCAATAAAATACTGTTGCCCATGGTCACTGTAACGGAACCATCAGCCTGGCGTGCCAGGCGGCCAGTTTCAATGGAAACCTGCCGGCCATCGCCTATGTCAAAGCTTTTACGAATTGTTTGTGTAAGCATAGAAAAGTTTGAAGTTTGAAGTTTGATGTTTGTGGTTCCAGCTACGGTTCCCTGATAAAGCTGTTGTTGCGTCGCACTCTTCAGGGTTCTGTTCGCTACTCAACAATTTTAAGGGAAAGAGTCAGGTGAGTCCAAAAACAAAAATTCCCAACATTTCCAAAGAAGGTGAGAAGAATTTTATAAAAATCAATTACTGAAATTAGTAATTGAACTTTCAAAAGACTCATTCTAAACACCCCTTCGGGGCGTCAGGGTGTTGTTTTTATTTTCTGAGTCCGAGTTTCTCGATCAATTGGCGGTAACCATTCAGGTTGTGCTTTTGCAGGTAATTCAATAAACGCTTACGCTTACCTACAAGCTGCATCAGTCCGCGGTGAGTGGAGAAATCTTTTTTGTTGCCTTGTAAATGATTTGAGATTTGGCTGATACGCTCTGTCAATAAAGCGATCTGCCCTTCAATTGACCCCGTATTGGTTTCCTTACCACCGAAGCCTGAGAAAATTGTTGCTTTTTTTTCTTTTGTTAATGGCATCTTTAATTTTTTTAATACTTCATCCGATTTGTATCCGATTATTTGTGGCGGCAAAGGTAAGGTTTAGAGGTTTAATGGCAAAGCATTTTTGTTGCTGGGTGCCGGTTCGTGGACTAGATACTGGATGCTAGATGCTAGATGCTGGATGCTGGATACTATTCATCCTTCGCTCATTAATTTGTAAATAACTTGCTACCAGTTATCCACCATCCAATCTTCAGTATCTAGCATCCAGCATCTAGCATCCAGTATCTAGCCTCTCGCATCCAGAATCCTTAGTTTTGTCCTATGGAACTCTCCCAGGACACAAAAAACATACTCGGGTTACGATTACCCACTGATCCACGCTGGGTTCATCTGGCTGAAAAATCTTTGCAGGATATTCTTACTGATCATGCTTATTGTGAACAGAAAGCAGCCATTTCCTGCATTTCAATGATTCAACGTTACAGTGACAAAGAGAAATTGGTGGAAGAATTATCTCCAATAGTTACAGAAGAATGGGGCCATTTTCGTTTGGTGCTTGCGGAACTTCAAAAAAGAAATTTAAAATTAGGCAGGCAACGAAAAGATGATTACGTAAATGAACTTTTAAAGTTTGAAATTAAAGGAGGCAGCGAGGAAGACAGGCTGCTTGATAAACTGCTTATTTGTGCATTGATTGAAGCAAGAAGTTGTGAACGTTTTAAACGTTTGAGTGAAGGTCTTGATGATGAATACCTCCGCCATTTTTACCGCCGCTTTATGGAAAGTGAGGCAGGTCATTATACTCTATTTATAGAATTGGCTGAAACTTATATTGATAACGGGAAAGTAAGAAACCGCTGGAAAGAATGGTTGAAATATGAAGGCAGGATAATGCAACAATTAGCTCCCAGGGGAGATAGGATACATTAAAAAATTGAAGACGTAAAAACTTAGAACTACAAAACTTCTCTCACTCCATCTCCCACATCCGAAGCAAATATTGTCGGTTCATACCCAATTTTATCTTTGTAGAAGAAGGTCAGATTTTTAGTAAAATCATCAAACCTCTCTTTTTTAATCAGTGCAATAGCACACCCTCCAAAGCCAGCACCCGTCATCCGGGCACCTAGGCAATCACTGTAGGTTTTGCAAAATTCAACAATAGTATCCAGTTCAACTCCGGATACTTCGTATAATTCTTTCAATGATTGATGAGATCCATACATCAATTGCCCGAATTCTTTTAACCTGCCAGCTTTCAATGCTTTGGCTGCTTCATCAACACGAAAATTTTCAGATATAACGTGCAAAGCTCTTTTTTCCAAAACCGGATCTGCAATTAAATGCTTATGAGATTGAAAAGTTTGTATTTCGACTTCACATAGATTTTTTACATTGATTTCCCTTTTCAAAGACTTTAACGCTGCGCCACACTCAGCAAATCGTTCATTGTATTTTGAATCAGTTAGCTTTCTTGATTTATTCGTATTTATAATAGCAAGAACATAGTCCACCGTATCGAAAGGAAGCAGTTCATATTCAAGGGTGTCGCAATTCAATAAAATGGCTTTGCCCTTTTCTCCGAATATTACTGCAAACTGATCCATGATGCCGCAGTTCATTCCAATAAATTCATTTTCTACCTTCTTTGATAGCAAGGCAATTTCTAATTTTGAAATATTCAACTGAAACAACTCATTTAATGCGTAAGCCATCAGCACCTCGATTGACGCAGATGAAGAAAGACCTGCACCAATAGGAAGGTTTCCGTAAAACAACATATCAAGCCCTGAAGCCGGATGGCCCTGCTTTATAAAGTGATCAATGATCCCAAGTGGATAATTAAACCATTCCTTCCCTGACCTTGAATAGGAAGCTTGTAAATGCAATTCGGCGGTTTCCGGAAAATCAAGACTTTGAAACCGGAAAACCTTATCTGTATTTTTTGAAACAGCAAGATAAGTTCCCAGGCCTATAGCGCATGGCATCACCCTGCCTCCATTATAATCAATATGCTCTCCAATTAAATTTACCCGGCCGGGACTAAAAAAAATATTGCCAGGTCTTTTATGAAAACGTTTTTGAAATTCTTCTTTTATGTCAACCATTGTATTTTAAATTCGTTATTTTGATTCCATGGAAAAAGCCGGTCGGTATTGTTTCACACATCCATTGGGTAAAGATATTTATTTGTACAGTTTGCGCAATGCACATGGAACTGAGGTATTGATTACCAACTACGGTGCTATTCTGATGGCATACAAAATCATGATGCCTGATAAAAGTGTAAATGATATTGTACTTGGATTTGATAATGTACATGATTACCTGAGTGCTGATTATTTAAAAGCACAACCCTTTATGGGCGCAGCTATCGGCCGGTATGCAAACCGTATAAAAAATGCTTGTTTTAAAATTGATAACAAAGATTTTTTTGTTTCAAAAAATTGGAACGATGATCAGCTTCATGGGGGATTTGAAGGCTTTGATAAAAAGATCTGGGATTTTGTTTCATTTGATGAGAAAGGCAATATCCTGCAGTTAAAATATACCAGCCCGGATGGCGAGGAAGGTTTTCCCGGCAATCTCGAAGTGAATATTTGCTTCGAATTAAATGATGACAATGACCTGATCCACACCTACAGCGCAACCTGCGACCAGCCAACAGCCATCAATCTTACTCATCACAGTTATTTTAATTTAAATAATGGCGAAGGAACTATTACCGGTCACGAAGTAAAAATTTATTCAGATAAGATCCTGGAACAGGATGAAAATCTTGTTACGACGGGAAATTACATTGCTGTCGATAATACAAAGTATGATTTTAGTGAGTTCTATACTCTTGGTGAAAGAATGAAGGAAGGATATGATCAAAGTTTTGTGATAGATAAAAAAACTGACCATCTTTCCATGGTGGCTGAAGCTTTATCAAAAAAATCAGGTCTGAAATTGCAGGTATTAACGACGGAACCATTAGTCCATTTATACACAGGCCAGGGATTACCCAAACTAAAAGGAAAAAATAATGTTGAATATGGTCCCTATTCCGGGTTTTGCCTGGAAACTCAGAAACATCCTAATGCTATTAATATCCCTAAATTTCCCAATACAATTCTAAGACCGGGAGAAAAGTATCACCAGGAAAATGTTTATAAAATTTGCTTGCCTTCAGCAAAATAATTTAACTCTTCTTGCAAATTCAGAAAGGAATATTTTGTTTGTAGTGTTTTTGTCTTCTCAAAATAGCTTTCCAGAAACTGCTTATGCGCAATTGTTTCAGGTTGAAATGCTTTATGTTTTCTTGCAATCACAATACTCCTTACCTCCTCCATAAGTTTTTGTGTGTTTTCATCAATACAGGTCTCAGCAAATTTTTCCAACACAAATTCTGTGGCCGCGTAATTGGGATGAACCAGGTCAATATCATAAAATCGATAATCCCTTAATACGTCAATTACCAGTTCATAGGCAGGAAAGTAGTATAATTTGTCAAACTTATTCACAAGTTGATGAACAGACTCAATCAGTCTCGCCTTACTGCGATTATTGTCTACTACCCCATCCCTGATGTGTCGTACCGGGCTTACCGTAAAAATGATCTTAAGTTTTGGATTGAAGGGAAACAACTGGCCCAGGCAATTATCAAGTGCAGAAACAATTTCATCAATTGTCATTAAATGTTTATTGAACCATTGGGCAGGTGCACGATGGCAGTTGGCAACCGGCTCTCCCCCTCTCTCCCGATAGCTATCGGGATGGAGAGGGGGTTGGGGGGTGAGGTTCGTGAGACGATATGAAAAAGCAGAACCAAGAGTAATTATTATCCAGTCAGCATTTTTTAAAAATTCATGAGCTTTTTGTCGTGATTGATTGACTATACGAACTGCTTCCTGAAGATTTGTATGTGAATAACGGCTATGATGTTGCCAGCTATGCCAGATTTCATTCAATTGAAAAAAATCTTCTTCACTATATTGCTTGTTTTGAGCGTAAGAAATCAAGCTCGTGCTTACACTGTGCGGATCAAAAAGAATCCCGTTTGGGTTTTGCAAAACCGGGAATTTTAATTCTTCAAGTGAATTTCCAATATGCTCGGTGAAACATGAACCAACCAATAATATTTTATTTTTGTAAGTAATCGGATCCGGTAATGGTTTAATCAATATTGGTATTTGAAATTCCATCGTTACAATTTTATAGACAAAGACATTTTTATTCCAGGCGATAACTCATTCCAGACTCGCAGTAATTCCCTTAAATACATTCTGATTCCAATTATTTCTTCATTGCTAAGAACAGGCGGGGAATATTGTTTGTTCGCAGTTCTAAATGTTTCATTCACCACCTCATTAAAATTATCAAACTCACCTTGTGAAATTTCCATTAAAAATAAATTAGCCATGTTCT
>Ga0137463_1000645_pt1 | contig 11598 bp, 11 predicted proteins | sample EasRivERMGT800_2_FD_102333 | JGI IMG/M metagenome (GOLD analysis project Ga0137463, IMG submission 102333) | Soil microbial communities from meander-bound floodplain in the East River, Colorado, USA - East River MetaG ERMGT800_2 | ecosystem: Environmental > Terrestrial > Soil > Floodplain ...
ATTGTGCACGATGTTCCTCACCCCAATGAAATTTTTCCTTTCGCATGGCCGCGGATATTTTTAGCAACAAATGCAGCTACCGGCACAGCGGAAAAAGATTGCAGCATTGTTGTTGTACTTCGTCACACTGCAATCGGCTACGCACTGGAAGATCGTCTCTGGGAAAAATATAAATTGGGTGAAATGTTTAAAGCAGAAGATCCTAAAACAAAAAAGCCCGCCACACGCAATCCATTCTGGAAACCGAAGCAAGGTGATTTCAATGTTCCCGGTGTTGGTGTTGTGCCGATCGGCATCAATGAATTACAGGAAAGCGGAGTGATGTTCGCTGCCTGTAACATGGCGATAACAGTATACAGTGCCGTTGTGGCACAGGCACAAAAACTTGACCCGGAAGAAGTAAAGAAAGATTGGCTGAGCGGAGTACTTCCCGGCGTGGAAGTGATGCCTGCTGGAATCTGGGCAGTCAACCGGGCACAGGAACACGGTTGTTCATACTGCTTTGCCGGATAGTTTCAATCATTTCTACTCTCAATTCAAATATGGTGGTTCGTTACAGTTGCTGGTCGCCTGGCCAGCAACTTTTTTTAAGACAAGCATCAGAATATCTGATGTTGTTTTTCGCAGCTTTAGTTGCGCAAATGTTGTGAAATATAATCCAACCCCTCTTCGAGAATGATGTCCCTATTGTTTTTTCTTTTCGTCACATCCACATTTTTTGTTGGGAGAAAATTTTCCCTGGGCTGTCCATTCACATGAAAAAGTTTTTCTGCAGGAAAAGAAAATCCAATGCCTGTATTCGGCATCCTGAAAGAATAGATGGCCCCGTTGAGTTGCGCCATTTTTGTTCCTATGACCGCTCCTCTTTTCAACGCATCAAAACCAATGGCAATGCCTTCACTTACGGATCCCGTCCAGTGATCCACTAAGATCGCCAAAGGCTTTGTGTATGCAGGCAGTTTAGGTGAAACGATCTCTACCCAGCTTCTCTTGATCCCCGATTCTTTTTCCTCTGCCGTCAATTCATGTTTCTGGTAAAAACCTTCTTTGGTAATAAAACTTCCCATCATAGAGCGGGCAACTGTTGTAATGCCTCCGGATGGTGTGTTCCTGAGATCAAGAATAATCGCTTTTGTGTTTTTCAATGTTTTTAAAACAGAATCAAATTCACGGATAAGCTGGTCATTGCCCAGTGAATTGTTGATGAGAATGTATCCAACATTCCCGCTGAGGATCTTTGATTCAACATCCGGTCGATCATTTTTTACTTCCAATAAATTAATTGGCTGGTCAGGATAAAAATCCAGTTGCCGGTTTTGATCACTCACAGTGATCTTTCTATTCTCTGAATGATTACCCGCCAGCAACAAACGCAATGCATAATTTTTAGCTTCTAAATCCGGTTTCTTTAAACATTTAGGCGAAAAATCCAGAACGGCTTTTCCAACCGGCACATCACCCATGGCTATTATCTGCATGCCTGCTTTCATGCCGGCTCTCTCAGCGCCGGAACCTTGTTTTATTTCTGTGATCATTGGTTTGCCGCCGATATATTCAGCCCAGATATCAGCGCCGGACGGAACCAATCTTTGCGATATTGAAGTATTGGTATTTAAAGAAGCATGATGATCATAGATCTCGTAAAAAACTTTTTCAAGCAACAGTACAAAACTTTGCCTGGATGTCACCGTATCAAATAATGGGTTGTAAATCGTTTTTACTTTTTCCCAATCCGTTTGTTTTTTATCCCAGTAGCAGTAGTTATCATTTATGGTTGTCCAGAAATAATTAAAATCTTCTTTCCATTGCCTTGTTGTGACCTCTTGTGCAAACAGGGAGAAAGAAAAGGCAAAACCAATTATGGTGAATAGTTTTTTCATATAGTTAAGTTGGCAAAATTACGGGGAGATCTTTTAAAAAACGTCCAAAATAGTATAGGTCATGCGTTGACAGATATTGTTAAATTGCATGAGCCATCACAATCACCATAAATATGAAAAAACTAATTGCAATTATCTCTTTTGCCTGCTTTGCAGTTTACATGTCATCATGTAACAATTCTCAAACCGCCAATCAGGAAAAAACTTCGTCTTCCGTGGATAATGAATTAGCCGAATTCATTAGTAAGATCAAAGCAGTAGATAATCACAATCATGTGAATTCAGTTGATCCCATGGACCAGGATTATGATGCATTGCCGCTTGAAGGACTAGGTAACATTGAACTTCCGATAAGAGTGAGGCCTGAAAGCCCGCAATGGATCGCTGCGGCTAAAGCGGTTTATGGATTTAGTGCTGATGAATTAAATGAAAAAGCAATGAAAGATCTGGCAGACACTGCAACAAATGCCAGGAAACAGAAAGGAGATAAATTTCCCGAATGGGCTTTGGACCAGGCAGGCATTGAAGTGATGATTGCAAACAGAGTAGCAATGGGTCCCGGGCTTTCTGCTCCGCGGTTTCGTTGGGTAAGTTATGCGGATGCACTGATGTATCCATTATCGACAAAAACAGAAGCGGCGACAACACCCGATCGTGAAAAACTTTTTCCATTGGAAGACCTGCTTTTGAAGAAATATCTTATCGCACTGAACATATCCAAACTGCCTGCAACATTGGATGAATACCTGGAGCAGGTGGTGACGGGTATTTTAGAAACTCAGAAAAAAAATGGATGCCTTGGATTGAAATTCGAAGCAGCCTATTTGCGTTCGCTTGATTTTGAAAACCCATCGCTGCAATCAGCAAGGGATGTCTATGCAAAAAATATGACTGGCGGTGAACCATCACATGAAAACTATAAACTGCTCCAGGATTTTATCTTCCGTTATATAGCAAAAGAAGCAGGCCGGCTTGGAATGGCAATTCATATTCATTCATTCCCCGGAGCAGGAAATTATTTTGTGGCAAAGGGTTGCGATCCGCTGTTGCTGGAGTCCGTGTTCAATGATCCGGAGCTTCGCAATACAAAATTTGTGATCATACATGGCGGAGGAACATTTTCACAACATACAAGCGCTATGTTATGGAAGCCTAATGTGTTTGCGGATCTTTCTTTACTGACGCTCGTCTGGACACCCGAACAATTGGCAGCAGTATTGAAAGATTGGCTTTCCCAATTCCCCGAGAAAATTCTTTTCGGCACAGATGCTTCCGCATTCGGTCCCGGTCTTGGTTGGGAAATGAGTGCATGGCTCGGTTCCAATACAGCACGACAGGCACTCACCATTGCACTTTCCGGAATGATCAGGAGCAACGAAATTAGTCGCGACCGTGCCAAAGAAATTGCGACGATGGTGTTGCGAACTAATGCGGGGAATCTATATAATCTTGGACTTAAATAATCATCGAACTCATAAAATCAAATAAAATGAAAATTGTCAGAGTGATCTACACTATCAGCGAAACGTTTGTTGAGCAAAATAAAAGCAATATAAAAACTGTGATGGCCGATCTGCAAAAACTGGATCATCCTGGCATTAATTACCATGCTTGCATCGGTCCTGATGGCAAAACATTCACGCACTTGTCATTTTTCAAATCGGATGAAGACCAGAAAATACTCAATGAGCTGCCTTCATTTAAATATTTCCAGGAGCAACTCAAGTCAAATGGCTTTGAAGTTCCTCCGAAACAAGAACTGTTGAATTTGGTGGGTACATCAACGAATATCTTTCGCTCCTGAAAAATAAATTCATCCAACAGTTCTGTAAAAACAGATGTACACGATCTGTCTGCAGGTTATTATTTAATTCAAGTTAAAATATCCAGCGGCGAAATCATGATCACTTGTTTTATCAGGCAATAATTTATCAACCTCAAATTCCAGGCTATGCCAAAATAAAAAACAGGTGACAGTTTTCATCGTCACCTGTTTTAATTTAGAATTCAACTTAACTGATCGGAACTTCCTTGTGGGTTGTTTCTTTGCCGGGAATCAGTGGCAGGCTCACCTGCAACACACCATCGGTATATTTTGCCGAGATGTTGGTTGCATCGATCTCTTCATCCAAATTGAATGAGCGAACAAAGCCACCACGACTGTATTCCCTCAACACCCAATCAGGTCTTGGAAAACCTTCAGGTGGTGTATAAGAGATCCTAAGCTCCTTTCCTTCCACATCAATTTTGAAATGGTCTTTGATGCGGCCGGGTGCGAACACCAGCATTTCATAGCTGGTTTCTGTTTTGTAAATATTCACGGCTGCTCTTTGCATTGACCGGATAAACAGTGGCCGTTGCCTGTTTCCGTACCCTTCGCCTTTTGCGGCGCATGACTGATTGTAGTACATGGTCATTGTTTTAAAATAAAAAAATTGTTGACAGAGTTGTTGCCGAAATAACCAGGCCAATTGAAAAAACTGACTATTCTTCAGAAAAAATCTGTTTTTGAGAGATGAGCAACTGACAATTTCGTGGTGACCATGCTAACAATTCATAAAAATGAAAAAGGGTCTGTGACAGACCCTTAAAAATTTGATGGCAAACCACAAGTTCATCAAGCAGGTTCCAGAACAGATTCTGCAGTATAAACTTTCAATATGGGATCTTTGGAATAATCACTCCTAACTTTTTCAACCAGCTCTTTGTACACACCACTGCTATGATAAGCATCGGCATCCGCTTTTGTGTCCCATACGGTCATGGAAATGTAGTCATCGGTTTTGTCAACAGGTTCCAGCAACCTGCAATCAAGATTTCCTTTTTGCTTCTTTACAACGGCAACAATTTCATCGTTGTAAGTTTTTTTTGCTTCTTCGGTTTTTTCAGGCAAAAATTTCAGGTAAGTGAGTCGCACGATCATAAAACCTCCTTTTTTAAAAGATGAGAAAATGTTTTCATGAGAGGTCATTTCAGATTGTCAGGATCATTCTTTAAAAGGTACGACTAAATATGATGACGATTGAAATTTTATTTTCACAATTGCACCCATGATGTTATTTCCTACCTTTTCATTTCATTCAAAACAAATGAGTCATCTCAGTATAGCGATCAAACGGTTTATTATGGATCTTCCAAGACCCTCAAAGGCTGCTAATATGAGGCGACTTAAGAAGCAGGGAGAAAATGCAGGATCATTTATCATTCGTGAAGCAGCAGAAGAAGATATACCCGCTTTAGCGGCATTGCATGTGAAAACATGGGCGGAAACATATTGGCTGACCATGCTCCCACCAACTTTCAGGATCCGTGAATGGCAATGGAAGGATCAATTCCAAAAGAATGATGGAAGCTGGTTTTGTTTTGTGATCGAGAACAGTAAGAAGCGATTGATAGGATTTGCAAAAGGAAAAAAATATTCGCATAGTGACCTCCCCGATTTTTCAGGTGAGCTAAATAAGATCTACATTCTTAGGAAATATCAGCGATTGGGATTGGGAAAGAGACTCATAGGCTATGTGGCCCGAAAATTTTTGAGCATGGGAATTAATAATATGGTTTTGTTTGGCGTGGCAGAAAATCCTTCCTGCTATTTTCATGAAGCAATGGGAGGAGAAAAACTTTTCAGTAAAAAAGGAGAGTTTCATGGCGGCTTTTGCTGGCGGAACCTGGAACAGCTAGTTGCTTTGTGCCCCATTTAGATCCTTTCCACTGATTAACTCGTTAACCATTGATGACAGTAAAATGCGAATCAACTTTGCTAAATTTAGATAGCGAAAGAAATCATGTTATAAAACATTTGCTTATGAAAACAATTTCATTAAACAAGCTTATCATTTGGCCAAGCTTAATGTTCTTTATTTCATGTAACAACATCAACAATGAAAAATATGTTTCCGCTGCAAAATCACTGGATCTGAAGAAAGGGGAAATTGTTTCCTGCGGCCCGCAGGAGGGAGAAATGTTTGGTGAAGTTTCTTTCACCGCTTCTGTTCCTGAAAATCTAAAGACAGATTTTAATATTGCCATCGCCCTGCTGCACTCATTTGAATACGATGAGGCGGAAAAAATGTTCGCAAAAGTGATAGACCAATCTCCCGATTGTGCTATGGCTTATTGGGGAGTTGCCATGAGCAATTTTCACCCTCTATGGGCTCCCCCTACTCCACTGGAATTGAAAAAAGGTGCAAAAGCAATTGAAATTGCGAGATCTATCGAAAAGAAAACAAAAAGAGAATCGGATTACATTGATGCCATGGGGAAATTTTATGAGAATGCTGAACAGCTTGATCATCGCAGCCGTGTTTTGAATTTTGAAAAAGCTATGGAAAAAATTTATTTTACTTACACCGATGATAAAGAAGCTGCCATTTTTTATTGTTTGGCATTGGATGCTGCCGCAGACCCTGCTGATAAAACTTACTCCAACCAAAGAAAAGCATTCGCGATACTGAGCCCTCTTTTTCAACAACAGCCTCTTCACCCGGGTCTTGCTCATTACATCATTCACAATTGTGATAATCCTGAGCTGGCTGAACTCGCTTTGCCTGCCGCAAGGAAATATGCTTCTATTGCGCCGGCCTCGGCACATGCGCAACATATGCCTTCACATATTTTCACCAGGCTGGGACTTTGGGACGAATGTATTCAGTCTAACCTGGTTTCTGTTTCATCTGCAAAATGCTATGCAGAAAAAGCAAAGATCAAAGGACATTGGGATGAGGAATTGCATGGAATGGATTACCTGGTTTATGCGTATTTACAAAAAGGTGCAGATGATCTTGCAAAACAACAAGTAGATTATCTGCTGACGATAGATGAAGTTTACCATGTAGATTTTAAAACTGCTTATGCTTTTGCTGCGATACCTGCCCGTTATTTTCTTGAAAAAAAAATGTGGAAAGAAGCCGCCGGGTTACAAATACATCCATCAAATTTTCCCTGGGAAAAATTTCCATGGCAAAAAGCGATCAATCATTTTGCAAGATTGCTTGGTGCGGTGCATATTAATAATATAAACGAAGCAAACATTGAATTAGAAAATCTGAGATCCATTTTTGATGTGCTGAACAAACAAAAAGATAAAGCACTGGAAGCTGCGCAGGTAGCCATTCAAATAAAAACAGGAGAAGCATGGATCGAGTACAAACAGGGAAATAATGCAAAAGGTTTAGAACTGATGACAGCGGCTGCGGATATGGAAGATGGAATGGAGAAACATCCCGTTACACCAGGTGCGGTAATTCCTGCCCGTGAATTATTGGCGGAGATGCTGCTTGAATTAAATAAAGCTGCTCCTGCACTCCAGGCATTTGAGATCGATCTGAAAACTCATGTTAATCGTTTCAATGGACTTTATAACGCAGGCATTGCTGCTGAAAGATCCGGCAATAAAGAGAAAGCCAAAGAATATTTTAAAAAATTGCAGGAGATAGCTGATCCGAATTCTCCGAGACCTGAACTTCAAAAAGCAAGATCATTTTAAACTAGTTGATGTGAAGATTGTGTTTGGCTTTTCCAGCAACCTGTTTCCGGATCCAGACAAAAAATAATGCGAGAAGAAAAAAACCGAAGAGCAGGAGTACCGAATTTATCAGGACCTTGCCATATCCCAGATCTGCTACATTGATGAAGGGATAAGGATAAAAACCCGAAAAAGCTCCGAAGATGAGGATGTAGATGAAATAAGCCAGTGGGTAGATCATCCACGGAAAAATATTTTTCCAGCTAATCGCCACTCCTTTGATAGAGATCAACCAGAATATTATAAATAATACGGGGATCACTGAATGCAATAATTCATCCACCACGAATTGCAGTCCTTGCGGATCCCATAAAAAACGCAAAACAATGTTGTATACCATCCCAACAACTGTTATGTAAACAGCCAAAGCAGTCAATGTTGAAGGAGCAGAAAAAAACCTCCACGCCTTTGTTCCTTGTTTTAACAACAGTATTGTGCAGCAAACAACCACGAGGAGATTAGTTAGAATAGTAAAAAAACTAAAATAACGGATAACAGTTTCGACGATGCTGGCGTTCCTGTTCTCAACGATAAGATAGAGCTGGGCTAGTAATGCAAACCATCCCAATAGTGACAAGATCACAGCAAGGGTTTTTTGAAAACGGGTAAGCATCTGATAAAATTACAGACTCCTCTCATTTATTTTTTTAAACCATAAGGAAAGATGTAATTACCCGGTTATGTTCTCCATTTTTTATCTTCTGCAAGACTTTCCCTGACACGGAACTTTGTGATCCTGGTAATCAAAGACAAAGGCAGTGGTTTCTCCAGGGGGAATTGAATTGACCCGGCGGCTGTATTAAATTTTCCAAGAGATTTTTCAAATGCTTTTACCGCCGATGGTGTTGGATAAAAACCGATATGATATTTGAACACAGCAAATGTCACGAGTATTCTTTGGTAAGAATATGCAGGCATCCTCCATTTCAAACCCTCTGTTGCACCTGGTGCCGCAGCGAGAATGGTTTCATGCATCTCTCTCAATTTTTTTTGTGTTTCTTTCGGAGCTGCTTCAATATATTCTTCAATGGTTTTGGGTTTTGCTTTCTTTGTGGCCATAGGCTAAAGTAAAAAAATTTAGGAACCCTCTACTCTGTTTTCAAATTTTTCATTGGATTTACAAGGGCTGCCTTCACTGCCTGTACACCCACTGTAAGCAATGCAATAAGAACAGCAAGCAACCCAGCTAATAAAAATACCCACCAGCTTAGTTCTATCCGGTTGGCAAAATCTTCCAGCCATTTTTGCATGAAATACCAGGCGAGAGGCCATGCAAGAATATTTGCAAATACCACCAGTTTCAAAAAATCTTTTGATAAAAGTCCCACGACATTCATGCTGCTTGCACCCAATACTTTTCGAATCCCGATCTCTTTAGTGCGTCGTTCCACAGAAAAACTAACCAATCCAAGGATCCCTAAAACAGCCAACACAATGGCAAGGATAGATGAATACAAAAAACCCCGCTGAAATTGCTGCTCGGATCTATAGAGTTGATCAAAGCTGTCATTCAAAAACCAAAACTCGAATGGAGTGGAGGGAATTATTTTTTGCCACTGTTTTTTTATATCCTCCAACAACTGCGGGGTATGTGCATTCTTATAATGAATGGCGAGGTAATCAAATTTATCATTCCATGGTTTGTTGGTGATGATCAGCGGTTCGATCTTATCATGCAGGCTGGCAAAATAAAAATCTTTTACCACGCCGATCACCTCGTGAATGCCATTGCGTTCTATCTTTTTTCCAACAGCATTTTTCCACCCCAGCATTTTGGCCAGCGTTTCATTGATCAAAAAACCTGTATTATCCACTGGCCGTTCTTTGGAAAAATTTCTCCCTTCGACTATTGGGATGCTATAAATATTTAAAAACTCTTCATCCGCATCCACCACATGGATCTGCATATAATTCTCCACGCCTTCCGGTTTGTAGCCATTCGTTGTAAATCCCCGGTGAGGAATATCTGAAGAAGCAGAAACAGATTGCACTTCCGGTAATCCCTTCAATTGTTGTTTCAGGACTTCAGAATTTGCCTGGGCTATTTCACCCGTCAATGGCAGCACAACAATATTATCTTTCGTAAAGCCAAGTTTTTTATTTTTTATGTATTGCTGTTGTTGAAAAATCACCAGAGTGCTTGCGATGAGAGCAATCGATATTGTGAATTGAGTGATCACTAATGCATTTCTTAAATAAGGTTTGCCTTGTTTTGTCAGCATACCTTTTAATGCGCGAACCGGGTCGAAGCGAGAGAGATAAAAAGCAGGATAGATCCCTATCGCGATGCCTACAAGAAAGAACAACAATGTGGCGGCACCGATCAATGTAAGATTCATAATACCCCCAAGATCGAATGGTTTCCCGAAAATCTGCTCATACAAGGGAGCAGTAAGAAATAAAAGAGCGATGGAGATGACAAATGCGATCAGTGTCAGCAAAAGAGATTCAGTTAAAAATTGCCCGATCAATTTTTTTCTGCCGGCACCCAACACTTTTCGGACACCTACTTCTTTTGCCCGTTTGGCTGCTCTTGCAGTAGCCAGGTTGACAAAGTTTACGCAGGCGATCAGCAAAATAAAAATAGCTACGATGGTAAAAATAGACATATTGCTGCGCAGGGATGCAGAGTTTTCTTCATAATGCAAATGCAATTTTCCAAGCGGCTGAAGATAAGCTTCAAGCTTTGCTCCTGCCTTTGCATACTGCTGGTTGATGTTCGTCCAAAGAAGTGCAGGCAATTTTGCATTCACGGCTTCGGCGGTTGCATTTTTATTCAACAATACAAATGTGGTGTATTGATTACCGCCATTCCAATCCAGGAACAAATTTGGATTTTTATACAAAGTGGCAAAAGAGATTAATGCATTGAAATGAATAGTAGAATTAAGCGGCGGGTCTTTAGCAACACCTGTAACCGTATAATCCTGGTTATTGTCGATGCGGATAATTTTCCCAACTGCATTTTCTTTATCAAAAAGTCTTTTTGCAGTTTGTTCATTCAGCACAATGCTGTAAGGCTGTGTTAATGCTGTTTTATTATCACCATGAATTAATGGAAAAGAAAAAATTTCAAGCAACGAAGGATCCGCGTGATGCATGTCTTCCACCTTTAGCGGTTCTTTATTATAAGAAAGGTATCCTACCCTTTCGGAAGAGATCCTGGCAAAATTTTTTACTTCAGGAATATCTTTCATCATTGCCGGGCCAAGAGGTGGTGTAAACTGCGGTCCATCGCCATCTAATTTTCCCTCGCGAAATCTTTTTATAGAAACCCGGTAGAGATCGTTCTTGTTTTTATGGAACTCATCATAGGAAAATTCTCCGTAGAGGTAGAGGAGAATAAACATTACGGCTGTAAAACCTGTAGCTAAGCCAAAAATATTAATCCCCGAATGAAATTTATTTCTCCCGAGATTGCGCAGGGCTGTTTTCAAGAATTCTTTTAGCATAAAATAAAATTTATTAGCCGAAGAATCATATGACGGTAGTCAGGAAGTCAATTACCCGTCCATTTTTAAATGCGTAGTAACAACAAGGAAGGAGCAAGAATTCCTCATCGAACCGGGTGCCAACGGTAAAACAATTTAATTTTCAGTCGCTTAAAAAAATATGATCCATACAAACTGTCCGTTATCGAACAGTAGCTGTTCCATTTTGTTACAGATCAGTTTGATTCCCTATTAAATTCTCGATACCCCAGGTCTCTGCAACCAAAATCAAGAAGGCAGACATTTAGCTCCAGTAAATCGAATAGTTGAATTGATAAACGGTTATTGCAAACGATATAATTCATTTAGATTACAAAAAACCACGACATGAAAAAGTTTTTTATAATTTCTTGTATTCTTGCAGGAGTTGGTTTCGCATCATTTGATACAACACATATCGCCAACAGCAAAGCTGCGTTCAATGATTCATTAGAGAAAGACCGTGCAAAATTTTCTGCCTTCATCAATGAACGAATAAAAGGGAAAGAGAAGATGATGGTTGATTCTGTTTTCTCTAACCTTAAAGTATTAGGAGGGTTCCCGGCAGAAAATCTTGTATTTGCTATGAATTCATGGAGCCGTGGCCTGGGAGTGAGTTGCGGGCATTGTCATAATACAAACGATTTTTCTTCTGATGAAAAACAGAAAAAGGAGATCGCAAGGCAGATGGTGACCATGGGTAATATGATCAGTCAAAAATTAA
>Ga0137463_1000646_pt1 | contig 11598 bp, 9 predicted proteins | sample EasRivERMGT800_2_FD_102333 | JGI IMG/M metagenome (GOLD analysis project Ga0137463, IMG submission 102333) | Soil microbial communities from meander-bound floodplain in the East River, Colorado, USA - East River MetaG ERMGT800_2 | ecosystem: Environmental > Terrestrial > Soil > Floodplain ...
CACAGGGTTGGGTTTATTACCTGCCAAATGGATAGCGAGTGGAAATGTGATAATAAATTATTTCATTGCAGCTACTAAATAAAATTAAATGTTAGAATTAAAGGGAATCTACAAATGGGTGAACACAGGTATTAACCGCACTTTCATCCTGAAGGATGTTGATCTTTCCGTGAAGGCGGGAGAATTTATTTCGATCATGGGTCCATCAGGCTCTGGCAAATCAACTTTGCTGAATGTTGTCGGCATGCTGGATGATTTTAATGAAGGCGAATATCATTTCCTGCATGAATCAGTGCATAAGCTAAAAGAAAAGCAGAGATCGGGTCTGTATAAACAGTATATCGGTTTTGTTTTCCAGGCTTATCATTTGATTGATGAGCTGACAGTTTATGAAAATATTGAAACCCCATTGATTTACCAGGACATAAAAACTTCGGAACGCAAGGCAATGGTGGCTGATATCCTGGATCGGTTCCAGATAGTGGGAAAGAAAGATCTTTTTCCAACACAACTCTCTGGCGGGCAGCAACAGTTGGTAGGCATTGCAAGAGCTTTGATCTCAAAACCAAAATTGTTGCTGGCTGATGAACCCACCGGAAATCTCAACTCAAAGCAGGGGGAGGAGATCATGAATTTATTTTCTGAATTAAATAAAGAGGGGATGACCATCATCCAGGTAACGCATTCAGAAAAAAATGCTGCTTATGGAACAAGGATCATCAACCTGCTTGATGGGATGATCGTTAATCATTAAATATTCTGACAACAATGAAAAAGACTTTTTGCCTTTACGTCTTCACTCTTGCCGTGTTTTTCAACATCAATGGACAGGACAAGCCTGTTGTGCTGACACTGAAACAATGTGTGGAAACTGCTTTGGCAAATAATTTTGATGTGCTGCGGACGGGTTTGCAAATGCAAACCGCTGAGATCAATTGGAAACAATCCAAATTGAATTTGCTTCCTGATCTGAATGGTTCCGCTGTTCATGGAAGTAACCAGGGAAGGAGTATCGATCCGTTCACGAACTCTTATATCAATCAAAATGTAAGTTTTGCCAGTTATGGTTTGAATAGCGGTGTATTATTGTTCCAGGGATTTTCTGCTCAAAATACGATCAAACAAAATTCATTGAACTACCAGGCCTCAAAAATGGACTGGCAGCAGGCCAAGGATAATATCACTATCACTATCATCCTTGGTTATTTGCAGGTATTAAGTAATGAAGAAGTCATCGTACAAGCGAAAAACCAGGCAGAATTTACTAAGAAGCAAGTGGAGAGATTGGAAATTTTAAATCAGCAAGGCGCTATTGCTCCTTTTATTTTTTATGATCTGAAAGGTCAGTATGCAAGCGATCAATTGGACATCAACAATGCACAAAACTCTTTGGAGGTTTCTAAAATAATTCTCTATCAATTAATGAACCTGCCGTATGCTAAAAATGTGGAGTTTGAAAAAATGAACACAGGTGACCTGGCTCCAAAATATGAAACAAAGCCGGAAGACATTTATCAAACGGCTTTGCAGCAATTTGCCCAGGTTAAGGCCGTTGATCTTCGAACACAGAGTGCAACAAGTGCTGTGAAAGCCGCCAGGGGACAGCTTTTCCCGAGGTTGACATTGAATGGAAGTGCGAACACCAATTATTCCAGCGTGGCCAATCAATCGATATTTTTAAATACTACGGATGTCACCACAACTGATTATGTGACGGTTAGTGGAACACAATACCAGGTTATTCAAAAGCAGAACAATTATTCTTATAAAACGATCCCTTTTAACAAACAGCTTAATAATAATCTCTTCACGTCGGTCAACTTGAGTTTGCAGGTACCCATATTCAATTCATTCCAACAACGCAACCGTGTAAAACTGGCAAAGATTGGTTTGCAGAATAATGAATTGGTAGCCAAAACAACAAAAACACAGTTGCAGCAATCTATTGAACTTGCCTATAGCAATATGACCTCATCACAGGAGCGATATAAAACTTTGCTTGAACAAGTTAACGCTTATGAGCAATCTTTCAAATCTGCAGAGGTTAGATTTAATGCCGGGCTGGGAACTTCCATCGACTACCTGACAGCAAAAAATAATTTAGACAGGTCGAATATCAATTTGATCACTGCTAAATATGATTATGCCCTGCGCCGAAAGATCCTGGACTATTACCAGGGAAAGCAATTATGGTAGTGATCAAAACGATAGTAAAAAGAAAAGCGCCTTAGCAACGGCCGAGGCGCTTTCCGTTTTTCATGGCTGAGATCAGTCTTTATCGTTGTTGCGAATATTAAAATTGCCTTCAGATTTTTCGATCTTAAAGTCTTTATGTTTTTCGAGGAATGACCTGTATTTGTTATAGACTTCTGCTGGTTGTTTTTTCCCGTTAATGATGAGGTCGCCCGCTTTTTCCTGGATCGTATAATCTTGTTTCTTATTGATCAAACCATCTTTATCCAGCCCGTCAACAAAATCTTTATACTCCTGCATTTCTATTTTTGCTTTTCCAATTTCCACTTTTGCATTTTCCATTTCCTTTTCGATCTGCGGCCCCAGCTTTTTCATTTCTTCTTCCACTTTTTTCATCTCATCCTGCACATGACCCATATCGATGTTCTTCATATTTTCCATTTCAAGTTTCATTTTATCCCAATCCACTTTGTCAAATGATTCCCTGATCTCTTTATTCAGCTTCTCTGCATCCAATTCTTTGAAATCGAGTTTCATCTTCGACAAGTCCACGTCTTTCATAGCCTTTTCTAATTCCATTTTAAATTTTTCACTATCGAAATCTTTCATCGAGTTTTCAAAGTCAAGTTTCATTTTAGACATATCCAGGTCCTTCATTGCTTTATCCATTTCCAGTTTCATCTTTCCCATATCTATATCCTTCATGGCATTGGCTAACTGTTCTTTGATCTTTTCCATGTTCAGTTCCCATTCGGCCCTGTCCAATTCGTCGATCACATCGTCCAGGTTCTGAATTTTTTTGTTCAGTTTATTTTTGGGAATGGTATCCGTTGTGCTTCTTTCAGTTTTTTGCCGGGGGTTTTGTTTTTGGCCGCTAACTCCAATGATTATAATGGAGAACAGGGCGATGAGTGTGATTGCAAAAAAATATTTGCGGGCATTGGGTTTTGATTTCATGTTATTTAATTTTTAGTTCGCCTTTCGGCAATTAAGCAATTCATTTCAAATATACGATTGATTTCGTATTATAGTATATTCTTTTTTATATAGGGTAAATTTTAACAAAGAGTGGAAGATGGTGTATGAATAAGGAATGTGGAATATCGGAAAGGTGAAACGTCAAAGGTGAAAAGCTCCCAGGTCTCACGTCTCACGTTTCCCGTTTGACGAAAGCTGAGCAGCTGGTAACACATTTATATTAATAACCTCAGGAAGACCGGCGAATCCATTTGATCATTTCCTTCCAGGTGGCTCGTTTGCCATAAAGAAGGATTCCGGTTCGATAAATTTTCCCCGCCAACCAGGTCGTGAAAATGAAGCCAAGGATCAATAAGGCCATTGAAAGAAATAACTGCCACCAGGGAACAGCTTCAGGCACGCCATTGGCAATGCGACCCATCATAACAATAGGTGAAGTAAAGGGTATCATACTCGCCCAGAATGCAGTAGGGCTATTCGGGTGGCTGATAGTGGAAGTCAATATTACAAAAGCGAGAATAATGGGCATTGTGATAGGAAGCATGAGCGATTGTGCTTCCTGCGGGTCCTCATTGACAACGCTGCCAACAGCAGCAAACAATGCCGCATAAAATAAATATCCCCCCAGGAAATAAAAGAAAAAACAGGAGATGATGAGCGGCCAATTGGCGCCTCCCATAAAAGCGTCTTTTTGCTGCATGATCTTCATCGCAATTGTTGCATTTTGACTGCCCGGCATATTTTGCTGAGCATGTGCCATTGCATCAGCTGGAATAAATAATTGCAAAGCGCTGAATAAAATGATCAGTAATACGATCCACATGAGGAACTGAGTGAGACCGACGGCAGCAATCCCAATGATCTTTCCCATCATTAATTGAAAAGGTTTTACCGAGGAGATCACAACTTCGGCAATGCGATTCATTTTTTCTTCCATCACTCCACGCATCACCATCGCACCGAAAATGAACATGGTTAAATACATAAGGAAACCGCTGCCGAAGCCTATACCGTAAGCGAGGCCTTCATGTGCTTCTTTCACCTGGCCTTCATTATTTACTATTTGCTGCTGCGCATTTGGATAAGTGGAGATAACATTTAAAACTGAATCAAGAGTTGTTCTGCTGATCCCTTTTTGTTCCAGCATTGTGTTTTCATATGCTTTTCGAATTCGACTCCGGATATCACTCATTGTTTCCAGCCCAAGTGATTTTCTTGTAACAATACTGTCCACTCCTTCTGCAAAATCTGCAGGATGAAGTTTTAGATAGGCTGAATAGCCTTTATCATCAAAATTCTTTTGATTGGCATCAGGGTTGTATTCAAATATTGCTGATGAGGAATCACTTTTTAAAGAATGAATGAAGTGCTCATCTGAAACAGCTATGCGCAGCTTCTCCGTTGATTTAACTGCAAGAAAAACCGAGCCGGTGATGATCAGTATGATAAAGATCGGGAAAAGAAAAGTTGAAACAACAAATGCTCTTCTTCTCACTCTTGAAAGATATTCTCTTTTTATGATGATAAATATTTTGTTCATAAAAAATTAGGCTTTTGATTTTTCCTGTACAGATTCTGTGCGTAAAAATTGCCTGGAGACAGAAGTTCCTTCAACCAATTTGATGAAAATTTCGTTGAGTGAAGGCAGTATTTCATTAAAAGAAAGTATAACTGCATTTTGCTGAAGAAAATATTTCAACACATCATTGGGTGTATTGTTTTGATGGATCCTTACAATATAGGATTGCTCTTTTTGTCCTAAGATCTCAAATGGAGTTCCACTGCCGTTCATGGAGGGCAACTGCTCAAAACCAATACTATAAAGACTTTCCTTGAAATCCTGTTTTACCTGTTTTACGGAACCGTCGAGGATCTTTTTGCCTTTACTGATGAGAACAATATGATCGCAGATCTCCTCAACCTGCTCCATGCGGTGTGTGCTGAAAATAATAGTTGACCCTTTTTGAGCCAGTTTATAGATCTCATCTTTTATGATATTGCTGTTCACGGGATCAAGACCGCTGAATGGCTCATCAAGAATGATCAACTTGGGTTCATGCAAAACAGTTGTAACAAATTGAAGTTTTTGTGACATGCCTTTTGAAAGATCTTCCACTTTTTTATTCCACCAGCTTTGCATTTCCAACCTGGTAAACCATTCTTTGATCTTTTCCATTGCATCTTTCTTGCTAAGGCCTTTTAGTTGAGCCAGGTAAAGCGCCTGTTCCCCAATTTTCATTTTTTTATAAAGCCCTCTTTCCTCCGGCATATAGCCAATATGGATCACATCATTCACCGGGTGGAATTTCCTCCCATTGAATGTTATCTCACCTTCATCAGGAAAAAATATCCCGGTGATCATCCGTATCAATGTTGTTTTTCCGGCGCCGTTAGGACCCAGCAATCCAAATATGCTGCCCTGATCAACAGAGAAACTAATGTCGTCAACGGCTTTTTGGGAGGCGAAGTATTTTTTAAGATGGCTCAATTCAAGAATAGGCATGCAGTCTGATTATTGGTCAAATATAATTTACAAATCGGGAACTAAATTTTTAACCTGTTGACATTCCCGAGAAAATATAATTAACTATCAGCAACAAACCTAAATGGACAAACCTGGGCTGAGAAAAATATTATACCAAACGGGTTTTTAAAAGGATGAAAAACGACAATTTGTTTACTTTTAGCACAACTTATTCTAAAATCTTGCAATGAAAAATTTCATCCGATCTGCCATTTATATAGCTGTTTTGTTTTTCTTAACCAGCTGGGGCTTCCTGGTGCACCGCACGGTGAACCAGCTTGCCATTTACCAGTTGCCCAAAAAAATGCAACCTTTTTTTTACAGGAACATGGATTCCATCGTAAAATATTCTATTCGTCCCGACCAACGCCGCAGCCAGGACCCAACAGAAGCTCCCAGGCATTTCATTGATCTGGAGGTTTATGGTGATTCGGCTGCCTGGAAAATGCCAGTGTCATGGAATGAAGCCATTGCAAAATATTCAAGAGATACGTTAATAAAGTATGGCTATCTTCCTTATTGGATCATGGCAATGAAGGAGAAGCTGACAAATGCTTTTCGTTCACAAAATGCAGATAGCATTGTATTCTATGCGACAGATATCGGTCACTATATCGGCGATGCCAATGTCCCTCTTCATACATCCATCAATTATGATGGCCAGTTGACCGGCCAGAGAGGTTTGCATGCTTTATGGGAGAGTGTGATACCAGAACTGGAGTTGGATCAATACAAGTTTTATAACCGGCATAAAGCAAAATACCTGGATCATCCTGAGAATGGAACCTGGGAAGCCATTCGGCATGCCCATGTTCTTGTGAACGATATGATCGAAAAAGAACGTGAGGTGTCCAGGCAATTCACAGATGCAACAAAATATCGAATTCAAAACCGCAATGGGAGAGACATAAAATTATATACCCAGGCATTTGCCAAAGCTTATGCAGCCAGTTTGAAGCCAACGATCAATGAGCAACTCATCCGTTCTTCAAATCTTATAGCTGACATGTGGTATACTAGTTGGGTGGATGCAGGCAAACCAGATCTCTCTGTAATTTTGAAAACTCAACTCACCAGGGATGAAAAAAAGAAAATGAAAAATGAATTCAAGGCTTATGAGAAAGAAAAACTCATAAAAGACAGTTTATTGATCTCAAAAAAAATAACGGTCATTGATCCCGCCAATCAATAATTATTAATGATTAGATTGGCGATCCTCTCACCGTCCATAGCAGCACTCACAATGCCTCCTGCATAGCCGGCACCTTCACCACATGGATATAGATTCTTTATCTGAGGATGATTTAGAGTGGTTGCATTTCTTGGAATCCTGACAGGCGAGGAGGTTCGTGATTCAGTTGCCACCACAACAGCCTCATTAGTAAAATATCCTTTCATTTTTTTCCCAAATTCACGAAATGCCTGTTGAAGATTTTTATGGACAAGTTGTGGTAAAACCTCTTTTAAAGAAGAACTATGTATGCCAGGTAAATAAGAGCATGAGGGTAATGATGAAGATATTTTGTCCTCACAAAAGTCGCCAAGCCTTTGGGCAGGGGCAACAAATTTTCCACCCCCGGCTTCAAAAGCTTTTTGTTCCACTTGCTGTTGAAAATACAATCCGGCCAGGACACCAGATTTCTTAAAGCCTTGCACATCGTTTTCGCCTATCGTTGTAACCATGCCGCTATTGGCAAACGGATTATTTCTTTTTGATGGGGACCAGCCATTTACTACCAGTTCTCCCGGACTGGTAGCCGCGGGAGCAATGATCCCACCGGGACACATACAAAATGAGAACACTCCCTGTTCATTTATTTGCTCAACTAAACTATAAGACGCGGGCGGAAGAAATTTGCCCCTGTTTACACAATGATATTGTATACTATCGATCAGCTGCTGCGGATGTTCCACTCTCACCCCAAGAGCAAAAGGCTTGAATTCGATTTGAATTTTTTTATTGTGAAGAAGATGGAAAATATCCCTGGCGGAGTGGCCAGTAGCGAGGATCACTCCATCACCTTTAAATGAATCTCCACCACCAGTTTTTACGGACACGATCTTTTCATTCTGAATTATAAAATCGGTCACTTTATGCTCAAACAAAATTTCTCCGCCACAGTCAATGATCTGTTTCCTGATCGCAGTTATGATGTGGGGAAGTTTGTTAGTGCCAATATGCGGATGGGCGTCGTATAGAATATTGTCTTCGGCGCCAAAATGAAAAAAGAGATTAAGTATGCGATTCACATCGCCTCTTTGGCTGCTGCGGGTATAGGGCACTACACCGCTATAAGTTCCAGCTCCCCCTTCGCCAAAGCAGTAATTGCTTTCAGGGTTGATGATCCCCTTCTTATTCAGGACGGCGAGATCTCTCCTCCTGGCACGTACATCTTTTCCTCTCTCCAGTATAATTGGTTTTATGCCCGCCTCCAACAAACAAAGGGCAGCGAATAAGCCGGCAGGGCCTGCACCCACAATAATGACTTGCAGTTTGCTGTGGCGGACATCTTTAAAATGAAAAGAAAGCAAACTTCTATTTTGAGAGGGTTCATTTATAAAGGCACTTACAGAAAGATTGATCCAGGGTTGTTTTCCCCTCGCATCAATGGAGCGTTTTAAAATGGTAAAACCTGTAACAGATGTTTGTTGTTGGCCTGCAGCAGCGGCTATATATCTTTTAATAGCTATTTCATCTGCTGCTTCGGAAGGAAGCAATTTAAGTTCAAGAATTTTTTGCATGGCCAGGTTTTTATCCTGAAACGTTTTGCAAAGATGGCAATAAAAAACCGGCCTGTTTAGCCGGTTTCTCTGTAAAGAAATGTTTTTATCAGAATTTAACTCCTACAGTTGCCTGTACACCTTCCTGGTAGAATCTCACACCATTGGCCCTGTTTTCGAGGTCATTAAATCCTTTCATATAACGGAGCATGAAGTTTATGGTTTTACTAGCCCAGAATTCCACACCACCGGTCACCATACCATCAAAATCTTTCAACTGGTCGCTTACTTTATAAGTTCCTGAGGCATTCCTTTCTTTTCCTTCGATCAGGAAGTCGAACTGAGGACCTGCAACAATATTAAAATGCTCACATACTTGATATTTAACCATTACCGGTATAGAGAAATAATTATAGCGATCCCTTACATGCTGATATCCTGAAGGGTCTGTTGTCGGTGTGTAATAGTCGCCACCCATTGAGGAGTATAAAAATTCAGGCTGGATAGAGAATTTTTTGTAAACCGGCACTTTAACAAACATACCTAATACAAAACCTGTCCTCCATTTACTGTTGAAATCATGATCGACATTATCCTGCAGGTCTCTAAGAAGCAAATGGCTGAAATTCATCCCAGTCTTTACACCATAATCAAGCTTTACGTGAAATTTTTTCTTTTGAGCCAGTAAGCTTGTGGATACAAAAAGGGTAATAAAAAGGATGGTAAAAAATTTTCTCATAGCAGTCTAAATTGAGCTCCTAAAGTAAGGATTAATTCAAGAAATATCAAGAAAGTTTTTTCCGCCTGTTTCTTATGACCCGGGAATTTAAGCAGTTACAAGTTGTTTGGACAGCAGGAAAATATTTGTTGGTTCGTAGTCAATTTTGATTACCTTGAAAATAAATCGGACCACCAGGAATTCTACTCCTTTAGATTTTATTGGTTTCACAAAAAACAATTCTTTTTAAAAAGAGTGACCGAATTTTTTCTAATGAAAATCTAACGGCTGAAAAAGAAATCAGCAAGGTGGGTTTATTTTGAGGATCGTATAAGTTAGGTTAAAAAAATGAATCGGTATAAGTTTTTTTTAAAAAAAATTGATCAGACTACCCACTATTTTTTTTTCTTTAAAAACAAGTGAATAAAAATTTTTTTTTAGAAAAGATTTTTAGATATTCGTCCCCCTGCTGAGAATTTTTTCAACATCCTGTGAAAAAAAATTATCAGGAGATTGCTGAAAACACTTTACTCGAAATAAACTGCTCACATTTATCTGATGGAGAAGACTGCAGAAAAAGTTTGGACCAACTGCCTCAAGATCATCAAAGACATTGTTGAATGGCAACACTACAAAACATGGTTCGAACCCATCCAACCCGTATCATTAAAAAATAATATCCTCGTCATCCAGGTCCCCAGCCAATTCTTCTTTGAATATCTTGAAGAACATTATGTAAATTTATTGGCTAAGACATTAAAAAGAGAATTAGGCAAGGAAGCAAGGCTCGAATACCGCATCATGGTGGACAGTGGCAATGGAAGTAACAAGCCGGTGACCATGGATGTTTCCGGCCAGGGATATAAAACATTTTCAAATAACGAAATGGATTTTCCTTTAGTCATAACCAATCCTGTAAAGAACCCCTTCGTCATTCCGGGTCTGAAGAAGATGCAGATCGATGCACAGTTGAATCCCATTTACAGCTTTGACTCATTTATTGAGGGTGATTGCAACCGCGTTGCCCGTAGGGCAGGTAAAACTGTGGCCGAAAAACCAGGAGCAAACTCTTTCAACCCACTTGTTATATATGGTGGCGTGGGTTTAGGAAAAACCCACCTGGCCCAGGCAATAGGCAATGATGTAAAAAGAAATCAACCTAATAGAGTTGTATTGTATGTGAGCTCGGAGAAATTCATCAACCAGTTCATGGATCATAGCCGCAACAATGCCATCAATGATTTCATACATTTCTACCAGCTGATCGATGTGCTCATTATTGATGACGTGCAGTTTTTCAATAAAGCTGAGAAATCACAGGATGCTCTCTTCGCCATTTTCAATCACCTCCATCAATCAGGCAAGCAATTGGTGCTCACTTCCGATAAATCACCGAAAGATCTTGAAGGCGTGCAGGAAAGATTGCTGAGCCGTTTTCGTTGGGGGTTGAGTGCAGATCTGCAGGTGCCGGATTATGAAACAAGGATTGAGATACTTGAGAGAAAAATGAAGAATGACGGGTTGGAAATGCCTAAAGAAGTGGTAAAATATATTGCTTACAATATCAGTAATAATATACGTGAGCTGGAAGGTGCTTTGATCTCCCTGTTGGCACAATCTTCGCTAAACAGGAGGGAAATTGACCTAGACCTCGCAAAAAAAGTGCTTAGAAACTTCGTCAAATCATCCAGCAAAGAAATTACCATCGAAACCATTCAAAAAATGGTTTGCGATTATTTTGATGTGCCCTACGACAAACTACTGCAAAAAACCCGCAAGCGGGAAATCGTACAGGCTCGTCAAATAACCATGTATCTGGCAAAAGCATTCACAAAAAATTCATTAAAGACCATTGGCGAACATTTTGGTGGTCGCGACCACACAACAGTCATCCATTCCTGTCAGACAGTGAAAGACCTCATGGACACAGATAGTGTTTTTCGTGAGAATGTGCTGGAACTTCAACAGAAAGTGCAGTTAGCAGCGATGTAAAAAAATCTTTTCAGTAATAATGAAGGCCCATCTGTTAGATGGGTTTTTATTTTGTATCCAGCTGAAGGAATTCTGTTCAACTTTTGTTGCGTCGCACTCTTGTACGTTCTATTCGTTATTAAGCTTTTATTTCACGCAAAGACGCCAGGATCAAAATACAAAGACGCAAAGAATTTCGCCTTAGCGTTTTCTATGCGTCTTTGCGTGATGCCTTTTGTCGGGAGAACTGGACAAATATCAAACAATTTTATTAAAGATTTACGGGCTGTTACAGCCTTTTACGAACAAACAGGGGGTTATAGCCTCTGATTTATTCAGAGGGCCTTTTTAATCAAGTGCCTTTTATTCGTGGGTTGGTTATAAAGATTTAATCATAGCAATGAGTTCTTTCAAAAATGATCATAAACACTTTGATTGGTTTATTGATAATAATGATATTGCCAACCTGAGAAAGGGAAATCTCTCTTATTGG
>Ga0137463_1000647_pt1 | contig 11593 bp, 7 predicted proteins | sample EasRivERMGT800_2_FD_102333 | JGI IMG/M metagenome (GOLD analysis project Ga0137463, IMG submission 102333) | Soil microbial communities from meander-bound floodplain in the East River, Colorado, USA - East River MetaG ERMGT800_2 | ecosystem: Environmental > Terrestrial > Soil > Floodplain ...
CGCAGAGATGCTCGACCACGCCCTTCGCACGGCTCAGGGCGTGCCACCCGGTGCCCCACTTTGGCGTTGCGAGGGACAATGTTTGAAGTCAGCTCAAAATGTGATGTGTAGATACCTATGCCCCGGGGGAGAGGGGGAATTGTGCTGCGGCGCTGGTTCAGTGTGTTATTCATTGTCCGGAAACCGAGCCGAGTTTGGCGAAGTGGAACAGGTCGTCGGCGATGCCGTCTTGATTGGCGTCGGTCGGGTCGATCGGAAACGTGGCGACCAGCCCCGTCTGCGGGAAGACCGTCAGCAGCAGTTTGTCTCCCCGGTTGCGCGGGTCGATCGGGTTCAGGTTCGCCGTAGCGTCAGCCAGATCGTTCAACAGAAAATGTAGCGGACCCAAAGCGGCGATCGGGCCGGCGATGGTTCCCCGCGGGGAAAACATGACGTCGATGGCCGTTGGTGCCGGATTTGCCGGCCAGAGCGCCTGGACGTTGGCGGAACTGTAATCGAGATCGATGACCACGCCGCTGGGGAGCGCGATCGGCGCGTGGAACGGAAGCAGGTCGTGCCCCAACTCGATGTCGCAGCTCGCCTGGGGGCTGGCCGAGTCAACCGCGACGACGTTGGGAGAGGCAGTCTCCGGATTGGCAAAGGGGCTCGACAGCGTGAGGAGCACAGTCGCGCCCCGCGTCTGGGTGAACCAGGGAGCCGCGCTCTGGCCGGCGACCGGTTTCAGCGCGTACCAGGTGCCGGTCCCCGCGGGAATGCGAATGCGGGTCGTCGGCATTGCCAGGAATCCCTCGGCGTCGAGGCGCTGCCAGTCCACCCCGGTTCCCGCGACGTAGATGGCGTCGGGACTGGTGGCGTCGGTTCCCTGGCCGTCGTTATCGGCGTCGGGCCTCAAGATCTGGATCGTATTGCCGGCGCTGGCCGAGCCGCCGTACCGGCGATTCTCGAGCGGTGCGAGATAAGCAAAGCTCGTAACGAGCGAGGAATCCGTCAGATCGCGAACGAACCGCACGCCGCGCAGCGTGCCGGCATGCGCCGCCCGGTCCCTGGCGCCGAGCGAGGCCGACTGAGCGATGCGGGCCGCAGAGCGCATGCGGTCGCTCCCCGCGCTGGCGTTGTAAACAGCCAGGGCCAGGGTAGAGAGGGTCAGCAGAATGCCGATCACCACCAGCAGTTCGATGAGGGTGAAACCGCGGCGCGCAGTGCCTGCGACAAGTCGCGATGTTGCACGATACCGCGTGCGCTGTTGGACCCGATCCCGGTGGGATAAACCCACCGGCTCGCTGGGTTTATCCCTGCGGGGTCGGGCACAAACCCGCCTGATCGCCCAACCCCAAGCAAAACCTTTCGATCCGAACCGTTCCACGCGGCGCGCAGGGCCATTCCCGCGGCTGCATCCCCGAATCGATCGTAATTGTGCGTGCGGAAGCATGGGTTACTTGCCTCCGGCCCGGATGTTGAGGTACACGATGTCGTCGATGAGCGCCGCCTGATTGACGACCGCCCCCAGCGAACCGTTGCCGTTCGGATCGTCCATCCCGAACGTCAAGTCAGGCCCCGCCGAGACGATCAGGTAGACGTAATACGTCGTCGGCGTATGGAAGTTCTTTTCGAACCACCCGGAAGAATTCATCGTCGTGTCGACTATTGTCGTCGATTGCAACGGGTCGTCGGGATCGCGGGCCAGGTCGTTCACGAGGTTCCCCGAGAAGACCGGCAGCGACGAGAACAGCAACCTGGCATTCGCCGGATCAATTGCCGTCCCGGTTCCATTCGGCCGGAACAGTCGCGTCGGCCAGCGGTAAAACCGGATGGGCGTTCCCCAGGCATCGACGAATTCGGGAAAGCCGTTGCTGTTGAGATCCTGCACTTCGGATGCGCTGAAGTTGTCTGAGCCGACGGGCACTCCTCCGAGGACGTTTTCCTGCGTCAGGAAGTCGTAGAGGATTTCGGCGTTGTGGTAGTCGGGAGATTCCGGCGTGGTCAGCAGGCTGCCATTGGAAATCTTGGGATAGAGCGTCAATGCCAGGCCCCCTTCCTGGCTTTTGAAATCGGCGACTGACTGCGGGAAGTACTTGATCTGGAGCAGCTTCCTGGCGATGATCGCCTGGAGGTTGGCATCGCCGTTCGCGACGTTCGCCGTCCACTGCTGAGTGTATTCCGTGGAGCCGGTCAGATATCCGTTCCGCTGGATCAGGCGGTCGAAGGCCTGAGCGCGGGAATTGAGCAGGCCCTGGATCTTGTTGAGGGTGGTCTTGGTGGCCGCATCTTTGGCCTGTGTCAGAAAGGCACCCACGACGCTGATGATCATGGTCATCAGGACGGCAATGATCGTGATCACGACGAGCAACTCGATCAGCGTGAAGGCGCGGCGCCCGGTTTCAACGCTCGAGCGTTGCAACACGCGTCTGGTCAGAGTTGTCGAAGGGTTTGGCAACATATGGAAATCTGCAATCTGTGGACGTTTCCGCGACCGGTAAAACCAGCCGGGACCAATTCTCTTCGAATCGGTGCCCGCCGGCCGCTCGCCTGGCGAATGACTTACGGGTTCAGCCGGCCTCCGTTGAAGTTGGTGAGGTTGTCGTAGGCGGCCAGGTCGGGCTTGCCGCTGGAATCATTCAAGCCGGCGTTCGGCAGCTTCGGATTGAAGATGCCGCCCTGACCATAATCCTGATCGTAGCCTGGTGAAATGATCTGGAACGACTGCGCCTTTTGCGCGGGCAGGGTCTGAGAGCCGCTGCCGGCATTGCTGGGAGCACTCGGCGGATAATTTCCCGAGACCGATGCCGCCATTCGGTAGACATCGTGCAGATACGTATAATTTGTCCCAGTGACCGGCAATTCGCTGACGCTATAACCGCGTCCCCCGTAGCTGCTGAAGTACAAGTACGGCTTCGACTGATCAGGGAGCGGGTCATACCACTCGTTCATGCCGCTGGTATCGATGTCCTTGATTCGTGCGACGTCATTGAATTCAAAGAAGGGACCTTCGCGATTGCTAACGAAGGATGTCGGTGCAAATGGATACTGCGGATTCTTGGAAAACCCTGTCGGCACCTGATTTGGACCAGAGGCATTGTCTTGCATGACGCCGCCGAGAAAGAAAAACAAGCATTCGCCCGAGTTGATATTCAGGACCTGACTGCCGCTATTGAGCGAGCTCCAATACGTCGGAAAAGCCTTTCCTTTACCAGCAGTGTTGGTCGCGTTATTGGCCGGATCCCCCATATAGAAATCAAACTGCGGCCAGATCTGGCGGACCGCCGCCATGCTCGTCGGGTCACCCGTCCAACCGCTATAAGTCAAGTAGATTGAAATTCGGCTGGGGGGCTCGACGCCGTACTTCGCCTTGAAGGCAGTAATCGCCGATTCGAGTTGCTTGATCTCGACGACGACTGTCGCTTCCTTCGCCTTGATCCGGACGCTGTTGAGCGCCGGGAGCAAGAGGCCCATCAACACGGCGATCACCACGATCACGACCAGGAGCTCGACGAGCGTAAACCCGCGGCGCAGATTGCCGGCCCGGCCGCGCCGAGCGCGTTGATTCCGCATTCCGTACCCCGGCGCGCCGGGACTTGACAGTTCCGAACCCCGGAGCGCCGGGACTTGATAGTTCCGCATTCCTGCCAACGTTTGCATCGGAAACACTCCTGAACAATCCCTGATTTCCGGGCCGCTTCCGGTCCCGCGGAGCCATCACCCCGCAGGGTGGCCGGAAGCGACCCTTGAATTACGACAGTTTGTTAAGCAGTTCGATCAGCGGCATGAAGAGGGCGATCACGATAAAACCCACGATCAGCCCCAGCACCACCACCATTAAGGGTTCCAGAATGCTGATCAGCCCGTCCACCAGCACGGCGACTTCTTCGTCGTAGACGTCGGCCACTTTGTACAACATGTTGTCGAGCGCGCCGGTTTCTTCGCCGACGTCCACCATGTTGACCACCATGTCGTCCACGACCCGCGTTTCCTTGAGGGGGACGGCCATCGACTCCCCTTCGCGAATGGCAGAGTAGATGTGCTGGTAGGCCCGTTCAAAAACGGCATTCCCCGAGGTGTCGCGGGCAATGAGCAGCGCTTCGAGAATCGGAACGCCCGAAGCGATCAGCGTTCCCAGGGTGCGGGCGGTCCGGGCCACGATGCTCTTTTCGAGAATCTTCCCCAGGATCGGGATCTTGAGCGCAATCTTGTCGCAGATGTAGGCCCCCGTTTTGTTCTTTTTGATGATCTTGACCATCAGCCACATCGAGAAGGGGACCGCCGGCAAGAGGTACCAGTAGTTGGCCACCCAGTCGCTGCAGGTAATCAGGTATTCGGTGATGACCGGGAGCTTGACGTCGAACCCGGCGAAGATCGCTTTGAACTTGGGGATGATCCAGATCATGATGAAGGTCACGATGGCGGTCGCGACAAAAATCACGGCGCAGGGATAAATCATGGCCCCCTGCACCTTCTTCTTCAGGCTCTGGGCCCGTTCCTTGAACTCGGCCAGGCGCTGCAGAATGATTTCCAGCGCACCGCCCGCTTCGCCCGCCTTCACCATGTTGACGTACAGGTTGTCGAAACACTTGGGCTGCTTGGCCATCGCTTCCGACAGCGTGTTTCCCCCTTCGACGTCGTCGATCACGCCGATCAGCGTGTTCTTGAGGGCACCCGGCTTGGCCTGGCCTTCCAGAATCCTGAGCGACCGCAGAATGGGGAGACCGGCGTCCTGCAGCGTCGAGAGCTGGCGGGTAAACGTACACAGCTTCTTGGCGTTGACACCCCCCAGCGAAAAGGTCTTTTTCTTCTTGCCGGCGGTGCGGCCCTTTTTGTCTTTGTCTTTTTTCTTCTTCTTGTCGCGGCCGCGTTCGGCGATCTTCGTGACGAAGAAGCCCTTCTGCCGCACCAGGGCCTGGGCTTCGGCTTCGGAATTGGCCTCGACCGTGTCCTTGACCTCGGCCCCCGTGGTCTGATCCATCGCCTCGTACTGATAAACCGGCATGCCAAGCTCCTGATTCCGAAAGGCCCAGTTGATCTGCTACAGAAACCGCAAAGGCCTGATGTCTAATGACGAATCCCGGCGCGCCGGGAATGAATGACTAATGACGAAATCCGAATGTCTAAAACGAAAATCCCGCAGCCATGACAACAGCCAACTCCTTAGTCATTCGTGCTTCGTCATTCCTTAGACATTCGTCATTAGTCATTCGTCATTCTTCTACTCTATGTCTTCCATCACCGTTTCGCGGACGACTTCGTCGATCGTCGTCACGCCGTCGAAAATCAGCTTGAGTCCCGCTTCGCGCAAACTGGTCATGCCCTGCGAGCGAGCCAGGTTGCGCATATCGTCGACCGACGCATCCGAGGTAATCATGTCGCGGATGTCGTCGTTGATGTCCATCAGTTCGTAGAGCCCGGTCCGCCCCTTGTAGCCGGTGTTGTTGCAGCGCTGGCAACCCTTGCCGTAGTAGAACTTGTATTTGCGAGCCTGCGAGAGCGGGAGCTGCAGTTCCATGAGCAGTTCGTCGCTGGGTTCGAACTGGGTGCGGCATTCGGTGCAGATCTTGCGCACCAGCCGCTGCGCCAGAATCGACTCGACCGTCGCCGTAATCAGGAACGGCGGGATCCCCATATCGCGTAGGCGCGTGATGGCCGTCGGAGCGTCGTTGGTGTGCAGCGTGCTGAACACGAGGTGCCCGGTGAGCGAGCTCTGGACGGCGATTTCGGCCGTTTCGTAATCGCGGATCTCACCCACGAGGATGATGTCGGGGTCGTGCCGCAGAATGGCCCGCAGCACGTTGGCGAAGGTCACCTCGATGTCGGGATTGACCGGGATCTGCAGGAGTCCGTAGATTTCGTACTCGACCGGGTCTTCGGTGGTGATGATCTTCGAAGAGATTTCGTTGAGTTCGTTGAGGATCGAATACAGAGTGGTCGTCTTTCCCGACCCGGTGGGGCCGGTGACCAGCACGATGCCGTTGGGCTTGCGAATTACCTGCCGGATCCGGGTGAGGGTGCCGGGATCCATGCCGATTTTGTTGAGGTCGAGCTGCACGACGGTCCGGTCGAGCACCCGCATGACGACCGACTCGCCGAACAGCGTGGGGAGCACGCTGACGCGCAGGTCGACCGTGTTGCCGCCGACGTTGAGTTCGATGCGTCCGTCCTGGGGGAGCCGGCGCTCGGCGATGTCGAGGTTCGACATGACCTTGATGCGGGTGACGATGGCGTTGGCCAGATGCCGCGGCGGCGGGACCATTTCGTACAGGACGCCGTCGGCCTTCACGCGAATCTTGAATTCGTCTTCAAAGGGCTCGAAGTGAATGTCGCTGGCCTGGTCCTTGATCGCCAGGAGCAGCACCATGTTGAGCAGCTTGCGGATCGGAGCGGCGTCGGCCATTTCCTCAAGCGAGGCCAGGTCGTAGCCCTTGTTGGCCGTCCGGTCTTCGCTGAGCTCGTCGTCGTCCTCCAGGCCGCTGATGACGTCTTCAATGCTTTCCTGCTTGTCGGCGTAGTAGCGCTCGATGGCGGCCTGGATGTCGGCCGGGTTCGAGACGGCGCCGCGCACGTCGTAGCCCAGGAAGTTGCGCAGGTCGTCGAGGGCGGCGATGTTCTGCGGGTCGGCCATCGCCACCGTGAGGACGTTGTTCTTGAGCGAGACCGGCATGATCTTGTAGATGCTGGCCATCGTCTCGGGAACGAGTTCGAGCACTTTGGGGGTGATCGTCGTATCCTTGAGGTTGACGACCTGCATGCCCCACTGCTCGGCCAGCCCCTCGCTGAGCTGCGCCTCGGTGACCAGCCCCATCCGCACGGCCACCCGCCCGATGACCTCGCCGGGGGACTGCTTCTGCTCTTCGAGCACGTCCCACAACTGGTCCTCGTTCATGTAGCCGAGGTCCACCAGAATCTGTCCGAGACGCCGTTTGGCCACGGCAGGGTCCCCCAGGGGTTAAGAAACGAGATTGTGTTTTTGCGGGCGAGGCCGCGACTGCGACAGGCTCAGGACTCTAATGACGAATGTCTAATGACGAATCCCGGCGCGCCGGGAATCAATGACTAATGACGAAATCCGAAGAGGCCTGGTTCCGGAGGATGATGGATTGATGAAGGGCGCCGATCGGCGATTGAGTCCTTTGGATTTCGGATTTCTTTAGTCATTCGTCATTAGACATTAGTCATTCTCTTGCTACTTGTGGTCTCCTTCCTCTTCTTCTTCCTCTTCGCTTTCTTCGTCAAACAGCCCCTGCTTGGCGCGCTGGATCTTGTTCCGCAGTTCGCCGGGCGAGTTGGCCCGCACGGTGATGTCCTTCTCTTCGCACAGGCCGTTTTTCCAGAGGTTGAACAGGGCGTCGTCGAGCAGTTGCATCCCGTATTTCTTGCCGGTCTGAATGCTCGAAGGAATACGATACGATTTGTTTTCGCGAATCAGGTTGGCGATGGCGGGGGTCACTACCAGCATTTCGTAGGCGGCCACCATCCCCTTGGGTTTGCGCGGCAGCAGCGCCTGGCTCAACACGCCGATGATCGCCGTCGAGAGCTGCGTGCGGATCTGCTCCTGCTGGTTGGTGGGGAACACGTCGATAATACGATTGACCGTCCCTTCGGCACTCGAGGTGTGCAGCGTGCCAAACACGAGGTGGCCCGTTTCGGCGGCCGTAATGGCCGCCTGAATCGTATCCAGGTCTCGCATTTCGCCCACGAGGATGACGTCGGGGTCCATACGCAAGGCGCGGCGCAGCGCTTCCGGAAACGTCGGAACATCCACACCCACTTCTCGCTGGTTGACGGTGCATCTTTTGTGCTTGTGGTAGTACTCGATCGGGTCTTCCATCGTGATGATGTGATGGTCGACCGTGTCGTTGAGGTAGTTGATCATGCTCGCCAGGCTGGTCGTCTTGCCCGACCCGGTCGGCCCCGTTACGAGGAACAGTCCCCGCGGTCTCATAATCAGGTCTTTGCAGACCGGCGGAAGTCCCAACTGTTCGAACGACAGGAACTCGTTCGGAATCCGCCGCAAGACGATGCCGATATGTCCACGCTGTTTGAACACGGCCACGCGGAAGCGCGCCTGTTCGCCGAACGCGAACCCGAAGTCGGTCCCTCCCTTTTCCTGAAGTTCCTGCTGGTTGCGTTCGGGCGTGATGCTTTTCATCAGCGCCACGCAGTCTTCGGTCTCCAGCGATTTGGTTTCCAGCCGCACCATGTGCCCCCCCAACCGTAATACGGGAGGCTGGCCACACGCGATATGCAGATCGCTCGCCTTCTGATTGACTACCGTTTGCAGCAGTTTGTCGATCTGCAGAGTTTGTTGAACGGCCATCAGCCCGTTGCTCCTTCGCTCAAGATGGCGTTGCCAAATTATTGCGCTCCGTCACGAGCGCTCCAAACCGGCAACACGATTTTCCCGATTTTCGTCCGGCGGACGACCAATTGAATCCGGCGCCCGGTCTCCGGCTTACGTCCGAATCGTTCGAATTCTGTCCAGGCGTATCGGTGACGGACATCCGCTCCGCCTCGTGGCAGAACCAACCACCCCCGAATGCTGCATTTCGCAACAATCAGGGACGCCCCGATAGCACCGAAAAGTTCCCACAACCGTCAAACTCAAGCTTCGCCAAAGCGTCCCACGATGCCACTTTCCCGTAACGACTCGAGGAGGCCCGCTTCAGCGATCCAGGATTCAGGGAACGACCGGGACCGCCGGCAAACACCGATCGTTAGTGGCCTCCCCGATGCAGCATCAAGACTTCCTGAATCGTCGTAACCCCAATGAGTGCCTTGTCCAGGGCGTCATCCACGAGGGTTCGCATCCCCATCATCTGGGCCTGCCGGCGGATATTCTGCGTCGGCTCCCCTTTAAAAGTCATGTCGCGGATCGCCGTCGACATGGTCATCAATTCGAAGACCGCTTTGCGTCCCCGATAGCCGGTGTGCTGGCAATAGGCACACCCTTTCCCGGCCATGAACTTGGCGGTCGCGATCTGCTCGTCGGTGACTCCCAGGTACTGCAATTCGCTCGGGTCAGGCTTCACGGGGGCGGCACACTTAGGGCAAATGACGCGCACGAGTCGCTGCGCCATAATCGCCATAACGCTCGAAGCGACCAGAAACGGCTGCACTCCCATGTCAATCAGACGTGTAATAGAACTGGGCGCATCGTTTGTGTGGAGGGTACTGAAAACCAAGTGTCCAGTGAGGGATGCCTGAATGGCCATGTCAGCCGTCTCGGTATCCCGGATCTCGCCCACCAGGATCACATTCGGTGCCTGTCGCAACATGGCGCGAATGATCCGCGCGAAGTTCAGCCCGATCGTCGTCTTAACTTCCACCTGGTTGATCCCGGGAAGGTAGTATTCGACCGGGTCTTCGGCGGTAATGATCTTGCGGTCTGGCCGGTTGAGTTCACCCAGAGCACTGTACAAAGTAGTCGTCTTTCCGGAGCCGGTCGGGCCGGTCACCAGGAAGATGCCGTTCGGCCGACGGATGATATTCTGGAAGGTCCGGTAGTTCTCTTCGCTGAACCCCAGGTTGCGGATCCCGATCTTGATGTTGTCGCGATCCAGGATACGCATGACCACTGCCTGGCCATGCCCGGTGGGGAGCAGGCTGATACGCATGTCGAAGTCTTTACCGCCGACGCGGGTCTTGATCCGGCCGTCCTGGGGCTTCCGCTTCTCGGAGATATCAATAGATGCCATTACCTTGATACGTGAGATCAGGGCCGCATGCAGCCGTCGGGGGGGGCTGTCGCGCTCGACCAGTTCCCCGTCGATCCGGTACCGGATGCGAACCTTGTCTTCAAATGGCTCAATGTGAATATCGCTGGCCCGCATGTTCACCGATTCGGTGATCATCAGGTTGACCAGCTTGACGACGGGGGCACTGTCGTCGTCGACCACACCGGCCGATGACGCCAGCTCGGTTTCTGTGAAGTCGATCGCCGTTTCGGTGAACTCGGCGATCATCGAGTCAACCGACTCGGTTTCGCTCTGCCCGTAGTGCCGGTTGATCGACTGTTGAATGACGTCTTTGGGGGCGACAACGACCTTGATGTCGCGGTTAATGATGAACCGCAGCTTGTCGAGGATGTCGAATCGCGAGGGGTCGTGCATGGCGACCGTCAGCGAACCGGCATCATCCAGCGACAGCGGGACCACCAGGTTCTCGCGGGCCACCGACTCGGGGACCATCTGGATCACTGCCGAGGGGATCTGGATCGCGGAAACATCCACGAAATCGTAGCCGAACTGCTTGGCCTGCGCCTGGCCCATGTCTGCCGGCGTGATGTACTCGAGCTTGAGCAGGGCCTCTTCGAGTTTGAGGCCGAGCTTGCCTGCCAGGGCCTGCCCTTCGGCCAACTGGTCTTTACTGACGAGCTTCTTAACCCAGTCGTCGGCCATGCGAACCTCATCAGATTCTGTTGCGGGACGCGGAAACAGCGATCGCCGGAGGCCGCGTCGGGAGCGCCTGCCGAGCCCCCCGGCGGGCGACAAACCCAGACACAAAACCAAGAGCACACCGGAGTCGTTGCCGCGCAGAGAGGGCGGTAAACACGCACAATCCCCCGGCAAGAAGGGCTTCTTCGATTCTGTCCGGGGCAGATGGCAAAGTCAAGGAGCGCTTGGGAATACCGCGGGATTTCCGGCCCATTTCCGCGGGCTGGTCTGCAATTCGCCGCGAACGTTGACGGATATCCTCCAGTCGCTAGAATCGACAGTCTCCCGGCTCCGTAGCTCAGTTGGTTTAGAGCGCCGGCCTGTCACGTCGGAGGTCGCGGGTTCAAGTCCCGTCGGAGTCGCTATTCGCCGCAGGCGAATCGAGCAGGTGAGAGACAGATCAGGTGAGCAGGTGAAAGATCGCAAAAGCCAGGGGTGACATGCCTCGTGAGGTTTTCCTGCGGTCTCCTGCTCACCTGATCTCCTGTTCAAGAAACTCGTGGTCCTACCTATCGCCTCAAACGGCCTGACGCCCTGTCAGGCTGTTTTCGTTGATGGTTCAAGTCCCGTCGGAGTCGCTATTCGCCGCAGGCGAATCGAGCAGGTGAGAGACAGATCAGGTGAGCAGGTGAAAGATCGCAAAAGCCAACGCTGAAGGCGTTGCACCCCAAAGCCCAGCGGTTGCCCGACCTTTCGTCGGGCTACCCTGGGTTGGGGTTCCGAACCGCGCGCGAACCCTGTAAGGGTTCCACCTGTTGCGCGATCCCGCCTTAATAGCCGGGTGCAACCCTGACAGGGTTGGTGGGCGTTTAAAAATTTGCAACCCAGGGTTCGGCGACGCGCCGAACCCTGGGCTTTGCTGTGGAACGCTTTCAGCGTTCGCAATCGAGTCGCGTTTTGCGGCGATCGTCACGATCCACGCCGGGTCGCACGACACCGTGTACACCGTTGAACCCGATCCCGGTGGGATCAACCCACCGGCTCGCTGGAACGGGCGTGCTTGCGCATTCGACAAGGCGAGCCGAGGGGTTTATCCCCTCGGGGTCGGGTGACTTGCTATTGAGGTTGCAGTCAACTCTCGACTTCCAACCTCGCGAAGCGCCTGCGACAGTCAAATTGTCATTCGATACCGAACGCGCCGTTGGACCCGATCCCGGTGGGATCAACCCACCGGC
>Ga0137463_1000648_pt1 | contig 11579 bp, 13 predicted proteins | sample EasRivERMGT800_2_FD_102333 | JGI IMG/M metagenome (GOLD analysis project Ga0137463, IMG submission 102333) | Soil microbial communities from meander-bound floodplain in the East River, Colorado, USA - East River MetaG ERMGT800_2 | ecosystem: Environmental > Terrestrial > Soil > Floodplain ...
GAGTACTACTGCCTGCCATTACAACTGTATCTACTTTCTTTAAGACAGAGGTTGGTCCAGTTTTATCTGAATTAGCTGTCGCTGTTATGCCACTACTAAATGCAGCTGGCACGCTAGTAGCAAGTATATTCACTAATGTTGTTGTGCCAGCTGGTCGATTACTATGGACAGTATTTACCGAACTAATATGGCCTATTATAAAGGTTGTGGCTTCGGAGTTTGTAACTAACCTACTACCAGCACTAACAACTGTGGCTAATTTTATATCTACGAATGTTCTGCCAGTATTCCATACAATATTTGACTTTCTGAGCGATCCATTGATACCGCTGTTTAAGTCATTGGCGGATGTTGTGCTCGCCGCTCTTGATGTAGCATTTAGAGCAATATCGACGGTTATTAATGATGTTGTTGTCCCTGGTCTCAAGAAACTATGGGAAGAGTATATTATTCCAGTTATTAGTGCACTGTCTGGGCCAGGAGGATTAACTTCTGCTATTGATGGAGGTAAAGTGGCATTCGATTATATTACTGGTGTAGTCGGCAACTTTATCTCAAGCCTAGGAGGATTGAAGAAGATCATTGACGATGCTATACAGTGGCTTAAAAATCTGGCAGCGACACTGAATAGTATTCATATGCCAGGAGATCTAGAGCAGCATAGTCCATCTCCGTTTGAGCAGTCGCTTGCTGATCTTGGAGCGGCACTGAAACTGATGGATGCAATTATGCAGAACTCTACTACTATATGGGCTCAATTGCTCAGTGTTGATGGATTGTCCAGAATGACAGAGAAAATGAAGGCATATAGGAACGAACAACTCAGGATACTTGAAAATCTTCTTTCCGCTATGGCAGATATTGGAAATCAAGCGAGAGATCTGATTGCCAAGATAGAAGAGACTGTACTTGGGTCAACCGCTGATAGTTTTGGAACTATGATCGAGAATCTGCATAGATTGAGAGATGCTTATAAAGAGATAGAAGATGAGCAGCAGAAAACAGCTGAAGATTTCGCTGATGTTGTTGAGAAGAATAACAAACGAGCAGCAGATTCTGCAGATGATCTTGCTAAGGCAATAAAAGGTGGCGATGCGGCTGAGATTGCTGCCGCTAGAGCTGCTGTTGCTGAGACTGCTCGACAGAATGCAGAAGACCTAGCAGCAGCCAAAACAAAGAAAGAAGCATCTGAAAATGTCACTCGTAATGTGCAAACCATTACTGCTGGAGAATCGTCTGATATAGAAAAAGCAAGACAGAAATATCTTGATATAGCCAAGACTGGCGATGTAGAAAATGCAGCGAAGTATTTTGATCTGAAGTCTTCACAAATTCATGATCTTGCTGATCTTGATAGACAAATCGCTCATGAGACTGATGCCGCTAAACTAGTATCGCTACAAAAAGAGCGGGAGTTCTTGGTAAAGCAGCAAGAATATCAAATGAAGCTCTTTGATAAGCAAGCCCAGCATCGTGTAGATGAACTTGAAGCTGCCCTCAAGAAGATTGCTGATGCATTCGCCAAGCTTAAGTTCCCTGATATACCCGGCAATATCGGAAACTGGAATGCAGCTTTCTTTAATCTATCTGAGCTGATAGGAAGACTATCTAATCTCAAGCTTCCATCTTGGCTAACGCCTGGCTCGCCTACACCGCTCGAGTATGGGATACGAGGTATAACTGGAGCTATGAGACAATAAGCGGGTAACGCACTCCCTACACTGCGTATGGAGCTGAATAGAACAGCGATGCTCGCATCTCCTAGCCAGATGATGTCAAGTAGCTATAATAGTAATTATACTGATGCTAGACAGTTCAACCTTACGACTCGAACGAATAACTCTCCTAGCCAAGTCTACCAATCATTTGAGATAATGCAGTCTCTGTACGGGATGAGATGACCATGCATCGTAACACACGCGCTGAGTTCTGGGAACTGCCGGATTCACCGAGTGGTCCGTATGCACTACCACCATATTTTAGTATCGTTGTGCCGGTGGGCGAGGATCGGGAAAATCTGGTTACTAATCCGAGCTTCGAGACTGATGTTGTAAACTGGAGTGCAGTTGGCTCTCCTACGTTCGTCCGATCCAACGTGCCGTGGGCAGGTGCTTGGGGCGTCGAGCTTATACCAGCTGTCATCACTGATGGCGTATTCTACGGAGGTGTTACACCGCTAGCGTTTACTGCTGGTGTCTATGCTATTAGTGCATACTTTCTCGGTATCACTGGAGGCGTCTCATATAACTTCATCCTCGCGACTACAGCCGGTGTCACGCTCAAAAGTGTAACGTTCAAGACCACTGGTCGCTGGCAGCGCGTTAGTTTCTTGTACACCGAGGCACTCACCGCGAGTCGAAGACTATACATCACTCCAAGCAGCCAAAATACTATCGGGCGTTCGATTTACTTTGATGCCGTGCAAGTCGAGCGATGTGGGACAGGCAACGCATTCGAGACGACGTACTTTGATGGGGATAGTCGAGATCTGTTACTCCCGAATATACTCACGTATAATCCTTACTATTGGAATGGCGTCCGACATGCATCTAAGAGTACTAGATCTAAGTATACGAGATCTGGTGGTAGAGTAATAAATCTGAGAGATTTAGGATTTACACTGTCAGCTATATCTGGATTAGGATTAAAGACACCACAGAATGAATACATAGATTTTTCTCAACTTGATGGAAGTCAATTCTCTAGGAGTAGAAAACAAGATAGATCGTTCACTATAGCTGGCAGGATTACACAACGAAGCGCGGTTCAGCTTGATCAAATATTTGGATCATTTGCTAGAAACTTTGATGTGGATTCCTTCTATGATAGAAATCCGCTCATCCTCAAATACCAGCCAATGGATGAGGATGAAAATCCGACTGGCGCAGAGCTCAACATTGTATGCACCTATGAGGGAGGGCTCGAGGGTCAACGCAATAACTTCAACACCGAAGTATTTACAGCATCATTTAGGCAATCTATAGAATCTGTATTTTCACATGATGATGGGTTGCTATTATCATCTAGTTCATCTCTAGCAAATGCTAATCTTATTGTTCGACAGATTATTAGTGGCACATGGAGTGTTCCTGGCACTACTGGCTGTACAGGTGTTGGTGGTGCTGTTACATGTATAGTGAAGCATCCCAATGGCACGATCTATGTTGGCGGTTTATTCACCGATGCTGGCGGTAGTGGCGCTGATAATGCTGCAATATATGATCCTATTGCAAATACATTCTCAGTCGTGAAAAGTGCTACAGCATTTAATGCTCGCGTACTCGCAATAGCAATAGATATATCTGGAATTGTCTACTTTGGTGGAACATTTACAAACGTAGATGGTATTGCTGCTGCTGACGGGATTGTCTCATATAATCCTGTCACGAACACATTTGCTGCACTTGGGACTGGTGTTGGTGCGCTTGAGGCCGTAAACGCGCTAGCGATAGATTCAACTGGTACTCTATATGCAGGTGGAACATTCGCTCTAATGGGAGGTGTAGCAAATACTAGTAGAATAGCGAAATGGAATGGAGCTGTATGGGCTGCGCTAGGAACTGGATCGAGTGGTAATCCAGTCAATTCTCTACATGTATTTGGGAACTATCTCTATGCAGGTGGAACATTCGCAGCTATGGGTGGAGTAGCTAATACATCTCATATTGCTCGATGGAATCTCACTACACTCGTATGGAGTACAATGGGTGACGCTAACTCTATTATTAATGCAATAAAATCATCTCCCAGTGGACAAATATACGCTGGGGGGAACTTTACGACTATCGGTGGAGTGGCGATTAGCTATCTAGCTGTGTGGAATGGAGTTGGATGGTCGCAAGTTGGATTACTAGATGCTCAGGTGTATTCTATAGCATTTCTTCCTAATGGATCTGGTTATATAGGTGGAGCATTTACCACTGTTGGCACATTCTTACTCCCTGATAGAGTGTCAAAGTTCTCAGGTAATTCTTTTCAATCAGTAGGTATAGATTTCCCAGGCGCAGCAACAGTACTAGCTATATTTATTGATCCTGAGAATCTGGATCTCTACTTAGGGCATGATACAGCTGGTACAGCCACAATCGAATCACAAACAACAGTCAATAACGATGGAACTGGTATAGCATATCCTATTATTACGATTGCTGCATCTACAAGCTCTAGATTGTACTCTATTGCCAATCTAACTACTAGGCAGCAGTCAGATTTTAATCATACGTTGCTGACAGGCGAAACTATAACTATTGATTTCGATCCTCGTAATGGTTCAATATTGTCTACATTTCAGCAGATTGTAAGCGTAGCCAACTTCACTAATATATTTTTATCTAAAGGATCGAATATTATATCAGTTCTTGCTACTGGTACTGTTATTACAACGATACGATGGCATCAATCATTTCTATCAACATCTGACGCTATTGGAGTTATTTAATATGGCTATTAATTATGCATGTAGACTTGAAGATGCATTCGGGAACCATATAAAAACATTTAGCAACTTCACTGATCCTAATGATGGTGGCGGAGCTGGATTAGACTATGTGCTTAACGTTGGAAAAGAGAGTTCACTTCTGTTGTCAGTTCCATCGACTGAAGACATAAATATATTCCAAACCGACTATAGATTTAGGCCTATGAGATCCATACATGGTGGACTATTCTATAATGATAATGATGCATGCTACTTATTACGAAAGAAAACCATAACTAGAAGCTGGTACAGATTCTCAGGAAGACACATTAATAGTATACTCGGTCGCAGAATAGTCGCATATGATTCAGGTACCACTTTTGCTACTAAAACTGATAATGTAGGAGATCTAATTAAGAAGTTTGCTAGAGAGAATATTGGATCATCCATTGATCCAAGCCGAGATACTTCGATCGCAAGTGCAGATCTTGTGACACCAGGATACTTAACAATTGATTCTGATATTGGTGATGGTATATCAATCACTAGAGAGACAGCTAGAGGAGATATGCTTGGTGTATTCAATGATATTGCAGATGATTCTACTGCCCAGGGAATATATATGTCTTTTGGTATCATAGGAGGATCTGGAGTCCCTTTCAGACTTGTTACAAAAAGTGGTCAGTGGGGAGATGATCTGACTGATATCATCGAATTGTCTCCAGAGAGAGGAAATATAGATAATTGGAAGGTAGAGATAGATAATACTGATGAAGCTACTGTAATTATTGCGTCTGGTAATGGACAAGGAGATGAGAGAATTATTCAGGTAGCGACCGATCCTGATAGAATATCGTCATCTCCATTTAACCATATTGAGAAGATGATAGACGCTCCTAATTGTGATACCGCAGCTAAGGTACTATCGTATGCTAACTCGTCACTCCGTCAATACCAAGCCAGAACAACGTTTGAGGCAGATCTTATAGAGACAGCATCATTTACACGCGGAGTACACTTTGATCTAGGAGATATAGTGACAGCTAGTGTAAAAGTACAAGGGCTAAATATGAAATTCCCTTGTAGGATTGATACGATATACGTAAGCGTTCGATCAAGTGGACAAACTACTAGAGTGCAACTAACGAGTCCAATATGAGTGATCCATTTGAAGATATTATAAGTGAACAAAATAAACTCAATAAGTTTATTCAGCGCACTAGACTAAAAGAAACGCCAGGTGCATTCACATCTGGATCTGTACTGTTTGCTAAGGCGAATGGTAATATTGGACAGGATAACGCCAATCTATTTTGGGACGACACGAATAATCGTCTTATCATTGGGACATCCAACACCCCGGCAGGTGGTGGCAAGCTCATTTTACGTGGCACCGACAGCAGCATTTCCGATGGACCACATATTCAGACCCACGGATCTGCCGATGTGTATCCAATCCTCCAAGTCCTATCCTATAAACATGATAACGTCGGCCTGGCTTTCGACGCATACTTTGATGGCGCGTGGAAAAGCTCCGATGCAGGATCGAACTTCTGGCTCTACAAAACGGCTGATAAGCTGAAAATTTTCGGGCACTCGGGAGTGTCTGCGGGATCTGCGACAAGCCTTGATGAAATCTTTAGTATTACACCGGCTGGCGCAGCGACTTTCGCAAGTGACATTGTCGCAACAGCCGGGACAGTGCAGTCGCTCGGTAGTGGGGCCGGATTAGTGTTTGATGATCGCGCTACGGCAACGGTGTGGCAGTGGTATGGATCTACAACGGCCAACCTGTACAACGGATCAGCCAACGTCCTACAGATTGGGACGACCGGCATTGTCGATCTCGTGGGAAGCGCCAAGGCCGTTCGCATGGGCGGATTACAAGTATTGAGTACACCGGCGACTGGTTGGGCCACTCCGGCTGGCACACTTCTTCGCGGCACGTTCAACTCGGGGACGGCAACAGCAGCGCAGGTCGCACAAACGCTTGCCGCACTGATTACAGATCTCTTCACCCATCATGGAATCCTAGGAACATAGAGGCACATGATGCTCACAGAGCATGACATCCAGGCACTTATCGAGCTGTTACGACGCACACCAATGACGAAGCCTGAACAGCTATTTGCTGGTCGTCTCATCAATGTACTTGCTAATTTAGCAAGAGAGGGGAACGATGAAAAAACAAACAATGTGCAATCTGATAGTGTTGGCTGTCCTGGTATCAATGATAGCAACAGTTCAGGGCGCACCACAAGTACCTAGACTGATACTCCCAATCGTAGTAAGCCCACTCACTGTACCACAACTAACAACAGTATTAGAGTGCAGATGTGGATTCTCAAACTCCGTAGTGGGTCCAGATAACAGGATATACACGATAGCTCAGAGATACGACCTAGGTGGAAAATTATATGTATATGTCTTTGATGGAACTAAGCTACGGGAAGTGGCCGATCCTGGTATGACTGGGCCGATTCCTACTAATGATAATACTCCAGCATTCGGACTACCAGTACAGAAGAATGGTCCAGGGAGTATATTCTTTACTTCGCAACCAAATGCTGAGATGATTGTGATAGCACCAGCTCGGCCAATTGGTGTTGTTGAGGGAGACTATAATTTGATGATGTACCGAGTATTGCTGAGTGATCTCCATCAGTAGTCATCATAGGAATAAATATCCGTTTACATGGATATCCTATTATTGATCTACTAATACATCCGATCATATTAGATTCATATGCCCATATTGGGTAGCACATAATATCTGGCTCATAGCAGTTATTTGGATCAACATAGAGATCGGGCAGATCAAATAGTAGATGCCCCAGCTCATGAGCCAGCGTTGATGATGCATAAAAAGGAGATTCTGGATACATAAGAACCCATGTTGATGGAGTATTGTTATTAGGCCATGCAATACCAATATAGCTTGAGTAAATAGCTGTGTGGCTAATCGCGTTATCTATCATAAATATACTAATGCTATCTGGCATAGCTACATCTATTGTACTTCCAATCGGATTATCATAAAAATCATCAGTTCGAGTAATAGATACAACAGATACTATAGAACTGGTGATATGAATTGGCGATAACCTCCTCCACCACTCCAGACTATCTGCAGTATACCTAACGGCATCATTAAAAGCACTGGATGGCACATTCTCGCTGTCTGGTGATACAATGATGATATGTATTGGCATTTGCCACACATGATCAATTGATTTGATCGGCATCGCAGAAATAATCATCAGAAGTATAATCATAAACTTCATTTAGTCTGGTCTCCAAAAATCTGCCATGACGTGGATGAATGACGCAGACGCTGATCCTAGGAATACAATCAGCGCATATACATAGTGTGTGACTAACCACATACTGATATGATTAAGTGTATCCATCGAAGCGGCCGCTAGTATAACGGCACAGAAAATTAGTATATAAACCATGCGTATCAATCCACCAATAGCCGAGTGGCTAAACTTCGATCGATGATGCACAAGTTGCTTGTAGGGCCACCAGATAAACCTCAATATCCCCCATCGATAGTAAATCCGAGAATCAATATCCATATCTGGCGATAGTAGTATCGTATTGAGTATATGCGATACAGCAAATACTCCAGCAACAGACAATGCATGATTTTGGTTATGTAGAATAATATTACTGATAGTAAATACTCCAGATGACATTGGAATAGCAGTCACTAGACCTATAGCATCATGTGTTCTATAACCCGGCATAATAAATACCAATTGCTGCCTATGATAGATAGGCAGCAATCAATCTATGTAAGTATTATTAGACTACGACTGGATAATATTATATTGGCAGCTGCAATACCGTTCGCCTCGGATGTGCCCGGCACACCAAACAAGAACATTCATAGGGCATGACTCTCGTATCTTTACTGAATGAGAGACATACGATATCATGATCTATATCGAACCTCATATTCTCGATCGATATCATAGTGCGACGATATGATCGAATAATATCTGGATCGAAGTTATTGAGTACGACACTGAGGCTATTCCCGATATGCTGATTGCTCTTGATCGCAGTTGCGCTGAAGTTGCTGATACTCGACTGACAGAAGTATAATCCTCTCATACCGATAGCACTAAAGTCGAATGCGAGTTCCGAGATGTCGAACTTGCCAGATACTGCTGCTGGGATTTTTGGAGACAATACCTCCAACTGATCCTTGATCATCGAGATCAGTACTTGCGGCTGCTGATGAATCTCTACGTTAGTCATGTTCATGGCGTTGCCTTCCTTTCCATGTAATCCTTATAACACTCAGGACATAGTAGATTAGTAACATGATCTATGAAAACAGATGTCAGTCTTCTACTGGTAGGATGACGATCGATGATGCCGTATCCATCACACCAGCTAGATTTCTGTTTGTTTTTTCTTGTTTTGTGTTTTGCCATTTTCGTACTTTGCAGTGATATCAGACGATCGGTTCATCATATCGACTAGTACATCCATAACTTCATCTTTAAGACATACTCTTACACAGTCTATTGAGCAACAATGCAGCTTAATGTATTCTTTTGGTATATATGATCCATCATAACTCATTATGTAGTGTGGATCTGTTGAGTACTCTGGCTTTACTAGTGTTCCCATCTTAATTCTTACTCGTATCCATCCATATAGAAATGGGTCATCTATTTCATTAGTGGAATTCGATATACTATTACAATCTGGACTACTGCACTTATATACCTTTGGCATAACTACCTCCCGAGTGACACTATTGTTGGTGTTGGTGTTGGCGTTGGCGTAGCAGAAACCACCCAGTTCGCATTATCACTGAACATCGAGTGTGTGAATCCAGTGAGCACAATCGCTAGCACTAGCATTGCTATAAACACAGCCCACTGCGTGTATACGTGTGATGCATAGTTTTCTGACTGACTATAGCTTGCACACGAGGATACTACATTCACAAATAGTATCCCTATGACCATCCCCCAGATAATTGTGATCATTGTTGTAGTACCATCTTCGATATACCTGGCTGATAAGCTAGGTATAGATCTCCATGCTTAATTCTAAACTTTAGTCGAGTAATGTCAATCCCTCCTGACTCACCTGCGACTCGACCATTGATCCTAGATGTCAGAACGCGATCGAAGTCACATCGTCTCATGAATTGACCTGGCTTGCTCACAACAAGATGACTGATCCAAGATTGACAGAAGAAAACAGGCATTGAATGCGATCCGCTATCGTAGTACGATAGGTCATGGATCGATAGTTCGCCTTCTGATCCGTCTGACATGCCTGACAGTCCATGGTATAGATAATTGGTGATAATCCGTGGTTGTTGATATGTCTTGGTGGTATTCGGTATATGGAGTAGTGATTGAGTGCGCACGATAAGATCTTGGAAGCTCATGATACAGTCCTTTCGTAGCGCTGGGCAATTTCCACAATGCCCAGCGCTGTATAATATCCGCCGATTTGCTAGCGACTGCGACATTTAATGATAGTAGTTAGTCTTATATCATCGTGTGTTGCCATTACACTACCGCGCCACACTAGGAGTACGTATATACCCCTAGTGCTGAAGAAGGAGGACTCGACCACCTGGTCGATGGGGGCGCAGGCCAGATTCGAACTGACATCCAATAATCTTCCTACTATCAACTTGATCAGTCACCCGACGGAATACTAAGCCTGAACGATAACCTGAGTTTGATTGACCAGACCGCCTCTTGCCATTGGGCTACCCTGGCATATGATCATCGATAGTAATAGAGCTGGATAGGAGACTAGTAATATCTCTTACACTAACGATGACCACTGGTGCCAGGGGAGGGACTCGAACCCCCACTTTCTGATCATGTCATACTAAGCCAGTCAAGCTAAGTACCAAACAGATAGCCGAATATTGCACTACCGATGCTATGGCTCTCAACTGGGGTCATGTTCGCTTGCTCTCGAGCGAATGTCACAGCTGCTTGTAGTGCCTCGACTCTACGAATAATCAGATTGACTCGTGCTGCTGGTAGCGCACCAGAATACTTTACCTGAGTCCATCTACCTTGTACAACATCCTCAGTGAATATGTCTACTTGAGGTGGGTGATGTTCATCACCACCGAACTTGACATGATTCTTTGGAACTTTCTTTGTCTTAATTGTTTGCACTGACTCATTGCCCCAGCTATTTGTAGCAGCATCAAAGTGCCAGACTTCCGACGGATCAAGTACAGGCAACTTCTCTACAAATATATGAATATCTTTGAGTTGCTTCTCTAGAAATAGAAGGTATGTTACTGGCACATCACTAAGAATTGTATGAGTCCCAACAATAATATCAGCCCTAGCAGTACAGTTCGCCCAGTCTTTATCTGCCACAATATTGAACATTCGAGTGAGTATGTTTGCAGACTCAATCAACGCATCCTCAGCTAGAAGCTGAACACGAGTCGACTCCGCTGGGAGTTGATCACCTTCATCATCCTTTGGCTGATACGTGCGTGAGATCCCAGATAGTAATGCTGACTTCTGAACTTGCTGATGCAGCTTCGTGAAGTCAGCATACGATGATGCCTTGACTGTCTTCTCAACTGCTATGATTTGATTGAGCAGTGCCATTACTTGTCCTCCATCTGGTCTACATCCATATGTCGAATCTGAGCCATTGGTATCATTGTTCCGCTATCAAGATCTCCAGAATTGCGCTTCACAAATACTATCTTTGTATCATCACTGATTGATGGCTTGATTGGTGATATCAGATTTAATGACTGACCTGATATAAGTATAATCTTTACTTTGAATCTCATCTACCTCACCCCAAAGAATGATAGTATTGACACAGCCACCGCCAGTACGAAAGAAATAACCATGATACTTGCCGATCCCCTCAGGTACGATCTGTACTGTGCTTCTTCGTATCCACGACCGCTAGTCACTGCACCAGTCAGTTGACCGATTAGCGAGCCGACAAACACTCCCCATAGAAATATAACCATGTCACTTCCTGTCTTCTATCATTATCATACCGTCACTCCTACCAAGATCACCACGGTGCAGCGACATATTCGATCCATCTCGCTTACCCCATGCATATCCTATATCATTATCACTTATATTGCCAACAGCAAGCTGTCGCAGTCCCATATTTCGTA